>OGIE01000616.1_pt1 | contig 52980 bp, 37 predicted proteins | sample 1571581 | NCBI WGS metagenome assembly OGIE01 (sample SAMEA2582021, study PRJEB24529) | metagenome | biome: Human gut stool | place: China | collected 2011 | reverse complement strand
CCTCTTGAACCCCATTCAAGCGCGCTACCAAACTGCGCTACACCCGGTCAACCGGGCTGTCTCGAATCAGCTTGATTATTATAACCGACTGCTCCGAGAATGTCAATAGAAATGTACGAATTTTATAAATATATTTTGCTTTGTGACTGATAAAGGAAGGAAAGAAGGGATAAATCATGCCGAATAGCCTGGAATTGAACGTCTCCCCTGCGCAGCTGCACACCTTTGCCAACCATCCGTTCCATGTCCGCAAGGATATGGAGATGAATGAGTTGGTGGACAGCATCCGGGAAAGCGGTGTTATTGTTCCGCTGATCGTGCGCAGCAGGCCCGAGGGCGGCTATGAGATTATCAGCGGACACCGCAGGTGTGAGGCCTGCCGGGAGCTGGGTATTGAGAAGGTGCCGGTCCGCGTGCAGGAGCTGACGGATGATGAAGCTACCATTTTAATGGTGAACAGCAATATCCAGAGGGAGCATGTGCTTCCGAGTGAGAAGGCGTTTGCATATAAAATGAAGGTCGAGGCTATCAAGCACCAAGGCCGAACAACTTCATCCCAAGTTGGGATGAAGTCACAAACGCTCGATTTGGTCGGAAAAGAGTTGAATGAAAGCCGCAATCAGGTGCACCGTTACATCCGCCTGACCTATCTCATCTCCCCCATTCTGCAAATGGTCGACGAATCCCGGATGGCGTTTAACCCCGCGGTAGAGATCTCCTACATGACGCCCGAGCACCAGCGTTGGCTGCAAGCCGAAATGGAGCTTTGCGAGGCCACTCCTTCTCTGGTGCAGTCCCGCCGCCTCAAGGAGATGAGTCAGAGCGGCACACTGACGGAGCACTACCTGCATACCCTGCTCACCGAACAGAAGCCCAATCAACGTCAGAAGTTTTTCTTGAATCAATCTGACGTGCAGCGGTTCTTTCCTCCCGGCTATACGCCCGAGCAGATGCAGAACACGATTTTTTCTCTGCTGAAAACCTGGGGCCATGCCCACGAGCATACCCAGAGCCAGCAGGAGTTGGAACGGTAAAATGCCACACACAACCTTATTTATAAGGCCCGGTTAGGATACCAAAAGCACGGTATTCTGTCAGGCTTATTCGAGTGCGCGCTTTTTGGAGAAGCAACCATGCAATTTGACTACTTTTACGGCAGTCAGGCCGAGCAGTTCTCATTCTATCGCATCCCCAAGGTACTGTTCACAGACCCGCAGTTCAAACCGCTGTCCACCGATGCAAAGGTCCTGTACGGTATCCTGCTGGACCGCATGAGCCTGTCGGTCAAGAATCACTGGCTGGATGAACAGAGCAGGGTCTACATCATCTTCACCACCGAGGAAATCATGGAGGCCTTGAGCTGTGCCAACCAGAAGGCCTGCCGCCTGATGCTCGAGCTGGAAAAGGGTGCAGGTCTGATTGAACGCAAGCGCCAGGGATTGGGAAAGCCCAGCTTGATTTATGTGAAAAACTTTGCTGTTTCGTCATAAATCAAGAAATGTGAAAATCACATTTCTTGAAGTGTGATTTTCACACTTCTGGAGATGTGATTATCACACGCAAATAAGACTGATAGTAATTAGACTGATTATAACGATACAGAAAACAGATTGAAAAACAGAATACGGGGTGTAGAGTATGGCCGGGGTGACGAAAGAAGAAATCGCACGGGCGAAGGAGCTGGACCTGCTGACCTACTTCAAACTCGTTGAGCCAGGCAACCTGAAGCTCGTGGGCAAGGAATACCGCCACAAGGTACACAGTTCGCTGACGATCAGCAAAGACAGCCTTTGGTGCTGGCACTGCATCGGCCTGCGCGGACGCACGGCGCTGAAGTATCTGATCGACGTCGAGAAAGTGCCCTATGTCGAGGCAGTGCGGGAAATCAACCGCATCCAAGGCGGCGTGGTTCATTCTTCCCAACCTGTAAGCCTGCCGCAGCCACGCGCTAAACCGGAAGCACCGCGAGATTTCAAGCTGCCCGAGCCGGACACAAACAGCTATTCCGCTATGGCGTATCTGCGTGGGCGCTGTATCCACCCCAATGTACTGGCGTTCTGCCGCAGGGAGGGCATTTTGTACCAGACGAGCTACAAAAATCACCCGAACTGTGTATTTTTCGGGCGTGACGGTGAGGGTGTTGCGAGAGGCGGCAGCCTGCGTGGCTGTACGCAGCTGCAATTCCGGCGTGATATTCCCGGAAGCAAGAAAATTTACCCGTTCTACATACAGGCCAGCACTAAGGCCGACACGGTGGAGGTCTACGAAGCGCCCATTGATGCCATGTCCGGTGCGTCACTCAAACTCATGCAGCACGCGGAGCCGTGGCGCGGTGTCCACTACCTGGCGCTGGGCGGTACGGACTATGCTGCGCTGGATGCGTTCTTGAATTATTTCCCGGCTGTCTGCAAAATCGTCCTCTGTCTGGATAACGACAACGCAGGGCGGACCCGAACGCAGGATATTATTGCGCACCTTGCGGGAAGCGGCAAAGCCGTAGAAAACCGCCCGCCGCCGGTGGGCAAGGATTACAACGACACGCTGGTGCAGTACATGCAGGAATACCGCGCGCACTGCATCAGCATGGATGATATTTTGGAGGAAACAAGATGAAAACAATCGCAATCGCAAACCAGAAGGGCGGCACGGGGAAAACGACCACAACGTATAACCTCGGCATTGCCCTGACCCAGCAGGGCTACCGCGTCCTGATGGTGGACTTTGACCCACAGGGCAATCTTTCCTGCTACTGCGGCATCCCACCTGAAAAGGACCTCGACCAGACCATCACAGAGCTGTTGATGAAGACCTCCTGCGAAAAGCCGCTAGGAAATCGGGAGTGTGTCTACCAGACCGGACGCAAGGAGGCTGCCGCACGGGTGGATTTTATCCCGTCCAATCTGCGGCTGGCGGGCTTTGAGCTGGCCATGGGCACGATGATGTGCCGCGAGGTGCTGCTGAAATCCTGCCTGGAGCAGTACAACAATCAGTACGACTACTGTTTGATCGACTGTTCCCCCTCTGTTGGCCTGCTGCTGACCAATGCGCTGGCCGCCGCCAATGAAATTATTATCCCGATGCAGGCGCAGCCATTCTCCGTTTTGGGCATGTCGCAGCTGACGTCCTCTATTGCGAATGTGCAGCGTAAAATCAACCCCGAACTGCGAGTGAAGGGCATCCTGCTGACGATGACCGAGCACACGAACGTTTCCGACCACTACTGCGGGCAGGTCCGCAGCACCTACGGCAATTAGATTCACGTTTTCACAACGGAGATTCCCAGAAACGTGAAGGTACAGGAGAGCCAGGCCAATGCAGAGCCGACGATTCTGTACGACCCGAAAAGCAACAGTGCAAAGGCCTACATTGAATTTGCGAAGGAGGTATCCGGCTATGGCCGCGAAGAACAAGTTTTTGAACGCGATGAAGATGCCCTCAATCGATGATATGTTTTCCTCAGAAGCCGACAGGCAGCGGGAAAGCGGGGATTTGGTCACAGAGGTGCCGCTTTCCGAGCTGCATCCATTCGTCGGGCATCCGTTTGAGGTGCGAGACGATGAGGATATGCAGAAGCTGGTGGACAGCATCCGGGAGAACGGTGTGCTCACCAACCTGACCGTGCGACGCCGCGCCGAGGGTGGGTATGAGATTATCAGCGGACATAGGCGGTTTCATGCTGCGCAGCGGGCCGGGCTGGATAAGGTCAAGGTGCAGGTGCGGGATATTGATGATGACCAGGCGATTATTGACATGGTCGATTCCAATATTCAGAGAGAGCATATCAGCCCGATGGAGAAGGCAAAAGCATACGCGATGAAGCTAAATGCCATAAAACACCAAGGAAGTCGGACAGATTTAACTTCTGGACAAATTGTCCAGAAGTTATCGGTTGAAAAGGTTGCAGAAGGAACTACCGATGGCTATAAAACCATTCAACGCTTCATCCGCCTCAACAACCTCGTTCCCGACCTGCAAAAGAAAGTCGATGACGGCAGCCTGAAGTTCAACCCAGCCGTCGAGCTTTCCTACCTTTCCCCCACCGAGCAGAATGATTTTCTCGACTACATGGAGTCGCAATCCTGCTCACCTTCTTTATCGCAGGCACAAAAGCTAAAGGCCGCCAGTAAGGACGGTGCGCTGGACCATGGCAAGCTGTTGGAAATCATGGACACCAAAAAGCCCAGTGTACCGCCCCGTGATCCGATGTTGACCATCAGCGTCAGCAAAATTGCCCGCTACTTCCCCACCGGCTACACACAAGAACAGATGCTTGGAATCATCATGCAGCTTCTGGAACGAAACTCCCGCCATCTTATGCCGGAAAAACAAACCAGTCTGGAGCGTTGAAATGGCAGAGTACAGATATTACCTGATTCCCGATTTCATGTCGCACGTCTTTCCGCAACAGTTTGAAGAACAAGCTCCAACGGAGTTCTTTTCAAATACTGCTGATTTGATGAAGCGCTACCAGCAGTTGAGAGAAATGCCCTACAACAACGAGTACACCTGGAACGAGCGCACCAATCTTCCCTACCCGCGCCTGACTGTTGGAGTTGACCGCCGTGACCCGGATGGCGCAGTAACCATCATGCAGGTGCGGAACGGCGTCAATTACCTGTGTGATGATTACCGCGGCCCCTTTGCAGATCGCAATGACAAGCCGCTCATTGAAATGGCAAAGCAGCTTGTGACGGCAGTTGGCGTAGATCGTATCCGGCCTCACTACTACACGGAAGAAAATGGCCACACAAAGGTACATGTTGGTAAAGACATCCACATAACCGAGTGGGCCAATGCACCGGAGCTTTGCAGCGCACTTCACTTCTCACTGTTTCTGAACCGTGATGGGCAGCAGTTGTTTCAGGTGCGCAACGGTCAGCGCATTATTGAAAACTACGCGGATGGTTCACAGCTTGTGAAAGATGTACAGACAGTTGACGACACACACTTTTATGTAGGTAGTCGTTTCTGCCACATCCAGCAGCATGCAAATCAGTGCTTCAAAAGAGGCTGTTATGTTGAACCGGAGCATCAGCAGCCGGGTGATAAGTTAGATAGACTGCTGATATATCAAATTCCACATTACACCTGCGAATATCGCTTTACGGATTATGACTACGCCCAAAGCAAGCTGAAGGCCACCGATTACCGCTGTGCCTATGTGGCCAACATACCCTGGGACTACACACCTGACAAGTGCTTCCGGGATTTCAATTATGATGACCGCCCCTGCGCCAACAGTATGCCGTCTTTGTCCGTCAGTGACCTGATTGTCATGGAGCGCGGTGATAAAGTCGAAGCCCTGTATGTGGATGCAGTTGGCTTCAAGGATGTAAGCCGACTGCTGCCGGAGCTTCATGATATGGAAGTTGAGCGACAGGAGCACAATTTAGATGAATTAGAAAGGTAGGTGTCAAGATGCCGAAACCGCAGGATATATTTCAGCTGGCCCAACAGGAGGCCGTGCGGGTCACAGCATCGCCGCAGGCGTGGCAGAGCTTTTTGTACACTGCCGCCCACAACTATCACACCACCTATCTGAACCAGCTTTTGATTCACGCCCAGCGGCCCGACGCCGCGGCCTGCGCCAGCATGGAGTACTGGAACAAGCAGGCAAACCGGCTGGTCATGCGCGGCAGCAGAAGTATTACCGTGCTGCAGCGCCGACAGGGCGTGGCGGTGACAAAGCCGGTCTTTGCCATCGGTGATACCACACTATTGAGCCAGACACGCACCGGCGGGCCGTGGGAGGTCACCGACACAACGCGCCCGCTGCTTCTGCAAGATAAATCTGATGACTGGCTGACGGCGCTGGCACAGGATGGCGTCTCCAACGATGCAGATCGTGCCCGTCGTATGCTGGAACGCAATGTGGCGGACAGTACGCTGCAGTGGGCGCAGCCTGACGAGCAGATGCAGCTCTTGCAGGCACTGGTCACGCAGAGTGCTGTCTACATAGCACGGTTGCGAATCGGGCTGCCGGTGCGGGACGAGGATTATCCGGCATTTCAAAGTGTCAGCCAGTTCGACACCTATCAGATTTCACTCTGCTTGGGCGGCTATGTACAGGCCGCCGCAGAACCGATGCTGAACGCCATTGGGCGCGAGGCGCTGCGACTAAACCGTGACAGCATTGCAATACCGCACGAACCAGTTCATAATGAAAGCACACGAACACAACTGAACAGCCGAGAGGAGGCCGTTACTTATGACGTACACGAAGAACCGCGAAGGCTACCTGATTCCAAGCCTTTCCCTGCCGAACCAGCCGAACCCGTACCTGAACCGCTACGCGAGGCTGCGTCTGGAATATCTGGAGCAGAACGAGCCGACGCTCTGCGACCAGCTGATGCTGGAGGGCACGCTGCTGACGAGTTGCAATCGAATCGGACGAGCCGCACAGCGGATGGTGGACAAGACTCTGCGCGAGCTGATGCAGACCACCCAGATGCCGGACCGCAGGACGAACCCGCTGGGCTGGACGCAGATAGCCAACAGCCTGAAAAAGCAGGCGGAGGAAGCAGTCCTTCCGATGCTGTACGAAATTTGACCGAAGCACCCGCACAGGCGGAGAGCGAGCCATCGCCCTCCGCTTTTGCTTTGCCTGAATTTCCGCCCACGCTCCTGCCGCAGCTGCTGGCGGCAGAGACTTCTTCCCGGGCAGACAACGCCGAATATCTTACCTATTATAATAAGAACCCTCTGCTCATTGATCGGCTGCGCTTTGTGCGGGAAAGCTACAAGGATATTTTTACGGAGCTTTTGCTGGCCGATGATACCCGCGTGGGCTTTCACAGGCAGGACAATGGCCTGCTTGTCTGGCAGGGCGCGTATCTGACACGCAGCGCGGAAACGCTGCTGCCGTGGCGTGCCGTGGCCAATGCACTGAACGACTTGATTGAACAGCATGAGCTGATTGCGGCCATCGACCCGAAGAAATTGCCGCAAGCAGAGGAACAGCTTTCCTTTGAACTGCCTGACGGTTCGCCGCCGAGTGCGGAAGATGACAGGTTGGAAAAGGATGATTTTCTCACCCCGGAAAAGCAGGAAACCGTCATTCGCTCCGCCCTGCCTGTTGCAGAGTACAATGCCCCGCAGATGGATGACGGCAGCGTTATCACGGACGAGGAAATCAACCTGGCTCTGACAGTGGGCAGCAATTTTGAAAACAGCAAATTCCGCATCTATCAGCAGTTCACCACCACGCAGGGCGACCACGCCACTTTTTTGAAGAAGGAATACGGCAGCGGTGGTCGGTCATGGGACTACCAAAGCGGTGCCCACGGCTGGGTGGACCACGGCCCTGCCGGACTGAAGCTGATTTTGACAAATGAGGAAGGCCGCTTTGAGCGCAGGCTGCCATGGCGGGCCTCAGCCAAGCGCATTGCTTATCTGATTGAGATGCAGCGCTTTCTGACGCAGCAGGAGCTTGAACAGTATCCCACATGGGCTGCCGAGCAGCGAGAACCCGCCAGTGAGGTGCGCGATGAGCCCGGCAACGTACCGGATACCAGACCGATTTGCGCCGAGGGCAGCGTTGTCTATCTGGAGGATGACCACCGGTTTACCGTGGAGCGCATCGGGCAGTTTGACGTGCATCTGCGGGACGAGGAATTCCCCCTGGTTGGACGCGCCATCAGCCGGGAGGAGTTTCAGCGGCAGTTGGACGCCAACCCGCGCAACGGCGGCATGATGCTCTCCGAACAGCAGCGAACAGCCCTTGTGCAAGCGCAGACGGAACAGGCTCTCTCCTATATTGAGGATTATCTCAAGGACGAATTTGAGATCACCGAGCCGGACTTTTCCGACCTGACACGAATCGATTTGGGCTATACCACTACCGAGGATGAGAAACACGTCATTCAGGTATATGCCGACTTGGAGCACTGCACTGTCACCAAGCTGGTGGACGATACTCTCTACGCGCAGGAACGGTATGGCTCACTCGATGATCTGAACCAGGCGGTGCTCTCCAATCTCGATTTTGACAGCCTCATGGAAATAGGCCTCGACGAGGCGGAAGAACACGAGCCGCAGGAAAACGTTCTTCCTACCGACGAGTCCGCCGCGCAAGCCCCCACCAACTACCTTGCACCCTATGAGCCGGAGATTCCCACAGGGGCTAAGGCCAAGTTTACTGCGAACTTAAATGCAATTCAGACACTAAAGCAAATCGAGCAGCGCGGCACACCGGCCACGAAAGCCGAGCAGAATGTTCTGGCCGGGCATCTCGGCTGGGGCGGTCTGGCCGATGCCTTTGACCCTAATAAAGACAACTGGCACAGCGAGTACGAGCAGCTGAAGGACCTGCTGACGCCGGAGGAATACGCCGCCGCGCAGGAATCCACGCTGACGGCGTTCTACACACCGCCTGCCGTCATCCATGCCATGTACCGCGCGCTGACCCGCATGGGCTGCGTGGGCGGCAATGTGCTGGAGCCCAGCATGGGTGTGGGTGCGTTCTTTGGACACCGCAGCGGCAGCTTTGATACGAGCAATGCAAAGCTCTACGGCGTCGAGTTGGACAGTGTATCGGGCCGCATCGCGCAGCAGTTATACCAGAAAGCCAAAATTCAAATCTGCGGCTACGAAAAGGCCGACCTGCCGGACAACTTCTTTGACCTGGCTATCGGCAATGTGCCATTTGGGCAGTATCAGGTCACGGACCGTCAGTACGACAAACTGCACTTTCAAATTCACGATTACTTTCTTGCCAAAACCGTAGATAAGCTCCGCGTCGGTGGCATTATGGCATTTATAACGACCTCCGGCACGATGGATTAAAAGTCCGAAAGCGTGCGCCGGTATCTGGCTGCCCGCTGTGATTTGATCGGCGCGGTGCGGCTGCCCAACAATGCCTTTACCGCACAGGCAGGTACAACCGTTACCTCGGACATTCTGTTTCTGCAAAAGCGTGGGCGGGTCTTGGAGCAGGACGTACCGTGGATTCATGTGGGCGAGACCGCGAACGGCATTCCGCTGAACCGGTATTTCATCGACCATCCCGAGATGATCTGCGGCGAGATGCAAATGGTCAGCGGACCCTACGGGCTGCGCCCCACCTGCGCACCGCTGGAAAATGGCACGCCTTTGGAAGGTCAGCTTGATGCAGCTCTTGCCAATTTACAGGCCGAGTACACGCTGGCGGATGACCGGGAGGACGCGCAGGAGGAAAGCGACACGCTCGACGCTGACCCAGACACACGAAATTTTAGCTATGTTGTTAAAGACGACACAGTTTATTACCGCGAAAATTCCAAAATGCGCGCCGTGAAGGCCAGCACCTCCGCGTTAGCCCGCATCAAGGCGCTTGTCCCCCTGCGGGATACCTGCCGGGAGCTGATTCGGGCACAACTGGACAATCTGCCCGATGAAACGATTGCCGCTTTGCAAGCGCAGCTGACCGCCCAGTGTGATTCCTACCACGATACGTATGGGCTAATCAACAGCCGCGGCACGGCTTCGGCGTTCCGTGAGGATTCCGGGTATTTCCTGCTCTGCTCGCTGGAGGACATCGACAGCGAGGGCCATTACCGGGGCAAGACGGATATGTTCACGAAGCGGACCATCCGCCCGGCCCAGGTGGTGGACCATGTGGATACCGCCGATGAAGCGCTGGTGCTGAGCCTGACCGAGAAGGCCCGTGTGGACCTTGCCTACATGGCACAGGTCACGGGAAAATCGCAGGGCAAAATCATCCGCGATTTGACCGGCGTTATCTTCCGTGACCCGGAACAATCCGAGCCGGTTTATCTGCCGGCTGACGAATATCTTTCCGGCAATGTGCGGCAAAAGCTGGCCGTTGCCCGGCTGGCCGCAGCGTCCGACCCGGACTATCAGGTCAATGTGAAGGCGCTGGAGCAGGTACAGCCGAAGGACCTCGACGCCAGTGAAATTGCGGTGCGGCTGGGTGCCACATGGATACCACCTGAATACATTCAGGATTTTCTCATGGAGCTGTTGGAGCCGCCGTTGTCCACGCGCCTTTCCGTGAAGGTGCTGTTTGCGTCGTTCACCGGTGAGTGGAATATCACGAACAAGCGCTACGGCAACGGCAGCATCAAAGCAACCGTCACCTACGGCACAAACCGCAAGAATGCCTATGAAATCACAGAGGCTGCGCTGAACCTGCGGCCTGTGCAGGTGTTTGATACAGTTACCGACGCAGAGGGAAACAAAAAAAGCGTGCTGAACCACGCCGCCACCGAGGCTGCCTACGCAAAGCAATGCTTGATAAAAGACAAGTTTGAAGAATGGATTTTCAAGGAGCCGCAGCGGCGGCAGGCGCTGGTAAGCCTGTACAACAGCAAATTCAACTGCATCCGCCCACGGGAGTATGACGGCAGCAATCTGCGCTTTCCCGGCATGAACCCGGAAATTACGCTTCGGCCCCATCAGCGCAACGCCATTGCCCACGTGCTGTACGGCAACAACGTACTGCTGGCACACGAGGTGGGGGCCGGGAAGACGTTCGAGATGGTCGCCAGCGCTATGGAGAAGAAGCGTCTGGGTCTTTGCAACAAGACCTTGATCGTAGTACCCAACCATTTGACCGAGCAGATGGCGTCCGAGGCGCTGCTACTCTATCCCAACGCAGAAATTCTGGTGGCGCGCAAAACAGATTTTGAAAAAGCCAATCGCAAAAAGTTCTGTGCCCGTATTGCTACCGGCAATTTTGACATTATTGTGATCGGGCACAGTCAGTTTGAAAAGATACCGCTTTCCGATGAACGGCAGAAAATGTACCTGCAAAAGCAAATCGACGATGTAGTGGCACAGACCGCTGCGCTGAAAGCCCAGCGCGCCGAGAATTTTACCATCAAGCAGATGGAGCGCATGAAAAAGCAGCTGCAACGGAAGCTGGACAAGCTCAACGACCAGAGCCGCAAGGATGACGTCATTACCTTTGAGGAGCTGGGCGTGGACAGCCTGATGGTGGACGAGGCGCACTATTTCAAGAATGCGATGGTCACCACCAAGATGACCCGCGTGGCCGGTATCTCTCAGACCGAAAGCCAAAAGGCCAGCGACATGTACATGAAGTGCATGTACATGGACGAGCTGACCGGCGGGCACGGTATTGTGTTTGCCACCGGCACACCGATTTCCAATTCGATGACTGAAATGTACATCATGATGCGGTATCTGCAATATGGGCTTTTGGAGCAGGAGGGGCTGCTGAACTTTGATGCGTGGGCCTCTACGTTTGGCGAGAGCGTTACCGCGATTGAGCTGGCCCCCGAGGGCAACGGCTACCGTTCCAAAACACGGTTTGCAAAGTTTTACAATCTGCCCGAGCTTATGAATATGTTCAAACAGTGTGCCGACATTCAGACTGCCGATATGCTGAAGCTGCCGGTCCCCGAGATCGCGGGCGGCAAGCCCACGATTGTAAAGCTGCCGCCCAGCGAGCTGCAGCGCCAGATGGTGGCGGCGCTGGGTGAGCGGGCCGAGGCGGTGCGCAACCGCCTGGTTGCCCCGAATGAGGACAACATGCTGCGCATCACGAACGATGGCCGCAAGCTGGCGTTGGATCAGCGGTTGATGAATCCACTTCTGCCCGATGACCCCGACAGCAAGGCGAATGCCTGCGTGGAACGTGTCTTTACCATTTGGGAAAAGACAAAGTCACAGCGCTCCACGCAGATGATTTTCTGCGATTTGAGCACACCCCGCGCGGACGGCTTTGATGTGTACAACGATATTCGGGACAAGCTTGTGGCGCGTGGTATTTCCAAAGAGGAGGTACAGTTTATCCATGATGCCGATACAGAAGCCAAGAAGGCTGAGCTGTTCGGCAAAGTCCGCAGCGGTGCGGTTCGCGTGCTGATGGGCAGCACCCAGAAGATGGGCGCTGGCACCAACGTACAGACGCGGCTGTGCGCACTCCACCACCTAGATTGTCCGTGGCGGCCAGCCGACATTGCCCAGCGCAATGGACGTATGGTTCGTCAGGGCAATATGAATAAAGAGGTTTCGATTTTTATTTACATAACAGAGTCCACGTTTGACGCCTACAGCTATCAGTTGGTGGAGAACAAACAGAAGTTTATTTCGCAAATCATGACGTCAAAATCCCCTGCCCGAAGCTGTGAGGATTTAGACGAGGCTGCGCTCTCCTACGCTGAGGTAAAGGCGCTGGCTGCCGGAAACCCGATGATCAAAGAAAAGATGGACCTTGATATTCAGGTTGCACGGCTTCGCACGCTGAAGGCCGCCTACAACAGCCAGCACTACCGACTGGAGGACGCCGTGACCGGCATCTTTCTGCGAGAGATCCGCGGCACCGAATGCCGGATTCAGGCGTTTGAGAAGGATATGCAGACCGCCAAGGACAGTCAGAGCTATGACAAGGACGGGAAGCCGGTTTTCAGCATTGAGCTGGACGGCACGTCCTACGACAAGCGCGAGGATGCCGGTAAGGCACTGCTCGGGCTGGTGGGTGCTGCTGTGCGGGCTGACCATCCTGTTTTGGTGGGGCACTATGCGGGCTTTGAAGTCACGGTTGCCTATGTGCCGCTTTCCAAGGTGTTTGTGGCACATCTGGTCGGGCAGGCCACCCATACCACAGAGCTGGGCAGCGACGCTGCCGGCAATATGGTTCGCCTGCAAAACGTTGTTGCTGCCCTGCCGCAGGAGGTCAGCGGTCTGCGCAACAATCTACAGCAGCTGCGCGTCCAGTTGGACAGCGCCAAAGAAGAACTGCAGCAGCCTTTTCTGCAGGAACAGGAGCTTAACGACAAGAGCGCGCGCCTGGCCGAGCTGGACGCCCTGCTGAATGTGGGCAACGATGCCCCGGTTTTGGAGGGTGAGACCGAGGTCTTGAACGAGGACGATTCTGTGCGAACGCCTAGAGAGGAAAACGAACTGGAACGCTGAAATCGACAGCCTTGCATTATTTCGCAGACCATGTATCATAGAGGTAGGAGGTGGCCATTATGCCCATTCAACGTAAAAATCTGTTCCTTACCTGGGGTATCCGCATTAGTCTTGTGCCTGTCATTCTGCTACTTCTTGCACTGGGCCTGATTGCAATCGTGCTGTTTGCTATCTGCGGAGTTTGCGGCAGGTTTTTGGCGGCACTGGGCGGTCTGGCTGCCCTGTTGGCGCTATTCGATAAGTGCTACCAAGAGGCGGCAGTATCCGCCATCGTGGCATTCTTGCTCAGTCCTTACGGCGCACCGCAGGTGCTGTTCTGGCTGGGCGGAAAGCTGCTCGAGTTTGCTGGTAGTCTGTATGATTTATACTACTGATTGGAGAAATTTATAATATGAAAAAATCTCTGTTATCCATTCTTTTAGCTACCGTCCTGCTCTGCGCCTGCGCACAACAGACCGATAACACCTTGCAAACGCCGGAAAGCAGTACGCTGGTAGAACTTACCGTTGCTACTGAAGAAACTGCCGTTGAAACACCTGCGCCGCTTGCCACGGAAAGCCCGGCACCTGCGCCTACACAGACTCCAGCACCGACTGCCACACCGGCACCGACTGAAATTCCCATACCGGAGCCTACTGCAGCGCCAACCGAAGCGCCGTCACCAGAATCAGCTGTAACAGCAAGTCAGCCTGAACAGGTCAGTATGAGCTACGGTGCTGTCCCCTTTGACCTGGCGGCGGGCAGTGAGGAGTGGTGGAGCATCGACAGCTCGGACAGTGCCTACTGGGCTGTGCAGGAAAACATCAATGCTATGCGCGCAGCAGCTGGTCTGTCCCCTTTGACGATGGACAGTGGCCTGAGTGCTGCCGCCGATGCACGCTGTGAGAGCTTTGTGTCGGGCGGGCCGTTTGACCACAGCGGCATGACGACCCGCAGTGAGATCTGCGCCGCAGGTCCGATTGGCTCGGCCAGCAGCGTTTGCACCTACTGGCAGGGCAGCCCTGCCCACTATGCCAATATTATGGAGCCCAGCTTCACCAGCATGGGCGTGGGTTGCTGGTTTTGCAGCACCGCCGAGGGCCAGTACACTTACTGGACCGTAACCTTTCAGTGATTGGAGAATGGATATGAAAAAGCAAAACTCCCTGTATCGGATGACGACCTCCGAAATGCAGATCATGACCTATCTTTGGGATTCCAAGGAGCCTGCAATCGCCAGCCAGATCGTTTCCGATTTGATCCCGACCCAAAACTGCACCTGGAAGCCGCGTTCGGTCTTTACCATCCTGAAAAGCCTTTCGGAGAAGGACCTGATCCACGATGTTGGGTACGTGAGAACCGGCAAGACCTACTCGCGCAAATTTGCTCCCAAGGTGAGCCGCGCAGAATACCTAGCCATGCAGGTCATGAACGAGCTGCCGGACCAGGAGCTGCCGGAGTTTCTTACTTATTTTAATGGGCGGTAATGCAAGATATCATTGTAATATAAAGCGATCCCCAAAGTCAGACGCCTATGGCTGGTTAGCCTGACTTTGGGGATTATTTATTGTTGCAGTTCTAACCTTTTATACCCACCTTCTACAGGCACAAAAGTCACCATAACCTTGTCTCCTTCGTTGCTATTTATAATTTTCTGTCGTACCTGCTCGAAATTTTCCCATATGACGTTATGAAATGTCCAAACAACGGGTAATTGTACATCTACTCCTAAAATCTTAAAGGTTGGCTTCATTGGAACTTTAAATGTATGTGGCTCATTGGCGTAGTGAGCAATGGCCGATTGAAACTCTTTTATAACTGTTATTGGATATTGTGCTCTAAATTGAAATTCAGTAATCTCGCGTTTTCTTAGTATATCGGATACTATGATTATATTACTTATTCCAGCCAAATCCATATCGAATAGGTTCGTAAATTCGTGCCCTAGATACTGTTCGATGGCATAAATACGTGAGAGAAAATTTATGTCCTCATTTAGAAGATTTAAGTTTGCAGGATCGTCCCACACTGCATCACTCGCTGTGCGGAGAAGTACTTTTCCTTCTTCACTCAAATCCAAAACCTCAATCAACTTGCTTGTAAGCACACTCTTTCTAAAAGTTTCTCTTTCTAACAAATCCTTGACACGAATTTTGTCTCCTTTTGCCTTACATCCGAAATCTATTTGAAAAATCACTTCTTTTTGGTTTGGTTCGGTTGTAAACTGAACAAATAGTCTCGAATATTTTTGATCTTTATTACTAATAATATATCGGTTGTTGTCCAGGATTTCTTGCGTGCGAAGCTCAATGTATGGGATTACAGTGTTCCCATCAATGCGTATTGCGCATGGTCTTTTTGGGGGAAAGGGTGTCGGTTTACGAATTACTGTTTTTCCAACCCAAGATATATTTTTTTACAACTCTTTCAGCTTCTTCATTTTCAGGCTTTGCATATGTTATTGCCTTGCGAATTGATTCACTCCGAGCATTCCTTCGTATAGCAGGGTCTACTCCAAAGCTGGCATTCGCAACTTCTTCAAAAAAGTCTAATTGAATATAGTCCTGCAATCCTGAAAAATCAAAATTGCTTTCTAATGATGTCAAGTCAGAAAAACGCCTGTTATTTTGTATATATTGCATCAGCGATTTACGGAGTTTTTCTTCATCAATTGATTCGTTACATGTGTTTACAAACGCCTGAATGCCCGCATCTGCTAAGTGATCGACCAATATTGAAGCCGCCAGAGGAACTTCCATCATAACTCACCACTTTCTGCTGTTTTTGAAGTAAGAAAAGTATATTGTCATTATACGACTATATTGTTTGATTTTCTACTGTATAGCAATTAATTATCACATAAAAATCCAGCATTTACATTATATGCAATGCTGTTAATATATAGATAACTTTTTCACAACGAAAGGAAGTATGTTCAATGAATCACAAATTTAAGCTCAAGCAGCGCGTGGCGGCCTTGTGTATGGCGGCTATAATGTGCTGCTCCTTGTTCCCAACTGGGGCGTTTGCGGAGGCTCCGAGGGCTGATGCAGACGGTACGCTCATCATGGAGCAGGACAAAGAGGCCGTCACAGATGAGAGCCATCAGACCGAGGCAAGTGATCCGGACCCTGGTGAAGAAAGCACGCCTAAAAGCAGCGAAGCAGCCGCAACATCCCAAAGCGCCGACGAGGATGCGCCGGTGGAGACATCCACCGACTATACCTTCGACGGCGCTGTTTTGTACACAGACTTACCGGATGCACCGACTGGTTCCTATATGGGCAGCCAAGGCTTGCCGGTTGCCACGGGTGAAACAAAAATCGGCATTTCCGCCTGGCCGAATGACCAGTTGGAAGAAAGTGCGGACAGTTACCTGAGTGCGGACACCCTGAACAGCGACGACATGACGATGACGGCTCCGTTGCTGGAGGGCACCGACTATGCCGTTGCGCCCATTCTGGCACAGGTAGAATACCCTGCGGACGGCAGCAGTCTGGATGTGGTGCTTCCCAATGAGGTGACAGTGCTGGACTTCTACGGTGCTCCCGCCGATGAGGCTACACGCAGCAGCCTTGTACACAGTGAGTATTCCGAAACGTCCGCCGCGGTCATGGGGCTGTATGTTCAGGCAGATGTCGACTTTTCCGCGCAGCTTGTTTACACCGCCCCGGATGGCAGCACGCTGACGAAAGTGCTGCACGTTGTAATTGACCGCAGCGGCACCATGGCCGCACCGTTCGCAGAAACTACAGACGTCGCTGCCTACGCCGAGCGCCCCACGCCTGCCGTTACCAGCGGCAAAATCACCAAGGTCGAGAAGGTCAACGGCACATGGCTGATCTGGTTCAATGGCGAGGAAGCCTACTGCTGCACCCACGGTGCCAACGGCCAGCCCAAAGGCTGTCCGCCGTACACTTATACGAACACTTCTCTGGTCAGTGCGGATCAGTGCATTCCCGGTGATCACTACGGCAACCAGTACCGCATCTGGGGCGGTCTGGACCAGCTCTCTATGGACTTGCTGCCCGATACACCCGCAGTTTTTTCCGCAGAAGATACTGAAAGAATCTCTCTTTTGGATTTTTGCCGCACGATTTATGATGATACCCAGATGTGGCTGATTGAAAATTATCCCGAGAGCACTGCTGCAAAAATCTATCTGGAATCCGCGCAGGCCCTGCTGGACGGCGCTGTTGCCTATGCAAAGCCCCGCGGCTACTACACCTACATTTATACCCCTGCGCGCAGCGGTTGGCAGACCGTTGCCCTGATTGGCCCTGAAATCAGTGAGGAAGAAACGGAAGAGCCGAAGCCTGTCGTACAGGAGTATTATGCCAGTTGGGAAGCCCCTGCACAGTCCGCCAGCGGCACCGTAGATCTGACCTATGGTATCACCACAGATAAGATCCAGCTGAAAACGCTGGAGAAGGTGGACGGTGCCACGATTGAAATCGAGCCTATCACCAAATCCGGCACGATTGACGGCGGCAGCTGGAGCATTTCCCCTGCCGGTGTGCAGATTGTCACCACAAGCGGCCACACCAACGACGACAATTACCAGAATAACGGCGGTGCAGCATCTGTCAGTTGGTCTGTGCATTACACTGTAACCAAGACCGTAGGCGGCCGCAGTGGCAGCGTCGGCCCCTATACTACGAAAGAAGCTGCAGACGCAGCCGCCAACAGCGAGCGTGATTCTGCAGTTGCCGCCATTCAGGCCGAAGCACAGAGCGCTGTAAATAATGCTATTGCCAGTGCGCAGGCGCAGCTTGCATCTTTACAGTTCCGTTATGACGAAGTCACCATCCCCTACGGTTTTGAATCCTACTGGGGCAGCAACGGCAGCCACCAGACCATTACAGTACCGGCCAACTCCAACAACGCCTACAAGATGCGCAATGCTGAGTGGTCACTGCAGATCAACGTCAAAAAGACGGACAGTGAGACCGGCAACCAGATTGCAGGCGCTGCTCAGTATGAAATCTACCAGTGGGATGTCGTGACCGGCAAATACCAGTCCACGGGCGGCTACAACACCTACAGCGTTCAGCGCCAGGGTAACGGCACCTATGCCGTCATCAACAACGCCGCCTACGCCACAAACGACACGATGCGCCATACGCTATACTACACGCAGCGCAATGAGGGCCGGTTCATCGTTGTGGAGACGAAAGCACCCGCGGGCTATTTCGGCGACTGGACAGACGTTGACCATCCCGGCACGGCGGGCACACCGCTGGGCAAGCGCGCCTACTATGTGGAAATTACGACTGACAACAACAATTCTGTCCTGTGGCTGGGCAATGGTGACTACAATGCCGACATTGCCACTGGCGATAAGGGCGGCACAAAGCTGGTGACCAGCGGCGGCATAGAAAGCACCGTCACCATCTATGACTCCCCCAAGGATGCCTCCCGGATCTATACCACCGATGCCAGCGGCAAGGCTGCCAATGAGGACGGCTACACCACCACGGCGGCGGACGGTATCATGAAAAATGACCGCACGCTGGGCGAAATCAGCATCTCTAAGGTTGATTTGGATGCACAGCGGTATGTGATAGGCGACGCTGCTCACAGCAATGCCGCGCTGGACGGCGCAGTGTACGACCTGTATGCCGCCGAGGATATTACCCACCCTGATGGTGTGACCGGCGTCGTGGACTATTCCAAAATCGTAGATGCCAATGGCAATCCCATCTGGCACACTACGATTCGTGACAACAGCGGGCAGTGGATCAGCGATTACCTGCCTGTGCTGAAAAAGGACAATCTCGTAGCCAGTGCAAAAATCGAGGACGGCTGGCTGACCTTCTCCAACCTGTACCTCGGTAAATATTATGTAGTAGAGCGCTCCACCGGCACGGTCATTCCGCTGCGTGAGGGCGCTCTTGCTGTTTCCGGCACCTATCCTACGGTGGACAGCCGCACCAAGGCAGCTACCGGGCAGGTTGCCGCGCTGGCAGCCAGCAACGGGCAGTATACAGATTGGGTATACAAGAATCAGTTCAGCACCATCTCCAAGAGCAAGGCTCTGGACGGCACCTGGACCTACGATTCCTATTACCTGTCCTATGCGCCCGGGTATCTCTGCGATGAGCACAACTACTACATCACGCCCAGCTATGCAGACGAGGGCTGGTATGTGGAGAAAACCACCTTTGCCAATGACACAGCCGCCTACAACGGCAACTACCATATCCACAAGGATAACGGCCTGACCGAAAGTCAGGATCAGATCGCCAAGGGCAACGTGGAGATCAGCAAGGTCGTATCCTCCAGCGGTCAGTCCAATGGGCTGGAGCTGGAAGGTGCAGGCTTCACCTTCTATCTGGTATCTGGCCTGTCCAAGGTAGACCAGTTCAATCAGACTCGCACCGGAAGCTACACACTGCAAAGCATTCTGGATGCCTACATCAATAAGGAATACGACAACGAGCACCCCAAGTGGAATTTTTCCGGTGAGACGCAGGCCATTGCCAAGACCTACGAGGTCAACGCCAATGAAATTGCCACCTATAACAGGACGCTGACCGCGGCGGGCGACAACAAGAACGGCAAGGGCGATGGCTGGCAGCCTACGGGGCGTGCCAATGAGTATCAGTTGGCCGAAATCTTCAGCAATGACTCCGGCTGTATCCGTGTGCAAGGGCTGCCCTACGGCACCTATCTGGTCGTGGAGACCACGACGCCGCATGATTTGTTCCAGGCAGAGCCGTTCCTGGTCAGCATCGATCCCGAGCAGGACAACAACCCTTGGGGCGCGATGGCCACGCCGAAGGACAGTGTGATGAAAGCATCGGATTCCTATCAGAAATTTACGGTACTGGATGAGGAGATTGAAGTGTATTTAAAAATCACGAAACTCGATACGGAAACCGGCAAACCGGTCCTGCTGCCGAACACAGCCTTCCAGATCTACTGGCTGGATGACAACGGCAACTATCGGCTGGAAAACGGGAAACCCAAGCTGGTCACGATGACGGACACGGTAAACGGGCATCTGACCAAGAACGTGGATACCTTCTACACCAACGAGGAAGGTATCCTGACCCTGCCTGAAAAGCTGCCGCTGGGCAAATACCGCATTGTGGAGACTGTCGGTCCGAACGGCTTCTACAACGAGTGGGCCGACAGCGGTAACTATTATGTGGATTTTGATATTTCCACGGACCGCATCTACAAGGCCACCGGCGACGACAATGAAAACGGCATGGATACGCTTGTCATTGGCGAGGACTACTGGAATGAGGAAACGCTGGGCAAGCTGACCATCCGTAAGACCGGCAATGCCTTGACAGGAAAGATCGAAACCAACGATTTGATTGACCCCTGGATGACCGGCGAGGCCGACTCCGACTTTGCCTATACGCCGCGCCCGCTGGCCGGTGCGGAATACACCATTACGGCTGCCGAGGACATTTACACACAGGACCGCCAGCTGGATGCCAACGGCAGCCGCACGCTCTGGTATGCCAAGGGCGATGTGGTAGCAGTTGTTACCACCGGTGATGGCAGTGCAGACACTGCTGCGTTTGCGCCGTCCCGTACCAAGGCAACCTATGATTTTCTGTCGGTCATCCACGACGGCACGCTCGGCGAGGTTATTATTACCCTGCCGCTGGGCAGCTACCATGTGGAGGAAAGCAAGGCGCCCTACGGGTATGTCGGCACTACAGACAGTTACGATGTGACATTTGTCTGGGATAGTCAACTGAATGATGTGGTCATGGCAAAGAGCATCATCAAGAATGGCGACAGTGAACAGCATTTTGATGTTGTACGCGCATCGGAAGCCCCTGCGGAACTGGCTGAACAGCAGACCCTTGGTTTCTACAATGACCGTGAGCATGCCCGCGTAGGTGTGTACAAGATCAATCAGGAAACCGGCAAATATCTGGCCGGTGCCGTGTTCAACCTGTACACCCGTGATGACATCTACGACGTGGACGGTAATAAGCTGTTCTCTGCCGGTGATTTAATTTCCACCAGTCCCGAGACCGTTGCGGATGGCTACACCTATTTCAACTGCGATGTTCCCATCCGCGGCGAGTGGTACGGCCAGAGTGACCGACTGGATGCCTCGACCAACAGCGGCAATTACTTTATCCGCGAGCTGCGCACCCCGCTGGGATACTATCTCAATGATGCAGAGATTGATGTCACCTTCACCTATGACGGCGAGGTTCTGCAGGTACTGGACAATACCTGCGCCAACAAGCCTACTGAAATGTGGGTAAGTAAGCGCGATTTGACCAACGATGAAGAACTGTCCGGTGCTACGCTGATCATCAAGGATGCGAAGGGCAACATCGTTGACACCTGGGTATCTACCGATACGCCGCACCGTGTGACGGGTCTGCATTTTGACGAAGAATACACTTTGACAGAAAAGCGGCCTGCCGATGGGTATGCCGTTGCGGACGATATTGTTTTCCGTTTGGAACGCAAATCAGATTCCGACGGCCATGAGCTGGACGAGGCAGACGTCTACTATCTGAAGGATAAAAAGAAGCTTTGGATCATTCCCTGGGAGGAATGGGAGCTGCTGGACGATGCTACGGTCATCATGAAAGATGACATTACCAGGGTACAAATCTCCAAGGTTGACATTGCCACAGATAAAGAGCTGTCCGGCGCAGAGCTGGTCATCAAGGATAAGGACGGCAACACGGTTGCACAGTGGGTTTCCGAGGACAAGCCCCACTACATTGAAAAACTGCCTGCCGGAGAGTACACGCTGACCGAGATCACCGCCCCCAATGGCTATCAGCTTGCGGAAAGCATTGCCTTTACTGTGCTGCCCACCGGTGAGCTTCAGACTGTCGTTATGAAGGATGCACGCATCCCCGAGGAAACACCGCACGAGGACACGCCGAGCAATACGCCGCAGCCGACGCCGGGCAGCACGTCCGCGCCTACCCCTGCACTGGCAAGCGCACCCACGGCAACGCCTGCGCCGATGCCGGTCATTCCCCAAACGGGCGATGTGTTCCCGTTTGCGCTGCTTTCGGCAGCGGTATTTGGGTCTATCGTCGGTTTCGGAATTCTTGCATACAAGCGCCGCAAATCCAAAATGGATGAGAGTGAGCACTAAAAACCTATGAAACACGTACATGGTATGGGCGACTCTCGCGGGCCGCCCTATTTTTATTGGTGAATGACATGAAACATATCATCTGTTCGAGCTTCGGCAAAGACAGCAATGCAACAGCGCTACTGGCCCTACAGCATGGCGAACCGCTGGACGAAATCATATACACAGAGGTCATGTTCAGCAAGGAGATTTCCGGCGAGCTGCCCGAGCATGCGCGGTTTATCTATAAGACAGCAATTCCGTACTTTGAAAAGCGCGGCATTCCCACAAGGGTTTTGCACGCTGAAAAGACGTATCTGGATTGCTTTTACCATGTGGTGAGCCGCGGCAACGCACAGGGAAAGTTTGCCGCTTTTCCGCTGGCGGGGCGCTGTGCAATTCAACGAGACTGCAAGGTACCGCCGCTGGAAGCCTATAAAAGGAGCTTGGCACCGGGTACGGTCTCCTATTTAGGTCTTGCAGCGGATGAGCCGATCAGACTGGAACGGCTGAAGCCTGACCAGGTATCTCTTATGGCAAAGTACGGCGTAACAGAGCAGGATGCATTTGCCATGTGCAGACAGGAGGGGCTGCTGTCGCCGCTGTATGAGTACAGCCACCGCGGCGGGTGCTGGTTCTGCCCCAACGCATCCATGACCGAGCTGCGGCATCTGTACCATGCACATCCTGATTTATGGCAGCTGATGCTGGAATTGCAGGATGCACCGAATAAGGCGACGGAACGCTTCAATCGGAATTTCACATTTGCCGAGCTGGATCTGCGGTTCCGCTTAGAAGGCGAGCAATTGAGCTTTTATGACCAAGAGCTGGAGGTAGAGAGATAATGCCAAATCAAGAAAAGTCGCCCCGTGCATGGGTGTATGCGCGCATTCCCGGAGACTGCGCAGCGACCCGCGCGAGATACGATGCCTGCTGCAGGCAGGCCGGTGACGACGGCTGCACGGTTGTCGGCGGCAGCATCGATTATAAAGGGCACGGCCCGCTGCGCGAAGGGTATCAGAGTATGCTGCGCAGTATCAGAGACAGCAAGGTCAACTGCGTGTATGTCAGCCGTATGCGCCAGATCAGCGGCAAAGAGCGGTACCTGTACGCCTTTTTCAAGTGCGCAATGAAGCACCATGTAAAAGTCCGCACACTGGAATACAGCCTGCCGGACCGTCTGCAGCAATACAGGTCGGGAAAAAGAATCGAAGCATACGCCCGACGCACCGGCGCTCCGCTGCCGTGGTGAGGTTGAAATTTTATTACGGAGAAAGCGAAGGTGATACCGTATGGTAGAAGAAACGGCCATCCGGGTGCAAATCAACGCAGCCAAGCTTGCCGGACAGGGCATCTTTGGGATATTGCAGGCGGTTGCCAGTATGCTGCAAGCGCGGCAGTATGGGCAGCAATCAATTCAATCACTGAACCGGCAGTCGCAGGCTCTCGCTTCGGTGGAGCTGAACGACAAAACGCTGCCCTATGTCAGGCGGCAGCTCAAGGAATACTCGGTGGACTTTGCCATTACCAAGGACAAGGACACCGGGCAGCTGAACCTGTGGTTCAAGGGGCAGGACGTGGACCGCATCCAGACCGCTATTGAAAACTGCATTGCTGCGCGCGGCAAGGAACGTCCCACCAGTCTGCTGCAGGAGCTGTCCGAACGCGCCATGCAGCGCACGAAGGTGCTGAACCAGCACCGTCCACCGCCGACGCAGGAGCGAGGTGAGCGGCTATGAAGGAACAGCGCACAAAGCAAATTCTGATCTGTCTTGCTGCAAGTCTGGGCTGCTTTTGGCTGGGCAACCGGGTGGGACTTCTCTATGTATCAGCTGCCGGAACGGTCACGCAAAGGCTGGCCGCAGTGGTAAATCTTAGCAAAATTGTACTGCATCCCTTGCAACTATCCCCTGCGCCGATTCCTGTGGGCTGTGGTGTTGGGGCTATTCTGCTGGCGGGTCTTGCTTATTTCTGCATAAAGTACAGCGGTCATCGGCTGGTGCCGCAGAAGGAGTACGGCAGTGCCCGCTGGGGCACAGCGGCGGACATTGCGCCGTTTCTCCATGAAAAGCCAAGCGAGAATATTCCCCTGACGGCCACAGAGTCCCTGAGCCTTGCCATGAAGATGCCGGTAACAGCGGAGAACAACTACAACCGCAACAAGAACGTCATTGTGTTCGGCCCCTCCGGCTCCGGCAAAAGCTACAGCGTAGCCGGCCCGCAGCTGCTGCAGTTTAACAGCAATTATGTACTCAGTGATCCGAAGGGCGAACTGCTTGACACCTACGGAAATGTTCTAGTATCGCAAGGTTATGACGTAAAGGTGTTCAACCTGAAGGACCGTGACAAGTCCGACCACTACAATCCGTTTGCGTATATCCATGACACGGATGACATTGTGGTTGTTGCCAAGAATCTTATCAAAAATATGAAAGAGGACCCGCGCCAGAAAAACACAGCCGACCCTATATGGGAAGAAGGCTCTACTTCACTGCTGGAAGCGCTGCTTGCCTATGTATATTTTGAGCAACCACCTGAGATGCACAATATGAACAGCGTGATGGATCTTTTTGTGCTGATGCAGCATCGTTACGGACCACAGGGACGCAGCCAGTTGGACGATATATTCGAAGATCTGGCTATGGAAAAGCCTGCGTCATTCGCAGCGCGCCAATATGGGCTGTACCATATGGCACCGGACAAAACCGCACAGAGTATTGATGTATCTCTCGGTATGCGTATGAGTGCGTTCAATATTCCTTCCATCATGAAGATTTGCGAGGATGACACCATTCATCTGGAAGAGCTGGCCAGCGACAAAAAGGTGGCGCTGTTCGTTGTCACACCAGACACCACCACAGCCTATAACTTTCTGGCCGCGGTCATGTTCCAGCAGTGCTTTCAGATTCTTGTGCATACCGCAGACAATCGTGAGGATCACTGCCTGCCTCGCCATGTGCGGTTTCTCTTAGATGAGTTTCCGAACATCGGCATGATTCCGGACTTTCAGATTCTGATCAGCACCATCCGCAGCCGAAATATCGGATGTACCCTGATTTACCAGTCAATCGCACAGCTGAAATCTCAGTACGGTGATGACTGGGGCACGATTCTGGAAAACTGTGATTCAGAGCTTGTGCTGGGTGGCGGCAATAACCCGGAGTCACTGGAATTCTTCGGTAAACAGCTGGGCAAACGGACAATCGAGGTGCTGAACATCACAGAGAATCTCGGCGCACAGGGCTCCTTTTCCAAGAACTATCAGGTGGCCAGCCGTGATCTGATGACACCGGAAGAAATACGCACCATGCCGCGAAATCGTTGCTTATTGATGATTTCCGGTGTTGTGCCATTTTACTCTTACAAGTTTGATCTTAAAAAGCACCCTAATTACGCATTGGTAGAAAAAGAGGGGCATCACCCCTTCGACTACGAGAGGCGCGCAGAAAATAGCTTTGCAGCCTTTATGAAAAATGTGCAGGAAATCAACAACATAGAACTCGACGATGACGAGTCTGACACATAAACAGAAAGAAGGAAACTCATATGGAAATGGTATCTACAATCACTTCTCTTATCACGAATGTTGTCAATTTTGCAGGCGGCCTGTTGCTGCTGTTTGGCGCGGTGACGCTGGGCACGAACCTCAAGGACCACAACGGCCCCGGCATCAGCAGCGGTGCATGGTCGATTGCAGGCGGCGTGCTGATCATTGCTGTTGCCACCTACTTTGGTACGCTGACGGTCAGCTGATGGGAGGTATGCGCTATTTTTGAGGATACGATACGAAGCCAACTGGCGGGTATTTCGGCCACCGTAAATGCTATGGGGCAGAACTCCGGTCTGCTGAGCAGTCTGACCGATTGGAACAGCACACTGGCCGGCTATGCAGATTCTATCAGCTCCGGCGTAGTCATGCCGATTGCACTTACCGTTCTGGCACTTTTTATGGTTTTGGAACTGTACAATTTCACCCAGACCATTGCCATGAACGGCGGCAGCACAGCTTTTACGATTCAGCAGGTGGCGCTGGTCATGCTGAAAATCACGCTTTGCCGCTGGGCTGTTCTACACTCCACGGAAATTCTAAATGCGATGTTTGAGGTAGCGGCCACGGTAACAAACGGCATAGCCGGTTATGTGGGCAGCGGACAGGTCAACACCGAGGTCGACATCGAAAACGCAATCAGCGCACTGCCGGGCGGCATCGGTAATATGCCTGTGGCCATGGAGCTTATGGTCGTAAGCTGGATGCTGCGTCTTGTCAACATTGTGATCAATACCATCGTCGCGGCACGCTTCATTGAGTTGTACGTTTATAATGCCCTGGCTTCCCTGCCAATTGCCACGCTCTGCTATCGGGAACTGCATGGTATTGCTGTCAACTTTCTGAAAAACTACATGGCGGTGGCGCTGCAAGGGGCCGTTCTCTATCTTGTCATTGGCTTCTACCCTGCCCTGACAGCTTCCTTGGGCAGTGGCGGTGACATTACCGAGCAGGCCTGGGCCATGCTGGGCAAATCCGTTATTCTGCTGGTGGCCGTGTTTATGAGCGGACGGTTCACAAAAGCCATCACCAGCGCCATTTAATGGAGGGTTCACCTATGCTCTCAACAAAAACCAATCTCGAAATCACGGAATATCACGAGAAATTCTTTCTCGGGCTTTCACTGCGTCAGCTGGCCTGCTTTGGTGTCGCTGCCGTTCTGGCCATAGCGACCTGCTTCGTTTGTCTGCAATGGCTTCAGATGGATATTCAGCTGGTTTCATACATCGTAATGGTAGAAGTCCTTCCCTTTCTCGGGTTGGGCTTTATCAGCCATAACGGGTATCCGTTTGAAAAGCTTGTAAAAATCTACTGGGCATGGTACTGCGGCCCCGCCGAGGTCGCAGTCTGCCCCCGTCAGGAGAAAAATTATGTTTTTACCAAAAAAGCACGTCAACTTGCCCATCGAACCGAGTGTGTTGGAGTCTTTGCGCGCACAGGAGAAATCGTTAAAACGAGAAAAAAGGAAAGTCGCCAAAGAACGGCGGCAGCACGCAAAGCAGTTAAAGAAAGCCGAAAAGCATGCAAAAAAGCGCATTGCCGCACGCAAAGCGCCACAGAAAGCCAGTGACTGCCTGCAATACCTGAGTATGTCGCAGGACGGCATCTGCGAGGTGGAGCCGGGACTTTTCTCGATGACGATGGCGTTCACCGATGTGAACTTTCAAATTGCCATGCTGGAGGAGCAGAAAAATATCTTCACGAAATACAGCGAGTTTCTAAATTATTTTGACCCCTCGCTGCATCTGGAAATCAACCTTGTCACCCGCAGCATGGACGAGGAGCAGTTCCGCCGCGACACCTTTTTGCCCCTGCGTGGGGATGACCGTGACCAGTATGCCAAGGAGATGAACCAAGTTGTGGCAGAAAAAGCTCTGCGCGGTCAAAATGGCCTGATTCGTGAGAAGTACGTCACCTTCAGCCTGCACGCCGAAAACTACCAGCAGGCGAAAGAGCAGCTGGAAAACCGTGCTGCCGACATTGCCGATCACTTCAAACGTATGGGCAGCAGTACACGCATCTTGTCCGGCATTGAACGCCTGAGCCTGTTACAAGGCATCATGCGGCCCAATGAGGAAATGAGCTTTTCCTATGACTGGCTGCTGGCTGAGGATGACCTTACTACGAAGGATTTTATTTCACCCAGCTCTTACAACTGGCATCCGGAGCACGACGATTCGCGCGCCGTTTACCGTGACCGCTATCAGTTTGGCGATAAAATCGGCAAGACAATGTATCTGCGGGGCATAGCACCGGAAATGAAGAATGGTTTGTTCTCTATGCTATCGGAGCTTCCTTTTGACCACGTCATCACAATGCATGTTGACGCTATGGACCAGGCAGAAGCTGTCCAGGAAATTGAGAAAAAGCTTGCCTATATGCACAAGGAAGAATACGATGCCATTGCCAAAGCGCGCGAGCGAAATATGCCTGCCAGCATAGCTGTGAGCTATGATCTGAAATCCAAAATGCACCACACAGAGCAGATGATGGATGACATTACAGCCAAAAACCAAAAAATCTTCAAAGTCTGCATCCTCATTCACACCTATGGCGATTCCAATGCGCAGTTGGATGAGCGCGTGCGGCGCATTTGCAGCACCGTACAGCAGCAGACCTGCCGCTTTGACAGCATTCTGTATGAGCAGCGCAACGCCATGAACAGTATGCTGCCGCTGGGCAAGAAGTGGCTCGGGTTGGAGCGCACGCTGGAAACCGTCAGCACGGCCATCTATGTGCCGTTCACCACACAGGAACTGTTCCAGCCGGGCGGACTGTACGAGGGCATCAACGCCCGCAGTAAGAATCTGATACTGTGTAACCGCAAGCTGCTGCCCGCCCCTGCCGGTATGGTACTGGGTATGACGGGCTACGGCAAGTCTTTCTCCGTAATGCAGATGGTCACCAATATCATGCTTCGCTGGCCAGATGATGATATTGTTCTCATCGACCCAGAGCAGGAGTACACGCATCTCGTTACAGCCATGGGTGGCGTAGTGATTGACATTTCCGCGTCCAGCCCCTCCCATATCAATCCCATGGACATCACAGAAGATTACGGCGATGACGAGGACCCCATCCGACTGAAAAGCCAGTTCTTGCAGAATTTCTGCCAGCTCATTCTACACAGCTCCGAATTGTCGCCCCAGGAGCGAACCTTTATTGATGTAGCTGCCGGCCTGACCTATCAGCGCTATATGGCAAATCCCAAGCGCGAGGAAATGCCAACGCTGCACGATTTTTATAGAAATCTTGCGCTGCAGGGAGAGGAAGTCAAGCCACTGCTTACGGCGTTGAAGCTATATGTAAGTGGCTCCATGGACCTGTTTGCCCACCAGACCAATGTGAACGTGCAGAATCATTGTATCTGCTTTAATACGGTCAAGCTGGGCAAGTCGATGCAGTCCATCGGTATGCTGACGGTGCTGGATCAGGTTTGGAACCGCATTACCCGCAACCGCGTCTTGGGTCGCCGCACATGGGTGTTTACCGACGAGTTCCAGCAGTTGCTGGGCAACAAGGACTGCACGGACTTTTACTTTCAGCTGTCCAGCCGCGCCCGCAAGTGGGGTGCGATTCTGACCTCCATCACCCAGCACGTGCGTTCGGTGCTGGACAACGAGGACGCGCGCCGAATGCTGTCCGACTGCGGATATATCAAGCTGCTGAACCAGTCCCCCGACGATGCCAACGATCTGGCGCGGCTGCTGCACATTTCCAACGAGGAAAAGCGGTACATCGAGAATGCAGAGGTCGGCAGCGGACTGCTGATCGTGTCTAAGACGGTGGTGCCCTTCAACAACGATTTTCCGAAGGATACCGAGCTGTTCAGGCTGATGGATACATCTCCTAATCGAAAGTCTTAATGCGTTATGCTTACACCAGCACATCTCTAAAAATAACCTCACGGAGTCTGCCATGTCAGAACTATTCAAGCAAAATTATAGCGACAAACCTTTATTCCATACCGATACTGACATATCGGAAAGCCTGCACAATCAGGTAGATGAAGCATCAAACGGCGAGGAACTGCTGGATAATACTGAAAAGCAAGCCGAATCACTGCTATCAAATGACGATTATGTAAGTGAAACGAAAAATAGTATTTCAGACGATAGAGATGATGTAGCAGAAAGCTTATCATCTCCCGCCGAAGGCAACCGGAAATATATCACCGGCACCAATACGCCCCGTGCCAGCCGCAGCAACGCCTACTACGAACTGCTGTGCAATCAGCAGACAAACGGCTACCGCTCCCCTGCCATGCGCGGCACATCAGCCGCAGCGCACGGCATCACGAGTGCAAGCGGGCTGGTCAGCTACCAAGAGGACTTTACCAGCGATGCAGCGCAGGATCTCGGTGTGCACGGCGCGGCGGCGGAACTGATTATGCAGGAGACGTTTCTCGGGACTGCTGCGGAGGACGTCGGCATACTGGGCAGCTATACTGTGAAGGGCATCAAGGATGTGCAGGACGGCACGCGTACCGCCGAGGAGGTCCTACACACAGGCGGCGACGTGCTGCGGATGGAGTTGGGAAGCTCTGCGGTACAAATCGGCTCTGCCGGTGCACGTACCGCTCTGCACTATGCAGAGACCTTCTCGACCAGTGCGGATGATTTTGCTGACCGCACACCGGGCATCATCAGTAATACAGGCTTTCAGACCGGTCATAGCGTTATCAGAGTGGCGCGGTTCTTTGCCCATCCTGTCAAAGCGCTTGCTTCTATCGGCAGGACGGCGCTTATTTGCGGCGCAACTGTTCTGGTGTTGCTGATTATTGGGCTGCTAGGCCAGATGGGCGGTACTACAACGACCAGCGTACTGTGTGCCGACAGACCGGAGGATATTCAGCAGCTTATCGAAAGCATCAATACATACCGCAATGAAGCTGCCACTGACGAACTGCGCAGAGCCTTTTGCAACGATGTTGACCCCAACGGCAACCCTTACGGCTACGACACGCTGACCGGCCAGCGCAGCAACAATATGCAGCATGGCGTCACATGGAGCTACGCCAACGGCATCTACAATGACACTGCAGAGATCATCTCGATGGCCGCGGTCTATTATCAGCAGGACTGGCCCAGTTCACAGGAGCTTGCGGCTTTTACAGACGACGTGCCTTTTACTCAATATTGCCGCGCCCTGACTGCCTACGGCATGGAAATCACCGCACGCGAGTCCGCACCTTACTCCTGCATCAGCTATGGCGGCTGCGTCAATGGCTACCGCAGCGAGGGCGAGACTGTGACCATCACAGAGTATCGATGCGAAACGCACACTTGTGCCCAAGACAACGAAGAATGCGGGCACTACCACAACGGAATATGGGAATGGAGTGACGACCACGAGGAAGGCGGCAGCCGCCCCGAATGGATCGAGGACGGCACACACGATGTGACCGTCTTTTTTCCTGTTATTTTCCCGGATGGGGCCACCCAGTCAGAGCTGTGTGCCCTTCCGGATAACTACACCCAAGTTGTCGACGGCAAAATTGCCGCAGAGGATTGTACCGGCAGCATCGTGTTGGATGAAAGCGCGAATCTCTACAAGGGTGAGCTGAATGATTGGTTCTATCCCCCGCATGAGCGCACCGCCACCTTTACAGTGAAGACCACCGACGGCGACGAAACCATGACGAAGGATTATACCGTGACCTTTGCCAACGCAACCGCTATCCCATGGTGTCCCGGAGAGCTGCACGACGGCCAGTACGGCCACTATGACCTGAACTGCACAATTTACCTGACCGGCTATGACCGCTATGCTGACCCGGAAACCGAAGCCCCCAATGGTGCGGACGGCGGCACGGGCAATCTGGAGGCACTGGCCGAAAGCAGCAACGACAGTACGCTGACACGTACCGTCATCAAGCAGGACCAGTACGGCAATGCGTATGCGGGCAATGCGGTCACTGCCCGCTTTACGAAAACTATAATGCTGCCGCCCGGCGCGGCGGGCTTCAAGGGCTGGTATGAGAGCGGCGCGGATACTTATGGCAACGTGGAATGGGCATCCCTGCTGTATCGCATGGACTGGGAAGCACTGTACGGCGCGTCTGACGGCATCAAGTGCCGTTCGGTAGGCTCCGCTTTGACTGCTGAAGAACTGCAGGCATTGCTGGCCGGACTGAACATTGACCCCGACACCGCGCGCGGGCAGGTCGTAGCCTTTGCCATTAGCTGCCAAGGTCATTTTGTGTACGGGCAGCCCTCGTCGCTGCGCGGTGGCCCCGGCAATGCCAGCGTCGGGATGAATTTGGACTGCTCCAGCTTTGTGCAGTACTGCTACTGGGCACAGGGCTTGCCGTTCTCAGCCGGTAATACAGCCGCCTATGGCCGCACCGGTGACTTGCGGGCAATCTCTTCTGCCGAGGTCCAGCCGGGCGACCTGCGGGTCGTCTATGCCGCTGGCGGTGAGCAAGGCCATGTGCAGATGGCGCTCGGCGGCGGCGCGTGGATCGAATGCTGTTATGGCTACGGCGTCTGCGTAAACATGTCCAACGCCTGGATGGAGAGCCGCGGCTGCCATTACTTTACCTATGCCGGATTTTAAGGAGGCTTTTATGAAAAGAGTTCTGGCGATTTTGTTATTTGTCCCGTTTGTCATGGCGATGGCACCGCCCTGCCATGCGGCGGGAAACGGCGAAATTGCGGTATCATTGGTAGATGTTCCCGCGGAGCTGCAGGAGCGTTCCGTGCTGATTACGCTGGGCAGCGGTCCCAACGACACGGACGCTGTTCTTATAATGCTGAACGGCTTGAACCAGTATAGCCAGACTGTGACACTGCCGGAGGGCACCTATTACTGCAATGCCGCTGTTCAATACGACGCCCTAAACGATTGGCCGCTGCGAGAAGTTGACGGCACCACCTTTTTGCAGGTCGAGGCTGGTGGTCAGTATGAACTGCAATATGAGTTTGCAGGTGAGAGTTGGTTCACGGAAGTAACCGGGCAGACACGCTATTATACGCCGCTGCCGCTGCGCCAGCCGCCTGCTGATTATCTGCCCGAGGCAGCCCAGATCAGTGCGTACCTGACAGCACCCGCTGGCTTTTCCCAACACTGTATCGTCTACCTGCAGAACCTGTACAGCGGTACGGTATACGCGCTGGATGTATACGAATCCAACCAACTGGCCGCCGTTTGTACGGAAGCTGACAGCGGATTGTATGCGCTTCTATCTGCCCGCGTTGTGGGCGATGCGACGGAGCGCTACCAGTTCGAGTGCGAGCAGAAGGATCTGAATACCGATGACGGCGCAAGCTTTCATCTGACAGTAACGGACACAAAAAATCCAGACGCCGATTTGAGTACGCCCAGCCATGACGAGAACGCCACTGTACAGCGAGCGGCAGCCTATAATGCACCGGCTACCGCTGCGCCGTCTGCGACACCGACACCGGAGCCGACCTCTTCTCAACCTGTCCAGCAGAGCCAAAAGCCAGCAAATCCGTTCTGGAATGTGCTGGACTTTTTGCCCATCGTTTTTATCGGAGGCGGGCTGTTCTGGTTTCGCCAGAAGAACCGCGGGGTCAGCCCGAAGGGGTAACGTGAGCGAAAGCGAACGTTAGCAAGCATTGCATCTGTAAAACAGATGCGCATTTAGGGACACCCTAAAACCCGTTTGAGTACAGATTTTCAAAAGAGTACTTTGAAAATCAAGAGGATATTATATGGACAAACGTGAACGACCAATTTATAAAGGCATCTTTTTTTCTGAGCAAGAATGGCAACAGGTAGCAACAAAGATGGCAGAAAGTGATACGCCTAATTTTTCGGCTTTTTGTCGTGAAATGCTGCTTACCGGTAAAGTCAAGCATTATGATTTTTCTGTTATAAAAGAAATCTCTTCTAGCTTGAGTCATATCTCAGGTAGCATTAACCAAGTGGCTAAGCGATGCAACACGAATCAATCTGTTACCTCCAATGATGTTGAGCAGTTGCGGCGTGAATATTTACAGATGAAGTCGCTCTATCAGGAACGATTGGTGAAAGCTCTGCGAAAGCTAGTCTAATATGTATGCAGCGAAATATTATGCAACCCCCAAGCATGTCTTTCGCAAGTGGGCGTGCGAGAGTGGCTACTTGTTTTTGTCTGTTATTGAGGTTTTTCGCCCGGCCCTGAGTGACAATCTTCACCTGTTTCTTACATAGAAGGAATCTACTATGGCTATCACCAAAATTCATGCGGTAAAAGTTCGGCTTGGCGATGCAATCAACTACATAGAAAATCCGGACAAAACCGATGGGCAGGAATTGATTTCAGGTTACAATACCGCCCCACAGACTGCAGTGCTTGATTTTTCCGTTACTGCAGCAATGGCACGCAAAGCACGAAATACAAGTGCGAAAAAGCAAGGAAATCTTGCCTACCACCTGATTCAATCCTTTTCCCCGGACGATTCTGTCACGCCGGAGCGAGCCCATGAGCTGGGCCGCAAGCTTGCAATGGAATTTACCGATGGAAAATTCGAGTTTGTCGTTGCTACCCATATCAATAAAGATTCTATACATAACCACATTATTATCAACGCCGTCTCTTTTTATGATTACAAAAAGCTGCGCACTGTTCCCCACCGCACCGCGCAGCAAATCCGTAGTATCTCGGATCGGCTTTGTATGGAAGCACAGTTGTCCATTATTAAAGACCCGCAACAGCTAGGCCAGCTCTACCCTACTTACGTACAGAAGAAACGCACAACCAGCAATCGCACTGAAGTCCGCAAGAAGCTCAACTTCTGCCTGGAGCGTGCCACCAATTATGCTCAGTTCCTGCAAATGGCACAGGAACTGGGCATTTCTGTTTGCCAGCGTGGTAAGCATATGACCTACCTACCGGAAGGTGCGGGGCGTGCGATCAGAGATACATCTTTGGCTGATACCGACAAGTTTACGTATACCGGCCTCGCGGAGCGCTTAGAGGATAACGCTGCCGAACAGCTATTTATTCGTGAGCGCATAGCTAAGATTTTTCCGAGTGTCTCGACTTTTACCGATTTTATAAAGCAACTGCAGTCGGAGGGCGTTAAGGCGCGTGTAAAAAAGCAAACCGGACAGCTTTTGTATAAGGCTGCCGACTTAGATGGCACATGGGTGCCTGCTGACGCTTTAGGAGATGGATTTACACTTGCGGGCTTGGAAAACACAATAAAGAATAAATCGGAAAACCTTGATACAAATCATAGTACACCGATTGCAGCGCTATATCAAGAATTGACTACAAACTATCCGCAGAGTTGTGATACATCTGTCAGACTCACGTCACGTCAGATATGTTCTGCCGGCAAGCGCGGTGTTCTACTGAAAATACAGGATGCGAACGGCAATTCTGCCAAGCTGATGATGGACAATCGGCAAATCCATACCACCTCAGACGGTGCTGTGACCGCTGATATTGGCGCCGCATTTTCGTATGATATAACCTACGATGACGGCATACATGGCACAATTTGGGGCACTGATTTGATTCGACAAATCGATGAAGAGAATCTGACGCAGCCACTGATTGTAAGCTTGACCGCTGATCAGATCATGGCCATGAGCCTGCGCGGAGTGACAGTGCATTTGCCGCAATATCACATTGAGCGGCTATTCATTCCGGAACACTATGTACAGCGAAACGTCGAGCAAGGAAGCTGTGCAATCAGTCTATATCCCGGTTGGCAGTACAGCTATGTGCCAATTGGCAGCGAGAAGACGCGAAAATCAATCAGTGGCGCTGAACTAGCGCAGTCGCTAGGAGGTGTGGTGCAGGTTGGCACTTCTGAAAGCAGTTTGGCCCGTCGAGTCGCTAATGTGGAACGCCGTGCAGGAATTGCGAATGCCCAAGAGCTTGGAAAACTCTTGGGCAGCATGGCTGATAATGGTCTACATTCAGCTGCTGACTTTGATAAACAAATCAGAGCATATCAACGCGAAGAAATGAAGCTCCGCAACGAGATTGCAGAGCTTCGTTCCAAAAGCAAAATTTATGCAGCAACAGCTCATAATCTGCAGGCGTGCCGCACCTATAAATCTGTTTGGTTGGAGTATGCGTCTAAACCACTTGCCCAGAAGGATACCTTCTATAAGCAAAATGAAGCCGCCCTGCAGGCGTATAGCAGAGCGGCTTCACAGCTTGATGGAATGGGAATTTCGCAACTTGTTGAGCCGGAGAAAATTCAACGGTTGATCTCTGAAACAGAAAATCGCATTACTGAACTCGTTGCTGAATTGGAAAAAGTGCAAAATGCTGATAATGGCATCCAAGAAGATAAAGAAAGGGTTAAGCAAATTCAAAGCAACGAAATTAATGGGACGTATAGCGCTTTTTCTCGTGCATAAAGGATTTAATATTCCTTGGCAAAATATGTGTTCAAATCATTGCTGCTATCACAAAATCAGTCTCTGCGGAACAAATCGCGGGTGTATACTTTTTCCTGCACATCATCAAGGCAGCTATCATAGCGGTTGGCAATAATAGCCCGGCTGCGTTTCTTGAATTCCACAAGATCATTCACAACCTCACTGCTAAAGAATGTACTGCCATTTTCAAGCGTTGGCTCATAAATAATGACCGTTGCCCCTTTTGCTTTAATGCGCTTCATAACGCCTTGAATCGAGGATTGCCGGAAGTTATCCGAGTTCGATTTCATCGTCAGGCGGAAAACGCCAACCACAACGTTGTGTTCCCTGCTCGGATCGTAATTTTCGTTAGCCTCGTATGCGCCAGCAATTTCAAGGACACGGTCTGCTATGTAATCCTTGCGTGTTCTGTTACTTTCAACAATAGCCTGAATCAGATTTTCGGGCACGTCGGCATAGTTGGCCAGCAGCTGCTTGGTGTCCTTGGGCAGACAGTAGCCACCATAGCCGAAGCTGGGATTGTTGTAATGGCTGCCAATGCGTGGGTCCAGGCAAACGCCGTCGATGATCTGCTGGGTGTTCAGACCCTTGCTCTCGGCGTAGGTGTCCAGTTCATTGAAGTAGGCCACGCGCAGCGCCAGATAAGTGTTAGCAAACAGCTTGACGGCCTCGGCCTCTGTAAAGCCCATAAACAGCGTGTCGATGTTCTGCTTGATGGCCCCCTCCTGTAGTAGAGCTGCGAACGTGTGCGCGGCCTCCACCATGCGCGGGTCGTTCAGGTCAGTGCCAACGATGATGCGGCTCGGGTAAAGATTGTCGTAGAGCGCCTTCGACTCTCGTAGGAACTCAGGGCTGAAGATGATATTGTTGCAATGATACTTTTCGCGGACAGCTGCAGTAAATCCAACAGGAATCGTCGACTTGATAACCATGATGGCGTTGGGGTTATACTGCATAACCAATTTAATAACCGCTTCGACTGCAGAAGTATCAAAGAAGTTCTTCTTGCTGTCATAGTTGGTCGGCGCCGCGATAACAACAAAATCAGCATTTCTGTAAGCTGCTTCTGCATCTAATGTGGCAGTCAGTTCCAAGTCTTTTTCGGCAAGATATTTTTCAATATATTCGTCCTGAATCGGAGACTTCCTTTGGTTTATAAGATCCACTTTTTCTGGGATAATGTCTACCGCCATAACCTCATGGTGCTGCGACAGCAACGTCGCAATGGACAGGCCCACATAACCAGTACCGGCTACTGCAATTTTCATCCTAAATCTACCTCTTTATGCTATATAGAATTCTTTGTACCATTCTGCAAATTTTCGCAGTCCTTCACGCAATGGCGTGTGAGGTTTAAATCCAAAGTCACGCTCCAATGCCGTGGTATCAGCATAAGTCACAGGCACATCGCCAGGCTGCATTGGTACAAGCTCCTTGTGTGCATCAAAGTCATAATCTGCGGGTAAAACACCGGCACGAACAAGCTCTTCGGACAGAATTTGTACAAAGTCCAGCAAGTTTTCCGGATTGCTGTTGCCGATGTTGTAGACTGCATACGGCGGGATAGGCAGACCATCTTCGCCGTTTTTCTTTTCAGGCGGCTTTTTCATGACGCGAACGACGCCTTCAACGATATCATCAATATAGGTAAAGTCACGCTTACAGTTTCCATAGTTGAAAATTTTGATTGTTTCGCCATTCACCAGCTTGTTGGTAAAGCCAAAGTACGCCATGTCTGGGCGACCTGCTGGGCCATAAACTGTGAAGAAACGTAAGCCTGTCGAGGGGATATTATAAAGCTTTGCATAGGCGTGGGCCATAAGCTCATTGGATTTTTTTGTGGCCGCATAGAGTGATACAGGGTTGTCAACTTTGTCGTCCGTGGAGTAAGGAACTTTTTTGTTGCTACCGTACACTGACGAAGAAGATGCGTATACCAGATGTTGTACCGGATAATGGCGGCATGCTTCGAGAATGTTATAGAAGCCAATCATGTTGCTTTCTATGTAAGCATCCGGGTTCGTGATTGAATAGCGGACACCGGCCTGCGCGCCAAGGTTGACAACAATGTTCGGGCAGTACTTTTCAAAGATTTCGTTAATAAGCGCCTTATCCGCCAAATTGCCTTTTATAAAGGTATAATTTTCAAATTTTTGCAGCTCCGCAAGACGCGCTTCTTTGATATGGACGTCATAATAATTATTCATGTTGTCCAAGCCAACGACTTGGGTGTTGGGTTCTGTAGTCAGAATGCGGTTTGCCAAATTTGAGCCAATAAAGCCAGAAGCGCCCGTTATAAATACAGTTTTTCTTTCCATTACTCTCTTTTCACCTTGTTTTCAGATAGTTTTTATTTTTCGTTGTAATTTTGACAAGGCTGCAGTAAGGTAATATTTAAACTGCTCTGTCCTGCCAAACAGCAAAACCCATCCCGAAGCAGAAAGGACAAACACGAGAATTAGTTTTACCACAAAGGAAAGATATGGATTTGCAAAAGGATTTATTCTTTCTGCTCCAAAAGCAAGTAGTACCCCCATCGTAAATGTAGGAACAGCATATTTAAAATACTGTACCCAGTAGTTTTTGAGCTTTTCATGTAAGGAATACTTATAGACAATTCGTGCATCATACCACAACGTTGTTGTCACATGGCTTACGGTTGTGCCAATAAAAATTCCTATAATGGCGAGTGGCTTTGCTAAAGCAATAGAAACCAACAGGTTGATTGCAGCTTCAATCCAGGGTTTAATTTTAAAATAACGAAACAATCCGTCGGCATAAAGAAAAACTTCAATGGGCTGGTGCACTCCTGTTAAGTACAGATTCAGTACGATGACAAAGACAATTCTACTGTCCAGTACATACTCTGTGCCTGCCCACAGCTCGATAAACGGGTTGATCAAGGAGATCATACAAACGCAGATAATTGCGTAAAGACTTACGTACAGAAAGCGAATTTTTTCAAATACACCTGCCGTCTTTTTGTAGTTCTTCGCCACGCAAAGGTTGCCTACACTGGCCTGTAGTGAAGATGAAATCATCATTGTGCTTGCTGTAATAACTGACGTTATCATACTGTAGTTTGAATACATTCCCACAAGAATCGTACTGATAAATGCAGAAATCAGCAAATTATCCGTCGCGTTTACAACTGTAATGCCTACTTTGATTGAAAACATGCTCATGGCATTCTTAAATATATGTCCTTTATCCACCAGCACCGCTTTTTTTACGGTTGACGCGATATAAGGAAACATTTTGCGGCATTTCAACGCAATCATGTAGTTTGACAGAACTGTAACGGCCAAATCTGTAAGCAGGAAAAGAATATAGCTTTTTAAAAATATAAGAATTCCAATCTGAGCTGCAGTTTTAATAATGGCAAAAATCCAGTTGTTATTAGTGTTGATTGAATTGAGCTGATGAGCGTCCAGCAAGGACCGATATTGTGCAAAAAAATAGGAGGCACTCGTCGATATAAGCTGCAGGCAATAAATCAAATATAAGTGTGATACATTAGGGACATCTTTGATGATATATTTCAAAAACGGAACCAACAAAAACCCCAATATCAAAATGACACTGCCAACAGCTGCATAAATATAGCGATAAAATTTGAACAGCTGAATTTCTTTTTCGGTATCTTTTTCTGCAATGGGCCGGTACATGTCATAGACAATAGCCGTACCCAGCCCTAGTTCGGACAAAGACAACACCGTCAGAATATTTGTAAAGACGCCATTTACACCCAAGTATTCTTTACCCAAAGTGTAAATGAAAACGGTCCTTAAAAGAAACTTTATAAGAATGTTTGTTATTTGAAACAAAACAGAAGATTTAAGATTTCTGGCAACATTTTCAGTCCGGGATTTCATAGATTATAATTCTTTCTCTTAATTAAAATTTTCAGCGGTTTTTCAAATCTGATTTTAACATTTACAACCACGTTATACATAATTGCAAGAGCCAAAAGCATTAAAAATTCACTCAACGTGGGAAGTGTCATTAAAAAATGTGTATCAACCGCTTCAGTAACTAATATTCCTGTAACAGTTCCATAAATGAGAAGTTTCCTGAAATATTCACTAGCTCTTTTTTCTTGATATATTTTATGCGTAAGCACACCAAACGCAAATCCTTCTACGAGCCGGAGTGCAAAAGTTCCAAAGTAACCATAATCGTGCAACAATCTGCGGTATACAGTATAAGTGTTGCCTGTTACGGTACTAGAATTGCCCATAAAGAAAAACTCCAAGTTTCTATATTTGCAAATCGGTTCGCAGCCAAATTTTGTTAAAATAGAACTTATCCCATACATAGTTTCGCTTGACTCGAACAATCTTGCACCACTGTATGTCTGTAGATATTTATCCAACCCAATCGTACCACCACCCGCATATACAACAATAGTATCTAAAAGCGCATCTATTGTTGATGCTGTTTTTCCCGTTAGAGTTCCCATTGCGAAGAAAAGCAAAAACATCAATATTAGTATTAAAAATAAGCTTTTTACCATCTTTGCGGCGACGAAATCTATATTGTGATATTTATACTTTAATATGCCATAAATCCAAACAACCGCCGACCCTGCCAAAAGAATAATATCTATTCTTGCACTGCTCAATGAGCAAAGTCCAACTGCTGCCACTAAAGTTACAATTTCAAGGCAAGGAATTTTTTTGCGTACAAAAAACAATGCATATAACACAAAAAACGTGTAAAAATACATCATTATTTTCCCTATGGTCAATAGCATTGTGACCCATGTGGCATGTAGTTCATCCTGTTGTCCGCGATAAGAGCCTAGTAGAGTCTTTGCTTCCCCGGAATAGTCATATGTAATTGTGGTATTTGTTGCGATGTAGTGATACACCAGCAAAATCGCTGCAAGTTCAAAAAGCAATACAAACAGTGTCAATTTCTTTGGTATCGCGAGTACCATGTCCGCTTTTCCCACTGTGCGTGCAGGCGTTCGGGCTTTACTTTTATCCTGTTTTGTACTGTCAATCACCTGGGAGAGCATCTCCCCTGCTAAAAGCAATACATTACCCCAAAAAATCACCATGACAGTCAGGAATGAAATCTTCAAATTCCATTTGGGGACATAGGCACACAGTAACACCGTTGAAAACAAGAAAGACAAATTTGACAGAACACTTGGGGATGAAAAGTTTTTCCCTGTCAAAATATAGGCCGCCATCGTCAAGGCAATTTCCAAAACGAGCAATACAAAAATCATGAATTTTCCCTAATTTACTAAAATTGTTTAATACAATTCAAACCGCTTCATCCACTCCGGAAATGAATAATAGCGCCGTGCATCTATGCTGGCTGCGGTATCCCGGTAGGACTTCTGCATAAAGTCACAGATAGTATCTATAGAGAAGTCCTCTCCGCAAACCAGAATGTTGCTGTCATTATAAAACGAAAGCTCTTTTACATCATTGTTAAAAGTAATCAGTTTTCTGTGCAGGTACAATGCCTCCAATACACGAAGTGTAAGGCCGCGTTGTCCCTTCAAGGGCATATCGACAACTGCCGCGGTACTGCTTACATTTTGAATGTTTTCCTCATAAGAAATCGGTGTGCGGTATGGCAATTCTGCGGATGGTGACGCACCTTGTTCGCCAACAACATAAAAGTTAGTGGCAAGTCCTTTATCCTTACAGGCCTGGGTCAGCTTTTCAAGCAGCGGTACACGCCCTTTATCGGTTCCCAGAAAGTACAAGTCCCATTTTTTCTCCGCCCCGAACGGAATAGAAATTGTCGCAAAATACTGGGTATTTTGCCGCATATGGTATGTCCGGCAATCGTCCGGGTCGAAACTCCACTGCTCGCATTTCCGGGCCAGGTCACTGTTCGGGTCTGTTTCATGTTCAAAGATCTTATTCCAATGCCACATAATCAAGCGGCAGTCCGCCTTTTTTCGCGGCATTATATAGCGAAAGACCCACTCGCGGCGTTTTAGTCCCTCGCAGATGATTACATCGTAGTCATGTATATTTTGCGCCCAGTCCCCCAAGAAAAGCGCCACGCACGGCAAATGCAGCTTCCAGCAAATATTTGCCGCTGCTTTACACAGCACACTGTCTGTACGGTAAACCGGCAATGCGTAAATATTCTCGGCATATTTTCCGGCAGTAATGATGTCTCCCTTGCCTTTTGTCAAGTACACTGCTTTTTTCATTTAAGATTGGTTCCTCTATCAATCCATTTAGTAAAATCAAACTGATCCATTGTCCGCCGGATTGAAACCGGCGATACAAATTTTGTCATTGTTCCCACATAGTCCTGCTTTTCAAACCCTCGGATATAAAGAGCCGACTGTATTTCCGGGTGCGGCACATGTGTGAACACGACCTTATGCTCATACGGCAGCGCATCAAAATCCAGCAGGTCCTGCTCAGTACAGCCGTTGCGGTCATTCATGATGCAGTATACCCCCCCCCGAATATTTTTGAGCCGTTCCTTACGGACGTTCCACTTTTCCTGAGCCTGTGCTACGCTGTCATAATGCACCAAATGCAGCGTCAGATCACCAAGTTTAGCCAATGGGTACGAATATTCCTGCTGTTGTACTTCTTGCATTGGCAGATCCATATATGCCGCAGGATTTTTCAAAAACTTGATGTAATCGGACGCCACGAAAAACATATTAACTGTCGGTGAGTTGAACTGCTTATGCATATCGTGGCAGAGCATACCGCCTGTGCAGTCGCTGGCAAAAATTGCAAAGTTGTTTTTCTCCTGTTCCGTCCACGCGCCCCAACGTTTCTTATTGATTAATTTGTCACGCAAACTGCAGCGTAATGCTCTATACGCATCTTTTACAGGATTACTTCCCATTATGCCTTACCCCTTTTATGATGTTCCACTGCTTCAGCCAGTATGTTTTCCAATTTGTCCACTTGCGTCTGTTTGCTGCAATTTTCCTTTGCAAAGTCCCTGCTTGCCATGGCAAGACCCGCATAGTTTTCTTCCGCTGTGACATAGCGCAGCGCAGCGGCGATTTCCTGCGGAGTATCAGCAATTTTTCCGCCAGGAAGGTAGCGATCTATGCCCACATCCGTAGACACCCATGAGCAGCCTGCGGCCATGCCCTCGATCAAACTGACCGGGAACATCTCGCTGATGCTTGTCAACAAATAGACCTGCGATTGCTTTACAAGCCGAATTGTCTCTTCACGGGGAATCGCCGCCAAAATCTCTACATCCCGCTGACCGTAGGTCTGTTCTAACTCTGCTTTACGCTTTTTCAAAATCTTATAGTAATCGTTAGCGGCACTCCCAATCAGAACAAGCCTGTACTCCGGTAATTGTGCAGCATAAAATGCTTCCAATGCTTTCATTTGGTCTTTTCGTTTACAATATGTACCGACGTTAATGATTTGTTTTTCTTTTTTAACGTCGTCTGCAAAGAAAGCATCATCCACTGCATTGTAAAGGACCTTTTGGTCTTTCACACCGTGCCTTTCAAAATATTGCGCAGCAAAGTCTTTTTCATGCAGCTGGATAACCGCGTCATAGCGGCGGATATGTCCCCAATTTCGCGCAAAAAACGGCGGCCAGCGTAAGTCACCCCACACCTTGCGCGCAAGACCATAAGCGCTTTTGTCCTTGAAGGTCGACCAGCGGAAATCATGGATGCCGTGAGTCATCATTACCATAGCGCAATCCAGTTGCCCGGCCAGAGGGATGGCCCAGTCTGTGCACCAGCTTTCGGGGCAGACTGTCATGATTACGTCCACTTTCGCAGCATACTCCGCCAACAGCCTTTGATAGGCCGCCTTGTCACCGTGATGGAGCATGTTGTCTGTATCGGCACGAAAGCGGCGGATGTGTACCCCATTGTGATTCTCTTCTTCCGGAACATCTTTGTCCGGCAGGAAGCCGGTCAGAACAGTCACATCATGACCGCGCGCCGCCAGTCCCTCAGCCTGATATTGTGTTACATTTTGCACGCCGTCAACTGCTGGCCAATAAGTAAAGGCGGAAATCAAAATTTTCATTTTCATTGTTCCTATGTTTAACTTTTAACCGTACAGCTTTTCATATTCTTTTAACGCATAACGGTCTGTCATACTTGCAATATGGTCACAGATGTTGCGCATCAGGCAAATGTCCCGCTCTTTGTCATACTTTCCTTCACTGCGGGCTTCAATCTCTTTATCAAACATTGTCCGTACAGCCCCAATACCGTCTTTTTCTGCTTTCAGCAATTCTTCCTCTTTGCCAATGTCCTTAAGGAATCGAATGATTACGCTGGTTGGCAGCTGCTGAGGATGGCTGGAGTATGCCTCAAAGAGCTTTTTAATAATGTACTGTCCTTTAGCATTCATGCACTCCACTTCTTTGGAGTGGTGAATATGTGTGCGGATCGTACTGGGATACCCACGAAGCGACGCTTGGATTCCTTTATCTGTCTGGCTGAATACTTGGTAGCCGATAGCTTTTTCTATAACAATGTTATTGCTGCCCGGCATCGGCTTGTGGCAGTTGTTTTGGAAAAAGAGATATGCATTGCCGCGTTTATATTTAGAATCATCGAGTACATAGTGTTCCCATAAATATTGTAAGTTCTGACGAGAAGCCAAAACAAGACGAGTCACAAGAGCATCTACAACTGTATGGGACAGAGTTGCAAGAACCTTTTTGTCAACACGGGATTGTGCCGCAACATACTCAAAACTCTTTTTGATTTTCTCCAATTCTGCGCTTTCTTCATCATTCAAGAAAGGCTCCAACTGATTTTGAATCGCAGAGCAAACGCCTTTAGGCGTCATTGCACGACTATACAATGCGTCTTCCATATCGTGGTGCCATTGCGCAATCTCATCGGCTTCGCGCACTACAAAGGCTTCAAAAGACCATGCTTCGTGGATTCCATCACCATGGCACATGTACTTTTCAAAGCATTGCAAATAATCAGGGGCTTCCGACATGTTTTTGAACGTTCCCTTACGGTATTCCATATTGGAGTGATGCGCAATCCCCCACAGAGTATAGTTTGTTAGATTCAAGCCAAAGTCGCCGTAAGCGTCCTCCAACTTAGCCGTGACTCGGACGCCCTGCAGATTATGCTTGAACCCAAAAGAACCGGCGTATTCTCTATCCGAGATTTTACGGAAAGGAGATTCTGTAATACTGCCTTTATTATTGATTGGACTATTGAACGTCATGATTTCGTGGAGACGCTGCTCTCCCGCGTGGCCAAATGGCGTGTGCCCCAGATCATGCGCAAGTGCAATAGCTTCTGTCAGATTTTCATCCAGGCGTAAAGCCTTGGCAATCGTCCGGGCAATTTGGGATACTTCCAACGTATGCGTCAGACGGTTACGGCAATGGTCGTCAGTTCCAGTAAGATAGATTTGCGTTTTGCCGGCCATACGGCGGAACGCACTGCTGTACAGAACGCGATCACGGTCACGCATGAAATCGTTGCGGTATTCGTTTTCGATTTTCTTTTCAGCCCCCATGCGGTTGAGATACTCTTCTGGCGCAGAGAACTCATACTCATCGGGCAGTCTGCGTCTGTAGGAACTTTTGCTTGCGTTCCCCATTTGGTTCACACTCCTTTTCAGTAACTGTTTAAAAGTACCTTCAATTTACATTCCAAATTGCACACAAATGTTCCACAGTTCATGTCAGAATCAAACAGTAATCGTAGTTTTGTTCGTGGATTATGCTGATAACTCGCTATTTCAGATAGTAATTCTTCTTTTCCTATAGGCATTTTGTCGCTACATTTTTCAAGCAATTCCTTTGCCAAAGTAGACTGAACATTACGCCTATTAAACACGTAGTTCCACTCAGTCTGGAATCTTTTCTTTAAGCCATTGCCACCTGAGGTAACGCTACTACTATGCCTGATATGAAGAATATTTTTCTGACTGTCTAAAATAACAGTTCCACATGAATAGGCGCAGGCCGCGACTAGGAAATCATGGTCTGACATTTGATTCTGTGGGTAATTTAGTTTTGAGAATTTTTGCGCAAGTTCTTTACATGTCCTTGAAAACAGAAATGTACATCCAGCAAAACGATTTCTAGTAAATAAACTTCCTAGGGTATTGGGAATAGATGATATATCTTTGGCGTCAATCTCTTGCAAGTTTGAATCTACGATTTCTAAGCTCCCTACATATAAGCAAATAGGTTTTTCTGCGTTTTCAAGACATTCAACAGCTCTAGAGATTTTTTCCTCTTTCCATAAATCATCTTGATCGGCAAATCCGTAATAATCCGCGTCTATCGCAAAGTCGAGTAAACGTAAGAAACTCTTTCGATAGCCAACGTTTTCGCCCTCGACAAGAGCAATCCTATCTGGATACTTCTTTTGCTGCATTTTGATTATGGAAATCGTATCATCTTTCGAGCCGTCATCCCGAATTGTTAGATGTATATCAATATTTTTTTGTTGCACGATTGATTTTATCTGTGCCTCAACAAATTTTTCCCCGTTATAGGTAGACATCAATATTTCAACTTTACGCATTTGCTCTCCTAAAAATTGGCTACTGCAACGGCTTAGTCTTGTCTTTCCGTTGTAGTTTTATTTCCACGCATCATGTGGTTCAAATTTCCATTCTTCCGGGAATTTTATGTTGTCCAAGGACACGGAGTTTGTTCCGTTTATAATGACTTCTGGTGTCGTATAGGGAATAATCGTTTTCCCCGTTATCAAATTCCTTGCCAAGGGAATTTTCTCGAAGGGGAATCCCATCAGCTTACAAAGCGTGACATCAAATGCCGCCGGATCTTCACTTGCAATCACTACACCCAGCATTTTGGGCGACGGGCTAACCGGTCCGTTCTTTTCACCCGCGATAATCATATCGCCAAAATTCAGCATCTGACGCTGCGGCTCGTCATGTAGGACTCCGCTTTTATCCGCATGGCGAATGATATAATTCAGGTCACAAATTGTTCTCCATATCGTATCATTTCCGTACCAACTCCCAATATAATAGGTGTCCTTGCCGAATTTTCTGGCTAAAACCAGCGAAATACCATACACATAGCGGAGCAACGTTGCATAGCCAAAGTTTCCTGCATTTTCAGCGCGAATCTTGCGCGTCAGCGCGTCGTCGGCAACACGTTTCAAGAAGCTTTTATGCTGATACGCGTCACCACGCTCCTCTACTGAACCGGCAGAGCGATGAGGCAGACATGCCTTATTGTAGGTAATACCTACCATGTTCTTCATGGCTGCTGTAATTCCTGCCAGACGGTGCGTTTTAGGCTTGCATAAATTGATGACTACATCTGCCTGCAAAATGTCGCGATTGATTTCATAATCATGTACAGCATCATGGTGAAAAGCAGCCGTGTCTGCTTTATCGTAATCACTTACCTGATAAATGCCGTTTGAATTGGAACCCATATGCTGGGATTTGGCTCCCATATGAACAACGATTCCTTGGGTATCGTTATATTTCTTGTCCACAATCACTTTGTTGGCATTGAATTTAGACTGATACTGGCGGAAGTCCTTGAGTTCTACCGTTATGCCCTGGCCCTTATAGAAATCAATCACTTTTGGCAGGCTACTCTTTTTTAACAGTGCATCAAAATCGCATCCCTGCATGGGTGCGTCACCAATCATTAGTCGGCCTGATCCATTAAGCGCAATAATACAGTAGTCGCAAATTGCACGAATACATGCGGGATTTGTAATCAGGCATTCAAACGCATTTTCGGACGCATGCTTATTTTCATTCACATGCATAACAAGATTCGGTTTAATAACAACAAAATCGCCAGGCTTAATATAAGCTCCCAGCGGATTCCAATGCTCCGTACCACGGTGTTCCTCATCCAAGCCCATATCGGCAAGGCAGTTTCGCACCAGTTCGTAAGCATTGTTTGGCTTTGTGCTAATTTCCTTGCTGCCAAACGGATATTCCGGGTAGCATTTGTCAGGATTGAAGTTATCATCTGGGAGAGGGTAATGTATACCATTCATGTGCTCTATAACAACTTTAGACATTACATACTCCTTTCTCAGGCAGTTCAAATTTGCTCCCCATCATAAAGTCAAATTCATCCGGGCCGAACTTCATGTAGCCGCTGCCATCAAAGAACGTGATTTCTCCAAATAGAATTTTTCCATCTTGATCATACAGATCAATGCGGGCATGCGGAAACGGTGCGGCTAATTTTTCCGCCACCGCTTTAAGCTGCTCGTAATTTGCAGGTTTTTCCAGCGTCCGCTCCAAAGGTTTTTCGTCCAAGCGTGTGTACGGCAGGAGTTCAAAGTCGGGCGAAAATATACCAACCCCTGATCTTTGACCAAGCTTTCGATCCGCTATTCCATACACATAGGCAAGCTTACCATTGAAGTAAAAGAACTTATAGTCAATCAAACCACCTTTTTCCGGGTCCGACGGAATATACCTTTCGGCTACGATTCTATTTTTTCCACAATCGTAAACCCATTCACGCCCAGGATGCTTTCCGGATACCGGCTTTACCCAATCACGCATAGTATCTACTGCTCTTGGAATATCCAGGGTCGATTTATCCTTACAGATAATTACACCGTTTCCGCCGCCGCCCAGAGTATCTTTTAAAACAAACTGGTTTGGAAGTGTATCAAAATCAATTTCATCCGGGCTGTTGTATACACCTATGCACTCATTCAAGGTATCCCCTAGCCCGCAGCTTTCCACATACTTACGAACTTCATATTTGTCAACACACTGTGCCATCAGTGGGTCACGGTAATAAAGTTTGTACCATTGCAGTTTTTCAGTATAACGCTGCGGATTTTTCAGATTCAGTTTTCGGCCCATTTTGATCCAATATTGAATTTCCAGCATGGTTTTATCCGGAACAAAACTTAGAGCTTTCATGATATTGATACGAACAGCTCGGCTTTTGATTATTTTTTTGTAATCCATTTCTCTGTCTCCATAGCCGCTTGAATTTCTTCCCAATAGGCCTGCACGACCAGTTTGCGGTCAAACTCCCGTTCCATCTTGGCACGGCCTGCAAGGCCCATGGCTTTACGCTGCTGCGGCGTCATCTGCATAAATTTTTCCAGTGCTTCAATCAGCGCCTGCTCATCTTTAATGGGGATGAGGAAGCCGGTCACACCGTCTTCCACTGTTTCGCGGCATCCCGCACGGTCTGTGGCAATGATAGGCCGCGCACTGGCTGCGCCTTCCAGAAGAACGTTGCTCATGCCCTCCGGGTAATAAGAAGGATGTACGATGCAGGCAGCCTGTTTCAGAAACGACGTCATATCTTTTTGTTGGCCATGGTAAACGATATAGCCCGCGGCCTGGGCCTCTTTTAAAATTTGTATGTAGCGTTCATCATCGCAGCCGCCGCATATATGAAACACCGTGTTGGGGTACTTTTCGTGGACTGCTTTTGCCGCTGCCAGATACAGGTCTATTCCCTTTTCCTTTAGGATTCTTGACGTGTACTGAAAGTGAATCGTGTCCCCTTCCGGATATTCAAAAGCAGGATGTGCATCAAGGTCTACCCCCGATCCGGGCAGCAACCGAACTTTTGCACGTTTTGGCATCATGTGGTGATTCTCGAAGAATGCCTGATTTTCACTGTTCTGGAAAAAGATGCAGTTGGCCCCGGCCACACCGACCTTGTACAATCGCGTTGTCAATTTCTGCAAAGGACCCGGGTTTTCTACGGGTGTACCCAAGCCCGTTACATTTGGCAGGTATGGAATCTTTAACTGTTGACACACCATACCGCCATAAACGTTAGGTTTAATATTGTAAGAAAGTACTACATCGGGCCTTTCAGTTTTCAGAATCTTTTTATATGTGTTCATCAGCTGCAAGTCTGAAAAAGGATTTGTTCCGTGGCGACCAGTTTCTACACCGATCAGGCTTGCCCCCATAGCTTTCAGCTTATCCTGATGCTTCAACAGCTGACCGACAACTACTACTTCAAAATTTTCACTTATCAACTTCTCAATAATCGCACTGCGTAAATTGAACGCATAGGTCGTATCATTAATCAGCATTACAGCTTTTTTCATTAGACGGATCCTTTCTTCAACCTTCTATCCCCATAGCAGTGGTCTGCCCCTCACTGACACCCTCCGTACTTTCTGGCGTAAACAAAATTTTTACTGTAGCAAACATGATTTTCAAATCCTCGATAATGCTCGGATGGGCTATGTACATCAAATCCATCGTCAGCTTGTCATACGGCGTTGTATTGTACTTTCCATAGACCTGGGCATATCCAGTCAAACCCGCCTTGGCCTGCAGGCGCAGGGAAAACTCCGGCATTTCTTCACAGTATTGGGCTGCAATTTCAGGACGTTCTGGACGAGGCCCCACAATGCTTAACTCGCCTCGTAGTATATTGATAAGCTGTGGCAATTCATCCACGCGGCATGCGCGAATCACTTTGCCTACAGGCGTGATACGGTCATCGTGCTCACCGCTGGAAAGACGGGCCACACCGTCTTTTTCGGCATCAACGCGCATGCTGCGGAATTTCAAAATACCGAATTCTTTTCCATCCTTGGTCAAACGAGTCTGCTTGTAAAACACAGGTCCGTGATCCGTTGCCTTAATGGCAATGGCCGTCACCAAAAAGATCGGGCTCAAAATAATCAGTGCAGCAGCAGAAATCACAATATCCAGCAAACGCTTGATAAAAAGGTACTCCGGCTGCGGATTGTAGCGGCCCACACGGAGCATCGGCAGATGGAACATGTGCATGTGGTGCGCACCGGACATGATCGTGTCGCCAATGCGGGGAATCACAAACATCGTGATGTTGTTTTCGACGCAATACTTCAAAATAATGTTGCGGTCATGGCTGTGGACGCCGCTGATAAACACCGTGTTGATGCCGTCCAACATAGACAAATTTTCAATACACTCTGCTGCCGTGGCCGTCGCTACGACCTTGTACTTGCCATCCAAGCCATACTGGCCAATCAGCTTTTCCAGACCTTGGCGCGTGTCATAGATTACAGCAGTAGCCTGCGGCGGGAAGGTCTTAAAGTACGCGTGGTGTGCGCTGCGAGCCCAGATTGCCGCCAGAACCAGCTGTCCAACCAATGCTGCCACACCTGGCAGGATGTTGGGCAGATGCTTGCTCAACAACCAGATAACGACGTACATAATAAAGTCGCTGACTGCCGCCGCCAGAAACTGCGCATAGACGATTTCGGATATGCGGTACATCGACATTAGAAATGCGTCGTACACGCGACCAAACATGATGAAAAGCACAAAGAACAGTGCCACCACCAAGCAATCACCTTTTGCGTAAAACGGCGATGCAATGTGTTTTGCATAGTACAAATACCAGCACAGTGCAAACGGTATTGTCACCAGCACTGCATCCATGATTTTTACAAGCCGCAAAATCAAGTCGTGTCTAAACCTCGTCATGATTTCTCCTCAATCTTTTCAGCATGCTTTACCTGCCGTGTCCTCATCCAGCAGTTTCCGCAATTTATTTGTCTGTTCGGCGCTTAGCCGGGGTGACTGCTTGCGCAGCAAAACCTTTTGATCGTACAACCAACGGCCCAACCAGATGCCGTCCACCGTTTTATACTTAGCCGGGATTTGCAGGTTGCCGTGCATTTGCAGATAATCCAACGCCAAATTGTACTTATGCTGCCACGGGTCGGTCTTTTCCCACTGCATACCGATCTTTTCCAGCAAAGTAACCCTCGTCGGAGTCAGTTTGCAATTGCCATTGTTCGGGCTCTTGTAGGCATACTGCTGACGGGCCACCCATTTTCCCAAGGCTATGCCATCAGGGGTGGTATAGCCGATGGGCACGTTCAGGCTGCCGTTTTCCTCAAAATACAATTTGGCCGCTTCGTAAGCCGCATTCCACTTGAAGTCGAAGTTGCTTTGCTCCCAAAGAATTCCAATGCTTTCCAGCCGTCCGGCCTTTTCAGGCTGCAACATTCCGTTGGCATAAGTTTGTTTCTGGTTTCTGACCCAGACCCCCAAACGCAGCCCATCCTTTGTGGTGTAGGACACAGGCACAACTAAATTGCCGTGGTCGGCATAATACTTTGCCGCAGCAGCAAAGCCCTGCTCCCACTTTTCGCTGAAGGCATCCCAGACCATGCCAATGTTCTCCAATTGGCTCACCTTCTCCGCGTCCAGTCTGCCAGCGGCTTTTTCAGTGCGCTTGTTTGAAATCCAGTTTCCCAGCGGGAATTCATCTGTCGTTTTCCACTCAACGGGCACCATAAGGTTGCCGTGCTTGGCGTAATATTGCTTGGCTTCTTCATAGCCTTTTGTCCAGGCCAAGTCGCTGTAGTTGTCCCAGCGCATGCCGATACTGTCCAAGCGTTCAATCTGCTGCTGAGTCAGGCTCCCGGCACGCTTGCCGCTGCGAACCTGCCGCTGAATTTGCAGCCATGCGCCAAGGCTCAAACCCATGGGCGTCTTGTAGCGACGCGGAATGTCCAAGTTGCCGTGTTCGGCGTAGTAAATGCTTGCCTCGGAGAAGTAGTGATCCCACGTCGAGGACAGGCTGCTTTGCAGCTGCTCAAACAGTACACGGCAGTCGTGTACCTGCTCCACAACCTCAAAACGTTCCGTAACGATCTTGTCGCTCTCGCCGTTGGCATAGAGACGCTGCACGGCGGCAGCCATCTCGTTTTGCAGACTGCTGATGCTGGACAGGCTTTCAAAGTTATTGACAACGTCCAGAATAAGCGGTGTCGTGCTATCCCCTGCTGTCAGAGCGCGGCCAATCTGCTGCTTATAGATAATGGGCGAAATCGTCGGGCGGAACAGAATAACACCCGAGATACCCTCGACGTGGACACCCTCGTTGAGCATATCAATACAGAACAGCAGCTTTAAGTGCTTGCTGTTGTCTGCTTTAAAGGCCGCAAAGGCTTTATCTGTGGCGGGGTCATCAGACATGGCTTTGTAAATGGTTGGCTCGGTATCAATAGCCGCAAACCATTCCGGTACATGGGAAATCATCTCGTCCATGTGTTCCTTGCCCGAGCAGAACACGATGTACTTGCCGCTTTTGTTAGTGATGTGGCGGGCAAAGACCTTGTCCAGTCCGTCCGCCTGCTCTAAGGCGCGCTTTAGAACGTCCAGATATTTCTGGTTCACATCCTGAATGCCCGGGCTGCGCAGATTGTCAACTCGCGACTGATACCGTGCCAGGT
>OGIE01000609.1_pt1 | contig 53221 bp, 48 predicted proteins | sample 1571581 | NCBI WGS metagenome assembly OGIE01 (sample SAMEA2582021, study PRJEB24529) | metagenome | biome: Human gut stool | place: China | collected 2011 | reverse complement strand
GAGGACAGAGAAGATAACTAACCCCAACAAAATGAGCACCATAGCGGTACTGATATGTTGCCGAAACCGGCGGACGATATACCTACTCGGACGATATCCTGAACCTTCAGGAACTGGCGTTGAGCATGAGCGCCATCTTTGACGGGTGCTCCGACTTCATCATTTCCGGCTGTATGGTTAACGGAGCCGTGATTTCTCCGGGCTATGTGTGGCTCGGCGGTAAAGTCCGCTATTTTGAAGGATGTGCCGATGCCGTATACCCATATTACATCTATGAAACCAACCGCCACGAATCCGTTGTCTACGCCAACGACGTGAACAAGTGCGGACGCACCTGCTACTTGTGCGTCGGTGGCCGCAGTGTTCCCGATGTACCGGATACCGTTACGGGGAAGATTCCCGCAGCGATTGAAGTGACACAAGACTATGCCCCTCGCTTTATCGACAAATTCTTCGGCCGGTACGCCGTACTGCTCGATACGCCATTCTCACGTCAGACCGTCAAGAAGGACCTGGTGCTTGCCGGGACACTTACCGGGCAGAAAGAGATTGTCTCCAAGACCGCCGTGTCGGTCAGCGGTGAAAACGGTTATATGCTCCGGGGGATTGTCCGCACGGATGGAAATGCTTCTGTAGGTGCGTACCTGAACGGACTGCTGGTCAATGAGATTGTTATCCGCACCGATGGATCGTTCTGTTTCATGAAGCAGGGAAAGGAGCTTGCCCGTATCACGGAAAACGGACTGGTGTATGCATGTTCTACGGCAGATGAAACTCATGTCGGTGCGTTACACATCAAGGGATACGATCTGTACAACACGGCAGACGCATCCGACAGCGGGTGCGTGCGGGTCAATTATTGGGGGAAAGAGGGCGGTGGCACGAAATACCGTGATTTTGCCGTACACGACGGTAAAGCCTGCGGAGTACCCCTTCTATTTGTTTCCGGTAAGGACGCCTCCACGACTGTCGGGGGCTTGTTTGCCGTGCGGAGTGCCGGACGGGGCGTAGAAATTTGCAATACGGCCTACACGAAAGACAATATGCGGCTTGTCAATCTGGTCTCCTGGAAAGACAGCGCTTCGGTGGATATAGCCTCGCTCGGCTATGATACCACAGACTCATTCCGCTTTGTGGTCCGCAATACGCTGGGAGACATCGTTCTTTATCCATTCGGTGCCGTGGATGTGAATGGGATATTGAAAATCAACGGGAAGGCCGTTGGGGATATTTATGTTTCCCAGACCGCCTTTACTTCCGCGCTGGCGGGCAAGGTAGACGTGGTCAAGGGAAAGCAGCTATCCACAGAGGATTTTACGACGGAGTTCCGGAAGAAACTGGAGGCTATTACAACCGGAGAATTGGCAGAAGGTGGCACGGGCTACGTCACTTCGGCGGCCGTTGCCGAAGCGCTGAAAATGAAACTCTCCGCGAACGAGAATCTGCTTGATGTGATGGACAAGGCTGCCGCCCGCAAGAACCTGGAGGTCTACTCCAAGACGGAGGCAGGTACGGTTTTCCTGAAAATAGCGGAAGGTCTCAAGGAACTTGTCTACCTTTCAGCCGAGGAGGTAAACGGTCTCTCTCCCGAAGAGGCTGCGGCACTCAAGGCCGGGAAGCAGGCCGCCGTCCGGGATACGCTGGACGCGGAAAAGAAAGGAACGGGAGACCAGAAGCTGGCCAAAGCTTCAAATCTCTCGGATGTGCAGGACAAGGGGAAGGCCCGTAAGAATCTCGACGTATATTCCATTTCCGAGATAGACAATCTGCTGGCAGGGAAACTCGGCACGGATTCGGCCTATTCGGGAGTGGTCTTCACGGCCGAGTTGCGCGACAAGCTTCAAGCCATCACGACAGGGGCTTTCGCCTATGTTGACGACGAGCAGAAGTCCCATTCCCAGGTAGAGGGATATGCCTTGGTTTCAGCCGTGGCAAAGGAGCTGAAGACCAAGGCTGAACGCCTGCTTTCCGGCTATAACGCCTCGGAACAGAACACGGTGGCAGCCAATCTGAACCTGTACACGAAAGTCCAACAGGACAGCCGCTTTGCCAAGGTGGAGTCGCTGTTTCAGGACTATATTACCTACCTTGTCTCTCAGGGCAAGAACACGGAACAGGCCCTGCAACTGCTCCGGGAGAAACTGAACGTGCTCTCCAAGGATGAGGTGGTCAAGGACTATTTGCGACGGGACAGCAAACTGACGGATCTGCTGCTGGCCACGACGGAAGCCAAACGGCAGGTGTGCCGCACGCTCGGGGCCGCATACGCCGAAGATTACCAGCCGTTGCTTGCCGATACGGGATGGATGCAGATGGAGAACAGCGGCTCCGGTACGGATACCCGCGGCTTCTTCGTCCGCCAGATCGGGAATATTGTGTCTATTCAGGGATATATCAATACAGCCCGCCGGGACGGAAGCAACTGGGGAGGCATTATTGCTCTCATCCCCAACAAGATTCAACCTCCGAAGTACAGTGTACGATGTACGGCCGCCAACTGGAATGACGACCATAAATACAACAGAGGCTCCTCCTTCACCATTTACGGAGGGTCACGAAAAGTACAACTGTATGAACGGGGCATGTACAATGTGGATGTCGAACTTAACTTTACATACTTTGTCTGATGAAACGAATCAATGTAACCCGCGACATAGAAAGTCGCAGAAGAATTGCCGAACGGCGGATGCCGGCGGTAGAACAAACACCCGGTCAAGTGGAACAGGATGAAAGCAGGAAAGAAGAAAAGACGCAGGCAGACGCGGGCGGTCAGCCCACTGAAGCCCCGAAAACGCGAAGACGGAAGGCCGAAGGGGACGCTTAAACGGTTCCCCTTCGAGCAGACGCGGATCGGGTTCATGCTCCGCTATGAAATGCCGGTGGTCTACTTCGTGTTGAAAAAGTTATGTTGCACACAATCAGTCTTCGAGCCGGACTGGCACGTCATCGAGTCGGTGGCGCGAGCCTCGAAGGATGCCTCATACAGGAAACCCAAGTTCCGGAGGTACCTGGAAGAGTACAGTCGGAACGGGCTCTTCTGTCGCCGGGGAAAAGTGCTTACTCCCCGGCGGAAGGCCTATTACGAAGGAATCCGTCGGCGCAAGATCGAATGTTTCATCCAGCAGAACAGAAAACTGCTGCTCAAGGAAGCCAGAGATTCACCCAAAGGCGAACGTCTGCTGCAAAATATAAGAAATATGACCAAAACCAATCTGTAAGCTATTGATATTTAGATTTATGCAAAACATCTAATTACATTCATTGGTTATTTGGACACTTTGTTTATTTTTGTATGCAGGTCATTCAAGACCTTTTCAGTTTGTCAAATGAGCCTCCATTCCCGGAGGCAGGGTCAGCGAGACTTTTCTCCCAATTTTATCAGTTGATGCGGACGGTGCAACCGAACCCGTCCGTCTGTTCCAGATTCCGGCGGCAGGGATAATCCGTGTCGCTGCTTCGGGCATTTTTTAATCCATAAATTTTACGAACAATGCAAGAAGATTTGGACAAAACAACCGGCATGGAAGGTATGTCGATTGAAGAAATGTTCCTCAAAAGTCAGGAATCGTACCAAGAGGCGCAGCAACGCGCATTGGAGGAAAACAAAGCCTTTGCCCGCACGGAGTTTTTCCGCATGGACAAGTTCGGAGTGTATCGTTTGCGTATCCTTCCGCTCGCTCCCAATGCTGACGGTAGTCCGTCACGGCCAGGCTATGAATTCCCTGTTCACCAGCTATTACTTGAGTTGGAGAAACCGACAACGGGGAACAAGCCCCAGAAAATGTATGTGACCGTTACCAGAGCTACCGATGCGGGATACAGCATCGACCCGATTGATGTTTACCGCCGGATGGCTGTGGCCGCTGCCAAGGACGCAGGGGACGAGAAACTGGCGGAGAAAATAGACGGAGGTTCTTTCGGCGGAGGTCTCAAGTACAGCTATGGGCATTGCCTGTATATTTTCAATCTTGACGAACGAGCCAAAGGCATACAGATGCTGACACTTTCTCACGCCCAGTTTAAGGATCTGGACGAACGCAAATTCAAGCTGTGGAACAAGAAACTGTCCAAAAACCCCAGCTATCCTTGTCCTGTCTCCTCCGTTTACGACGCCTATCCCGTGGAGATCGAGAAGCGCAAGAACGGGGCGAAGACAGAATACATCATCTCCATTGACAATGAATCCGATACGGTTCCGCTCACCCGGGAAGAACTTTCAGCACTGATGTCTGCACCACGCATCCCGGAAATCATCTACCGATATACACGTTATCATCTCGGGGCGACCGTAGAATTCCTCAAACAATGCGATGCGCTTTATGGCATGAATCTCATGGATACGGACGAGATGAAGCAGACCGTGCAGACGTTGTCTGACGAACTGCCCAAGGATGACACTTCGGCGTTCTCCTTCGACCGTCGCTCTAAAGAAAACAAGGACAACGAACAGAACGGAGGTTCGGCCCTTGCACTTGACGATCTGTTTGACCGTTACGAACAACTCTTGGGCCAGTCTTTGGGCGACAAGACCGAGGAAGGGCAGGAACTTCGTGCCATGATTCGCGCCTACATCGAACAAGAAGGACTGTCGGTACGCGTTACCCGTTCTACCACCAACCGCGAGTTGCTCGAACTGATAGAACAGGAAATGGAGGGACCGTCTCCCCAGCCGGTAGAAAAGGAAGAGCCCGAGGAAGAGGAGTTTTCCGAGAGAGTCCGCGAAGAGGAAAGAACCGAACGCCCCAGAAGGCGCAGATAACCTTTCATAAGTAACACAATTTATTCACTGACGGGAGGCTTGATACCTCCCGTCCTATTCCAGGACGCTTATGAAAGACCGTTATCCCTGCCTTTTATTGCTGAATGACATACATGTTTCCAAAGACAACATTCCTGCATTCAAGGCCAACTGGCAGGAGGCCTTAGACGTTTGCAGGAAGATGGGGGTCAATGAGATTGCCGTCGGGGGCGACCTTTTCTTTTCCAGAGCCGCGCAGACTCTTGATGTCCTGCTGGCTGTACACGACTCCCTGCTTACGGCTGCTGAACACGGCATTCACATAACACTTGCCGAAGGGAATCATGACAAGGTGAACCAGGAAGCGGAACGGGGATATTGTCATGTATTCGACCAGCATCCCAACGTGCTGGTGTGCGATGAGTTCGTGTCGTTGCCTGTGGGCAAGGATTGTCGGTTCGTGTTGCACATGATGGGCTATTTCCCCGAGGACGGTTCCTTCACCACCAGATTGGATCGACTCAAGGAAACAGCACTCGACCCTCTGCGCCTTAATTTCCTTTATATCCATGAGGGTATCAATGGTGCGCTTTCTCAACCTTCGGAAAAGGAACTGCCTACTGGAATCTTCGCGGGGTTTGACAAGGTATTCGTGGGACATTACCATAACCGGACAATCATTCCCAGAACGTGTATCGAGTATATTGGTTCTTCACGTCAGCACAATTTCGGCGAAGACGAGGAAAAGGGCTATACGCTCATTTATTCTGACGGTTCGCACGAGTTCATCAAGAACAGAACCAATATCCGTTACCGGGTAATGGATGTTACGGCCGAACGCGCAGGGCTGCACCTGATGGACGAACTTCGGGAAATTGAAACTGACGGACGCTACAGGGTGAAGGTACGCATTCATGCTCCTCAGGCAGCCATGAAGACGGTGGATAAAGCGGCTCTGCTGGAAGCGGGCGCCACGCGGGTGGAACTTGTTCCGGACGAGGAACTTTCGCCCGAAGCCGCTTCGTCCTCCCTTTTTGAAAAGTTCGACAGCCATCGCATCCGCGAGACTTATGAGGAGTTCTGCCGCGAAAAGCAGATTGATGAGGTAGAACTTGGATTGGAATATTTATCAAAAATCGAAAGACCATGTGGAGATTATCAAGCATAGAAGCTGAAAATCTGTGTGCTTTCCGGCAACTGGACTATACACTTCATCAGGGGGTGACAACCCTGATTTTCGGCGACAATCGGGACAATGACTCCCAGCAGTCGAACGGCGCAGGAAAATCAGCTCTGCTGGAGTGTATTGCAATCGGCATCACGGGAAGCCCGTTGCGAAAGATACGCACGGAAGAGATTATCAATGACGCGGCGGAAGAATGTACTATCACGCTGCATCTGACAAATGACGGAATGAAGGAAGCGTTCCTAATACACAGGCGAATACCCCGTAAGGGTTCCTCAACGGTGGCCTGCACGCTCTGGCGGGACGGCAAGGAGGTGGATACGAACGAGGCTGTGCAGCCGACCGTGGATGCCTACAACCGTTATATTCTGGATAAACTGGGCATCACCCGGGAAGAACTTCTGAATAACTTTATTTTATCCAAGTATCGTTATGAAGACTTCCTCTCTTCCTCCGATAAAGAGAAGAAGGAGATTATCAACCGTTTTTCGAACGGGATTCTTGTCGATGAGGCTATTGCGCACATCGACGAAGACATTGCTCCATTGGAGGATGAACGGCAAAAGGTAAACCTTGAACTGGCCGGAGTGGATGGTCGTGTGGAGATGCTTCTCGAACAAATCCGAAAGCAGGAAGAAGAAAGCGAAGCTCATGTGCGTTCCAAGCGCGAGCGCCTGGCGGCCTTGGAAGCCTCCATTACCTCCCGCAGGGAAGAGATTCGCCGACTGAACAGCATTGTTTCCGCGGCCTCAGCGCAGGCGGAGGAGATACGGCGTGTCGATGAGCTTCTACAGGAACTGGAATCGGGCGAAAGCTCGCTGGAAGAATGTTTGGCCCGCATCGATGAGTGGATGCCGATGTTTCCCAATGCCCGGAGAACGGACTGGAATCAGCAAATAGAAAGCCGGAAGGAAGATTTGCAGATCGCCCGGGCGCAACTCGCCAATCTTGACGCGGCGCTTGTCAAGGCCGGACAGGAACTGAAAGAAAAAGAGGCGGCTTACAACCGCTTCAAGAGTGAATATGGCTCGTTCTGTGAGCTGTATGAAACCCGATGCGGGGAGATTGTCCGCAGACAGCAGAAACTGGAATCCGACCTCAGAGACCTCGCAGAACGTATGGAACAGTTGCGTCGTAAACGTAAGGTTATTTCGGCGGGTATTGACGAACTGTCAAACAAACTAGCAGGATCTATTTCGTGTCCACGATGCGGACACGAGTTTCTGGTGGCAGAACCCGGATTTGACATTCAGGCCGGAATGAAAGAACTGAAATTAAGGCAAAGCAATCTGTCGGAAATTATTGCCCGAATCGAAACTCAGCAAAAAGAAACCGATGCGGCTGAACTTCAACAGGCTCGGCTGGGGAACGACAAACGTACGATGGAAAGCGAGCGGAACAGTTGGGAACAGAGGCTTTCCGAACACGAGCGGGCAATCCGACTCGCAACCCGCAGCGTCGAAGAGGCCGATTACAGCCGCAGGCGGGCGACGGCAGACATCACGGCACTGCAAAATGAGATTGAAAGCATACGCCGGAAAGTCTTCGACGAGGCTTTCGGATTCATCGATGAGCGACAGAGTGCAATCAAGCGGGAAATCCGTAAGGCATCGGAGGAGATACACGCGGCGGAATGTGCCATCGACACGTTGCATAGCACCATCCGGGAAATGGAAAACACCTCGCCGGAAGATCTCTTGCACTCCTTGAAAGAGAGCCTGGAAAAGGAGAAAAAGCGCTCCTTGGCAGTGGCCGGGCAGAAGCTCGCGCTGGACGAGAAGGTTCGCATACTGGTGGTACAGAAGGATCGTTTCGTGCAGTTCAAAACATACCTTGCCAATTCCAAGGTGGAAGCATTGAGCCGTATCACCAACGAGTTCCTGCAAAGTATAGGCAGTGATATTCGTATCCGTTTTGATGGGTATACCGTCCTGAAAAGCGGGAAAGTACGGGAGAAAATTTCCATCTCGCTGCTCCGGGACGGTGTGGACTGCGGTTCCTTCGGGAAGTTCTCGGCCGGTGAAGCGGCGCGTGTCAACCTGGCGACCATCCTTGCCATGCAGAAACTTGTGAACTGCAATTGCGAAGACGGCAAGGGATTGGATCTGCTGATCCTTGACGAAATCCTTGAAGCGGTAGACGAAGTAGGTCTGGCAGCCATGTTCGAGGCCCTTAATGCCTTGGGCGGAACTGTCCTTGTGGTGTCTCATGGAAACGTGGCCGAAGGCTATCCTCATAAACTTGTAATCACGAAAGAGAATGGCGAATCGAGAATCGGAGAATGATAAAATGGCCAGGGAACAGGTACTGGCTCTTGACATTGCTGCCCATACAGGGTATTTCTCCCTGCATGGGGCCGGGACCTGGAACTTCACCGAAAGCAGAAGGCGCAACGACAACAAGATGCACGGTTCTTTCAGGGAAACGCTTATGGCATTTATCAAAGAACATGGCATCAAGTATATCGTGGCAGAGGACGTGGCCATGAACAGGCACTTCTATGACATGAGACGCCTGGCCGAACTGCGGGGCGTGCTGCTGGAGGTATGCGATGAAACCGATATTCCCGAGCCGGAGTTCATCAACCCGGCGGCACTTAAGAAGTGGGCCACCGGAAACGGACGGGCCACCAAAGAGGAGATGATTGCAGCCTGCAAGAACCGCTATGGAATAGTTCCTGTCGATGACAATGCCGCGGATGCCTGTCACCTGTTTTACTATTTCATCCGCAAGCACCGCCTGTGATTTGATAATACAACACAGATTCCGGGCGGCCTCAGACGGCCGCCCGATTTTCAATTGACGCTCCCGGAAGCTGACAGATTAGGACATGAGATTGTGTATCACCCTTTTCAGTCAGTGAAAGTGTGGATAAGAAAGATGTGTTGGACGTGATTCCGTCGTCAGGTGACGAATCAGCCATAAGACGGGCAGAACTGTTGAGGAAGTATATACTGCCCCACAAGAATTTGATATACAGCATTTGCATCAAATATACATTCAATCAGGAAGATGTCGAGGACAACTATCAGGAAGCCCTGATCAACTTCTTCAAGTATATGGACAGTTATGATCCGCGTCGGCCGGTGAAGACGTGGATATATGCCGTGACGCAGCGGCTGATGACCGACCTGAACAACCGGAACAGAAACCGGCTGCTTCCGGACGAGAACGTCGATGTCAGCGGGTTGAAATCAACACTGCTCTATGACGACGAGCCGTCGGAAGCCTGTTTGGGTATCGACAACTACGAACAGTATTACAACGATGACATTCTGTGGGCACTCCGGCGTCTGAAGCCCATCTATCGGGAACCTCTTTTGCTGCAGCAGGCCGGGTACAAAATCGGTGAGATTACCGATATTCTGCATCGCAAGGGAATGCTCCAGTCCAAGAACATAGAAACGGTCAAGAGCCGACTGTTTCTGGCCAAAAACCAACTCCGTAATCTTCTGACGCGTGATGGAGAAAAAAGAATGGGCTGAGAGTGCGCGCAGGGTTTTCGAGCGACTTGTGCGGGACACGCTGTGGGGCGACTTCACTTTCCCCGCAGGCGGCAGGTCCGTGCGTTTGCTGGAAGCCTGTTTTGACCGGCTGGAGAAAAAAGTGATAACGGTCAGTGGAGAACGGCTGGCCGATTTCTGCATCTGCCAGGCTTATACCATCTCCGGATTTGAGGCTTCATACCGCAAGCGTTGGGACGTGTCACACTCTTTCGGACAGAAAGCCGTGAGCAGGTATCTCCAGACGGGGAAACAACGGCGTTTTTACGAGGATAGATGGTTGAAAAGTTTCGGGATTTCGAGAGCAGACATTTATGCCTCGGCCGAGAGCAGAAAAAGGCATCCTTTCACGCGTTTTGTCTTTCCCGAATATGAGGAGGTCACGAAACGAAGATTGCTCTCCTGTGAGGCAGGATATCTCATCTGCGGAAACTCGACCTTGCTGTGGACGCCGTTCTCTCCCTCCTGTCAAAGATGCCGGCACGCGGCGTCTTGTCGGTTGCGGACAGCGGCGCAATACCCCGAACTTTATCGGTTGCGCTGTGAAATGTGGAACGAAAAGGAGGAATGCCGATGAGTACGACCAATCCACTGAGCGCCGAGTTTCTGTATGAACTCTATGCCACGGCTTTGAGACAGGAGGCTCTCTGTGCAGTGCTATCCAGACACATGAGGAAGGAATACCTGCCCGATCGTGCCTTCCAGCGTGTGCAGGATGCCATCGCTACCCACTTCAGAACCTACAAGACTCCTCCCTCTTACGCGATTCTTGCGCAGAAGTTTCAGGAGGATTATGATGCCGTTGAACTCATAGACACTTTCCGGGAGTATGACGAGGGACAGAGCGCCGAGGTAATGACCGATATGCTTGAGTCGTACATCAAGGGGGTACGCTTGCAGGCTGTCTACGCCGAGGTCGGAAAACTGTACAACGAAAACAGGCAGGACAAGGCCGAGAAGACATTGCGGGAGTATGCCGAATGGCTGGCAGGTTTCACGCTCAAGAACACCTCGTTTGTAGATGTGGCCGAGACGTTCACAGAACGCTTCGAGCGGAACAGGCGTCGGGAGGAAGAGGAAGAGCGCTCGGCATCCCCACGCGTGTCGCGGTTCTATATCCCTTATCTGGATGCACTGAATGCGGGTCGTAACCTGCGGGGACAACTGACCTGTTTCCTAGCCTCCACCGGAGTCGGAAAATCCCACATCGCCAAATGGATTGGGGTACGGGCAGACATCGATGACGGACTTCACGTTTTGCATTTTCAGTTGGAGGGTTCGGAAGAGGAGGCACTGAATGCCTATTCCGGAGGACTCATCTCCAAAAATGCCTACTATTTCGAACGGGGTAAGATTTCCGACACGGAAATGAGGCATCTGGAAAAACTTGTAGCTTCCTATGCCGGCAGCATCACTGTGCGCAGTTATCCCAGGTTCAATGCACAGGTGTCCACTCTTGATATAAAAAACGGTATTTCGGAATACCGTAAACTCAAGGGTCATAATCCCGACATCGTCATCATCGACTCCATGGATCTGCTGACGGATGCTGCACGACGCGCTTGGGGAGCTGACCACGAAAGAGCCAAACGCATTGCGGTAGCCAATGACCTCAAGGACCTGGCAGCCGATGAGAAGGTATGGATGGTGGTGACCTACCAGTCCACCATTGAAGACAGGGAATGGCTCAACGACGAACGGAATGTGCTGACCGAATATAACTGTTCCGAGGCGAAAGGACTGGCAAGACCCTGTACTCATCTGATCTCTCTCAACCAGTCTTCAGCCGAGCGTAAGGAGAACGTCATGCGTCTGCATATCGCAAAAAGCCGCTTTTTTAAGAAAGGAGATACCATCAAGATTGCTACGGACTATGATAATGAGGTCTTTTATGACGGACAACGGACGTTGAACCTCAATAGGGAGTAAGCAATAAGAATATTCATATACCAAAATATTCAGGATATTGGCATTTTATTGTTTTCAAAATCGTATCTTTGTACAACTTGACAAAATATAACTGAAGTACACGACTCATGTAGATAGAATTGAGACAGACGGCTGATGCCGCAACATATTGACATAAGGGTCAAAGACATCCTTTATACCGTTCAGTAAACTTAGGAAATTTATAGCGTGGTGTAAATCTTGTCTGAAACCCGGGTGTGTTCTTGCCATATCGGTAAGAGCTTCCCGGGCGTAAGGGCAACTACCACGCAGGCTTCCTAAGGCCGACTGAACGGAGTTGCACCTGCGTCCGGGATTTTATTGTCGGAGGCAGTGTGGAAATTGACTCATAAAAACATTCCTTACACCAGCCACAAACCTTGACTTTGAATACCATTGCCATTCCGTCAATAGATCCGACCAGAACTGTCGCCTTCACCGGTTATCGCCCGCAGAAAATCATGGAAAGCCTGTCCAGCAGAGGGGTAAATTATCTTATGGACGCCATATACCGAACTGTTCTGGAACGGCTGAAAGTTATTATCCGCCTTCTGTATAAAGAAGGATATGATGTGTATCTCACGGGCATGGCAGACGGGTTCGATATCTGGGGTGGCGAAGCTGTTCTGGAGATGCAATCGGAACTGCCTGACCTGAAAATTGTGGCTGTTCCGGCATACATTCCCAAGACCACAAAAGATACCGCCTATTATCGTATGTACGCCCGCATTATGGCGGCTTCTGCCCAGGTATATGCGGTCTGTCCTGAATACACCCATGATTGCTTTGACCGCCGGAATGAAGTCCTGGTATCGAACAGTTCGACCTTGGTCTGCTATTTTGACGGAATAAAGGGCGGAACCGCCAATACAATCGCTAAAGCCCGTAAACGGGATATGCGCATCATCAACGTCTGTCTGAACAGCCAGGGAAAGTCATTCAATCACAATATCGGTTCCGGTCATTATATCGAAAGCATGGCAGGACTTGGAATCAGAGCTTGACCGCTGTCTATGTGGCCAAGAGGCCATTACCACTATTGTAGATTCCATAAACAGACCTGATACTACGGTTCCATCGATATGGCAACCGTATTTTTTTGCATTTTCCATAATCTGATGGCGATCGAATGCCCTATACCTTAGTATGGAACTATCGGTACAGGAACAACAGCATTTAATTGCAGAGATTATCAGGGAGACAGGAGCCAAGCGAGACGGAAGCGGCAAGAATCTGATTGTCCCCCGTTGTCCATTCTGTGGTAAGACGGGAGGCAAGTTCGGCATCTATATCGGCCGGGAAACCTCCCATCGAAAGCCATTCATGTCGCATTGTTTTTCGTGCGGAGCCTCCACCAGAACGCTTGAACAACTGCTGTCGGCACTCGGCCGCATGGACCTGATGGTGACGGCTACGGCTGATTTGGACGCTCCTCTGGAATTGCGCCTGACCCTGGAACGGGAAGTCGAAGAGGTGGACGACGAGCTGCATGAAATCTGTCTTCCGGATTTTTACAAACGCACGTTCCGCCACCCTTATCTTCAAGAGCGGTCGTTCACTTTTGACGATTACGAATATTTCCCGGTAGGCGTCACGGGCAAACTGAATCCTCGTTTTGCCGATTATGTCATATTCCCCGTGGAAGACAATCACACGATTGTTGGCTACGTGGCGCGTCATACCTGGCCGAAAAAAGAAATAGACGCACACAACAGGAAGGCGAAATATAACGGGGAATATAAAATACTGCGTTACCGCAACTCCACGGACAACGATTTCTCGAAACTGCTCTATAACTACGATTCCATCCGTCCGGATGAGACTGACACGGTCATTCTTACCGAGGGGATTTTTGATGTCATAGCCCTTACACGCAAACTGGAGCTGTATGACAATACCCATATTGCCGCTATTGCGACCTTCGGGAAAAAGATATCCGACGTACAGCTTTATAAATTGCAATGCAAAGGCGTGAAAGTCGTGGTGGTAGGTTATGACGGCGATGCCGTGGAAGCTGTCAAGCATACAGTGGATCGGCTGAAACCCTATTTCGAGGTTCTGGTAGCGGATATTGCCGACGCTAAAAAAGATTGGGACGAGATGGAGGCTGATAAGATATATGAGACCTTTGCATACCGCCTTCTAACCCCCATCGAGTACAAACTATCCAAAGTACAGGAAAAATGATGCAGGAATTGACAGCCTGGCTGGATACCCAGGGTATTACATATGTCCCCATCGATGCGGAGGTGGTAGACATCCCGGATTTCGGGAAGCTCTTCCTGGCCGACTTGTCGGGTGTTGAGTCCATATTCCGCGGCGAAGGCGAGAACCCCGTTTTCAATCTGATGGAAAACCCGGATGTGCTGATGGAAGAAGGTATCTACCATGTAGCGTTTCCTTTCGGGAGAAACTGGTACTACTACGACTTGCGGGAGGAGTTCCGTTTCAACATTCTCAAGTACATAGGTCGCCCGAGACCGCTTCAACACCGGGTGCCGTTTGTCCACCTCGGCATTCATACCCCTTATGAACTGCTTAACGGTTCAGGAGCTTTGGAAACCTGGTGCCGTAAGGCTGCCTGGCTCGGACAAAAGGCCCTGGGTATCTGCGACAGGAACACGATGGCGGCAACCCTGAATTTCCAGAAGACCTGTGCTTCCGCCGGTCTGAAACATATCTTCGGTTATACGTTGAAGATGCAGCACGAGGAGACATCGGTGGACGTGAAGATATATGCTCTCGACAACCGGGGCCTGCGCAATCTGTTGAAAGTGCAACGGTCCATTATGGTAGATTCTGAAATACCAAGTCTGTTGTATGACCGGCTTCTTACCTGTGCAGAAGGCTGCGTCCTTGTATTCGGCACCCGGTCCGCTTACTGGATGACGGATCATCCCCGTCAGGTTGAACGGTTGCGTCAGGGATTCGAATCAGTCTACTATCAGGTAGACGCTTCGGAGTTCAAGGCGGACCGTATCGATCGGGAACAACTTTGCGCATTACAGCACTATTTCAAAAACTGCTACGACAAACATACCGGCCGCTTTTCGGTGGAACCGATACTGATATCGGACTGTTACTACCCGGACAAGGATGAGGCCGGAGCCAAAATCCTTCTGAACAAGATTGCATCAGGGGCTGCGCACGAACAGAGCGATGACCAATACCTGAAAACGTTAGACGAACTTTATGTGCAGTTGTCGCAACTCTTTGATGGGAGTTGGGACTTTGACGGGATTTTCGCGCGGATGTGCCGACATACAGTGCGGATAGCGGAAAAAGCTACCGCGGCTTTTGAAACCGGACGTATGTTTATGCCGGAATACATGATGCGGGAAGATGAACTTCAAAAATACGGAGACCGCAGAACGATGTTTCTCCGGTTGCTGGACGAAGGACTTCAGACAAAGATACCTCCGACGGAGCACGCCCGTTACAGGGAACGTCTGGACGATGAAGTCTATATCATAGAATCCACCAATAATGTGGATTATTTCCTTATACAGTGGGATATGGTCTGTGAGGCGCACAAAAGAGGAATTGCCACCGGTATCGGCCGAGGTTCTGCAGGGGGCTCTCTTGTCTCATACCTGTTGGGCATTACCTCCATCGACCCCTTGCGCTATGGACTGCTTTTTTCCCGCTTTCTCGTGCCTGAACGCTGCGGTCTTAACTGGAAAGACGAATTGACCGTGCTGGCTCCCGATGTTCCGTTGGAACGGGGTGGCAAGTTCGTGGAAATCCACTCCGGAAAGTCGATTTACCGCTTGCTGCCGGACGCCCGCTTGAAAGTGTTGCGAAACGGGAAAGAAATGACCCTGTATGCCGATGAATTGATTTGTGGCGATGAGATTCTTTTCGACCGCCGAGATTGTTTGTGGAACCTGAAAGAACTCGAAACACATGAACCCACCATTCAAACATCACCGGCCCTATGAAGGCTGCGACTTGTATCTGGGAGATGCCTTGGAGGTATTACCTGTACTTGCCGAAAAAGGGCTTAGGGCCGATATGGTCTTTACCGATCCGCCATACGGGACTACACACTGTCGCTGGGATTCGGTGATTGACATACCCGGCATGTGGCAGGCAATCGACTCCGTCACAAAGCCAAACACCCCGATACTCCTTTTCTGCCAGCAACCCTTTACCAGTGTGCTTGGGAACTCCAATTTGAAAAAACTGCGCTACGCCTGGGTATGGGAGAAAACGCTGGCTACCGGCTTCCTCAATGCCCGGCGTATGCCCATGAAGGCTCACGAGGATATTCTGGTGTTTTATGACCGACTTCCATTGTACAATCCGATAAAAAGTGAGGGCCATAAACGCAAAGTCGTAATGGCCGCCCATCAGCAAAAATGCAATGCCGGGGAGATTTACCGGAAGCATGACAACTACCGGGATTATATCTCCACAGAGCGTTATCCCCGCAGTGTGCTTAGATTCAAGACAGATAAACAACACTCGTGCCTGCATTCGGCCCAGAAACCGGTCGCCCTCCTCGAATACCTCATCAGAACCTATACCGATGAAGGTGATCTGGTCTTGGACTTTGCAATGGGTAGCGGAAGTTGCGCCATTGCATGCCAGAATACCGGGCGGCGGTTCATCGGAATTGAAATAGATCCGAAAATATACACGACAGCACTGAACAGAATAACAGATGAGCAGCACCCAGGAAGTCTGGGTGGACATTCGCAATTATGAAGGGTATTATCAAATCAGCAACAAAGGTCGCATCAAGAGCCTCGAACGGGAAGTCTCGCACGACGGAATCACATATACGCAGCCCGAGCGAATTTTGTGCCACTGGTGCGGCACAACTTCGCTCTACGATTGTGTAAGGCTTTACAAAGGAGGGATCGGGACCAAGTTCACCGTCCACCGGCTGGTCGCAGAATATTTCCTTGAGGACTGGGATCCAAGACTGGAAGTCAACCACCTTGACGGAAACCGCTACAACAATGCTGCAGACAATCTGGAAATGTGCACGCACCAGCGGAACATGGAGCACGCCATCGCCAACAATCTGAAATGGGATTACGGTGAGAAGAGCCCCAATGCAAAACTGACCAATGCCGAGGCGGAAGCGATACGGGTTGCATACCACGCCGGAGGAATCTCCCAGGAGAAACTGGCCCAGCAGTACGGTGTGTCCCGGCAGACCGTCTCCGACATTATCAACTATAAGAAATATATTCGATAATATGAAAATAACAGAGGTAACAATTAAAAGAGCGGGCGATGCAATCACGGTGATGGATTCGTTCGTAGGAAAGGGACTTGTGGAGGGCGGACATTCCGCCCTCCCGTAAGGCGGATATCGATGTCGATTATGCCTCGGACCGCAGGCAGGAAATCAAGGATTACCTTGAAGAACGATATAACGTCAATGGCCGCCAGCGAGTCTTTTCAGCAGGCACGTTCACAACCATGAAGTTGAAGGCTGCCCTGAAAGATGTGGCGAGGGTGCACAGAATACCTCACCACATTGTCAACTACATCACCGCAATGCTGGACGATACGACGGACTGGACAGGGCTTTTCAAACTTGCCCGTTCCAACCGCAAACTCTATGATTTTATCCAGCGGTACCCGCAGGTTATCGAAGACGTGCACATGGTACTTGGCCAACCCAAGGCTGCATCCATACACGCCTCGGCAATCATTGTCACGCCCGACTCCAAAGATGGGCAGACTGCCGAGTGTTTCGATTTCCTGCCTGTCCGCAAAATGGACGGTGCGTTGGTGTCCGAGTTTGACGGCTATTCCGTGGATGAGATCGGTCTGTTGAAGGAGGATGTGCTTGCCACCAAGGAACTGGCCAAACTCAGTGCCATACTCCGTTTGGTCAACGAGCATTACGGACAATCGCTGAGCATAGAAAGGATTACCGGCGAGATGCTTGATGACGAGAAGACTTACCGGTTGCTGTCGGAGGGGAACACGCAGAACATTTTTCAGTTCTCTTCACCGGGTATCACCCGTTTTATTCAGGACGTGAACCCCGACTGTATCGAAGACCTGATCGCCATCAATGCCTTGTACCGACCAGCCACACTCGATATCGGTGCAACGGATGACTATGTACGCTTCAGACGTGGAGAAGTAGAGCCGGTATACAATTTCGGTTGCTATGAGGCGACCAGGAACACATTCGGAATTATGGTATACCAGGAACAGTTCATGTCCGTGGCCCATACCCTCGGAGGGTTTGACTTGGGAAAGACAGACTACCTGCGCAAAGCCATCGGCAAAAAGAAGGCCGACCTTATGGCCTCCTTAAAGGCTGATTTCATAGCAGGAGCCATCCGTAACGGATGCCCCGACTATGAAGCAGAAGAGATCTGGCATAAGATTGAAGTAGCGGGGAAATACTCCTTCAATCGGAGCCATGCGGCAGCATACGCCTTGACAGCCTTCTGCGGAGCATGGCTCAAAGCCAATTTCCCCTCGGCATTCTATACGGTCGCCCTGCAATGGGCCGATGACAAGGAAATCCCGGCTCTTATGTCAGAGATGGAACGCTGCTCGAACGCCAAGATTGTACCTCCTGACATCAACCGCTCTACAGTGGAGTTTTTCACCGATTATACCACGGATGAGATTTACTGGTCCCTGACGCGCATCAAACAGGTGGGGATCAAAACCGTGGAATACATCGTGACAGAACGGGCAAAGGGGCCTTTCCTCAATATCGAGAATTTCATCCACCGGATATTTCGCTACAAGCTCAAAAAGTACAAATACTGGGATGATCCGGATAACCCGGACGAGGCGGTCAAGGTTCCTGTCAATGCCCGTCATGTAAAGAACATGATACTTGCAGGCTGTTTTGACCGGATAGAAAATGTTCAGGCGGTAACCGAGCGTCATGCCGTTCTGAAACGGGCGGCGCAAGAACTCGGATTTGAGCTTCCAGAGAAAGATTTCCCGGAATCCTTGCGTGACAGGCACTACTTCTGGTCAAGGCTCCAAATCGAAGTTTCGGGCATCGGCAGCATCGATTACAGGCGCATATTTGACAACTCCGAGGCCCGCACCGCGGTCAAGGGAAAGGCGAGCTATTTATCCCTGGAAGAGATACTCAAGGACGAGAATGACGGCCGAAGAGCCACCGTCTGCGCGACCGTGGCCGACGTGTCGGAACACAGCTACAATGACCGTGAAACGGGCGCAAGGAAACGTTTTGCCAAACTTACACTGGCGCAGAACAACCAGCTTGTAGAATGTGTCTGTTGGAATGACTTCTATTCCGCCCATAAGTCGGAAATACAGTCCTTGAAAGACAAGGTTGTCATTTTGACAGCGGTTATCCGCTACAGTGATTACAGTGGCTGTAATGCTTTACAGACTTACAAAAATTCATTAATGTTCATTTTACCATAATAATCATGGCACCCAAAGCAGAACAGAAAATATACGTCGGTATCGGTCTCGATTTTGAGACCGGCGGATTGGATTGTCGAGAATGCGCCTGCACACAAATAGCTTTGCAGGCCGTCCGATTGGACACATGGCAGACCATAGACAGTTATCAGGCATACATTTCGCCTTATTGTAGGAGAGACACGGGCATCCCCCGTAAAAAGGTCTTGCGGACAAGACACGAACAGGCGCGGGACGAACAGATCCCGATGAAATACGAGCAGAGTGCGTTGGAGTATTCGGCCATCACTATGGAGACGCTCCGGAACCAAGGTGTCGATATACAGGCCGTAGCCGGGGCAGTCATTGATTTTGCTAAACGGAATACACTCTCGAAAGGTTACCAATACAAGCCCATTCTTATCGGCCAGAACATCGCGTTTGATATCGGGTTCATGCAGCAACTGATGAATTATGCGGGGCTTGTCGCGGAATTTGAAAAAGTGTTTTCTGGCACCAAGGACTACTACGGTAACTTTCAGCCTCATTACATCGACACGCTTTTCATCAGCCGGCTGGCATTCGCGTCGGAAGCCGAAATAACCTCCTGCAAGTTGGAGATGGTGGCGACAAGGCTCGGCGTGGAACTGGATGATGCCCATGATGCAACCGCCGATGTAACGGCTACGCTCGATGTTCTGGGCGTCTTCACGTCAAGATTGCGAAACCAGGAAGGACTGGAGCCCCTTACCCGAAAGAAGGAAAAAACACGAAAATATTTCAAAATATAGCGATTGTATATGAAAGAAGAAGACAAAACTGTAAACGGTCAAATACCTGAAACCATCACGTTCAGGACTGCCGACAGAATGACTTATGGGGCGGTAAACTATGATGGGAACGAGCTCATGGCAGTAATTAGCGGCTATGATCTCGAAATCAAGTTCAACATGCGCCTTATCAATTCATTGGCTGATGCTGAGGCCTGTGCGGATGCGCTGGCCCAGGTCTTCTACGAGGCACTGATGGAACAGTTGTTATGTGAAGGTTCACATAACAGTTGATACAGGAGAAATCCGAATTTCTGAAAACCCCGAAAAGAGAATGAACCTATTCTTGAATAAAGAAAGAACTCTATGCCGGAAACAAATAATACAAAAGAAAATAAGGAGCTTAAACAGCTCTCAGAGGAAGAGCTTCAATTCTGTGAGCTGTATGTAAACGGAGGACTGGAGTTTGCCGGTCGCCCGAAGAAATGTTACGTCGAAGTATTTGGAGAGAAGCATATCAAAAACCCGAATGCGGCTGCGAACTACCTTATGAACAAGCCTCATGTGCTGGCACACATCAAAAGCCTGCTTTCGTCGGAACGGTTCGAAATGGAAACTATGGCCGTGAAGCTTCAGGTTACCGAGACGCTGAAAGCCGTCATGGACGAAACGGCAACGGCAGATTTTATAGACCGCTTCGGTGTCCCGCTCTCTCCGGCTCCGCTCAGGGCCGTTTCCGTAAATGCCGCCAAAGCGCTGATGGAGATTTTTCCCATCAAGCACAAGGAAGAAAGCCGACTGCGCATTGAGGGTGGTGACGGAAATGTAATATTCAACGTGATTGTCCCAACTAACCCGCCTCAAGATGAAGAAAAGGAAATTTGATAAAAATGGGCTTGCGTGGTGGATATATCTGGTGATTCTGGTCGCACTTGTAATATATGGATTTTGGGACAGTGCCGCAGCCGAATTGCTTTTAAGAGCGATAAAAGAAGCATTCTCTATACTAATCGAATAATACTACCATTATGGAACAACTGAAAGAATTCGTACTCAAGTACTTCAAAATCATTGTCGCGGTACTGACGTTCGCACTGACCCTCTATATTCAGCATATCAACAACACGGCTCAAATAGCGGAACTGGAAACCAAATGTGCCGGATTGGAAGCGACAATCAAGGATCAGTACGACCGTATCAATGCCATGAAACTTGACAAATCGGTTTTTGAGGCGACCATGATGCAGCTTAACACGGTACAGAATGATTTGCACGAGATCCGCGCAGATATACGGGAACTGCTCAAATGTCAGTCACAACATTGAAGAGAACAAACGAGAAACGGATGTTATGATAAAGAATGCATATGTGACCATTGTCGCCTCTGACGAGTTGACCCGAATGCGCCTGGACGAACTTGTCGGGCGTAAAGGGCTTGTAGTCGAGGACCTTTCCTTTATGGGAACCACTCCTCGCGGCGGCATGGTACTCCTTGAAGAAGCTTATTTGGATGAGTTTATATGGTTCATACCAGAAAATGCTGTAGGCTATGAGTAAAGTATTGTCAAAGTATCTGCTCGTGGCCATACTGTTGCTGTCGGGCATCATCTATATCCAATATCGCAGGAACGTACACCTGGCAAACGAAAGAGACCGCTACCAGGCAAACAATACAGCCTTACTGTCTGAGGTGCGCCGTATGCGTATCGATTCCACGACACTTGCCGTCGATGTCGAAGGCTTACGACTGACCGTAGATGAGTACAAACGCTTCCGCGCACAGGACGCCGAGACCATAAAAAAACTTGGGGTGAAAATCAAGAACCTCGAAGCGGCCGCCAAACATCAGTTGGAGGTAGGTGGACCAATCGATGCAGCCGTAAAGGATACTGTCATTATACGCGATACCGTTCCGTTGCTTCGGCAAAAAGTGGAGATGATCACCCCGCACATCCAACTTACCGGAATGATTGAAGATAGCCGATTAAAGGGCCAAATCCGGGTCCCCGTAACATTGAATCAGGCTATTTGGGTGGAATACAAAGGATGGTGGTTTTGGAAACGAGTCAAAGCCATTCATCAAAGTATATCCAGCAATAATCCTTATGTTGAGATACAATATTCCGAGTATATCAAAATAAAGTAAACAACTGGAAAGAAAGGTCTTGATAAGCAGTTACACAATGGGCTCATCTCTTGTTTTTTGCAGAATCAGGCAATAAGAACCCCACCAACTGTTTGCCATATTCATATTCTTTGCAGAAAATTTAAATAATAAAAGTGGTATGGCGACTGTAAAAGTAAAACTCCGTGCATCATCCTTAAAGTCAAAGGAAGGCACACTTTTCTATCAAGTGATTCACTGCCGTGTGGCCCGGCAAATTAATACTGGTTATAAATTATATCCGCGAGAATGGAATTCTCAGACTATGGAGATTGTATTCCCTCCTGATGTCGAAAATAACAGACGGAGTTATCTTGCATCATTGCAAGACTCCTTGCGCGAAGATGTTTGGCGGATTGAAAAAATTATATCCCGGTTCGATCGTACAGGAATGGTCTATACAGCAGATGAGGTGGTAAAACAATACCTCGCAACGACAGTAACCGGGGGATTCATAGCTTTTACCCGTGATACTATTCGTCTAATGAGGCAAATTGGGAAGCCTCGTACCGCCGAGCGTTATGCAACCGTTATGAACAGCTTCAAGCGTTTTCTTGGGGAAAACGATGTATTTCTGGACGAAGTGGATTCGAATCTGATGGTCAGATATGAAACATTCTTAAAAGCAAGAGGTATATGCCCAAACTCAATTTCGTATTATATGCGTGGATTACGGGCAATCTACAATCGGGCAGTTGAGAAGGAACTGACGGGACAGCGCAGTCCGTTCAAACACGTATACACCGGTATTGACAAGACTGTCAAACGAGCCGTTCCCTTAAAAATCATCCGCCAGATACGCGAACTTGACCTGACATTATTCCCGGCAATGGATTTCGCCCGGGATATATTCCTGTTTTCGTTCTACACACGAGGAATGTCGTTCATCGACATGGCATTCCTCAAGAAAAGGGATTTGCAGAACGGTATTCTGTCATACCGCAGGCACAAAACCAATCAGCAACTATTCATCAAATGGGAAAAACCCATGCAGGAGATTATCGATAAGTACGACTTTCCAGAAACCCCTTATTTGTTGCCAATCATCAAAAACACTGGAACTGATGAGTGGCGGCAATACAAAAATGCGGCCCACTTGGTCAATGATAAATTGAAAAAACTGGGAGAACGGTTGGAGCTACCCATTCCACTTACAAGTTATGTTGCGCGCCATGCGTGGGCCAGCATAGCCAAAAGCAAGAACATACCCGTTTCCACCATCAGCGAGGCTATGGGGCATGACTCTGAAAACACCACCCGTATCTATCTCGCCTCTTTGGACACTTCGGTAGTGGACAAAGCAAACAGTCTTATCTTAAACTCCTTGTAAATAGACAAGAACAACCTTAATACCGTAAACCGACTTTGTTTTTCTTGCAAAGGTATGGTTTACGGTAATTCTTATTCCCGTACCTGCCAACTCTACATTAATTATTGATGATTGGATATAATAAATCAAACGATTTCTTTCCGAGAGAAGTATTCTTTTGCAAAGATAGAAAAACTCACCCAATAACTGAAAAGAAATAGGTCTTTATTTTCTTTGGCAGAAAAGGATTTACAGTCGGAAAGTCTGCAACGCAGCGAAGATTTACATACTATATGCAGAAAATGTAACTACGAGGCCTGAGAAAATGTTGAGCAAACAAGCGCCTTTCTTTTCGCAACATATTGGTTTATAGCAAAATGTAAATTCACTACTTCTCTCGGAAAGAGAAATATCCCAAACAGGGAATTGTTGAGCAAAAGCATAATTCTCTCCGAGAGAGAGGGATTTTGAGTACAAAAATACGCAAATTATTGAGAATATGGCAATAAAAACGGCTATTTATTTCCATCTGCTTTCTTTTTTCGGAAGACTTGCGCATCAGATGTTGAGCAAATCCAGTTTATAAAAAAGCAGTTTTCAACTGTCAAATAGGGCGTTATACTCCAAATTCGTTTTCACTCCCTCTCTCTCGGAGAGAAAGAGCGTAAAACAGGCAGAAATCTTCTACGGATTTGTAGAACAGATGATTGATATTTCGGCCAAGACAAACATAAATAACTGTAATACATGCTAATACATAAATTGGCGTGAACTAAGAATATATGCCTTTACTGAAGGGGTGAGGATAAGATATATGGATGCCTCGTTCAATACAGAACAACTTACAACCGTCCGCTGGTTCGTCATGCGGGCCTACAAGAGCGAAAAGAAAGCGGAGGAGAAGCTTAAGGGCAGAGATGGATTGGAATATTTTATTCCGAAATGCTATGCGGTACGGGTCTATCACGGCGTGAAATCGAAACGCCTCGTTCCGGTTATTCCCAGTCTCGTATTCGTACATGCCAGCCACATACAGATCACGGAATTTAAAAAGCGCTATAATTTTCTGCAATTCGTGATGAACAAGAAAAGTACAGGCTCAGAATATCTTATAGTTCCGGATACCCAAATGGAGAGTTTTATGAAGGTTTCCTTACAGTACGAAGAAAATATTTCCTACTACAATCCAGAGGAAGTCGATCTTCGCAAGGGGTGCAGGGTCCGCATCCACGGAGGAAAATTTGATGGTGTTACAGGTGTGTTTATGCGGGTACAAGGGAAAAGGAACCGCAGGGTCGTTGTCCTGCTGGAAGGAGTTATGGCTGTTGCTGCAGAGGTACATCCCGACCTGATCGAGGTTATTTGAAGTAAATCGACTTTTTCGTGTGATACTTTGCCTACTAATTACATCTTGAGATAATATGAAGGTTTTGGTGAGCCATGATATTTTAGACGGTCGATTATCGATAATCGATTTTATCAATGGCTATTTGCATGATGTTATTCGCATTGAGAATGATACTGTCATTCGGCTATATAGAACCGGAGAATATTGGAATGCGTTTGAACAGTCTGCCTTCTGGCTTTGTCATCAATCCGAAGAGAGTCAAATAACCCTTCTCCGGAATCCCGTCTCCCCATTCCCCGTAGTTATGGCCACCATCCCGAACAACACGATGCTGGTCTTTAGGCGAAAACATATTTTTCAGTATGAGGCTCCAGGTTACTGCGAACTGGTCGGTCCGAAACTTTCGAGCAAGCAATACAGGGAATGGCATCACAAAGAAGTAGCGAGTTTCACGTCCTGTTTAATACAATGTAGGCAGTCATAACCTAATGTAAAGTTTGACTAATATTCTTTCTGTGCATATTATTAGTTAGGAGGAGTTGTCCCGCAGATTCTGCTGATAGTATTTTGCAAGCGTCTGATTGATCTTCCCGACGAAGTGGAAACACTTTATTGTACGGATCCCTCTTGAGCTTATAGTATATCTGTATCGGATATGTAATGGAAAAAATCTGTTTTGCCAAACAAGAATCTATTTGGTATGCGGTCTCGTACAACTATGATAACCATTATTCTTGTTGCCATTGTGTTTATAACTTCCAATGTGGTACTATCCCGATATGTCATTCAAGCTGGATATTAGTACCTAATATCATTATATAAATTGTTGTGAACATATTCTTTCACATAAAATGCGTCTCATTGGTTCGAAGAACATGTGCGTAGAGTAATCAGAAAAACAAATACAAACATATGAAATTTAAAAATTTAATACTTGGTTTAGCGGTTATTATATTGCTAAGTTCCTGTGCGGCTCCAAAAGTTGCTTATTTACAGGATTTGCATCCTGGCAATACTAGGCAGGTGTTGAATCCACGGGAGATTATCATACAACCAAAAGACAAAATCTCGATACTGGTCAATAGCAAAGATCCGCTATTGGCTAATTTGTTCAACCTGCCAATCATTTCCCGACAAGTGGGTGCCGTAGGTTCCGGTTCTAACAATGCACAAGGCATATCAGGATACACAGTAGACAAAGATGGTTATATAGATTTTCCCGTATTGGGCAAGATATATGTAGCCGGCAAAACCCGCGAAGAGATAGCTACCCATATAAAAGATGAGTTGATTTCTCAGAATCAGGTCAAAGACCCCGTTGTGACGGTTGAATACATGAACCTGACGGTATCGGTTTTAGGGGAAGTAGCAAGACCCGGGCGATTCAACATCGATAAAGATCAGTTGACCATACTTGATGCCATCAGCATGGCTGGAGACCTGACCATTTACGGGAAGCGGGATAACGTTCTAGTACAGCGTGAGGAGGACGGCAAGTTGAAGACCTACCGCGTTGATCTCAGTTCCGGTGCAGATCTCTTCTCGTCCCCTGTCTATTATATGCAACAGAACGATGTTGTCTATGTGGAACCCAACTCGGTCAGAGCGAGGCAATCTACCGTGAACGGAAATAACGTGCGTTCAACCTCATTTTGGATTTCTCTGGCCTCCTTACTGACAAGCGTAAGTCTGTTCTTTATCAGATAAATGGATAATTGGAGATCTCAACAAAAGAATATATATGGCAACAAATCGAAATAACATAAAATCAGGACAAACCGAAGACTTCATTCAACTGAAAGATTTGCTATACATGTGTCTAGCACGATGGAAATGGTTTGTTCTATCGCTAACCATAACTTTTAGCATTGCGGTACTATATATCTTGCGCACTCCTTCACTATATACCCGTACCGCATCGGTATTGATTAAGGAGGACGGCAAAGGCAAATCGGCATCTTCAGAGTTGGATGTATTCTCCGATTTAAGTTTGTTTCAATCCGGAACAAACGTGAATAATGAATTAATTGCGTTTCAATCTCCGGCAATGATGACCGAGGTCGTCAAACGGTTACGATTGAATACCAACTATTACATCCCAGGACGGTTTCATGATCAAGTCGCTTATGGGCCAACCTTACCTGCAACCGCTTCAATAAACGGATTGTTGGAGAATGAGTCTGCTGAATTTACCATACATATAGGTTCGGGGCAAAAGATTGCCTTAACGGATTTCGTACGAAATGGTGAAGAATTCGACAGCAAACAGATAATAGGCTCTCTGCATGATACCATTTCAACTCCATTAGGTAATATAGTCATACAACCTACTCCATACCTTATTGCTGATGAAGAATATACCTTGTATGTGAGTCAGTCGCCATTGTATAGTGCTGTGTCCAAGTATTCTTCCAGCCTTTCTGTTGCATTGAATAACGAGAAGGCATCAGTTATAGACCTTTCGATTAAAGACTATTCAACCCAACGAGCAGAAGATGTGCTCAATACTCTAATTTCGGTCTATAACGAGAATTGGATTAAGGATAGAAATCAGATAGCCATCAGTACCTCCATGTTCATCAACGAACGATTGGGTGTTATCGAACGGGAACTGGGCAATGTCGATGAAGATATATCGTCCTATAAGAGTGAGCATCTGCTGCCGGACGTTCAGGTTGCATCTAACCTGTATATGAATCAAAGCAGTCAGACAAATGCGCAAATTCTCGCGTTGAGCAATCAACTATATATGACCCGTTACATTCGGGATTATCTGGCCAACGACAGGAATAAGACGCAACTGCTTCCCGCTAATTCGGGAATCGAAAGTGCGAATATAGAATCTCAAATAGCAGAATATAACACCAAACTATTACAGCGCAACAGTCTAATTGCCAACAGTAGCGAGCAAAACCCGCTGGTGGTAGACATGGATCTGGCTCTGGGGGCCATGCGAAAAGCCATTATCTCCTCGATAGACAACCAGTTGGTGACCTTGAATACCCAGATAGAGAGTCTGCAGCGCACCGAGCGTCAGACCACATCTCGCATTGCAAATAGCCCCACCCAGGCAAAATACCTTCTCACTGTAGAACGTCAGCAGAAAGTAAAGGAGTCTCTCTATCTGTTCTTGCTGCAAAAACGCGAGGAAAATGAACTTTCACAGGCATTTACAGCCTATAACACCCGCATTATAACTCCACCTACGGGCAGCATGGCACCGACAACACCCGTGCGGAAGAACATATTGCTGCTGGCTTTTGCTCTCGGTATGCTCATACCCGTAGTGGCTATCTTTATAATGGAGAACATAAACTCGACCATTCGAGGACGTAAGGATTTGGAGATGTTGTCAATACCCTTTATTGGCGAAATACCGCTTTCCACCAGAAAGAGAAAAAAACTTTTCAGTAAAAAGATGCAGGAGATTAAGACTGTGGTTGTCAAGGAGGGTAGCCGTAATATCATTAACGAGGCATTCCGTGTATTGCGCACAAACTTAGAATTCATGACGGTCAAGGATCCGAGATTGAATGTCATCGTCGTAACATCATTCAACCCAGGTAGCGGTAAGTCTTTCCTGACCATGAACATCGCCGTAAGCCTTGCCATTAAAGGGAAGAAAGTGCTAGTAATCGACGGTGACCTACGTCATGGATCGGCCTCCTCATATGTAGATTCACCCAGGCTGGGGTTGAGCGACTATCTGGGGGGACGGGTCAACAATCTCAATGAAATAATTGTTTCCTATCCTAAACAGAAATATTTGGATATGCTTCCCATAGGAACAATCCCTCCTAACCCCACCGAACTGTTGTTCGACGAGCGTTTGAAGCAGGTGATTGAGTCTGTAAGGGAGCAATACGACTATGTGCTAATTGACTGCCCGCCCATCGAACTGGTGGCCGACACACAGATTATAGAGAAGCTGGCCGACAGGACCATCTTCGTGGTTCGTGCAGGATTACTAGAACGGAGTATGCTTGCCGAACTGGAGAAAATCTATGAGGAGAAGAAATACAAGAACATGTCATTAATCCTGAATGGAACCGAAGGACATAGAAACCGCTACGGTTATCGGTATGGTTACCACTACGGCTGCGGTTCAGGATACCACTATGGATCCGATTAAGAGTATACGGATGAGACGAAGTGATAAGCCACTGATTGTAAAATGATTATTTGTCAAGAGTAGGGATTTGATTTCTCTATAGGTTCACTAAAATCACAACTATGGCACAGAATGATTTTACAGAAGACAAAGCGACCTTATTTGGTGCAGGTATGGTTACTGTAGGAGCATTGGGTAAAACGGCATTGATTACCAAAGGAATTGGTGTGGTTGCAGCAACAAAGGCTGGAGTATTGGCCGGTGGACTTATCTGTCCTCCTGTAGCTATTGGAATCGGCTTGGCTTGTGTTGGTGCTGGATTGATAAACCATTTTGGTAAGCGGAACTGGTGGTGATGTCTGTGGCTCGTATAGTCAACTCATCCCTGAATACTGCATACGCGTTTTGAATCAGGAATGGGAATGATTAAATATGTCATGCCGTCATATGTGGCCTTTTAATAAAAGGAAAATACAAAATAAAAAATTATTTGGTTTTACTGACTGGCACTCGCACATCCTGCCAGGTGTGGACGATGGCGTTCAGACAATGGAGGAGGCTCTGGAGATTCTTTGTTTATACGAAGAGTTGGGTATCGAAACCGTATGGCTAACGCCCCATATCATGGAGGATATACCTAACACCACATCTTATCTCAAGGAACGTTTTACGGAATTACAAGTTGCTTATACTGGTCCTATAGCACTGCATCTTGCCGCCGAGAATATGCTTGATAATCTTTTCGAGGAACGATTAAAAGAAAACGATTTGCTACCCTTGGGTGAGAACAACGACCACCTGCTAGTGGAAACATCGTATTTCAGGCCTCCGATGAATCTCTACACCATTATGGAGCATATCAAGACAAAGGGTTACCATCCCGTTCTCGCTCACCCCGAACGATACACATATATGGAAATTGCAGACTACCATCGTCTGAAAGAAATAGGGGTAAAGTTTCAGATTAATATTCCGTCAATAGTGGGTATGTATGGCAAATTGGCTAAGAAGAAAGCCCTGCTACTATTAAATGAGAGGATGATTACCTGTGCAGGGACAGATACCCACAACTACAATATGTTGCAAACGTGCATTTGTACGAGCATCACAGAAAAGAACTACAGGTTAATTGATTCCTTCTAATCAGATTATGCCCCAATAAACCTTGATGAGATGATATATATCCCGAGGTCCCCAACCGGAAGCTAACTCAAATTTTTATTATATGAATATTGAAAGTATTACGATGGATGAGTATTGTAATGACGGCTCATTCATTAACTTATATCGCAACACACAAATAGGAGCATGGTGTGCATACGGTTATTCTGCGTACAGTTTGCGGTTATTTATTAAATCTAATGGAGGGTATAACAATCTGCGGAGTTTTTCAGAAGAGATGCAGATGCCATGTTCAATTACGGGGGACGAAACACTGATGCCATTATTACGTTATGCGATTGGTGTTACTACGCAAACAGACTCCCAGATAGTAATCCGCGTGCCTGACAAAATAAATAAAGATGCGTATAACAAGTGGGTAAAGAAACTGAAAGGCGGTACCACTAATGACGATGACATTATTGTTGTTACTCCGATAAGTCAATATGTACCCAAAGACCGTTTCATTCCTGACAATATGTCAGCATTTTCCCGGAACGTCAAGCGTATAGGAGATTGTATTTTAGCTTTTATCGCCTTGGCTATTTTTTCTCCTCTCTTTTTTCTGTGCTATATCGCAATACGACTGGAGGACGGAGGCCCAGCAATTTTCAAGCAGGAACGTATCGGGCGTTTTGGTCGTCCATTTTATATCTACAAGTTCAGATCAATGCGTCTCGATGCAGAGAAATTCGGGCCGCAGTTGAGTCATAGTAGCGGGGATGGCGATCCTCGACTTACCAAAATAGGGCGATTTATTCGTATGCATCACTTGGATGAACTTCCTCAGTTGTGGAATGTGGTCAAGGGCGACATGGCATTTATTGGGCCACGTCCGGAACGAAAGTTCTATATTGATCAGATTTTAGAACACGATACTCGCTATACATATCTTTACCAAATACGCCCTGGGGTAACATCATACGCTACACTCTATAATGGGTACACCGATACGATGGAAAAAATGCTTCGCCGTTTGGAATACGACCTATATTATCTCGGACATCGTTCATGGTTGTTCGATTTCAAGATTTTGGTAAATACCTTCTTTGCAATTGTATTCGGGAAAAAGTTCTGACAATAATATAACGATATGAAAGGAATCGTTTTGGCCGGAGGTTCCGGCACCCGTCTTTACCCCATAACCAAGGGTGTCAGTAAACAGTTGTTGCCGATTTATGACAAACCAATGATTTACTATCCCATTTCCGTTCTGATGTTGGCCGGAATACGGGATATATTGATTATCTCCACACCGTACGATTTGCCCAGCTTTAAACGCCTGCTTGGTGACGGCTCTGACTATGGAGTCCGTTTTGAGTATGCCGAACAACCTTCACCCGACGGTCTGGCACAGGCGTTTCTTATAGGCGAACAGTTCATTGGCAATGACTCCGTGTGTCTTGTATTGGGAGACAATATTTTTCATGGGACAGGATTTTCCGAACTGCTCAAAGAAGCCGTAAGAAATGCAGAAGAGACACAGCAAGCGACAGTGTTCGGTTATTGGGTCGATGATCCGGAACGCTATGGAGTAGCGGAATTCGACGCGGATGGTAACTGTCTGTCAATTGAGGAAAAACCCGAACATCCCAAATCGAACTACGCAGTCGTAGGACTTTATTTTTATCCCAACAAAGTGGTCGATATCGCTAAGCGTATCAAACCGTCCGCACGGGGCGAGTTGGAAATCACGACAGTCAATCAAGAATTTCTGAAAGAAAGAAAATTGAAAGTGAAGACTTTGGGGCGTGGGTTTGCATGGTTGGATACAGGGACGCACGACTCGTTGGCTGAAGCTTCGATTTTTGTAGAAGTTATCGAAAAACGCCAGGGGCTGAAAGTGGCCTGTCTGGAGGGCATCGCTTACCGCAAGGGTTGGATAGACAAAACAACAATGGCAGAGTTGGCTCTACCGATGCAAAAGAACCAATATGGACGGTATTTGCTGAAAGTTATCGATGAAGTGGAGCACACCGGCAAAGAAAATCTAGATTGATCTATGAATGTTATAAAGACCGATATAGAAGGCGTGGTAATTATAGAACCGCGCCTTTTCAAAGACGATAGAGGTTATTTCTTCGAATCATTCTCGCAACGGGAATTCGAAGAAAAAGTACGCAAAATTAATTTCGTGCAGGATAATGAAAGTATGTCCTCCTACGGCGTGATGCGTGGATTACACTTTCAGCGCCCTCCCTTTACGCAAAGTAAACTGGTGCGTTGTGTGAAAGGGCGAGTCTTGGATGTTGCTGTTGATATTCGTAAAGGCAGTCCCACCTATGGACAGCACGTGGCAGTGGAACTGACCGAAGATAATCACCGTCAGTTCTTCGTACCAAGAGGCTTTGCGCATGGTTTTGCCGTATTGAGCGAAACAGCCGTATTCCAATACAAGTGCGATAATTTTTATGCACCTGAAGCTGACGGGGGAATTAGTATCAAAGACGAAAGTTTGGGCATTAACTGGCAAATTCCCGTAGAGAATTCCATTCTATCTGAGAAAGATCTCAAACATATCTGTCTGTTAGATTTTGATTCTCCTTTCGATTACAACGTCGGTCTTTATCCTGAATTTGAACGATGAATATACTTGTAACAGGTGCCAACGGGCAACTCGGTAATGAAATGCGATTGGTGGCTCAAAGCAGTAACGACCGGTATTTCTTTACCGATGTTAATCAGGTAGAAGGCGTAGAAACCCTCTATTTGGATATAACGGATCTGGATGCCATTAGGAAGATGGTGACAGACAACCGGATAGATGTCATTGTGAACTGTGCCGCCTATACCAATGTGGATGCAGCTGAAAGTAATGAAGCATTAGCCGAAAAACTTAATGCGGAGGCTCCGGAGAACCTTGCTGAAGCAATGAAAGAGGTTAACGGACTGCTTGTTCAGATTTCCACCGACTATGTGTTCGGCAAGGGACCTTATAATATTCCCTGCAAGGAGGAGCAGCAAGGCACGCCGACCGGAGTGTATGGCCTGACAAAGCTGCACGGCGAACAGAAAATAATAGCTGTTGGTTGCAAGCACGTCATTATCCGCACAGCATGGCTGTATAGCGAGTTTGGCAAGAACTTCTGTAAGACGATGATGAACCTTACGGCCACGAAACCTCAGCTGAAAGTGGTGTTCGACCAGGTGGGCACACCGACTTATGCTCTCGATCTGGCAAAAGCTATCAACTGTATATTAGTCGATTACGGAAAGGAAAGAACTGCCGATGGCTATAGTAAGACAGGCATCTATCACTATTCCAACGAAGGAGTTTGCTCGTGGTACGATTTCACCAAAATGATTGCCGAATATAACGGCACAACGACTTGCGATATACGTCCCTGCCACAGCGACGAATTCCCCAGTCCTGTTACACGACCCTCCTATTCGGTTTTAGACAAGACAAAAATCAAGAATATTTTCGGCATTCGGATTCCTTATTGGACGGAATCACTGAAACAGTGTATTAACAATCTGAAAAACAACAAATAATATGACTAAAAGAAATATCGTCATCACCGGAGGTGCAGGGTTTATTGGCAGTCATGTAGTGCGTCTGTTCGTTAATAAATATCCGGAGTATAAGATCATTAACCTGGACAAGTTGACATACGCCGGGAATTTGGCTAATCTGAAGGACATCGAGGACAAGCCCAACTACAAGTTCGCAAAGATGGACATTTGCGATTTCGAGGCCTTTTACAAACTGATGCAGGAAGAACATATAGACGGCATCATCCATCTTGCAGCCGAAAGTCATGTAGACCGTAGCATTAAAGACCCATTTACATTTGCCCGAACCAACGTAATGGGAACTCTCTCTTTGTTGCAAGCCGCCAAATTATACTGGGAGTCCTTACCGGAGAAGTATGAGGGCAAACGGTTCTACCACATCTCAACCGACGAAGTCTACGGGGCACTGGAAATGACAAATCCGGAAGGCATCAAGCCACCGTTCACCACCACCGCCTCCTCATCGAAACACCACCTCGCCTACGGCAAGGATTTCTTTTACGAAGACACGAAATACAACCCACATAGCCCGTATTCAGCTTCAAAGGCCTCAAGCGACCACTTTGCGCGCGCCTTTCACGACACTTACGGAATGCCGACCATCGTGACCAACTGTTCGAACAACTACGGACCATATCAGTTTCCGGAAAAGCTGATACCGCTTTTCATCAACAACATACGTCACCGTAAGCCTCTGCCAGTGTATGGCAAGGGCGAAAACGTGCGCGACTGGCTTTACGTCGAAGACCATGCTCGGGCAATCGACCTAATTTTCCACAAAGGCAAGGTGGCAGAGACGTACAACATTGGTGGTTTCAACGAGTGGAAGAACATCGACATCATCAAATTGTTGATTAAGACCGTTGATCGGCTTTTAGGTTACCCAGATGGCTACTCGGATGAACTGATTACTTATGTAACAGATCGCGCGGGCCATGACTTGCGCTATGCAATCGACAGCACGAAACTGCAAAAAGAATTGGGATGGGAGCCCAGCCTGCAATTTGAGGAAGGCATCGAAAAGACCGTCCGTTGGTACCTCAATAATCCCATATATAAGTAATCATGGTTACTGTTTCTGTTATTATTGTTAATTACAGGACATATAATCTTACTGTGGCAGCAATAAACGCTGTACATAGAGTTCTAAAAGGTTATAGCTATGAGCTAATTGTCATAGACAATCACTCTAATGATGAAAGCTATGACAGACTACTAGCACTTACGGATGCAAATACTCACATTTATAAAACCCCAAAGAATGGAGGTTTCGGATATGGTAATAATTATGGAGTTTGCCGATCGTCTGGAAAGTATTTGTTCTTTTTGAATAGTGACACGATTCTTTACGATCATGTTTTAATAGATATGATCGAGTACATGAAATCTCATACAGAGATTGGTGTAATGTCCTGTTTAATGGAAAATGGAGATGGAGCTCCTTTAGTAATAAGTCATCGCTTTGAGACACTAAAGACGTTGTTTCTTCAAACTATCATAAAACCGATTGTACCCCAAAAAATACAAGATAGAAGAGCCAAAATAAATCATCTATCCTATTCCGGAAGAGTTACAGATTGTGATTGGGTGTCTGGCGCAGCAATGCTGATGCCTCGAAAAGTTTTTGATCTGGTTGGTGGCTGGAATGAGCTTTTTTTCATGTATATGGAAGATGAAGAATTATGCTTCAGGATACACAAAAGCGGGTATAAGGTAGTTGTTTATCCCCGACTGGGACTACGGCATCTTATTGGGAAGAGTGGAGGGTCCTCATTTGTCGCGTACGAAAAATATAAGAGTTCTAAGCTATATTTCAGAATGGTGAAAGCCGGTCCAATTTTCTTAATAAACTTCTTGATTTACCTACAGGCGTGGGGATATATGAAAAAAATAGGATATAGAACAAAAATTAATGTAATAAAAAGGCTTATTAAGGTATGATTAATCCCGTGTACTTTTCGATAATAATTCCATTATACAATAAGCAGGACTATATTAAGCAAACGATTGAGAGTGTTCTCAAACAAACTGTCGAAAGTTTTGAAGTCCTTGTAATCGATGATGGTTCAACAGATGATAGTGCTAATGTTGTCGCATCTATTGCAGATTCCAGAGTGCGATTGATAAAGCAGGTAAATAAAGGTGTTTCTGCAGCAAGGAATAATGGAATTAGGGAAGCAACAGGGAAATATGTGTGTTTTTTAGATGCAGATGATATGTGGTCAAATAATTTTTTGGAGGTCGTAAAAAATCTGTTTACTAAATTTCCCAATGCCGGATTTGTATGTCCTTCATATCAGGTTGATTACGGTAATAGAATTTTACGGCCACGGTGGAGAGGCGTCGATTTGGATAAAGACGGATTGGTTACAGACTTTTATGAAATGGCAACTGCTCCGTTTTGGATTTGCAATAGTTCATGCATCGCAATTAAAAGAGAGGTTTTGCTTAATCTAGATTATTGGTTCCCCGAAAACGAAACGGTTTATGAAGATTTTGACTTATGGATACGTTTGGGGGCAATGTATCCCGTCGCTCACAGTAATACGATATGTTCGACTTATCGACGTATTACAGAGAAAAATGCTCGCACTGCTCATACAAAAAAAGTAGTGTATTCTGCTACCTATATGAATACTCTAAATCGGTTAATGCAATCTCCAGACTTATCAGCTAAACAGAAAAAGAATGTGCATGAAATTATAGATCGAAGAATGGTTCCATATATTTTTTCGCTCTTATCGTCGAATAGGCGAAAATTTGCAAAAGATATTTTAAAAACTTGGCGTCCTACGAAAAAATATAAAATATATCGCATTTCGTTAAAATGTGCCGCATATATGCCTAATAGGATAATTAACGCTGTCCAAACGATACGATACAAATTATTTTAGAACGAGTGATGGCTCCTAAACAAATTATATATATATCAAGTATTCCATGGAACTTTTCCTGGCATCGTCAACAAGAGATGATGTCTAAAATAGCGGAGGCTGGATATGAGATTCTCTTTGTTCAGCCCTGCTCCAAAAAACATCCATTTAAATACGGATTACAATATAAAAATAATATCTGGATATTATCTATTGCCGGTTTGCCGTTTGAACGATGCTCGTATATTATTCACTGGATTAACGGGAAAATTGCCAATTTCCAGATTGATATAGCATTAAAACAAATTGGGTTTGACAATCCGATTGTTTGGTTAGATCGTGTCCATGGATTCGATTTAAATCATTTCTCTCGATCTTGTGTGACAGTGTATGACCTGATAGATGAGATTACAGCGTTCGGGAGAATTCGTAATAATAAAATGCTCATACGTTTAGAAAATAAAGTATTGAAGGAAGCTGATGTGCTGATATCTTCTTCACAGACTTTATTGAAGCGAAAATTGCAACAGAGCGGCAGAAATCCTAATAGACATAAGCTATTTATACCGAATGCAGTAGATGTAAAAAGATTCACCTCCAGCAATACAATATGGGGACCTCTCTCCACCGTGGAACATCCTATAATCGGCTTTGTAGGCGAAATTTCACCCAGAAGATTGAATTACGATCTAATTCATCACCTTGCATATAAACATAAGGAATGGCAATTCGTGTTTATCGGTCCGCATATTCCTCAAGACAAAAAAAATCTCGAAAGCGATAATATAACAATATATAGTCCTGTTTCTGGCGAAAATATCCCTTCTGTCATCAATGCTTTTGATGTAGGAATCATTCCATATAATGTAGATAATAACGGCATGGATTATATCTTCCCGAGAAAAGCATGTGAATATATCGCATGTGGGAAACCTGTTGTTAGCACCCCATTAGGAGAGATAGACATATTGCAACCATGGTGTTTTGTCGCACATGATTTTGATTCTTTTGAGAGAGGTATCATGTGTTCACTAACCCAATCTCAGTTAGATGTTGCAGAACGTAAAAAATTCGCTTTATCATACGATTGGGATATTTTTATGTCGAGATTGCTAAGTTTTCTACAATGATGATATTAGATTTTTTGCCTTATCTTGGAGTTGCGATAATTGAATTTACAATCATCGCATTATTTTTGTATATAGGGCGCAAATCATATCTTGCGATTAATTTCTACTACTTCGGGCGATTCGTACTTCGTTTCTTTATGCACGATGTACAAGTTCGTTATCAAGTAGTATCAAGTATTTTGCTTATCTCTTTTTGCCTATTAGCAGCTTTCTTCGTCGTAAAAAACAAGAAGCCTCACAGCTATAATGTGCCATGCTTCCGTGGTATAGTTATAGTGATTCTGGCAGTTGTCCCCATAGAGGTACTATGGGGGTTCGTAAATGGCTATCAGATATTTCAAATTGCCGTAGATGTATATAAGGTCCTTGAAATTATAATATTTTTTATCCTCATTAAATTTACATGGCATAATACATGGGAGGCGGGGCAATCTATTAAGTTGCTGGCGTTAGAGATGTGTGTATTTGGCTTGGTAGAGATTTTTACTACCCAGCGAGGTGGAACAGGATTAAATATGATAATGTCAGTATTTCCCATATATTATGCTACTGGTTTTGTTCGGCAATCTAAATCTTTCTGGTGGGTATGTGTCATCGCTATCATTGTAATTTTGTTAAGCCAAACGCGAACATATATAATTGCGATGTTGTTCGGGCTTATTGTTATTGGTTATGTCGCTCAAGGAACATTAAAAAGACTCATTATTCAAAAGACCCTATTAATTGGCACCTCTTCTCTTTTGACATTTCTGATTTTAGGTCTATTACTTCATAGTGATACCGTCAATGCTATTATTTCAAGATTTACGGAACTATTTAATGAAGGATTTGAAGGTGCAGGAGGTTATAGAATATATGAAATTCGGCAAGCTTTAAATAAATTCTCAGAATCACCTATTTTTGGTCAAGGATATGGCTATCTTGAATATTTGTACATCGAACTAATGGGTTATTTTGATTGGGGGGATTTTATGCACAATACCTATGTTGAAATCCTTTGTAAAACTGGTATTTATGGAAGTGCTATATATGGTATAGGAATAATCCTGTATGTAAGAAACTTGTATCAATTAAAAGTTAAGTCTCAATTATTTGATGATAAAATGCCTGCCGCTCTATTGGCGGGAGGTATAGGAGGAACTATCTGCTGGTTAATTGTATATAGCGCAGCACCATTGTCATCCTATGGATACATATTTCTTCCAGGAATAATGAGTTTAGTATATTATAGTTTGTATCGTAGAGATTTCTATGATAAAATATGTTGCTGATTTGGAATGCAATTTTACAAGTCGACTATACTTATAATCATATGAAGACTGAATAATAAATTTGAGTATGCTTAAATATACCAATGACCGTGGCACACAAATAGTGCTCGCGCTGCTTAAAGCACATGGAATTCGAAAAGTAGTTGCCTCTCCTGGAACAACGAATATTGCACTTATTGCAAGTATGCAATATGATCCGTGGTTTGAAATGTATTCATCAGTAGATGAGCGAAGTGCAGCATATATTGCGTGTGGACTAGCTGCTGAAAGTGATGAACCTGTTGTTATTTCGTGTACAGGTGCAACTGCCTCTCGAAATTATTTTCCTGCTTTAACAGAAGCTTATTATAGGAAGTTACCAATACTTGTTGTTACAGGTTCCCATGGAGATGAAAGAATTGGGCATTTATATGCGCAAGTTATCGACCGTAGTCAAGCTCCTAAAGATACAATACGCATGAGCATCAGTGTCGATAGAATATGTTCTGCCGATGACGAATGGGCTGTTACTGTCAATGTAAATAAAGCTATTCTTGAATTGAGGCATCGTGGCGGGGGACCAGTTCATATAAATCTTCGAGTTGGAATAGCTTCCGGGTTTACCACAAAAAAGTTACCTGATGTTAGGGTAATAAAACGATATATGCCGATGGATAAATTACCTTCTATTCCCAACGGGCGTGTAGCGGTTTTTGTTGGTTCACATAAACGATTTTCAATAAACGAGACTTGTTTAATTGAGCGATTTTGTTCACAGCATAATGGTGTTGTGATATGCGATCATACAAGTGGTTATATTGGTAAATATAAGGTTTTAAACGCTCTTTGTGCATGCCAACACCATACCGATGATATGTTCGAACCTGATCTTATTATTCACATAGGGGAAGTTTCGGCAGATTTATATGACACAAATAGCTTGAGAAGCAAACAAGTGTGGCGTGTCAATGAAGATGGTGAGATTCGGGATTTGTTTGGCAATCTTACAGCGGTGTTTGAAATGACAGAAAGTGCATTTTTTAACGCATATACAACTGATGACGTAGAGCTGTCAACTAAATCAGAGTATTACAAATCCCTTACGGCTTATTATGAACTAATTCATAGTAAGATACCAGAGCTCCCCTTCTGTAATATATGGATTGCCCAACAACTACATCACAAATTGCCTCAAAAGTCCTATTTGCAGTTGGGAATTTTTAATACATTACGATCTTGGAATTTCTTTAATATTCATGAGAGTATACAAACAGGTTGTAATGTTGGAGGTTTTGGGATTGATGGACCTATTTCCACGTTGTTAGGAGGTGCTTTGGCCCATCCAGACAAAATTCATTATGCAATAGTGGGTGATTTGGCTTTTTTCTATGATTTAAATTGCTTAGGGAATAGACATATAGTGCCCAATATACGTGTAATGGTAATTAATAATGGATGTGGGGCTGAATTTAAAAATTATGATCATCCAGCATCTCAATGGGGAAGTGACGCAGACCGATATATGGCCGCAGGAGGACACTTTGGGGGGAAATCACATCATTTGGTTAAGCATTATGCAGAAGATCTTGGCTTTGAGTATCTTTCAGCATCAAATAAAGATGAATTCTTATCTGTCTATAAGCGGTTCTTAGTTGCTGAGAATCAACTGAAACCAATGGTTTTTGAAGTATTTACAACAGCGGAAGATGAAAGTAATGCTATTAAATTAATCAGAACGATTAATAATATAGATGTTTCTAGTCGCATCAAGAGTGGAATGACAACGTTGAAGAACATAATTAACGACTTCTTAAACTCTTAATAATCGTTGTTGTTTGGACAATTATGGCTGAAGTTTCTAACGGGCAAAAATTAGCTAATAATACACTAATCTTATATATTAGGTCATTTATAACACTTATAATTAATCTATTCACTTCTAGGATTCTACTACAATCATTAGGTATAGATAATTATGGTATATATGACGTTGTCGGTGGATTCGTTGCCATGTTTGCAAGTGTAACGGGAACTTTAACGTCGACAACACAAAGATATATTAATTTCGAACTAGGAAAAAAGGAAACAGGGGACCCTAAGAAGATATTTGGAGCCGCGATTTGTGTTCATCTAGGTTTGGTTTTGATAATATTCGTATTATTTGAGTCTGTGGGACTTTGGATTCTGAATACACGACTTAATATACCAATAGATAGAATTTTTGCATCGAATTATGTATTTCAATTATCAGTATTTAGTTTTATTTTAAACCTATTATGTACTCCCTATATTGCTGTTATCGTAGCACATGAGCATATGAAGGCATTTGCCTATATTGGGTTAATGGATGCCATTTTAAAGCTATTAATATCTTATCTGCTTTATATTTGTCCTTTTGATCAACTAATCACCTACGCAACTTTGCTTTGTTTCGTTACGACGTGTGATCAAATTATCTATATATATTATTGTAAGAAACATTTTGCAGAAGCCCGAATAGGGATTGTAAAAGATAAAAATTTATATAAGTCGATATTTAAATTTGCAGGGATGAATTCTTTGGGATCTTTTGCTGCCATCTTAAGCAACCAAGGAGTAAATCTTATTCTTAATATATTTTTTGGCGTGATAGCGAATGCTGCTCGTGGCATTGCGAATCAGGTGCAGAGTGCTGTAATGAGATTCACTTCAGATTTTATGACAGCTTTGAATCCTCAGATAACAAAGGCGTATGCAGCGAATAATATACAGTATTCCATGGAGTTGTGTTTTAAGGGTGCAAAATTTTCTTTCTACATCATGCTAATATTTGGACTGCCTATTATTATTCGAAGTTCAGATATATTACACTTGTGGTTGGGGGAATATCCATTGTATGCAGATGAGTTTGTACAGTTAACTCTATTGATTTCTATGATTGGAGTTCTTTCAACTCCTTTAATTACTGAAATATTGGCAACCGGCAATCTAACGTCTACTACATGGTGGATTGGTTTAACACGGTTGTTAATACTTCCATTCATATACATTGCCTTTGTTTTGGATGCACCCCCTCTATTTGCGTATATAATTATATTGGTTATGGATTGCCTCTTGCTTTTCATACGATTGATAATATTAGATTCAATTACTAAAATGCCTTTTTTAAAAACATTCTGTAAAGATGTTTTAAAGTATTTATTCATTGTGGTATTATTTTGTACTATAGGATCTCTTATCCTTAATTCTTTAATTCCCGATTCTATTATAGGCCTTCTTATCTATTTAGTCTCCTCAGTTATCTATACAAGTATTATGATTTTTATATGGGGAATAACAAAGTCTGAAAGGACAGCTATACAAAAGTACGTCATATATAAATTAAAGAAATGAAAACAATCTTATCCAGAATAATTAACAGGTTTAAGCCTAAACTCAAAGTCTCAATAACAGTATGTTCGTCTCGCAATTTATTAACCGGAAGGCGTATATTGATTACAGGAGGAGGACGTGGTATCGGATTTTATATTGCTAAAAGATGTATAGCAGAAGGCGGAGAAATTATTATTACCGGGCGTAATGTCGAACACTTAAAAGAGGCATCCAAAAAGCTTAATGATTGCCCTTATATCCCATTTGATATTACTGATATAGGTCATTTTGACAAGCTATTAGATAAATGTGAGAAAATATATGACACCGGCATTGATTGTTTGGTTAATAATGCTGGGATTTCTCTGCACGAAGGAAGTATTCAAAATGTGACTGTTGATACATGGAATAAACAATTTTCAACAAACCTAGCTGCTCCCTATTTTCTTACTCAAGAGTATTTACGTAGATATGATAAATTTGGTAAAACTAGAGGCAATATATTATTTATTACCAGCGAAAGAGGTCTGTATGGGGATGATATTCCTTATGGATTAATCAAGGCAGCATTGAATAGTCTGACAGCAGGGTTAGGCCGTCGCCTTTTGAAGAAGGGCATTTATGTCAATGCGATAGCTCCAGGAGTAACAGCTTCAGATATGACAGGATATTCCAAAAATGGGAATTTATATCGACAGGCAGCCTGTGCTAAACGGGTTTATTTACCAGAGGAGGTTGCTGAAGTCGCCGTATTTATGTTATCCGATCTGTCAAACTGTATTTCAAGTCAAATCATACCATGCAATAATGGCAATCATTTACGTTGTGATTGGTAAAATTTAGTAACCCATGAAAGTTGGAATATTAACTTTTAGTTCGGCGTTTAATTTTGGAGCTGCGCTTCAATGTTATGGTCTGTATGAAACTATCAAATCATTAGGCCATGATGTAACAGTTATTGATTATCGTCCCTCATACTTATCGTCTATTAAACGAGACTCTTCTTTGCGACAACTAACAAAATATTTACTATCTTATGTCTTCTACGGAAGCGATATATATTTGCGCCGAAAGGTTAATAATGCATATCTGGCGTTTGAACATCAGAACATGAAATTGACAAAACCGTGTTATGATACAATAGAACTTGGGAAAGAAATTTTGCCGTTTGATTATATTGTTGTTGGGAGTGATCAAGTATGGAATCCGAGATTCAATGCCAATGATATTGCTTGGTATGGTTTGGATGGCAATAGTTCGCCCCAATGGATTACATATGCCGCAAGCGCAGGTAGTACGGAATTTACGACTAAAGAACTATCTTTTCTAAAGAATAAATTAGCAAATTTTAGCCATATAAGTGTGCGAGAACCTTTTTTGCGCGACATGGTTCAATCTTTGTTGCCAAGAAAAAAGGATGTGCCAATCGTGCTTGATCCGTCACTTCTTGCAGAGCCCTCAATTTGGCATCGTTGGGAAAGCCCAATTGAAAAAGACAATTATATCTTAACGTATCAAGCCCGAGAATCAGATGATGTTTTTCGGATTGCTCATGAGGTCTCGAAACAGTTAGGAAATATAAAGATTATACCTATTGATTTTTATCCAAATGTAGAAAGTAATGGATATAAAAAATATATAGCCTCACCTTCTGATTTTATATCGTTAATCACAAATGCTCGTTGTGTAATAACTACCTCTTTCCATGGAACAGCTTTTTCGATTTTGTGTAAAACACCATTTTATACAATTCGTTTGAATGATGGTGCAGATGGGAGGGCAGAGAATCTCCTCCAACAAGTAGGATTATCTAATCGTATGATCCATAAGCATGAACGCCCCAAATTTGAACCGATAGTTTTTAATACAGCTCATGAGTGTCTTGCGGTATGCCGGGAATACTCTTTGAACTATTTGAAACAGTCTCTTGTATGACTCTTAATTTTGCACTTTGTACAGATGAGAATTTTGTTATTCCGTCATTAGTATGTATTACCTCTATTTTTGAAAATAATATAGACGAAGAATGTCATGTATACATATTGACAGAAGGGCTATCCAAGGCTGCATATTTGAAATTTGAAGAACTTGCGACAATTTATAGCCAAAGCATAATTATTAAGACAATTAATTCAAATCAATTTAAAGGCTTGATTGAATATGGTCGCTTCCCTTTGTCGATGTACTTTCGGTTTCTTCTACCTCAAGAATTGAATCAGTGTGACACTGTCCTTTACCTTGATTGCGACGTTATTGTCCGACACTCGTTAAAACAAGTATATCAGACGGATCTCAATGGTTATGCTTGTGCAGTTGTGGCCGACCAAAATAGTGATGATGTTTTGCTTCAGAATAGAGTAAAAATATCTTCACAATATTTCAATAGCGGTGTAATGCTTATAAATTTAAATTATTGGCGTATTCATAAAATTGCCAATATTTTGATACAATATATTAAAGAACATCCTCATACATGTGTATTCCCTGACCAAGATGCTCTCAATATTGTATTAGAGAATAAGGTCGTATATCTTGATTATACTTATAATTTGCAAGAATTGTGGCTGACTGAACGGAATGATGTTAAGTTCCATTTTTCTAAATGGACTGAACTTGACAAAGCATGCATAGATCCTGTAATCGTGCATTATTGCGTAATTAATAAACCTTGGTTTGTGGAATGTGTCAATCCATTCAAAAAAGACTTTTTACTTTATGCGTCGAAACATCGTTTCATCGGATTCAAAATACGAAAAAGACGTAGTATTCGCTATTATTTGTACAAAAAGATAATCCTATTTAGAAATCGTTTGTTTGGATTAATCCATAAATTTAATTTCTAAATTAGTTTCTCCACTCATTTTTATAATTATACCATCCAAGGATTCTTGTATGAATCATAATCCGTTTGAAAGGTAGCCAGTTGCCAGTCGGTGACTGGCTTTTTCGTCTCATCAAGTTTGCGTGGAATTTGCGGATTGAGACGCAACTTGGCCGCATCATTAAGCCATTTCATGGAATCCTCGTAATCGCGCATACGGACTACGCTGACATTGTTCGGTGCAATGAGTTTCGTGAGTTCGTACAGTGCCAACCGCACCATGTGTTTCTTGAGGTTGTAGTTGCGGGGCTCGTGCAGCGAAATGTTCCGCCCGACTTGTGGTATATCGGCGTTTACGTCCGTTTCCGGGTAAAAAACTCGTCCGTCATACACCACATATTCATTTTCAGACAACTCATAAGCATTGTACTCGGGATCATAATCAGCTATGGCACCCCAGCAGTCCGATGTCATCGGATCGAGGCTGCTGTCGAAATTATCCAGTGTCATCAGCGTGAAAAATCCGTTGTCATATTCCACAACACTCCATAGGGGATATTCCACCGGGTTCCACGGTGCAATTTCAGCTTCCAGCCAGCCGTTCACCATCGGAATACGAATATCATCGAACTTATAGCCGTTCTCCTTGAGGCACACATAAACCTCGCCATTGTAATTCACCTTGTCTCCGGGATAATAGGTGTTGAACTGGGAATAACAGGCAACCTGACATGCGTCCATATCTATTCCCGAATATTCTTCCCAGTATTGGGCTGTCGCCGGCTTGCGATATCCGCTGATGGATCGGATAACCTCATGGATCTGTCCGTCAAAATAGATGTGTACACCTACGGGATAGGTAATACGCCGATCATATTCGGCAATATATTTACCCTTGGCAAGTTCCTTTTCAACCTCATAGTTCTCGGACAGGTACTCCACAACGCTCATCTCGGCCGATTCTTCCGCCTGGATGAAACGATCTTCGTTTCCCCTTGTCAGTTGGGAAAGGGCCTCCGGGGTGATTATCCCCAGATAGTCATTGTTATTGAGAAAACGTCTGTACATGTCGTTCTTTATTAGTATGAAAATCCTTCCTGTATCACAGTGGTAGAAACCACATAGCCATTGCCGTCACCGCCATTTTTGTATTTGTACCAACTGTCACGCAGGTAAAAGCACAACAGGTAATCAAGACAATCTGAAAGATGACCGTATCTTTCGTATTTGACTCCTGTTTTGGGGTCAGTTACTTTATGCTTGCTTTTGGTTCCGTCCTCATTGCGCAACTGATATATAAGATCCTGCGTCAGACGGCGACACTTGATGTCGATTTGAATCTCCCAACCTTCATATCCATTAAAAACCTCATTGACAAACTCGCACCGCGTTGCTTGTGGAGGCTGCTTTCGCAGAAGTTTGATTTTGGGCCTAAGCACTCCTTTGCCAAACGTGTCCACGATAATGGTATAATTGTTTACGCCATCCTCATTGGTGGTTGAGCGTTGCAGTCCTGCCGGATCTCCAGTCACATCCACGCCACCGATATGCTTGTCCCTGTACAGTTTCATCCTCACCTTACGGGCAAGAGCCGGAGTGTTGTTTTCCTTGTCTTCGGGCTTGCCGAGGATTTCCTCAAGAATGTATACCTTCTTGCTGTCATAATCAATTTGAGCGGAAAGCACGGACATCTGTGGCGCCACATTGAAGTCCCATACGGTTATGATGGGACGGGTCGGATCATAGGCTTTTTCTTTCAAGCCGGTCACAAGATGACGTGCTCCGTCGAAACCGCTGTAAACCGCCATATCGTTCGCTTCCACAAAATCCCAGTTGCCATACAGCAATCGCTCCTTGGTTGCCTGGTCCCGAATCTTGTTCAGGGCAGCCTCATAAACTTGCCTGAAAGCGATGTTGGGATTGTCAAAAACGCTGAACGGGACATATGCTTCACCTTCACGACATATTACTCTCTCGCCATTCTCGTCCTGAACAAAGCGGGTACGAACCCAGTTGATGGTCGGGTTTGTGGTCAGCAACATCCGCGGCGTCTTGAAGGTATCATGGATACGCCAACGCAATCGGGAGAAAAGGACTTCCACCGCTTTCTCGGAAATCTCGGAAACCTCATCCACCAAAGCAATGGTATATTCCGAAGAGCCGAAGCGCTCGAAGTTCGGGTCGCTGGGAATATCGGCCATCTCTTTCATGATGATTACCGAATCGTTCCAGAATGTCAGGGTGCCTTCGAGATTATTAATCTTATAGTTGACATCCTCCTTCAAGCCCCAATCTTTCAATATGGCCTTAATGGTGTTCCATGTCGATTCTTTTAGCGATTTGAGGGTCTTTCGTCCAACCACCGCTCGAATGTTCTCGAAGCGAATGCAAGATGAAACGAGCCATACACTACCGATATACGATTTTCCACCGCCGGCCGCCCCGCCACCCAGAATTAACTGGGGCAAGTTCTGTGTTTTACACTTGGTACATTGAGGCTTATACTGCGGATTTTGCTGCTGGTCATAACCGATGAACACCTGTTCTATGGTACCGCCACAATGCTGGCAGTAGTTCGGCTGCAACAACTTCCACAACTCATATTGTCGGGGAGATGGCGCAAAGTCAATACGGACATTCCTGGGAGCCTTGAGTCTGTTAACAGCCATCTCGTTATACGATCTGGATGGTTATATCATCGTGCCCTTCAAGAAGCGAGTATAGCTTCTGAAAAGTAACTTTCGACTCAAGTACCTTTCCCTTGACTGTATTCTTTCCTACAATGATACATCCCGCAGAATCGGTTTCAGTATTCCCGGAGTGAATGAGGATGCCCAGAAAGTGCGGAACATCATGCAGGTAAGGCATCTTCCGCTTGTATTTGGGACTATACTCAAGAGTTATCCTATATGTACCGGCAGGAATGGCTGTTTGGGCATACACTTTCTCCTTGCAGGTGCATGAGCGCCCGCGAGTCGTATCCGGACAGGTTGCCGGCAACTCACGAACGGTATCCTCGATGGTGTTACAAAAAAACTTGCCGTCGATGAATAAGTCACCAATTGTGTAGGAGGTGCTTTTGAATTTTCTGTTGAGAACTAACTTCATTTTGATACTTTACTTGTATCAAAAGAATAGAAAGTCTCAACTGTGAATGTTTAGACAGGAATACGGTTGAAGATGCGATGGATAATGATTTAAATTTGTATTTTTGCCTCCGGGCAATAACAAATAATATGAACCGCTATGACGAAAGCAGATTTGACAAGGGAAATATCGCAGCAAACAGGTATAGAAAGAGCCATTGTAGCTCAAGTGATCGAAGGCGTGATGGAGGGTATTAAGTCTTCGCTGATAGGGGGAGAGGAAGTTTATCTCCGTGGATTCGGCAGCTTTATTCTTAAAAAGAGGGCTGCCAAGACTGCCCGCAATATCTCCCGGAACACGACAATCATTGTACCGGAGCATACGATTCCCGCATTCAAGCCCAGCAAGGCTTTTGCTGAAAAAATCAGATGATTTAAATAAGACTGGACTATCGAGGGTCCCTTGATACTTTATATAGGGACCTTAAAATCCCGTTTTCACAAACAAACAAGAATCGTCCGTTTGCCAGAACGCATTCGTGTACGTGTTTGTCCTCAGGATCCGTGTCCAGCATCTTTTGAGCCTGCACCGGATCAATTACCTGCATGGTTACTCCCATTACTACTGCGCTGGTTGCGTCTGCTGGAATTTTCAGCAATTCATCCAATATAGTCGTTTCCATAACGGATCATCGTAGCTCGAAGTCCCGTCAAGCATTTTATATGCCAAAATAGAAAGCGTGGGACATAACTCGTAGCACCGAGGTTCTGGTAAAACCCATCCGCAAACAAGTTAAGCCCACGCAAAATGTGGGCGCAAACTGTTTGTTTTGCGGATGAGAGAAATTTACCAGATTTCGGTGCAAAACAAAAGCTAACGCTTTCTCATATTTTTTGGTAGCGAGCAGCTACCAGAAACGTCTGTTCCTATTATTTTTTTGACGCTTCCAAAGAAACCTTACGGAACTCTTTCATCATCTTTTCGATGGATAATGATGTCTTGCGCGCACGTGTGCCCGCAGCCTTGTTTCCGTTTTCTTCCTGAAGTTTGGCATCCTTTGCAAATGCATCAAACGCCTCCTGGATCTTTTGAAGTAGTTCGTCCATATCTATGATTCTTTATTATTCGTTCGCAAATATAATGCAAAATCAGAACATGGCTTCCATCTCCAGTTTAATTTCATCTCGTTTTGTATTTTTATAATAATGTTTATAGATTGTCATTGGACTGTTCCCAGCCATCTCAGCAACCACTCCAGCGAGTTTTCCGCTGTCAACCATTTTAGAGATAAACGAGCCCCGAGCGGAATACCATGTGATATTTTCAGTGATACCGAGCATCTTACATGCTTTCGTCAAAGTTCTGGATACAAGTTTAGAGATTTGCTTTACTCGTGTTTGCCTCTTTGAAGATGTTGTATGCTTATGTGTAAAGACCGGAAAAACATAGTTCCCATAACAAGCCCCAACATATTTATTCATGATCATCTTGGCTTTGGTTATGAGTATGGGCTTGGCCGTTTTAGGGAATTTGATACGCTCGTAGACAATGCGGTCGTCTTCAACCAGATCCCATGTCAAGTTACATACATCGACGTTTGCCATTCCGCCAGTGTAGTAGCTGAATAAGAATAAATCAAGGTGTAATTGTTCTTTTCGCGTGAACAAAGTTCGGTCAATATTAGCAATCCTTTCAATGACTTTATCCGAAACAGCCTTTGAGGTAGTCTCATCCCATTTGATATCATCTCCCAGACAAAGGAACGCATCCATATTGACGCCATACATGCCTTCTTTATATGCATAATTACATATAGCCCTTAATCTCCTAAGCTTGGTTGTTAGGCCGCCTTTATTACCGTTCTTAATGCCTGTTTCTTTGATCCAAAATGCATAATCCAGCAAAAATTGTTCGGTAATATCAATAAAATAATAGGATGAAAAAGCTCTATCGTATTTTTCTTTGGTAAAAGATGACAGCGAACGCTTCATTTGCATGTAGACCCGTGCATTAGAACTGCTGTCTATTATTTGCCCATTCTTTATTCGCTTCTTTTCGTTAAATCGTAGAATCAGGGAATCAATCATCTGAGCCACGGACTTTACTTTAACCTCGGGCTTGTTTTGTTTGATGATGTCAAAGTAATGAGAAACTTCTACGGGCGACCAGTTTCGGCCTTCACTTTCCCATGTGTCGATGACATGAAGATACTTTGTTTTAATGTCAAATAACAACTTGTTTTTGGTCGTTGCGTCAGGCGTTCCTGTTTTGAAACATTGAGATTTCGCATCCCAGTTCTTTAAAAGGCCGGTAATATTGAGAACTTTTGGGACGCGAGCATAGCCCGTTTTGAAGAAAATCAGCTCCAGCTTGACCATTTTCTGGTCCTTGGGGTTCATCTTACCCCGTATATTGATTGTATACATAAAGATAAAGTGTTAAGTTGTTGCTTTAATTACCATTAGTAGGCATTAGTTGCTCTAAATTAACCTACATAATTACCTACATGAAAAGAGTAGGATATACGGTAATGAAAGGTTTATACGGTCTCGACCGTTCTCCTTCAACAACCTAACACTTTATCTATCAAAAACTTATAAAACAACGCTTATAAGTTTCAAAAAAGCCCCCTTCCGAACTGGGAGCGGCTTTTTTCGATATGTACACGAAGGGCAACTGCCCGGCGACACGTCGTCGCCATAGCCCCCTCGTCTTCGGCTACTATGCCTGCTGGAGCGACTCCAGATCGGCCTTCGAGCCGACTACGAGATCGTCGTAGTCGCGCAGGCCCGTACCGCCGGGGATCAGGTGACCGCAGATCACGTTCTCCTTGAGGTTCTCCAGCGGATCGACCTTGGCCTGGATGGCCGCCTCGTTCAGCACCTTGGTCGTCTCCTGGAACGAAGCCGCCGAGATGAAGCTCGAAGTCTGGAGTGCGGCGCGGGTGATACCCTGCAACACCTGGGTCGAAGTCGCGGGCACGATGTCGCGCACCTGCACCGGCTGCTGATCGCGGCGCTTGAGGCTCGAATTCTCGTCGCGCAGCTTACGCAGCGAAACGATCTGCCCGGGCTGGAGCGACGTCGAATCGCCCGCATCGGTGACGACCACCTTGTCGTAGAGTTCGTCGTTCACATCCATGAACTCCCACTTGTCGACGACCTGGTCTTCGAAGAACCGGGTATCGCCCGGATCCTCGATCTTCACCTTGTTCATCATCTGGCGGACGATGACCTCGAAGTGCTTGTCGTTGATCTTCACACCCTGCATGCGGTATACCTCCTGCACCTCGTTGACGATGTACTCCTGCACCTTCGTCGGGCCGAGGATATTGAGGATGTCGCTCGGGGTGATCGCACCGTCGGACAGCGGGCTGCCGGCCTTCACGTAGTCGTTCTCCTGCACGATGATCTGACGCGACAGGGGCACGAGGTAACGCTTCACGTCACCCTGCTTCGAGGTGATGATAATCTCGCGGTTACCGCGCTTGATCTTGCCGAACGATACCTCGCCGTCGATTTCCGACACGATCGCCGGGTTCGACGGATTACGGGCTTCGAACAGCTCGGTCACACGCGGCAGACCACCGGTGATGTCACCGCCCGACTTGCCGACGGCACGCGGAATCTTGATCAGGATATCGCCGGCCTTGATCCTGGCGTTGTCCTTCACGACGACGTGCGCCGAAACGGGCAGGTTGTATTGCTTGACCTCCTCGCCCTCCTTGTTTACGATCTTGATGACGGGGTTCTTGGTCTTGTCCTTCGACTCGATGACCACCTTCTCCGAAAGGCCGGTCTGTTCGTCACGCTCCTCACGGTAGGTAATACCCTCGACGACGCTGTCGTAAACGGCCTTACCTTCGTATTCGGAGATGATAACGGCATTGTACGGATCCCATTCGCAGATCAGGTCGCCCTTCTTGACCTCGGCACCGTCCGCCATGAAAAGCGTCGCGCCGTAGGGCAGGTTGTGCGTATAGAGTACGATCTCGGTCTTCGGGTCAACGATGCGGAATTCCGACTGGCGCGAAATGACGATGTTGATCGCCTCGCCGGCGGCATTCTTGCCCTTCACGGTACGCAGCTCGTCGATCTCCAGACGGCCTTCGTATTTCGAAACGACATTGGTCTCGACCGCCGAGCCACCGGCCACACCACCGACGTGGAACGTACGGAGGGTAAGCTGCGTACCCGGCTCGCCGATCGACTGCGCCGCGATGACACCCACGACTTCGCCCTTCTGCACCATGCGTGCGGTAGCCAGGTTGCGGCCGTAGCACTTCGCGCATACGCCCCGGCGTGCCTCGCAGGTCAGCACCGAGCGGATCTCCACCGATTCGAGCGGCGATTTCTCGATCGCCTCGGCAATCGCCTCGGTGATCTCCTCGCCTGCCTTGCAGATGACCTCACCCGTCAGCGGATGGATCACGTCGTTCAGGGCGACACGGCCCAGAATACGATCGTAGAGGGTCTGCACGACGTCGTCGTTGCGCTTGATGGCCGTAGCAGTCAAGCCGCGGAGCGTACCACAGTCCTCCTCGTTGATGATCACGTCCTGTGCGACGTCAACCAGACGGCGTGTCAGATAACCGGCGTCAGCCGTCTTCAGTGCGGTATCGGCAAGACCCTTACGAGCACCGTGCGTCGAGATGAAATACTCGAGCACCGAAAGCCCCTCCTTGAAGTTCGAGAGGATCGGGTTCTCGATGACCTGCTGGCCACCCTCGACACCCGACTTCTGCGGCTTGGCCATAAGGCCACGCATACCGCTCAGCTGACGGATCTGCTCCTTCGAACCGCGGGCGCCCGAGTCAAGCATCATGTATACCGGGTTGAAACCGTCGTCGTCCTTGATCAGCGTGTCGATCACGACCTTCGTCAGCTTGGTATTGATGTTCGTCCAAACGTCGATGATCTGGTTGTAACGCTCGTTGTTGGTGATAAGACCCATGTTGTAGTCCTCCATGATGGCGTCCGAACGCTCGTAACCTTCCTGTACGAGTTTCTCCTTGGCGTCGGGGATAATCACGGCGTCGAGGTTGAACGACAGGCCGCCGCGGAATGCCATGCGGTAACCCATGTCCTTGATATCGTCGAGGAACGCTGCCACCTTGTCGGCACCGGCCTTCTTCATCACCACCGCGATGATGTCGCGCAGCGAACGCTTCGTGAGGATCTCGTTGATGTAACCCACCTCCTTGGGTACCACCTGGTTGAAGAGGATTCGGCCGATGGTCGTCTCCTTCAGCTCGCGTACCGGGTTGCCGTCCGCGTCGATATCGTCCACCATACACTTCACAATGGCGTGCAGGTCGGCCTGGCCTTCGTTGTAGGCGATGATCGCCTCCTCGGGGCCATAGAATGCGCGGCCCTCGCCCTTGACACCCTTGCGGGGTTTGGTGATGTAGTAGAGGCCGAGTACCATGTCCTGCGACGGCACGGTGATGGGTGCGCCGTTGGCGGGGTTAAGAACGTTGTGCGAACCGAGCATCAGCAGCTGCGCCTCCAGGATGGCGGCATTGCCCAGGGGCAGGTGCACGGCCATCTGGTCGCCGTCGAAGTCGGCGTTGAACGCCGTACATG
>OGIE01000607.1_pt1 | contig 53231 bp, 61 predicted proteins | sample 1571581 | NCBI WGS metagenome assembly OGIE01 (sample SAMEA2582021, study PRJEB24529) | metagenome | biome: Human gut stool | place: China | collected 2011 | reverse complement strand
CGCTAAAATTGTAAATCAATGATAGGATTATGGCTTTTATAATTGACAGACAAACACTGGATGATCTGAATATCTTCGGGAAGCGGGGAAAGAACTCTGTTTACGGCATGTTCAATACAACCCGGACGAGTGGTGGCGCTCGGGTACTGGAAGAGATGTTTCTTTATCCTTTGTCAGACGAAGAGAAAATTAATAAACGGAGCGGCATCATTCGCTATTTCCAACAGAAAAATATAGTATTCCCTTTCCGGGGAGAATTATTTGATACGGTGGAGTATTATTTATCTAACACGGATACTCGTACCCGGTTATCCGGAGAGGATAATACGTTGCATCGGAAATTGAAAGGGGCGCTCGGTGCTGATACGGACTACGAGCAATTGCATAAAGGAGTTCTTGCCGGAATCGAGATTATCGGTAGTTTGCGAAGCTTTGTAGAGAAGGCATGGCGGGAGGCCGGGGACAATCCCTACCGGGAGGAATTAGAACGGATTAGGGTACTGGCACGGGAACCGGATTTTGATATTTTACAGGCGGAATACGGGCAGAAGAAGTTACCTTACGAGAAGACAGCAAAACTGGATGCCTTGTTACGTTTTTCTCTGCGGGATCATTTTTTACCTTTGTTGAATTGGGTGTATCATCTTGACGTGTATATTTCCGTGGCCCGGGTGGCGACGGAACGGGGGTTTGTTTTTGCCCGGGCTTTACCTCCCGGGGGTGACGTGCTTCGGGTGACCGGGATGTATCATCCCGGCATTCCGAACGCCGTGGCTAACTCTTTGACCGTGGATCGTTCCAGTAACGTGATCTTCCTGACCGGGGCTAACATGGCGGGAAAATCGACTTTTATGAAAACGCTTGGAACGACGGTATTTTTGGGACACATGGGGTTTCCTGTTCCGGCAACAGAGATGAGTTTTTCCGTGTTGGAGGGAATGTACACGACAATCAACCTGCCGGATAATCTGAGCATGGGATACAGTCATTTTTATGCAGAGGTACTGCGGGTGAAACACGTGGCGAGCCAGTTGAGTAAATCCAAGAATCTACTGGTTATTTTCGATGAACTGTTTCGTGGGACCAATGTCAAGGATGCCTACGATGCGACAGTGGCTATTGCCCGGGCTTTTGCCCGAAAACGGGAGTGTCTTTTCGTGATTTCCACGCATATCGTGGAAGCGGGAGAGAAACTCCGGGGAATATGTGATAACGTGAATTTCGTTTATTTCCCGACGATCATGGAGGGGAGTATGCCGAAATACACCTATACGCTGACACCGGGAATCACGTCCGATCGTCATGGTATGGTGATTATCCGCAACGAGAAGATTCTTGATATATTGCATGATCACCGGGAGGTATCGAGAGGTGCGGAGAACAAAAAATTTGTGATAGACAGACAAACACTCGAAGATTTGAATATTTTGGGGGAATACCGTGCGAATTCCGTTTTCTCTCTATTTAACCGTGTTCGGACACGGGGTGGTAAACGTTTGCTTGAATCCATGTTTCAACACCCCTTGACAGATGTTGGAGCAATTAATGATCGGGCGGCTATTTTTGCTTTTTTTGGGCGATCCGGGTTGGAGTATCCGGTTTCGGATGAATTATTTCAACAGGTAGATCAGTATTTTACCACGACGATACAGGGGAATTTTGCTTCCGCTCTTTTTAGTGCGGGACGTCGGAAATTCTTGAATTATATTGGTGCTGATAAAGAACACGTGATTATTCGGGAGGGTGTATGTGCCTGCGTGGAGTTTCTTCGACGTGTTCAGGTGTTTACCGGAAAACTGGCAGCAGGTAATGTACCTGCTGTTTACAAACCGATATTATCCAGGTTACAGGAGGTGTTTGCTGATAAACGCTTGGCGTGCGTGTGCTCCGGGGAGAAGTTTGAACAAGTACCTTGGTATCGGCTCGCTCGTGTCGATTATTTGTTACGGCATGAATTCCAGGAGAAGTTGCAGGGGGTTTTGGAAGCTTTTTACGGGTTTGATGTTTATGTAGCCGTGTCTGCGGTAGCCCGGGAGAGAGGATTTACTTACGCGAAAGCTCTTCCTTTTACAATTGGGAAGAATCACATTACTATTCGGGAGTTTTGTCACCCTGCTATAGAGCGTGCAGTAAGAAACACGATACGTTTGGACTGTGATCGCAACGTGTTATTCCTCACGGGAGCCAATATGGCGGGTAAGTCTACGTTGATGAAATCCTTTAGTATTGCGATTTATCTGGCTCACATGGGTTTTCCGGTAGCGGCTGATGGTATGGAATTTTCCGTGCAGGACGGATTGTATACGTCGATCAATGTTGCCGATAATATTAATATGGGATATAGTCATTATTACGCTGAGGTGTTACGGGTGAAACAGGTGGCAGAAGAGGTGGCCAAGGGGAAGAACTTGGTTGTCGTTTTTGACGAACTGTTCAAGGGTACGAACGTCAAAGACGCTTATGATGCGACCGTATCGGTAACCGAGGCGTTCTCCGTGAACCGGAATTGTACGTTTATTATCTCCACGCATATTATTGAGGCGGGGCATGCTTTGCGGGAGCGCCTTGATAATTTACATTTTGTTTTTGTACCGACTTTGATGAAAGGAAACATACCGACTTATCCCTATCGACTTGAAGAAGGAATTACAGATGATCGTCATGGTATGTTGATCATCAATAATGAGCGGATACTTGAAATGTTAGAATAGTATTATTATCTTTGTGGCGCTAGATTTATGGTGTTATGGAGAGAAAAGAATTTACATACATTCCCTCATCGGAGGTTTGTTCAAAGGAGATTCATGTCGTGTTGGAAGATGACGTGATCGTGGAAGTGAGTTTCAAGAAAGGTTGTGCGGGGAACGCTTTGGGGGTTGCCGCCTTGTTGAAGGGAATGAAGCGGGAGGAGGCGATTCGTCGGTTACGCGGGATTTGTTGTGGGCGTAAGCAGACTTCTTGTCCTGATCAACTAGCAAGAGCGTTGGAGGAGAATTAGAATTAATTGTTATAAATGATGATTCCGGGTGTAGCTATTTGGCGGCATCCGGAATTTTCTTTTTCAATCGGGTAGTACCGTTTCCGTTTTCGGGTATTCTATAAAGTGTAATAAAACGTGTGGTAATATTTATTCAAAACTATACTTTATGGAAGAATCAATTGTTAAGGTAGAACATTTATCTCATCGTTACAGCGTGCAATGGGCGGTTCGGGATATTAATTTTGAAATAACGGAAAATGGTATTTACGGTTTGTTAGGTTCCAACGGTGCCGGTAAATCGACGACAATGAACATTATGTGCGGGGTGTTGAAACAGACTGAGGGAGAAGTGTTTATAAAGGGTGTGAGTATGAGGGAGAATCCGGTTGAGGCGAAACGCTATATCGGTTTTTTGCCACAGAAACCTCCATTATACAATGATTTGACGGTAGAAGAGTTTCTGGCATTCTCGGCTAATATCCGTCGTATTCCCACGGGCGAGGTTAATGAGGCGATCAAGGTTGTCATGGGACGTTGTGGTCTGACACATTTCAAGAAACGTTTGGTGCGTAATTTATCGGGAGGTTATCAACAACGGTTAGGTATCGCCCAGGCTATTATTCACAATCCCGCTTTCGTCGTGTTGGACGAACCTACGAATGGTCTGGACCCTAATCAGATCGTGGAGATCCGTCACTTGATCAAGGAGATTGCCGAAGAACGTACGGTGATTCTTTCAACTCATATCCTGTCGGAGGTACAGGCAACGTGTGATTATATCCGGATGATCGAGGAGGGACAGGTTGTTTTTGCCGGGACTGTCGAGGAGTTTGATAACTACATCGTTCCCAGCACGATATTTGTAAGTTTGGCATCTACGCCTGCCGTGGACGAGTTAAGAATGCTTCCGGGGGTGGAGAACGCGGAAAGTGTGGGTGGCATGGACTATCGGGTGAATTTCTCGGATTCCCGGGAGGCGATCATGCAGATCGTGGAGGCGAGCGTGGCCCGAAATTGGCAGTTGTTGGAAATTCGAATGGAGAAAAGCTCTATGGATAGCGTGTTTGCCGAGCTTTCGGCCAAAAGTAAGAAACACTAGAAAGGAGGGCTTATGAAGATGATAATAAAAATAGCGAAGACCGAATTACAGTCTTTGTTTTATTCGCCGATAGCCTGGTTGCTTTTGGTGGTTTTTGCCTATCAAGTGGGAATGATCATGTCCGGTTTGTTGGAAGATATTGTGGTTCGGCAGGCTATGGGATACGGGGCGTGGAGGGTTTCCAGTATTTTCGGGGAGCTTTTCGGTAATATTCAGGGAACCTTGTACTTTTACATACCTTTGCTGACGATGAACATGATCAGCCGCGATTTGAGTGGTGGCACGATCAAGTTACTGCAATCAGCCCCGTTGCGTAATGCGGAGATTGTACTGGGTAAATACTTGGCTCTGATGGTATTTGGGTTAGTTATGATTGGAATTATATTACTTTACGTGATTTTCGGGGTATGTACGATCCAAAATATAGATTTACCTTATATCTTGACGGGAATGCTCGGGCTTTACCTGTTGTTGTGTGCTTACGCGGCAATCGGTTTGTTTGTGTCCAGCTTGACCTCTTATCAGGTAATGGCAGCTTTCGGGACGTTATTTATCCTGGCCATGTTCAATTACGTGGGGGGCGTGTGGCAGGATTACGAGTTTGTACGTGATCTCACGTATTGGTTGTCTATCCGGGGACGGACGGAGGAGTTCATTTACGGGTTGATTTGCAGCGAGGACGTGCTTTATTTCCTTATCGTGATTTTCTTGTTCCTGACATGGACCGTTTACCGGTTGATTAACCGGGTGCAGCGTCGGACTTGGACGACACGCTGGGGTGTTTATCTTGGCGTGTTCGTGATGGCCATGACGTTTGGGTATTTGAGTTCTCGTCCGATGTTGATGGCGTATCATGATTCGACCCGGACAAAAATGAATTCATTAAGTAAAAATAGTCAGGATATCGTGGCCATGCTGGACGGTGAGGTGAAGATTACGACCTATACCAACCTGTTGGATAAGGATTTTTGGAGTACTTTACCTAACCATATCAATTTTGATAAACAGAACTTCCGACCCTATATCCGGTTCAAACCTGATATGAAGATTCGTTATGTCTATTTTTACGATAATGCCAATAATAATGAATTGGAAGAGCAGTATCCCGATATGACCGACGCGGAAAGGGCGAAACAGATCAGCGAGAATTATGGGGTGCCGTTTTCTATTTTTCTTTCTCCTGAAAAGATGCGAAAGATTGAGGATTTGAGCGGGGAAGGTAATAAAACGATTCGTGTCATCGAGCGAGAGAACGGTCAGAAGGCTTACTTGCGTTTCTATTTCCATGGGGGATGGAAAGATTCCCCGGGTGAACCTGAAATTTCGGCTGCATTCAAGCGGTTGGTATCGGATGTCCCGACGATCGGGTTCTTGGCTGGGCATGGTGAACGAAATATATACAAGGAGGCCGATCGGGAATATAAACGTATTTCCAGTGATAAGAATATACGTTCTTCTATGATTAATCAAGGATTCAATATAGAAGAAGTCTATCTGAAAGCTCCTCTTCCGGACAGTATCAGTATCTTGGTTATTTCCGAGTTAAGATCTCCCTTGTCCGTCGGGGAGATGAGTAATCTGGATGCGTTTATTGCCCGGGGAGGAAATCTTTTAATCCTGGGAGGTCCCGGACGACAGGAGTTGATGAACCCGCTTACCGAACGTTGGGGCGTGCGTTTCATGCCGGGGCAGTTAGTACAACCTACCGAGTTGCTTCAAGCGGATTTGATCCAGGCGTTGCCGACAGATGAAGGTGTCGGGTTTTGGTCCGGTCTGGCTATGATCCGGAAATACGAGGGATGCGTGGCTATGCCGGGATGCGTGAGCTTGGAATATAAACCCGTTGAAGGAGTGAAGATCATTCCTTTGATGTCAACGGACACGATCGGGTGTTGGAACCGGATGACTACTGCCGATTTCGTGCGTGATTCTATTACTTATATGCCCGAAGTTGGTGATCAGGCGGGGATTTTTCCCACGGCTCTGGCTTTAACCCGTGATGTGAATGGTAAGGAACAGCGAATTGTCATTGTCGGGAATACCGATTTCCTCAGTAACGGGGAGTTTGCCACGGGAAGGCGTGAAGTTCGGAATTTTAACTATACTTTGGCGCATTCCGCTTTTTACTGGCTATCACACGAGGAATTGCCGGTAAGTACGGAGGGGGATGATCCTACTGATAGAAAACTGTATGTCGGGGAAGCCGCCATGGAAGTATGGTCGATCGTGTTTATGATCGTGATTCCCGTTATTCTGGCACTTGCCGGAATTATAATATGGGTACGCCGCCGGGGGCGTTAGAGGTTAGGCGGGTTAATATTAAAATGTTAGGTTTATGAATATGATATATAAAATAGCGAAGACCGAATTGCAGATGTTGTTTTACTCGCCTGTGGCTTGGTTGGTTTTGATTATATTTACATTTCAATCGGGATTGATATTTACCAATGCGATTGAGATGGTTGAACGGGAGCAGGCCATGGGCTATGACCCGATGTTTATCAGTTCTAGTCTTTTCGGCCGGTTGTTCTATACTGTTCAGGATTATCTTTTTTTGTATATTCCTTTACTGACGATGGGTCTTGTGAGTCGTGATTTGGCGGGAGGTACCATTAAATTGCTTCATTCTTCGCCAATGACGAACACGCAGATTATTCTGGGAAAATTCTTTTCCATGATGATTTTTGCTTTCTTGCTGGTGGGGATATTCGTGATTTACGTGATCTACAGCTTGTTCGTGGTCGAGCATTTCGATGTACTTTATATTCTTACCGGGATACTGGGTATATACCTGTTGATTTGCACGTATGCCTCGATCGGGTTGTTTATGTCGACAATTTCGTCTTACCAGATTATCGCGGCCGTTGGGACGTTTGTGCTTTTGATTTTCTTGAATTTTGTGAGTAGTATCTGGCAGGATATTGATTTCGTGCGGGATGTCACCTTCTGGCTATCTCTTCGCGGACGGGCGGAAAGTTTCACGGGCGGTTTGATCTCCAGCGAGGATGTTGTCTATTTTATCATGGTGCCGGGCATGTTTCTCTGGTTCTCGATTATAAAACTTTCTTCCCGAGTGAATCATAGTTCCCGGGGACAGAATGCCATAAAATATGTAGGTGTTTTTCTCGTGGTGGCTTTTGTCGGTTATTTGAGCTCCCGTCCTCATTTGATGGGATATGTCGACACAACCCGTGAAAATAGTCGAACACTAACTCCTAATAGTCAGGAAATTGTCAAGAAACTGAAAGGCGGTTTAACGATAACCACGTACAGTAACCTGTTGGACGATGATTTCATGAAGGCCATCCCGCGTTACCAGAATTACGATAAAGAAAGATTCCAGGAATACATTCGTTTTAAACCGGAAATCAAGATGGAGTACGTGTATTACTATGATTCGGTTCAGAACACGAGGAGAAGAGGATTCCTTGCCGACCTGCCTATGGAGAAACGAGCAAGACAGATCGCACATTCACACAAGATTAAATTTTCGAGGTATCTTAACCCTGAACAGATTAAACAGGTTATTGATCTAACGCCCGAAGATAATCGTTTTGTTAGGCAGGTGACCCGGGAAAGCGGGGAAAAAATGTTCTTGCGACAATTTGATGATATGATGCGTGATCCTTCGGAGGGAGAGATCTCGGCGGCTTTTAAACGAATGGTCATGGAATTACCCACGGTCGGTTTTCTGACAGGTCACGGGGAACGGAATATCAATCTTTACCGGGACAGGGATTACGCTTGTTTCGCCCGGGATAAACGATTCCGCCATGCACTACTTAATCAGGGGTTTGATGTGACGGAAGTAACCTTGAAAGAGGATATTCCGGCATTGATTAATATTCTCGTGATCGCTGATATGATGCAACCGTTGACCGAGAATGAAATGAAACGTCTGGAACGATATATAAATCGGGGAGGTAATCTTTTCATCGTGGGCGACCCGTATAGTCGTGAGTTTATGAATCCGTTAGTAGAACCTTTCGGTGTGGAATTTACAGAAGGGATACTTGTGAAACCGACTGAAAATTTCCAACCCGATCTAGTGATGGCCTGGCCGACCCCCGGGGCTTTGGAATTGTCTTATTTCTACGAGAATATGAAGAATTGGCGGCAATGTGCGGCCATGTCCGGGGCCGCGGGGCTGAAATATTCCACGGACAAGGGATTCAATGTCGTCCCCGTGTTGCAAACTGACACGACGGGCGTGTGGAACGAGATGGAAACCACCAATTTTATTGATGATACCGTTCGTTTTAATCCTTCGGCCGGAGAAATCGAACAGATGTACACGACTGTACTGGCCTTGTCCCGTCCGATGGGCGACCGGGAGCAGAAGATCGTGATCTTGGGTGATGCAGACTGTATTAGTAATGCCGAGCTTTTTAAATCTCGGGAAGAAATAGAGTCCGGTAACTTTTATATTATACTTGGTTCGTTTTCTTGGCTTTCTGATGGGGAAGCTCCGGTTGACGTGCGTCGTCCGAAATCTATTGACAACCGCCTTTTCTTGGGTAAAACGGGCGTCAAAATTACGGATATCATGTTCAAATGGTTTATCCCGATCGCTTTATTGATCGCGGCCATTTTTGTGGCGATCCGAAGAAGAGGAAGATAAATTTTAGTTAAAAAGTAATACCTAATCGTGTTTCAAGTATTCTTTAAGCAGTTATGAGTATAGACAACATACATATCATATTGGATTTAATTCTGAAATCCTGGGCCGGGACTCTTACGCGGCCGGAAGAGGAGCGGTTGAACGAGTTGTTGAGCGATCCGGAGTGGGCACGCCTGAAACAGGATTTGGAAGACGACCGTTTCATCATGGGACGTTTTAAAGAGTATGAGAAATACGATAAGATGGCTGATTTCTCTTGTTTCTTGAAACGTATCCGGAAGAAACGGAAGCGGTATGAGAAGCTGATCGTATCTGATACAGTGAAGGGAACGCGGTCAGATGGGATATACGGATCCATCAAGGTTACGGGATCCGATCAGCGGGATGCAAGCTATCAGGCACGTCTGTTGGCCAGAAGGATAGAATCTATGTACAGACTGCAGATCAGGTTGGAAGAGCAGAAGGCGGAAGCAGAGGAGTACATAGCGTCCATAAAGGACAGCAGGACAAGGCAGATCGCAAGGTATAAATGCATTGATGGTCTGGGATGGAAAGATATCGCACGGAAGATGCGGAGCACTCCGGATGGATGCCGGATGGAGTTCAACAGGATTGTAAAAAAATAAAATCTGTTCGTTTTGTTCGTTAAAAGTATGGTATAGTGTAGGTAGTAAAAAGGGGACGGCACAAAGTAGTGTCGTCCTAAAATTTTTCTCATTTTTTTGAATAAAATCATTGACATATGGTACACCATATGGTATAGTATATTCAGGAGGTGAGAAGAGGATGAGTAAGAAAAAGAAACATAAAAAGAACAAGTCCAACTACGACTGGTTGCAACAGGCTCTGCTGGACTTGCTCATAGGAATCATCCTACTGATGATTGAACACTTCATCGATCACGGATGAAGTAAAGAGAGGGGCGAAAGCCCTTCTCTTACACAAGAATAACACACTTACTCATCCAAGTAAATATGCTGTGGAAATTAGGAATATTTTTTATTGCGATCGGCTTGGCAAAACTGGGAATCTATTTCTACAAAGAATGGAGGGATAGACGATGCCAGTAGGTAATCCAACAGGACAGACACGGAGAAGTCAGGTCTACCAGAAGAAAGCGGGTTGGGTATCAAAGTCCTATAAGCTCAAGAAAGAGCTTGTGGAGCAGTTTGCTGATGCCTGTGAAAAGGCAGGAGTCAGTCAGGCGGGACAGATCAGCGAGATGATGAAAGCGTTCATCGAGGAACAGAATAAGTAGTAGTAATGAATGAGAGACGATACCAGATGGTGCCGTCTCTTTTTTGCGCCGGCGCAACGGGAGCAGGACATATGGCTAAAGAATGGGCAAAGAGGTTTTATAACGGGAAGCGATGGATAAGATGCAGAGATGCGTACATACAGGAGAGGATCCTGATTGATGGTGGCATGTGCGAAGAGTGTCATAAGAATCTTGGTTACATTGTACACCATGAGATCATTCTATCACCGGAGAATATCAATGACCCGGATGTGAGTCTGAATCATGATCATCTCAAATACGTGTGCAAGGAATGCCATGATCAGTATGAAGGTCATGGAGTTGGTCATGGAAAGGTGAGGCCATTGTGTATCTTCGATGAAGATGGACAGCCGATTTCCTTGCGCGAGTGTGATCGCACTCCCCCCGTTCCAGAAAAAGGAAAAACGGGAGCAGGAGACCGACCGCCCAGATAGATTTAACACACAGGTCGCACATAAGGGGGTGTGGTATGTGATCGATTATGAAGCAATTCGTGAAGAATTGGAAAGGGAAGAAAAAGTAGATTCCGCATCCGAATATCTGGAGAAAGTAAACCGGATCAAGAAGGAAAAGAACCGGCTGAAGAGAACTCTGAAGGAAATAGATAAAAGTAAGAAAAGTGCTGTAGAATCAGCAATTAACGATGTCGCATTCATGGCAGTGATGATGGAAGATCTGCGAGAAAACATTATCAGAGATGGTACGACAGTTGAGTATAAAAACGGTGAGAATCAGTTTGGAACGAAGCAGAGTCCGGATGCTCAGTTATATCTTCAGTTCTCACAAAAGCACACGCAGGCAATGAAAATTTTGCTGGATTGTTTACCAAAAACAGAAAAACCGGTGAAGAAAGATGATGGTTTTAACGACTTTGTACTGGAGCGTGAGGACATATGAGACGATATCCAGATGATTATAATCCGATTCTGGAGTATTGGGATCAGATTAAAATCGGTGAAGTTGTAGTCAGTGACAAGGTGCGCCGGACATACAAAAAAATTGTATATGACATAGAACATCCGGGAGAATATTTCTTCAGTTCCAAACGTGCGAACCATATCATCGAATTTTTTGAAAATTACTGCCATCATTCCAAAGGTAAAACTGGAGGAAAGATAGTGGAGCTGGAACTGTGGGAAAAAGCAATGCTTGCTACAGTGTTCGGCTTTATTGATATCAACGGGATCAGAAAATACAGAGAATCATTGTTGATAGTTGGAAAGAAAAACGGAAAGTCACTGCTTGCTTCGGGAGTTGGAGTTTATATGCTGGTGGGGGATTCTGAGCCTGGACCGGAGGTATACGCGGTAGCTACAAAAAGGGATCAGGCGAAAATTATTTGGACAGAGTCAAAACGGATGGTGAGAAAATCGCCGGTATTGTTCAGAAGAATCAAACCGCTGGTAGCAGAGCTATCGAGCGAGGAGTTTAATGCCGGAACATTCAAGCCATTGGCCAGTGATTCAGATACGTTGGATGGCCTGAATGTACATTGTGCCTTAATGGATGAGATTCATCAGTGGAAGGATGGAAGAAAGCTGTACGACATTATAGCAGATGGCGTATCTGCCAGGGAGCAGCCGCTGGTGTTCATCACATCTACCGCCGGAACGATTAGGGAAGACATATACGATCAGAAATATGAAGAGGCGGAACGTGTGATCAATGGATATTTTGATGATAAAGGATACCATGATGATCATTTCATAGCATTCATATATGAACTGGATAACCGTAAAGAGTGGACAGATCCAAAATGCTGGGGAAAGGCGAATCCAGGACTTGGCACCATAAAGAATTATGCGACATTAAAAGCAAAAGTGGAAAAAGCCATGCAGAATCCGGCAATGGTGAAGAATCTGGTGTGCAAAGAGTTTAATATTCGGGAGACATCCACGGAGTCTTGGCTGACATTTGAGCAGTTGGACAACAGAGAACTCTTTGATCTGACTGAATTGAAACCGAGGTATGGTATTGGTGGATGTGATTTGTCGAGTACAACAGACCTTACTTGCGCGACTGTTCTCTTTATGGTGCCGGAGGACAACAGAATCTATGTATTGCAGATGTATTTTCTTCCGGAAGATCTGCTGGAGAAGAGAGTCAGAGAGGATAAGATTCCGTATGACCAGTGGTATGAGCAGGGACTTCTGACACTGACGCCAGGAAACAAGGTACATTACAAGTATGTGGTAGAATGGTTCCGGAAAGTTCAGGATGAGTATGATATTTACCTGTTCAAATGTGGATACGATAGCTGGTCTGCTCAGTATTTCGTGGAAGAAATGATGAATGAGTTTGGTAAAGAAGTCATGGAACCGGTAATACAGGGCAAAAAGACTCTATCAGGTCCGATGAAGTCTCTGGGAGCAGATCTGGAGAAAAAGAGAATCATTTACAACAACAATCCAATTCTGAAATGGTGTCTGACGAACACATCTATTGATGTAGACAAAAACGATAATATCCAGCCAGCAAAGGGAAATCAGGGAACACGTAGAATTGATGGAATGGCTTCTCTTCTGGATGCTTATGTGACACTGGAGAAAAATATGGAAGAATATGTATCAATGATATAAGGAGCAGAACATGGGATTACTGAGTAGATTACGGGCTGCGCTGTCAGGTACAGCTTATAAAATGGTGGTTGATGTGGGAAACGGCTTTTACTCTTGGGATGGGAAGCTGTACCAATCGGACATAGTAAGAGCCTGCATCAAACCGAAGACGAAAGCAATAGGGAAAGCCATTGCAAAACATGTACGAACGACAATTCAGAAAGATGGTAAAAAAGAAATAGCAATCAATCCGGAAGCATCCATTAGATTTTTATTGGAAGAACCTAATGATCTTATGACAGGACAGATGTTGCAGGAAAAAGTTGCGAATCAGTTACAGCTGAACAACAATGCTTTTATATTGGTCATGCGTGACAGCTTTGGAAATCCGATTGGATTATTTCCGATTCCGGCCGCTGGAGTTGAGACCATCTACAGTAGTGACGGAGAGCTGTCACTGAAATTTTATTATATGAACGGAAAATATTCTATATTTCCGTATTCAGATATCATCCACTTGCGGGATGATTTTTTTTGTAACGATGTATTTGGAGAATCTCCACAGCAGGCCCTCACAAATCTGATGGAGACCGTGACGATTGTTGACCAAGGTATTGTCAATGCAATCAAAAATAGTGGAGTAGTAAGATGGTTGCTGAAGTTTACAAGATCTATGAGACCAGATGACTTGAAGGTGGAAGCATCAAATTTTGCAGAAAATTATCTGTCCATATCCAATAATTCAGTTGGAGTGGCTGCGACAGATGCAAAGGCGGAAGCCCAACAGGTAGAACCACATGATTATGTGCCAAATGCAGCTCAGTCAGACCGACTGACACAAAGAATCTATGCTTTTTTCAATACGAATCAGAAGATAGTCACATCATCGTATACAGAGGATGAGTGGATATCATATTACGAACAATGTATAGAGCCTGTGATCATGCAGATGAAGGGCGAATATACACGAAAAATCTTCAGCCGCCGTCAGAGGGGATGTGGCAACGAAATCATATTTGACAGTGGGGATCTGACATTTTCAAGCATGGCCACAAAGATGAAGCTGGTACAGATGGTGGATCGTAGGATCATGAGCCCGAATGAAGTAAGACATTATCTGAATCTTCCGCCGGTGGATGGAGGAGATGAGATGTTGCTGAGAAAAGATACAGAAAGGCAGGGAACGAAGTAATGAAGAATATACCAATCAGTGGATCCATTGTGTCGGATGATGATGCGTGGATCTACAATTTTTTTGGAATACCATGTACATCTCCGAAAGCAGTGAAAAAAGAACTGCAGGAGGCGAATGGGGATGAAGTGACCATAGAGATCAATTCCGGTGGCGGAGATCTGTTTGCTGGGAATGAAATCTATTATGCGATTCATGAGTATAAAGGACGGACCACAGCAGATATCACAGGTCTGGCAGCTTCTGCAGCTACAGTGATTGCATGTGGAGCAAATGTGGTCCGGGCATCTCCGGGGATGCAGTACATGATACACAATGTGAGTGCAGGAGCCCAGGGTGATTACCATGCCATGGATCATATGTCAGAGATTCTGCAGAATGCGAACAGAGCAGTGACAAACATTTATCGGTTAAAGACAGGAATGGAAGAGACTGAACTTCTGGATCTGATGAACCGTGAGACATGGATGGAAGCGAAAAAAGCGATGGAACTGCATTTTGTGGATGAAATTATTGGTGACAAAGGTGGAGCATTGGCAAAGCCTATCACATTATACAATGCAGCAGCGATTATTTTGCCGGAAGAGGTTAAGGCAAAAGTGAGGGCGAGCATCAGAAGTGAGGATCCTGATATCCTGCTGCAGAAAAACAAGCTGGACATTTTAAAACTGAAAGGAGAACAGAGAAGTGAGATTTAAGGACTATGCAGACTATAAGAGTCAGCGTGACGCGCTTCTGAAAGAAGCGGAGGATCTTCTGAACGATGGAAAGACAGAAGAGTATAAGGCAAAGGCAGATGAAGTTAGAGAACTGGATGCTGCGTTTGATGTCTGGAAGCAGGAGCAGGCGAATCTGGAAGCATTGAAAGGAGCACCAAAAGCACCTGTTGCAGATCCGACAAACAGAGTAAATCTGGGAGGATCACAGCAGGACGATGAACTGGAATACAGAAAACAGTTCATGGCATATATGCTGAAGGGAACTCCGATCACTATGAAAAATGAGAGCGAGACTACAACAACATCTGATGTGGGAGCAGTAATTCCGAATACGATCATGAATAAGATCGTAGAGAAGGTGGAGCAGTCTGGAAATATTCTGGCGAAAGTCACCAGAACTTATTATAAAGGCGGCGTGACTGTTCCGGTGTCTGATGCGAAGCCGACTGCAAAGTGGGTAGGAGAACGTGAGACTACAGACAAACAGAAAAAAGCAGTTTCCTCTATTACCTTCAGTTACTACAAGCTGAAAGTGCAGGTGGCAGTATCTATTATCGTAGACAACGTGACAATGGATGTATTCGAGAAGACCATTGCGGGGAATATTGCGGAAGCAATCATCAAAGCGTTAGAGACCTCTATCATCAATGGAACTGGAACAGGACAGCCGAAAGGAATTCTGCAGGAGACAGCTCCGAAAGACCAGAATATTGATATTGCAGCAGGAAAGAGCCTGACTTATGCGGATCTCTGTAATGCAGAGGGAAAACTTCCAAGTGGATACGACTCTGGGGCTTCCTGGGTAATGTCAAAGGCTACATTTTTCTCTCAGGTAATTGGAATGGTTGATGCAAATGGTCAGCCGGTAGCGCGTGTTTCTGCAGGAATTGACGGAAAACCGGAGTATCGCATCCTTGGAAGAAAAGTGGAATTTTCAGATGATATGCCAACCTTTACAGGAACAAAACCGAGTGCCAAGAAGGTAGTGGCATTCATCTTCCGCCTGCAGGATTATATGCTGAATACGAACATGAACGTTACAGTATCCAGATATACTGATCAGGATACTGACGATGAAGTAACAAAGGCTATTATGCTGGCAGACGGAAAGGTAGTCGATAAGAACTCTCTTGTCACATTGACTGCACTGGTAGCATAGGAGGAAGCTATGACATTGCTTGAGCAGATCAAACAGTCGATGCGAATTGCACATGATGCCTTAGATATCACAATAGAAGCTGACTCAGAAGCCGGTGCCTTGGATTTGTCCGTAGCAGGAGTGAATCCATATGATGAATATGGAGATCTGAAGGATGATGCGCTGATCTGGAAAGCAATCGAATTGTACTGCAAAGCGCAGGAAGATTACGAAGGAAAAGGTCAGCAGTATCAGGCTGCATATGATAATCTGAAGGATTCACTTGCACTGTGCGGAGATTACAAGAGGCAGTCAACATGAGAGATGAACGGGTAAAACTGATTACCGTAAAAGGCGAAAAGCGAGATAGCAGAGGATTCAGTGAAGGAGAGGACATAGCAGAAACCGAGGTGTTTGCCTCGGTTCTTTCTGTCACTGGCACCGAATTTTATGATGCGCTACGGTCAGGCATTGATGCAAAGATAAAATTTTCTATTGATCCGGATGATTATATTCTTGGCAATCATCTGGTGGATGGAAAAGTGAAAAAGCCTTCGCGAATCCGTTGGAATGAGACTGAATACAGAATCATCAGGGAATACAAAGTGAATCGTCATGAGATTCAGATTACATGTGAGGAGGTGAGCTGATGGCACAGATGGAGATTGATTTTCCGGAAGATATGCTGAATGGCCTTTTGGATGTGGATGCAGAAGATCTGTGTAAACAGATGATAGACAGTGCGGCTCCGATCATGGAAGAAAGCATGAAAAAAGAGATGCGGTCAGTGATTCAGCACTCAGGAGACTCGGATCTGGTGGATTCAGTGAAGACCTCAAAGGCAAAGAAAGCGAAGAATGGAGCGATCATTGCTTTTACCGGTCCGAAAGGAAATTCCAAGAATCATTACTATCGGAATGGGAAAAGGGACAGGAAGATACCGGTCAGCAATGTGCTGAAAGCTATCTGGTTGAATTATGGTCGTGTAGGACAGCCTGCACGGCCATTTTTGACAAAAGCGGTAAACAACGCACACCAGAAGGTAATGGAGAAAATGCAGCAGACCTATGATCAGTTAACGGGAGGAAGACATGGATCTGAATGAAAAACTGATGGGGATGGAGCAGGAAACTGGCATTCCGGTTTTTCCGGATTTTGCGCCGGCGCAAGAGGAAAAGAGCATTACATTTACCTATGAGGATGAGAAACCTGTTCTCCATGGGAACAACTGTCCGGTTGCTGACACTGCATATCTGCAGATATCGCTGTATACACCGGAAGGTTTTGATTATATGCCGGCGAAGCATGCTATCAGAGACTATCTGGAGGGAGCAGGATTCAGTGTGACATCCATTCAGTCCTGGCTGGATCAGGATCTGACAGGAACAAAGAGAACGAGACATACCGTGTTTGAAGCCAATTACACGGAGATGAGGAAGGAGATATAACATGGCATATTATGGATTAAGTAACCCATTCATTGCAAAGCTGGATGTGGCAAAAGGAACATATTCCGATGGATTCCAGTGTGGAGAAGCAGTTGGAAGTAATGTAACTCCGAATTATATTGAAGGTTCATTGCATGGAGATAACAAGCTGGTAGAGTATGTAAAAATATTTAAGGATGCAGATGTGACTTTGACGGTGACAACATTACCGCTTAAAGCTGCGGAAATTATGTTTGGTCATGAAATTTCAGAAGAAAACAATTCAGAGACTGATTCGGTTGATGATGAGGCTAATTATGTAGGGTATGGATTTATTGCTCAGGAGATCAAGAACGGAGTGGTATCGTATCCGGCAGCGTGGCTTCCGAAAGTAAAATTTAGTGAACCGGCGGAATCATTTACAACAAATGGGGATTCCATTACATTTGGGACTCCGCAGGTGTCTGGAAAAGCAGCTTCTGATGCCTCTACAAAATGGAGATATAAGCAGACATTTGCCACACATGAAGAAGCTGTTGCCTGGTTAAAAGAAAAAGCAAATATCACAAAGAGTGTAGCAGGGGCAGGTTGACCCCCTGCCTTTTTAAGGAGCAGACATGGTAAAAGAATTATCCTATATCACTCTGAGTGGAGAGACTCTGCCGATGAAAATGGACAACCTGGTACTGCAGGAAGCGCAGCAGAAGTACGGAAGTCTGACAAAATTTGAAATGGCTCTCATTGGAGCAGTTATGACAGAGGATGCGGAGGGAAAGAAAAGTCTGAAGCAGGCAGAACCAGATGTATCCGTGGCAAACTTTGTACTTCCGCATATGATCCGGGAGGGATTTGCGGTGTTGGGAGACACCTGCGAATATTCGGATGAAGATATCATTCGGTTGATCGACATGAATATCTATGTGATGGCAGATGCAATCCACGAAGAATACCGGAAGGCTATGCGGGTGCAGGACCCAAAACAGAAGCCCGATCAGAAGAGGAAGAAAAACCGGTCAACTTTGATCGGGTGTATCTGGTTGGCCGTACAAAGCTGGGTTATACGGAACAAGAGATCAATCAGATGTACCTCGGACGCCTGATCGATGTACTGAATATCTGGTCAGAGCAGTTTGAGCAGAAAGAGCAGGAAAAAGAAGTGGCATCGCTGGAGGATCTATAATGAGTAATACGATAGGTGCAAGAATTGTACTTGAAGGCGAAAAAGAATATCGGCAGGCTCTAAAGGAAATTACGGCGAATCAGAAAGAGCTCCGGAGTGAAATGAAACTGTGCTCATCGGAATTTGATGGGCAACAGAACAGTCTGGCGGCTTTAACACGGAAGCATGAGATCCTGGAGAAACAGATTGAGACACAGGGAAGAAAGGTGACCCTTTACACACAGCGCCTTGAGGAAAGCCAGAAAGCGCACGAGCAGGCCGGACAGAAGGTTGAAAGCCTGAAAGTACAGTTACAGACAGCAGAACAGGAGATGGACCGGCTGAAGAATACGACCGGAACATCAGCTCAGGCACTGGAGCAGCAGGAGAAGACGGTTGAAAATCTGAAAAGAGCTTTACAGGGTGCGGAGGATGATTATGTAGCGACAGGTACCGCTTTGACAAACTGGTCAACTTCAATAAATAATGCCAATGCCGATCTCAATAAAATGAACTCCGATCTGCAGAGGACAGAGCAGTATATGGAGGAAGCGAGAAATTCTACTGACGGATGCGCGACCTCTATTGACGGATATGGAAGGAAGATCAGTGCTAGTAGACTAGCTACAGAAAAGCTTGGAGAGCAGGTAGAGCAGACAGGAGATAAGGTAGAGACAGCGGCAAAGACTATGGCATCTGCATTTGCTGCTGCAGGTGTACAACAGGCAGTATCTGAGATAAAAGAGAAATTATTAGAATGCAGAGATGCCGCTGAACAGTTTGAGACAGGAATGGCAAAGGTATCAACCATTGCAGATACTTCGGCAGTGCCATTGGAGACCCTGTCAAATGATGTGATTAAGGTATCATCTGATCTTGGTGTTGCAGCCACGGACATTGCGGATGCTGCTTACAATGCTATCTCTGCAGGTCAGAAGACTGCAGATGCAGTGCAATTTGCAGGGACATCTACCAAACTGGCAATTGGAGGATTCACAGAAGCATCCACTGCAGTGGATATACTGACTACAACGCTGAATGCTTACAATTTGGAAGCGGATCAGGCAGAGCATGTGTCTGACATGTTGATCACGACACAGAACCTTGGTAAAACTGTGGTGGCAGATCTGGCAACCAACATGGGTCGTGTAATCCCGGTCGCAGCAGCTTATAACGTACAGATGGACAACTTGTCATCTGCTTACGCGGTAATGACTGCCAATGGTATTGCTACATCAGAGACCACTACATACCTGAAAGCAATGCTGAATGAGTTGGGCGACACAGGTAGCACTGTGGGAGGTATCCTGGAGGAGCAAACCGGTAAGAACTTTGCCGCGCTGACGAAGGAAGGAAAATCCCTTGGTGATGTAATAGATATCCTTGGTAAATCTGTGGATAACGATGCCACCAAATTCAATGCACTGTGGAGCAGTTCTGAGGCAGGTGTCGGTGCACTGTCATTATTAAACAGTGGAGCTGAAAAATATAATAGTGTCCTGTATCAGATGCAGAACTCATCCGGGGCAACAGAAAAAGCATTTGGCACCATGGCAGATACTGGAGAAATGGCCAGCAAACGAATGCAGAACAGTCTGGAGAACCTGAAGATCTCCATCGGAAAGTCTCTGGAACCAGCCATGAAAGACCTCTATGAAGCAGGGGATGATGTCTTTTCGCTGGCAGAGGACTATGTAGATGAGAATCCGGAAGTGGTTCAGGCGCTTACAGCACTCACAATAGGAGTCGGAGCATTTGCCACCGCGGTTACAGTGGCCACAGCAGCTATGGAAGCCTGGAAAGTGATTGAGACACTGGTAAATCCAACCACGGCATTAGTCAGTGCGATGGGAGGGCTGGTAATTGCGGCCGGAGCCTATGCAGCTCTGGAATCATCCGTGAAAACAGAGACTCAGGAGATGGTGGCGGCAAGCCGCGAAGCTATTGATACGATCAATGAAGAAGCCCAGGCAAGAAGGGACAATACCGCATCCAATGATGCAGAGATATCAACAATCCGAGACTTATCAGAAGAACTGAATACCCTGAACAGCAAAGAAAATTTGTCTACACAGGAAAAGAACCGTATGAGGATGGTAGTTACTCAGCTGAATACGGCATTACCTGAGCTGAATCTGACGATTGATGAACAGACAGGAAAGCTGAGTGAGAATGCAAAGGGATGGTATGACACTGCAGAAGCTATGGCGGCCGCACTGGAGGAGCAGTATAAACAGAAGGATCTGGAAGATACAGGCGAAGAAGCATATCAGGCCAGGAAGCAGCTTACGAAGGTCACGGAAGAGCTTGCAGATGTGCAGGCAGAACTTGCAGAAGCGCAGGCTGATTATAATGAAGTTACTGAAAATGGCACCAAACAGATAGATGATGCAAAAGAAGTGTATACATCGTCAGGGGAGAGTCTGTGGGATCTTGTGAATCGTATGCATGCACTTACGGAAGCTCAGAATGAATTGATTCCGCAGCAGGAAGAACTGCAAACGCAGACGGATACATTAGAGCAGGAGTTTGATGACCTGAATGATGCTATACATGCGACAAATGATGCTGTACAAGAATCGGGAGAGTATTCAGTCGAATATGCAGGGAATACATATACGATTAAAGAAGCCACAGAAGAGACCAGACAGTCGATTGAGGAGCTACAGACAGCTTATCAGGATGCAAAATCAGAGGCAGAAGATTCTATTAACCAGCAGGTGAGTTTGTTTGAAGAGCTGGAAGTGAAATCAGATTTATCTGTACAGCAGATGAGTGAGAATCTGAAATCACAGACAGAAGCATTTACACAGTATAAAGATGATCTGCTGTATTGTGCTGATTTGGTGGAGCAGGGAATCCTGGACGAAGGTCTTTTGGCGGCGATTCAGAGCCTGGGTATGGATGGCGCCGGTTACATGCACGAACTGGCCACAGCATCGCAGGACGATATGGGACAAGTTGTGCAGTCTTTTGAAGAGATGCAGACGGCAAAAGACAATCTGGCCGGAGCAATTGCGGATATCAATACAGATTATTCGGATCAGATGGACAAGCTGCTTGGAATCCAGACGGAGAAGCAGGATACCTATAAGACCAATGTTGAAGACAACAAGAAAGAGGTACAGGATATTGTGGCAGGTTCCACACAGGAGCTGGTGGACACAGAGGCGGCGGCCATGGACGATCTCAATACAGAAATTGTAACGGCGCAGGCGGAAGTAGGGAAATCTATGACAGAACTGTGCACAACGATGACGGATACAGCCAATACACAGCTGAACATCGTGGAAGGAAAGTCGCTGGTGTTTCAGGAGATTGGACGGAGCCTTCCGGCGGGTCTGGCACAGGGAATCAATGACGGTACATCTGAGGTGGAGGCTGCGATATCCAATCTGATCGACCGGATGGTAGCAAAGGCGATAGCCAAGATCAACGAGGCAAAAAGTAGCATAGACAGAGCACTTGGTAATGCATTGAGGTAATCACAGATGAGACAATTCAAATTATATAATTCTGCCGGACAGAGCTATGATCTGAATGATAGAGGATCATTTTTCCATGATCCGAAAGGTCTGGGATGTGAAAACGATGCAGACTATGAACGCATTGGATGTCAGTTTTTGCGTACAGAAACAGGGATGAAGCAGCCGGAGCCTGAAGGAAAAATCCGGTTTTGCGATTATGATTCGTATCATGCGTTTGCGAAATTCTTGCAAAAGTCGCCATTAAAATTGGAGTATACAGCAGCAGAAACTTACTACATGGATGTGGAAATCAAAAAACTGAAAAAGACAGAACTGGAAACATTGGGGCTGATCATTGAGATTGAATTTTCAGGACTTGGCCCATGGTATCTTGATGTGGTCAAATATCTGGAAACATCTTCAATTCCGGGAAAAGAATATGCCTATACCTATCCATATGTCTATAAAGACAGTTCGCGCGGAACGACTCGGATTGAGAGTGATTCGGAGATTGAATCACCGGTACAGATTACAGTGATCGGACCGGCACATAACCTTATTTATACCCATTATGTAAATGGGGTGGTGGTTGCGTCTGGGAAAATACTGTATGATCTTCCGATTGGGAGCAGGATGCAGATATCATCCAAGATTCCGTATACCATACAAGAGATAGATTCTACAGGAAATACGAAAGATTTGTATCAGTATTCAGATTTTTCCACTGAACGTTTTCTGTGGATCCATAGAGGAACCAATGAGATATTTTTCAGCCACGAAGGGTCAGAAGATCTGCAGGTGGCAGTAGAAGCAATGATATATTATGACACGATTTAGGAGGAACATAACATGGCAGTAAAAACAGTACAGGCCGTCATTAACGGCCAGACATATAATTTGACACTGAACAGCAGCACAGGAAAATGGGAAGCAACGATTACAGCTCCGTCCAAGTCATCATATACACAGTCAGGACATTATTATCCAGTAACTGTGAAATCAACAGATGATGCGGGTAACCTGACAACCAAAGATGCAACAGACAGTACACTTGGAGCATCTCTTCAGTTGAAAGTCAAAGAGAAAGTTGCACCTGTGATCACAATCACTTACCCGACAGCAGGATCCTACATTACCAACAGTAAGCCGACAATCAAATGGAAAGTTACAGATGAAGATTCAGGAGTTAATCCGGCAACCATTGGTATTACTATTGATTCTGGCAGTAAGGTTACTGGTGACACTATTACCAAGACTGCAGTTACAGGCGGATATGAGTGTACATACACACCTAGTACAGCACTGTCTGACGGATCTCATACGATTAAGGTTGATGCATCCGACAACGATGGAAATGCAGCTACACAGAAGAGTGTGACCTGCACAGTTGATACTGTACCGCCGACACTGTCCATTACATCTCCGGCAAATGGTCTGGTAACCAACAACGCAGCTGTAACCGTTAAAGGTACCACGAATGATGCGACATCCAGCCCGGTTAAAGTCACCATCAAGCTCAACAGCGGAACAGCAGAAAGTGTTACAGTTACTTCTGACGGATCCTTCAGTAAGGCTCTTACTCTGGCAGCAGGTACCAACACCATTACTGTAGTGGCTACTGATAGTGCAGGCAAGAGCACAACAGTAACCAGAACTGTGAAACTGGATACGACAGCACCGGTGATCAAGTCTGTAACCATGACTCCGAATCCGGTAGACTGCGGCAAGACCTTTGTAATCTCCGTAGAAGTTACGGACTGATGAGATGACAGTACGAGTATACGGAAAACTCAATGGAACGGACATAGAGTTCGATTATGATGCAGCCCGGGACAGGTGGGAAGTACCTGTCCCGGGAGATGAAGACGGCGAGTATGTAGTAGAGGTATACGCGGAAGATGAGGCTGGAAACAGCGCATATAAATGTACAATACTTTTTGAAGTATCCGGTAAAAAAATCCGGTGTAAAATCATACCGCACAGATACATAGTTGAAGATCTGAAAAGCAATGACATGCATACAGAGAGTAAAACGAATAATTATACTGTTATACCAAAAAGGTAGTGTATAGAGGGGTGAGAAAGTTGAACATCAGAGCAGAATCAATATGGTTGGATCTCGGAGAAGAGGTTCATGTGTATGCCGAAGTTACCTGTGGTGAAAAAGTACCTTTTGTGGTAAGAGATGCAAAGTACGTTTTTATTGATCCAGAAGGCAACATTGAAGCGCAGGGAATGTGTGAGGTGGACGGGCACCGTCTGGATGTATTTCTCATGCCTCAGATGGCAGGTGACTATAAGCTCAAATATACATATAAGGTCGCAGATGAGACATGGGTTGATGTGGTGAAGGTAAAGGTGAGATAGGTGGAAAAGATAATCATAATTGAAGTACGGATTACTCCGAATCCGGTGTATGCAGGTGAGAAGATTAAAATCACGGTAGAAGCCGAGCAGCCAGGAAAAACGTACAATTACCCTTATCCATACACCTATGGAAAGGAGTCATGATGGAACCGTATAATGTTGAGATTTTCCGGCCTGATTTTGAATATCGCTCATCAGCTCAGGTGGATGTCATCGAGCATGAATTTGACTATATGGATATCACGAAAGCGAAGGTCGAGATTCCAGGCGGAAATATAGTTGCCGATAAAGGAGACTGGATCCATCTTTCACGTAAAAACTTTGCGGCGGATGGGATCATATCTGACGTGAAGGTCAAGAAGGATTCTGTGGTCGTTGAGTATAAACCATTTCAGAAGATATTTGATGTGAATACATATGTCGACATATCGGATTTGGAGCAGAACAGTCTGGAAGACTGGCTAGCCAAGATCATAAGCAGATTATATATCTCCAATCCAGATCAGTTGCAGAATATCTCCGGTTTGGAGATATCAGTGGTATCGGAGCATAAGGGAGCAGCTCTTGAAGGATACGATACTGGATTAAATAATCTGTACGATATTATGTTATCAGCGTTTACAGCATATGGAGTTGTATGTGATTTTGAGCTGTCAGTGTGGAACAAGAAGCTGGAGCTGATAATTGGGAGCAAGGATATGGCGGTGATCACAATAGAAGCGGATCTGGGAAATGTGCTTGCAAAAAATATCACGCTTAAAGAGGACGATTCTAATACAAATAAGCTGGTAATTTACAATGAAGAAGACTATACACAGAAAGTCATTTATTATCTGACGTCAGCTGATGAGGTAACAACTGAGGATATAGATCGGATCACGCCAGTAGTGTGTAAAGAGATTACGGCCAAAACCACCTCATCCGCTACGTTTGAAGAAGTAGCGCAGAAGAAGGCAGAAAAGACATTGACGCCATCCGAGTATGACAATCTGATTGAGATCACACTGATGGAAGATGATCTGTTAGTAAAGCCAACACAGCTACAGATAGGTCAAAAGACAGAAGTAATAAGCGCAGGAGTCAGCTATAAGACGATAATGACAGGTATCCAGTATGATGAAGGAAAAGTCACGTTGATATTTGGAGCCATCAGATTGGAACTGACAAAAATATTAAAGCGGAGGTTTAGAGAGTATGGGAATTAAAATGAATACGTACACAGGTAATCAGATGACAGCCGAGTACGACGGGATCATTCAGCACAGAGCAATAACAGAATCGGGAATTTTACATGGATGTGAGATCAGCTACATGGGTGCAAACCAGGTTCACATCGAAAAGGGATATATGATGATCATGGGGCGTTTCTGTACTGTGACAGAAGAAACGATCAAAGTAGCGATGAGCAGTTCCTCCACAGAAATCCCAGGACGATTATATATTCATGCGGATCTTTCCGATGCTCAGACACCGGTAAAATTTATGTCAGTAGCAGCGAGTTCACTTCCGAGTTTGGAGCAGGATGAGGACTTTAATTACACAAATGGCATTTATGAAATTGAACTTGCTACATACACTGCTGGGATGACAACTATTAAGGATCTGCAGAGTACGTGCCCGGAAATATCCAGTGGAGGCGGAGCCGGAACGATTGGAGAAAATTTTTCCGAGCAGGTATCATATTCTGCAGGTGACTATGTGATCCGCAAGAATACATTATATAAGTTTACGTCTGATCATTCTGCTGGCGCCTGGAATGAAAACCATGTGACAGCTACTACAGTGACTGCAGAGCTTGAAGAGCAAAATAAAAATTTTGAGAACTTAACTAATAAAGATAACCCTATATTACTGCTCGATACTACCGAAGTAACTACGACTTTCAAGAACTTTGATCTAGCTCAAAGTTATAAAAACTTTAAAAAGTTGTATTTTGAGGTAGAAATGAACTATTCTACTAAATCAAATATAAATTTCTTTTGTGCGGAAATGTACGTTGCGACATTACAACCAAATCGCACCTATTATATATACAGACAAACCGCGGCTGAATCAAAAGAATACGATGGTTCGTGTTGTTTTGAAATCCTCGAAAATGACCCTACAAAGTTATCCATCAAGAAGAAGGCTGTTGGATATGATGGCTGCAGACGAATAAATATTTTTGGTATTAAATAAACGAAATAACAACGTTATCAAAAATAATTTACACCATAGTATTGATAAGGAATACACCAGATTGAGTTGAGCCACTTACCTATGGGATAGCATCATATTGTAACAAGATATGTATTTTCTCAAATAAAACAAATTATACTTGCCTGGTAATCTAAATTTACCCCTTTAGGTGTAATGGATATGACATCACCTTTGTCTACAGGAATCCATGCGGCTCCTAATTTGAGACTATTTGCTGTAGCAAATTTGGGAGTTACTGCATTTCCGTTTTTTGTAATTGTTACACTGCAAAGGTTACTGCCATTTGCATTGGCAGAAGCTCCAAAGGCAAGCACATATCCTGACTGATCTGCTGTATATGACTGACTTGCTTCAAGCACCAGTGGCTCAAGGCTGCCGCCGAAAGGGATCACTGGATCGGCACCTCCCACCTTGTATCCCCAGTTGCCATCTGCATCCTGAGCAAATGTCAGATTGCCAAAATTTTTATTTTGTTGAGGAAACCGCCTCCAACTTGGTACGATTTCAGTATCAGGAAGGAGGCGGTGTTTTTGAAGACAGAAGTAGTGGAAAAGGTGATGAACAGGATGGCTGATAAGCTGGATCCAGGACAATTACAAGAACTGAAGTCAGCACTGGTGATTAGTCTGGAAGGATATCAGGTGACTCGGGAAGAGACCCAGTTGTCAACAGAAGTGCATGATAATTGGGCATACGCTCAGAAATTTTTCCAGGCTCTCATCGTGGCCGGAAAAGCGAAAGGGACGATTGATACTTATGGGATGCATATCAGGATATTGCTGGATGATATCCGAAAGCCAATGATGGAAATTACAGATGAGGATCTGATGCTGCATCTGGCCAGACAGAAGTACAGTCGGAATCTCAGCAACCGATACCTCAACTACAAAAGACTTGTGTTCCGGACATTCTTTGGTTGGCTCAGGAGGCGTAAATATATTGCAGAGAATCCGGCGGAGCTGTTGGATCAGATTAAGTACGATGTGATTATAAAGAAGCCATACACAGATGAGGAACGGGAAAAGATTCGGTGTAGTTGTAAAAGGGAACGAGATCTGGCACTGGTAGATGTGCTTTACAGCACAGCGGCCAGGGTGTCGGAGATAGCAGCTCTTAATAGGTCGGACATTGATTTTGTAGAAAATGGCTGTATCGTGCATGGAAAGGGTGGAAAAGAAAGGGCTGTGTATCTGAATGCTACTGCCGCATATCACCTGCAGACATATTTGCTTGGGCGTACAGATACGGATCCGGCATTGTTTGTATCATGTAAGGCACCGCATAACAGGCTGACCAGAAGTGGGATAGAAGAGATCCTGCGGACATTGGGAGAACGGGCTGGGGTTAAGCTAGTGCATCCGCATAGATTCAGGCGCACAGCCTTAACCAATGCAGCCAACCGGGGAATGCCACTCCAGGACGTGCAGTGCTTGGCCGGACACAGCAGTCCGAATACCACAATGATTTATTGCACAGTGGACCAGCATAAGGTCAAGGCGGAGCACAGGATGTATTTAGCATCGTAAATCTGCAAGTTCATAGATGGGTATAACACTCGGCTCAGTCGGGTGTGTTTGTTGTGTCTGTGAGGATGATATGTAGGTACATTTGAGCACCATGACGGATAAGAGCAAAATAAAAATTTTGAGGTGAGTGGCGATATGAATATTGGTGAGATGATTGAAAAAATTTACAGTGTAACTTATGGTGATGATCCTGGAAAGTTTACAGTTGGAGATAGTTCCGGTTATAATGGAAACTCAAAAGTTGGAACCGGTAAATCTATAACTTTAACAGGCACAGAAGGACTGTTGTGTATTGCCAGTTCTGGCGGTAATCATCCAATATCATTAACATCTGGATCATGCGAAATTACTGAATTATTTACAACAAAAATAGACGGCTACGGATCGACTGGATCTGCCGCTTATTTAATAGTATATCAGTATAAAAACAACAAATCAGCCACATACAATTTTGGTGGGTCTTTTGGAAATGGTGGATCTGTCGTATGCACATGCTTAACTTACTAAGCGGTAACATAGTCGATCACCATATCGGAAAAATAATTGGTCATCGTACCCGTAGTACCCTTGTATGCGTAAATGACAGTATTTGATCCATCATAAAATGCAAGGCACGGGCCGGATGTAGTTGTCGTTCCACTAGATGTAGTGGTTCTAACCGGAGAGATTCCAACCATTGTATATTTTGATGCAGCAAGATTAAATGGATTGCCACTCACAGTGGCTACCTCGCAAAAATAAATACTCGCCTCAGCTATTGACAGACCATCTACAGCGGTATTTTTTGTAATGGTAAGAGCTGTAAGATTGCCTGATGCAGCGGCATACAGTGTACCTGTGATATGCTTGCCCTGTTTGTATAGGTGCCCGCCATATCTTGATGTCTTACTGTTAAATGTAACGGCAATCTCAGATATATTCACCACATCAAAATTTTTATTTTGTCCTACAAAAGGTCGTTCACATGTCCCTGGATTCCGGAGATATATGAATGGCTTTTATTATGCCAAAATTCAGGAAAGGAGCTGATGCCAATGGGAATCAGAGGACATCCGGAACTTACTATTCCAGAAAACATAATATAAAGAAGGGAAAACATGGTTATGGAAGCATTCATTGCAGCCGGGGCATCAATTACGGTCGGGGTGCTGTCGTTGGTTGGGGTTATCATTACCAATTCAAATAGTAACCGTAAGATTGAGCAGCAGTTAGAGACGGCACAGGCTGTTACAGACTGCAAAATTGACGAGCTTACCAGAGAAGTTCGAGAACATAATAACTTTGCCCGCCGGATGCCGGTGGTGGAAGAACAGATTAGAGTTATAAATCATAGAATCAAAGATTTAGAACAGGAAGGGTGAAAAGTATGTGTAAAAATTGGAAATGCTGGATTAAATGTGCAAGTGTCAGAGCCGTAAAAACGGTGGCACAGACAGCAGTTGCAACCATTGGAACATCCGTAGCTATGGGTGATGTGAACTGGCCTATGGTGGCTTCTGCATCTTGTCTTGCGGGTGTGCTGTCTCTCCTAACAAGTGTTGCCGGCCTGCCGGAAATGAACGTGGACGAAGAGTAATTTTGAGGGCAGCAGACAGCTGCCCTTTTGCCGGGTGATACCGGTGGGAAGGAGAACGATATGAGAATCAATGTACATGCTGGACATAATCCGGCTGGAAAAGTAGCTTGCGGAGCAGTAGGTCTTATCAATGAGTCGACCGAGGCCAGAAGAGTAAAAGATGAGGTGATCAGTAAGCTTCGTCAGCTTGGTCATACCGTTTATGACTGTACAGTCGATAACGGTACAGGTCAGGCAGACGTACTGAAAAAGATCATTGCAAAATGCAATGCCCATGCAGTAGATCTGGATGTTTCCATTCACTTTAATTCCGGAGCAGGAGATAAAGGTGGAAATGGCAAGACTACCGGTGTAGAATGCTATATCTATTCCTCAACAAGTAAGGCAAAGGCATTTGCTGAGAAGATCTGCCAGGCGATCAGTAATCTTGGCTTTAAAAATCGCGGGGTGAAGATCAGCCAGAAACTGTATGTGCTTAGAAAAAGTAAGGCGCCGGCACTGCTGGTGGAGTGCTGCTTTGTAGATGACAAGGACGATGTGCAGTTATACTCCTATGAGGAGATGGCTGATGCAATCGTGTATGGAATCACCGGAGAGCGCGTACAGATTGCACCGGAAACAGATAAAGCAGAGCAGGGTGAGGAATCTTCCACGGGTGACAGAAAAGCTCTGTACCGTGTCCAGGTGGGAGCTTACAGTGCCAGATACAACGCGGAAGCACAGGCGGAAAAATTGAAAAAGGCAGGCTTTGATGCGGCTATTGTTCAGGCATAAAAAGATGCAAAACAGATTTAAAAAAGTCACTTTCTGAAAGTAAAATCCAACGAATTTGAAATTTCCCATGGTTGACAGTAAAAGTGGGAAAATAAGTCAAATTCGTTGGATGCAACTATTATGGTTTTTAGCCTAATTCGTTTTGTTTTTACAAGTCTAAGATATCTTCAATCGAACAATCCAGAGCTTTAGCTAATTTGTAAACAATACATACTTGAGCTTTATTTATGTCGCGTCTAAGCTGTTCGTAGTTACCAATACATTTAACTGGGACACCGGATAGATCAGACAGATCGGATTGTTTTAATCCTCGTTGAATTCGCAAGAGTTTTAATTTGCTTACTTTAATGGTATGTGTTATTTTAGTGGTAGACATAGGATTTACCTTTTTTCGTAAATACTCCTATAAGTCGCATTTATCAAGATCATTGATTACGGTGTAGACCGCATGATCTATATCTCCTGTAAACCTACCAGTCTGGCGAGAGATCTGGAGATGCTGCAGGGATATGGATACCGGGTTGAAAGGGCTTGCTGTGTTGACATGTTCCCATGGTCAGCCAATGTGGAGACGGTAGTTCTTCTGTCCCAACAAAAACCGGATGATCATATCGAGATTGAGATTAATCTGGATGAGATTGATGCGACAAGTGCTGAGACGAAGGCTACATACAAAGAAATCGAGGAATGGGTGCAGGAGCACTACGGATTCCATGTAACAAACCTGAACATTGCACAGGTGAAACAGAAGTATGGAATTATAGAAAGAGAGAATTACAATAGGCCAAAATCAGAGAATAGTAGACGACCGGGTACAACTCCGGAAAAGGAGAAAGCTATCACAGAAGCACTTAAGTATTTTAAGATGATATGATAAAAAGAGGCATTCTTTTATAGAGTGCCTCTAATTTTTTGCGACAAATTATTTATGGATATATGAAAGCTTTTCTAATAATCTTCATCAAATCTTTATTTTTTCTTTGTAATCTGTTTTCAGATTGAAAAATATCTATGGCAACAAAATAAAAAACAAATTTATATATAGGTAAAGGAAAGGGAAAAATAATGGAAATGATGCTTAAAACTAACGAACTTTGTAAGACATTTAAAAATCAGAAGGCGGTAAATAAAGTATCGCTGAATATACCAAAGGGTTGTGTATATGGCCTCCTTGGACCAAACGGAGCAGGAAAGTCGACAACACTAAAGATGATAACCGGAATCATGAAGCCTACAGATGGTGAGATAATCTATGACGGAAAGCCATGGAGCAGAGCAATTCTTGAAGAGATTGGAGCACTCATCGAAAATCCTCCAATCTATGAAAATCTTACAGCAAGAGAGAATCTTGAAGTAAGAGCTATTCTTCTTGGGGTGGCAAAGAGCCGAATCGATGAAGTTTTAAAAACAGTTTCACTTACAAATACAGGAAAAAAGAAGGCTGGTCAGTTTTCGCTGGGAATGAAGCAAAGACTTGGAATCGCACTTGCACTTCTTGCAAATCCCAAGCTCCTTATTCTGGATGAGCCTACAAACGGACTTGACCCAATCGGAATTGAAGAGCTTAGAGAACTTATAAAAACCTTCCCTGAGCAGGGAATTACCGTGATTTTGTCAAGCCATATTCTCTCAGAGGTTCAGATGTGTGCTGATTATATCGGAATAATCTCAGACGGAGTACTTGGATATGAAGGTAAGCTTCTTCCGGGACAGAATCTTGAAGAGCTCTTTATGGATGTTGTTAAGAAAAATCGTAAGCTTCAGAATATCGAATAAAGAACGTAAATTACTAACTATCTGACAGATTAGATGAAAGGACTAAAGCAATGACTAATATAATAAGAGCGGAATTTTTAAAATCAAAGAGAACTATGAGTAGTAAACTCATAGTTGTATTTCCAATAATTACACTTGTAATGGCATTTGTGCTTACGTTAGGAATGACCAATGCCTACGCAGAGAGCGCATGGAACTGGTGGTATGTACTTCTTCTTCCTGGTATGATTGCTATCGTAAGCTACCTTTCTGTAATTAGAGAAAAGAAAAACGGATACTACAACATCAAGACTCTTCCAATGGAAAAAAGAAAACTGATGCTTGGGAAAATTGCTTATCTTGGAATCCTTGTTCTTGTATCAAATGTAGTACTTTTTGCAGGAGCTACCGTGGGGGGAGCTATTCTAACAACAAGTATTCCTGTAATTGGAGCAGCTATAACGGTTGTCGTTCTAACTATCACAGAGCTTTGGCAGATACCACTGTTCTTATTCTTAAGTGAAAAATTTGGAATGGTAGTAGAACTTATGGTTTGTCTGTTTATAAATGTGCTTGGAATTATCGTAGCACCTTCAGAAAAATGGTTTATACTGGTCTCTGCGATATCCATGAGAGTTGTTACGCCGCTTTTGCATGTACTTCCAAATGGATTGAGAGCGCAGGCAGGGGAACCACTTCTTAGTTCCTTCGTAATTCTTCCTGGAATTCTCATTGCACTCGCCCATTTTATGCTTTTAACTTATCTATACCTTAACTGGTTTGAAAAAAGAGAGGTGAAATAATAATGTTTACCAGATGTCTTCGCGCAGATTTTTATAAGATGAAAAGAAGTTCCGTAATAATTGCTCATATTATAATCCCGATTGTGGTAAGTGCAGTGTTTCTTGCTTATTATGCGATTTCCGGATGGAATGAAACAGATAAGATAACTGCTTTTTATGAGACTCTTGGATCTGCATTTCCTGTATTGATTGGAATATTCATTGCTAGTACAATGGAGCAGGAGCAAAATGTCGGGGCATTCCAAAATCTTCTTACTTTAAGAAGTAGGACAGCAGCGCTCTTTTCTAAGGTAGTGACATTACTTGTGTTTGGTCTTTTTGCCTTGTTGTTTACGGCGGTTATATTCGGATTTGGCTTTAACATGATACATGGACATAGTATCGCTTCAATGGGGCTTTTTATTAGAGCAGTCCTTGTGATGTGGCTTTCCGCAATCCCACTTTATCTGATATTTGAGATTTTTGCATTTGTTTTTGGAAAAGCTTTTGCAATAGGTGCAGGTTTGATTTCGGGACTTATCAGTGCACTTTTCCTTACTGATATTGGAATGTATGTCTGGAAGATTGTACCACTTTCATGGACAGCCAGAATTCCTGAAACATTCCTTGCATACGAGCTTGCGGATAGGGGAGCACTTTCTGAAATAAAGTCGCATGCACCGATTTACCTGGTAGTTGTTGCTGTATGCTTTGCAGGATATTTTGCTTTTGCTACAAACTATGAGGGTAGTAAAATATCTGAATAATCAGCTTCAAATATAATGAAATAGAGGATGAAAAAAGAATATGGCAAACATACTTGCGGTTGACGACGAAAAAGCCATTTTAAACATGATTGAGAGTATTCTTGTTAAAGACTCTCACACCGTTACAAAAATTGATGAACCTACGAAAATTGAGATGGATAAGCTCTCACACTTCGACCTAATATTACTGGACGTGATGATGCCTGGAATTGACGGTTTTGAGCTTTGCTCGAAGATAAGAAATGTGGTTGATTGTCCGATTTTATTTATCACTGCAAAGACGGATGAGGGAAGTCTTGTAAATGGACTTGCCCTTGGTGCAGATGATTATATCTGTAAGCCCTTCGGAGTAATGGAGCTTCGTGCAAGGATTGGAGCACACCTTCGAAGAGAAAAACGTGAGCATGTGGCAAGACTTGCTCTTGGCAGAATATGCTTTATGCTTGAAGCACGAAAGATGATGATTGATGAAAAGGAAATAAGTCTTACAAAGGCAGAGTATGACATATGCGAGTTTTTGGCAAAGAACCGCGGACAGATTTTTTCAAAGGAACAGATATTGGAAAAGGTGTTAGGTTACGACAGTGAGAGTAGCGATAGCACAATCATTACACATATCAAAAATATTAGAACAAAGCTTTCAAGCTTCGAGTATATGCCAATTAAGACAGTTTGGGGGATTGGATATAAATGGGAAGAGTAAAGAGTAAGAATAAAAAAAACAAGAGAGGTACGCTGGGTCTTGGAAGTATGTTCGAGGCCTATATTTTTTTAATGGGATTTGCACTCGTTATATGGGTTATCATTTCTTATTTTGCTTTTAACGTGCTTATCAATATTGGTGCTATATACCCGGCTAACTACGCGGAATATAGAATAAATGAAGTCTTTGAACAGATTGAAACAGCAAACGAAGTGACAGAGGATATAATTCCTGATGTATGTCATTATGTTGTTTTTTCAGAGGATGGGGAAGTAATCTCTGGCAATCTTGGCGAAAAGGATGTGGAAACAGCACGGAAGGTATTAGCAAATAAGAATTATAGCGATGGCAAATATTATAAAGTTATTCCCCGGACGGATGAATATGTTGTCTTGCAGTATAGACTTAAGCCTCAGTATAAATCTTTGTGGATGAATGAACATATGCCAAACCCGGAAATACTTTTGATGTTGTTCGTTCTTTTCTGCTGTATCGGAATTATGCAGATTTTTGCAAAGAGATTCGGATATAGAATCAGAAAGAAGATGGCTCCCATGAGGGGGGCTTTAGTGCAGATTGGCGACAGAAATTTGGATTTTGAAATCAATTATTCAGGTGTTCGTGAGATTGATGAATGTTTGGTGGCGCTTGATGATATGCGATATGCGCTTAAGACTTCACTTCAGAAGCAGTGGGAGACCGAGCAGGAAAAGAACAGGCAGATGTCAGCGCTTGCCCATGACATCAAGACGCCTCTTACGGTGGTACGTGGCAATTCCGAGCTTTTATTAGAGACAGAGCTTACGGATGAACAGAAGAATTATGCGGACTATATTTCAGAAAGCGTACTTCAGATTCAGAATTATGTGCAGACTCTCATAGAAGTTACGAAGTCTCAGGAGGGGATTTCGCAGGCACCTGTTAACGTGAATGTCTATGATGTTCTGGCTGATATCAAAAAGCAGACCTTGGGACTATCGGAAGTTTATCAGCATCAGATTAACTGGAAGGAAGAATTGGAAAGTGAAAATAGCGACTCTGTTATAAGCGTCGTGTACGATCATGTTGTCAGGGCTGTCATGAATGTTGTGAGAAATGCTGCTGAGCACACGCCCAAGGGCAGTGTGATAAATATTACAGTTACTTACAGCGACGGAGAACTTGCCTTTACCGTTGAGGATTCCGGAAGTGGCTTTACGCCTGAAGGGCTTGCCCATGGCACAGAGCAATTTTTCATGGATGATTCTAGCAGAACCGGCGGCTCTCATTATGGCATAGGATTGTTCTTTGCGAAAAAAGTAGCTGAGGAGCACGGAGGAAAGATTGTTCTTGCTAATTCCAATGAGACTAGTGGAGCCAAGGTTGAGATAAGCTTTACTAGTCAATAGTGTTGATAGCATTACTTTTTCTTCTTGCCACGTCCATTTCCCTTAACTGGTTTGCAGAGGTCTGAGTAGCGTTGCAAAATGTCTGTAAAGGTCTTGAACTCGTATGGATCCATTTTGGTAAAATTGATTTTGAAAAGTTTGCTGTACATAGGGAGTATCCTAAAGTTTGTGTAAACCTCCAAACGAAAGCAAAGCACGATAGAATGTACGCGGTATGCTTCTGTGCGTAGGATTTTGCGGAACAGTACATTTTCACGCTAAGCAGCAAAATGCGAAAGAGCTATCTGCAAACAGCACATTGCTTCACCCGCTGAAAATCGCTGTAATCAGAAAAAGCCCAGCACCACTGATATGTACCCAGAATTCTGGACACATATTTACGAACTAAGCTGAACACATGGATGCTAGCCTGTATTGCACAGGTGGCATCCATTTTGTTTTTGCCTGAATTCTTTTGTTATTATAATACTCTATATAGTCTTCAACCGCTTGTGAAAATTCTTCGAAGGAAGAATAATCTTTCTCATAGCCATAATACATCTCATTTTTTAATCTTCCAAAGAATGTCTCCATAATACAATTATCATAGCAATTACCTTTTCGTGACATGGATTGTATAATTCCATGTTCCTGTAATGTATTTCTATAATAGGTATGTTGATACTGCCAGCCTTGATCAGAATGAAATATTAAACCTTCAACTGATGGAAATTTTTCGAATGCTTTATCCAGCATTCTTTTTATCTGTTCAAGATTAGGACTCATAGATAAATCATATGAGATGATTTCGTTCGTATTCATATCTAATACCGGCGATATATAACACTTTCCCCATGAAAAATTAAACTGAGATACATCGGTGGTCCATTTTTGTAAAGGCGCAGTTGCTGAAGTCTCTATCTATTATGTTATCAGCTATTTTGCCAACTTCACCCTTATAAGAATGATATTTCTCCTTTGGTCGTTTTCCAGCTAATCCTGCTTCATGCATAAGACGCTGGACTCTCTTATGGTTCACTTGATATCCGCGATGAATAAGTTCCTGGTGAATCCGTCTTACACCATACCTGCGCTTGTTCTCAACAAAAACACTTTTTATTTCTTCTAGCATTTCTTGATTGCGTTCGGTAACAGCATCGTTTCTGCTAAGCTCAAAATAGTAAGTAGATCTAGCCATATGCATTGCTTTAAGGAGATACTTTAATTGGTATCCTTTTTCTCTGAGTTCTTTGATGATTGCTGCTTTTTCGCCTTGAGTTGCGCAGCCCATTTTTCTTGTCTCAAGGCGATCCGTTTTTTTATTACTTCATTCTCGGCTTTGATATATTCGTTTTCAGCTCTTAAGCGTATCAGTTCTTCTCGTTCCGATTCCGTTAAAGGTAATAGATTGGTTGATTTCTTCATTCTCGGTTCCTTTGTTGGTCGTCCTTTTTTACTTTCTACCAATCCATTATATCCTTGTAATTTATATTTGTGTAGCCATTGATAAAGCATTCCTGGGTTAATACCTGCTTCTATGGCAACTTTCTTCTTTGGTATGCCTGCAATGACCTTTGAAACCAGTTCAAACTTTTCTTCTGGTGTCCAAACCTTATTAAACACCTTATGTTTTAAAACTTCTGGGCCATGTAAATCAACCAATCTGGCCCATTGTCGTATATTACTTTTGAGAGTATCTGGATTCACCCCTTCTGGGATATCGGGATAGGAACCTGCAAGATACAATTCAACACACATCAGTTTAAACTCATAACTATAATGCATAAAAATACCCTCCTTACTGGTTGTCCAGTAAAGAGGGTACATATCACACGCCATTAAAGTGGTGCTGGGCTTCTTTATTGTCATGTTTCGGTGCTTTTTTTGAGGATAAAACCGCCTGTGTGCTGTTTGCTTTTTTTTGCTATAATGACACGCTGCCCTCTGCTCATCACGGCAACTGTACGTTTTCGGGATAGAAAATGGACACTTTTCTTTGTATAGGGAGAAAACCGGAGAGGAAAAAAGGGTGAGGTGGGTTTCATAACACTCTGTCGTTCTATTTTCCAATCAGTACGTTACAGAGATATCCGTATGCAGAAGTGTTAGATGAACGCTGCAACCAACCATAGAATCCTGGAAGCAGTGTTCTGTCTGGCGCTTATGTCATGGGGATGACCTCGAATTCCTGATTCAGTAAGTCAAAAAAATACAGTGTTCCGGTTCTGACGGGGCGGTCGGTGAGAAACTTTACGCACAGGGAAACTTGCATAGAGGCGCACAGGGCGGGAGTGAAGCTCAGAACGCTCTTATTTTTGAGTGCAGCCCCGTCGGGGTACAGTAAGTCTATCAAATGATCGCCGGGGCAGGAGATTGCGGCCTGGGCGACCCAGCCGTTGACGGCACCGTAGATCAGGGGAATTCCAGCATGTTCACAGGCATTCGCGAGGATTTGCCGTGACTGGATATTGTCCAGACCGTCCAGAACCGCATCACAGTCTGTAAGAAGGGCGGCTGCGTTTTCTTCCGTAAGAAATTCCCCCACGGCATGAACCGCAACATTGGGATTTACACGCCGGACTCTTTCCGCGGCGGTCTGTGCTTTCCCAACGCCCAGCAAGGAAACTTCGGACAACAGCTGACGGTTCAGATTGGAGGGCTCAAATGCATCACCGTCCACCACCCGCAGAGAGCCTATGCCAATGCGGGCAAGCATATCGATGAGATGCCCGCCCAGACCGCCGCAGCCAACCACCAGAACACGTTTGCGCCGAAGCAGCTCGCATTCCGCTTCGCTCAGGGCGGGGACATTGCGCGCATATCTGGGATCCATCGTTCAGCCACCTCCCACTGGGGGAAACAGAGCCACGATGTCCCCGTCCTTCACTTCCGATTCCGGCTTGTGATGAAAACCGTTGATGAGCAGAATAGACACTTCTTCTTGGGGAATGTTCATCCGGTCAAGGATATCCCCAGCACAGGCGATACCCTCCGGCGATAGCAGCGTGACTTTATCCCTACCTTGGCGCAAGGTTGCAAAAACGCGAACTTCAATCATGAAAATTCTCCTTTGCAAAAGAAATCGGGGAGGGGACTTGCCCCCTCCCCATTAATTATATTGTATCATTTGCCAACACACTCGTCCAGACCCAGTTTCTTCAGGGTTTCATCGGTGGGGAATGCGTTGACCCAGCCACGAGCTTCGTAGTATTCGGGCAGAGTCAGAGGCAGCTTGGAGGTCATACCGGTGGATGGGCCGTTTACAACGGGCTCTTCCAGCAGCCGCTTGGGCAGACGATCGTCCTCAGGCTTCATACCGGCAGCCTTGTTGAACATTCTCTCGATGTTGTAGATACGGTCGCCAATCTCCAGAACCTGTTCGATAGTCCAGTTGGTGCCGGTGGCGGCGTTCAGCAGGTCGGTGTACTCCTTGGCGCCCATGGCGAAGGAGGTAAACAGACAGTGACCCATGGAGTCGATGACAGCTGTCAGATCCTGGAAGGTCTTGACCCAAGCTGCCTTTTCGTTGGTAACGGTACGATCCAGCTGCTGGGGCAGACCCAGAACTTCGGGAGAGATCATGTAGCCACGGACATGGCAGCCGCCACGGTTAGAGGTGGCGTAGGTAATGCCGATGCCCTGAATGGCACGGGCGTCGTAAGCGGGCATTTCCTGCTTCTTAACGCTCATGGAGTATTCGGGATGGCCATAGTGCTCACACAGGCGGGCGGAGCCGGAGCTCATCAGCCAGTCAAGCTCGGTTTCAGGATTGCCCATACGCTTGGTCCACTCCACCAATGCCCTGGTGGAACCCCATTCCAGAGGTACACCGGCGCACTCTTCCTCCTTGATGTAGCCTCTCTGGTACAGCTCCATGGCAGCGGCGATGGTGCAGGGGACGGAAATAGCATCCAGACCATACTCGTTGCAGAGCATATTGCACTCATCGATGACGTTCAGATCATTGTTGCCGCAGTTGCCGCCATAAGCCCACAGGGGCTCGTATTCAGGACCGCCGACGACCTTGCCATTGACATTGACCACGCGGCCGCAGGCGATGGGGCAGCGATGGCAGGCACCGGGCTTGACCAAGTATTTCTCAGCCAGAGTTTCGCCGGAGATATCGTCACCCTTGTCGTAATAGCTTTCCTGCCAGTTCTTGGTGGGGAAAGCACCGATGTTGTTGACAATGTTCACGAGAACAGCGGTACCCAGTTGCCGCAGGCCGGAACCGGTAACGGGGTTGGCCTTCAGAACATCCATAGCGTTTTTGGCTGCCACCTTCAGGGCATCCAGGTCTGCAATGTTGTCCAGTTTTTTGCGGGTTGCCTTGACCACGATGGCTTTCAGCTTCTTGCTGCCCATGACAGCACCGACACCGGAACGACCGGCGGCACGGTCCTTATCGTTCATAATGGCGGCAAGCAGCACCTTCTTCTCACCGGCGGGGCCGATGTTCAGAACGGAAACGTCAGCACCGTGCTTTGCCTTGAGCTGCTCGTCAATGGCTTCACTCATGACACCTACATATTCCCGGGCATCCAGCAGCTCAATCTTATCGTCGTCAATGTTGATGTAGGTCCAGTCGGGAGATTCCCCTTCCACAATGATGGCATCCCAACCGGCGTACTTCAGCTTGGCACCCCAGATACCGCCGGAGTTGGAGCAGGCAATCATGCCGGTAAGGGGGGACTTTGTGCAGACCATGTAGCGGCCTGTGGAAGGGGCGGCAGCGCCGGTCATAGGACCGGTGATGTAGATCAGCTTGTTTTCCGGGGACAGGGGATCGACAGTGGCAATGCCCTCGTCATAGAGCATCTTGGTGCCAAGACCACGGCCGCCAATGAACTTGTGGGCAAGTTCCAGATCCAGAGGTTCCACTTTGATCTTGCCGGTGGTCAGATTGATGCGGGCAATTTTTTCGTAGTATGCGTCAGCCATATGCAATACCTCCATAAAAATTTGAAATCGAGCTTACAATTTGTATATGTTTATTATAGTGGAAATAACAGGGGTATCAAGAGCGGATGTGCATTTTTGTGTGAAATCGCATGAAACTGTATCATTTTATGCGAAAAGATTTTAGTACTTCGAAGAGATGACGTACAAAATGGCGTGGAATCGCACAAAATACTTGAAATATTGCACCAAGCAATTGTGCAATTTGGAAAGATGAAGTATAATCAATAGAAAACGATTGCAAGGAGGCGGCAGTATGGCGCAGAATCAGTCCCTGTCTACCCAGGAGGTTGCAGACATTCTCCATGTCAGCAAGTCCACCATTTACGACCTGATTCGCAAGGGAGAAATCCATTCCTATAAAATCGGGCGAAAGGTTCGTTTTACGCAGGAGGATGTGGATGCCTATATTGCCCGCTCCCGGCATGAGCATTCCACTGCCCCGGTGCAGCGCATCGATACCCACTCCACGTTGCTGACACCTGCTGAGGAAAAGGCACCGGAGATGATCATCTCCGGGCAGGATGTTGTGCTGGACATTTTGGCAAATTATCTTCATCAGGAGGATATCAACGCCGGTCGTACATATCTGTCTAGCTTTGAAGGTCTGCTGGCACTGTATCAGGGAAAGGTGGACGCTGCGGCCTGCCATCTGTATGATGGAAAAGAGTGCAATGCCTCCTTTGTGCGAAGCCTGATGCCCGGGGTGTCCGCAGTGCTGGTGAACCTGTCCTACCGCACCCAGGGCTTTTATGTTCGCAAAAGCAATCCCAAGCACATAACTGGGTGGGAGGATCTGCGCCGGGCTGACATCTCCATCCTCAACCGCCGGGTTGGTTCCTCATCCAGGATCCTGCTGGATACCCAGCTAAAAAAACTGGGAATCCCCTCCGGACAGCTAAAGGGCTACGACAAGATTATGAGTTCTCACCTTACGATGGCATCTGCCATTGCCGCAGGGGATGCGGATCTTGCCATTGGCACGGAGCGGATAACGCATCAGCTGGAGGGGCTTGACTTCATCCCACTGCTGGAGGAACGGTTCGATCTTGTTTTGCAGAAGGAATCGCTGGAAAATCCGGCTGTAGTCAAAATGCTTGCAATCCTGTCCTCACCTGTGTTCCGCAGGGAGGTGACCCACTTCTCCGGCAATGACTACCGGGACCTGGGTAAGATCATTATGGAGGTCTAGTATGCTGTATGTAAAAACACCGGAAGAAGTTCTTGCGCTGATAGAATCGGAGTTTTCCCCGCTTGAACAGGCAGAATTTGTAGCTCTGTCTGAGGCTGTGGGCAGAGTTCTGGCGGAGGATATTGCGGCGCGGGAATATGTGCCGGATTTTGACCGCTCCACAGTGGATGGCTTTGCGGTTCGCGCCAGTGACACCTTCGGCTGCAGCGATGCCATCCCGGCGATCCTGCCTCTGCAGGCCACGGTGCTGATGGGCGAAGGTGCCGACTATCTGCTGAATGAGGGGGAATGTGTAGCCGTTCCCACCGGCGGCGCAGTGCCCAGGGGTACTGACGGTGTGGTGATGGTGGAATACACGGAGGACTACGGCGACGGCACCATCGGTGTTGCCAAACCTGCGGCGCCGGGCATGAATCTGATTTTCCGGGGGGATGATGTGTATCCCGGAAAGGTGATTCTGCACAAAGGCCGCTCCCTGTCTTTTGCCGACATTGGTGCGCTGGCTGCCATTGGCCGGGTGCAGGTGCCGGTGGTGAAAAAAGTGACCGTGGGCGTCATTTCTACCGGTGACGAGCTGGTTCCTCCGGAGGCGCAGCCCGGCCCCGGACAGGTGCGGGACGTGAACAGTCCCATGCTGGAGGCAATGCTCTCCACATTTGGGTGCCATGTTGTCAACTATGGGATTGTGGTGGATGATGAGGCGCTGCTTTCTCAAAAGGTCAATCAGGCCATTGCGGAATGTGACGCCGTGCTGCTGTCCGGAGGCAGCAGTGTCGGAGTGAAGGATGCCGCCTGCCGCATCATTGAATCCGCAGGCCAGCTTCTGCTTCACGGCATTGCCATTAAGCCCGGAAAACCAACCATTCTGGGAAAAGCCGGGAAAAAGCCCATTGTGGGTCTGCCCGGGCATCCGGTGGCTGCCTACTTTATCACAAAACTTTTTGTACAGCCCCTGCTGGGACGGCTGATGGATCGGGACATGACTGCCTATACCGTTACTGCCAGGGTTACAGAGAGCATCAGTGCCAACCATGGCAGAGCCCAGTATCACTGCTGCCGGCTGACAGGAACAGGCGGCGAGCTTTATGCCAAACCCATTCGGGGAAAATCCGGCCTTATCACCACTCTGGCAGGGACCGACGGCTATTTCTGCATCAGTCGGGATTGTGAAGGCTTACCCCAGGGAGCGGAAATTCAGGTAACGATTACTTCAGGAGTGTAATTTTATGGGATTTGAATATTTGACCAATGTGCCGCTTGCGCAGACACGAAAGGAATATCTGGAGCGGCTGGTAAGCGGCGGTTTTGGGTCAAAGACAGAAACTATTCCTGTCTTTGAAAGCTGCGGTAGGGTGACGGCAAAGGCAGTCTATGCCCACATCTGCGCCCCGCACTATGCCGCCAGTGCCATGGATGGTGTGGCGGTTTCCGCAAAAGAAACCTTCGGCGCGACGGAAACGACCCCTGTTACTCTAAAGCCGGACCAGTTTCTTGTGCTGGACACCGGCGACCCGATTCCGGAGGACAAAGATGCAGTCATCATGGTGGAGGACATTGTGAAGAATGGAGATGGTTCCATCACCATTCACGCAGCCGCAGCCCCGTGGCAGCATATCCGCCAGATCGGCGAGGATGTATGCGCCGGGGAAATGATTTTGCCCAGCCATATGACCGTTTCCCCGGCTGCCATTGGTGCGATGATTGCCGGCGGTGTGTTGGAAATTGAAGTGATTCGCAAACCTGTGGTGGGCATCATCCCCACAGGGGATGAGATTATCCCGCCCTGTACAGACCCGAAGCCCGGGGATATTCTGGAATTTAATGGCTCCATTTTTTCCGCAATGGTGCGTTCCTGGGGCGCAGAGGCGGTGGTCTATCCCATTGTTCCGGATAAATTTAACCAGATCAAAGAAATGGTTGCCAAAGCGGCAGACGAGTGCGATATGGTAATTCTCAATGCCGGTTCTTCTGCCGGACGGGAGGATTTCTCGGCTCGGGTCATCCGGGAACTGGGTGAGGTGCTGTACCATGGCATCGCCATCAAGCCCGGCAAGCCTGCCATTCTGGGCTGCCGGGGAGAGAAGGTCATTCTTGGAGTGCCCGGTTATCCGGTGTCCGGCATCATCGTCATTGAGCAGCTGCTGAAGCCCCTGATTGACCACTGGCTGAAAGCACCGGCAGCCACTGACACATATGTGAACGCAACCCTTACCCGGCCCGTTGTCAGCGGTCTGAAATATCAGGAGTTTGTCCGTGTTCGCATGGGCTGCGTAGGCGGCAGGCTGATGGCCAGCCCCCTGAGCCGGGGCAGCGGCGTGGTTTCTTCTTTTATGAAGGCCGATGGCATTCTGGAAGTACCCCAGGGACTGGAGGGCTACGAGGCGGGAGAGGAAGTGAGTGTCCGCCTGCTGAGCCCCTTAGAAAAGCTGCACAATACGCTGGTGGTTATCGGCAGCCATGATCCGCTGCTGGACGAGCTGGCAGATATGTTCCATTTGGAGGACTCTGCCTTGTACATCAGCTCCTCCCATGTGGGTTCCATGGGCGGTATAATGGCAATCCGCCGTGGTGAGGCGCACATGGCTGGCTGCCACCTGCTGGATACGGCTGACGGCAGCTATAACAAGGCATTTATTCGCAAGTATTTCCCTAAAGGCGGTGTGAAGCTGGTTTCCTGTGTCGGTCGTCAGCAGGGATTGATGGTGGCAAAGGGCAATCCCCTCCAGATCCGGAAATTCGCAGATATTGCAAAGGATGGCGTGCGTTATGTAAATCGCCAGAAGGGATCCGGCACCCGGATCCTTGCGGACTATTTGTGTATGCGGGAGAATGTGGATACTGCTTCTGTCTACGGCTACGATCGGGAAGAACTGACCCACACTTCTGTTGCTGCCCAGATCGCCAGCGGCAGTGCTGATGTCGGTATGGGCATCTACTCCGCGGCAAAGCTCTATGATCTGGACTTTATCCCCATCTGTATTGAGGAGTATGACCTCATTGTCCCTGACCATGCTTGGGATACCCCTATGGTTCAGGCGCTTTTGCACATCCTGAAGAGCGATGCGTTCCGGGAAAAAATCCTGTCCCTCGGCGGCTATACCGTGGATAACCCCGGACAGATTATCCCCCTATGAAAAGCGTAGATGTTGCGGTTATTGGGGGAGGGATTCTGGGCTGCTTTGCGGCCCGGAATCTGATGCGCTGGAATTTGTCTGTCGTGCTGATTGAAAAGGAATTGGATATCTGTACAGGCATTACCCGGGCAAACTCTGCCATCGTCTATGCGGGATATGACAACAAAACCGGTTCCCGGAAGGCGGAATTGACGGTTCGTGGAAATGCCTCTTTTGATGATTTGTGCCGTGAACTGGAAGTTCCCTTTTCCCGCTGCGGCTCCTTGCTGGTGACCTATGACAAGGAGAGCCTGGCCAAGCTCCGGAGAAAATGGGAGCAGGGTATCCGCAATGGCGTGCTGGGTCTGGAACTTCTGACCGGGGGAGAGGCAGAGGCAATGGAGCCTATGCTGGCACCGGGTGTGGCAGGCGCGCTCTATGCCCCGACCACCGGAACGGTGAACCCCTGGCAATTGGGCATTGCCGCCTTTGAAAACGCTGCTGCCAATGGGATGGAACCCATGCTGGGAACCACTGTGGTGGGAATCCGGAAAACCAAGTTTGGCTATCTGGTGGAAACAGATCGCAGCGAACTGCGCTGCAGGGCTGTCATCAACTGTGCAGGACTTTCCGCAGATCGGATACAGGAGCTGTGCTTTCCCTCCGACACGCATCTTCTGATAGATGGAGCAGAATACCTGGTCCTGGACAAACAGGCGCGGAAGCCGAAGCGGGTCATCTTTCAGCAGGCACAGTCCTGCGGAAAAGGCATCACCGCTATTCCGTGTGTGGAAGGGAATCTGCTGCTCAGTGGGGTACGCAAGCCCGTTGGAGAACCCTTTGCCACAACAAAAGAGGGAATATCGGAGTTGAAGACAAGTGCGGTATCGCTGTTTCCGAATCTGAATATGCAGCAGGTAATCCGCTCATTCGCCGCCGCACGGCCAAATCCTCAGTGGGATGACGGCGAGAGCATTCACGATTTCTCCATTGCGTACCCGGCTCCTGGATTTTTCAGTCTGATCGGAATCAAAACCCCGGGGCTGACCTGTGCCAACGAACTGGGCAGGTACCTTGCGGAGAAAACGGCGGCGTTTCTGGATGCACACCCGAATCCACGCTTCACGCCCCACAGGCAGGCCATTGCCAAAACAAATGACCCCGAAATCATTTGCCTGTGCGAAGGCATCAGCCGCGGAGAGATTCTGGAAGCAATCCGAAGGGGAGCTTCCACGGTGGATGGGGTCAAGCGGAGAGTGGGAAGCGGTATGGGCGTCTGCCAGGGCAGCCGATGCAGCTTTGCCATCGAGCAGATACTCCGGGAGGTCAGGCATGGGGCACTTTGATATCCTGATTATCGGCGGTGGTGCAGCGGGAATTGCTGCAGCCAGAGCCGCTGCGGATGCCGGATGCAAAAGCATTGCGCTGGTGGAGAGAAAACAAAAGCTGGGCGGCATTCTCCTGCAATGCAGCCATCCCGGTTTTGGCGCCGGACTTACCGGAGGGGAATACGCCGCTGCGCTTGTGCAGGATTTCCCGGAAACGGTTACTCTGTTTTTTGGGACAACGGTGCTTTCGGTAGAACCCAATAAAACGGCGCATCTGTCCGGTGACCGGCAGATCTCGTTTTCTCAGCTGATTCTGGCAACGGGCAGCCGGGAGATTCCACTGGGGGCGCTGCCGATTGCGGGAACCCGTCCAAAGGGTGTCTATACAGCCGGTCAGATGCAGGAGATGATGAACCTCCATGGCTTTGTTCCCCAAGGTCCGGTGGTCATTTTGGGCAGTGGTGACATTGGCCTTATCATGGCATCCCAGATTGCGGCAATGGGGATTTCTGTTACTCTGGTGGAGCAGAAGGAAAACTGCGGCGGCTTGGCGAGAAACCGGCGCTGCCTGAAAGATAATTCCATCCGCCTTATTTGCAGCCAGACCATTGACGCCGTTGAGGGCTCTCCCGCACTCACAGGCTGCTGCCTGTCCGGCGGAGAGAAGATAGCCTGCAGAACGCTTCTGATTGCCGCGGGACTTGTCCCGGAGCGCGGGCTGCTGGCGGAATTGGGAATGCCGTCCTGGCTTCAGATGTGCGGCAACTGCAACACGGTGTACCCCATGGCAGAGGGCGTGACAGCCGACGGAAGAAAAGCGGGCATTGCCACATTTCAAAAGATACGAGGTAAACTATGATTGATACATTTGGACGCAGCATCACCTATTTGCGTGTTTCTGTGACGGAATTGTGCAATCTTCGCTGCCGGTACTGTATGCCGGAGGATGGTGTCTGCAAGAAAGAGCATGCCGACATGCTCACGGAAGATGAGCTTATTCAGGCCGTGGAAGCAGCCGCGGCTCTGGGCATTACCAAGTTGCGCATTACAGGTGGAGAACCACTTGTTAAAAAGAATATCGTGTCTATCTGCCGCAGAGCATCCAGAGTTCCTGGAATTCGGGAGGTCTGCCTGACAACAAATGGCATCCTGCTCCCGGAGTTGGCAAGGCCCCTCAAGGAGGCGGGGGTCAGCCGGTTAAACCTGAGCCTGGATACCCTGGATCCTCAGAAGTATGCCCACATTACCCGCAGAGGCAGTCTGGATGACTTCTGGAAGGGGTTTCATGCGGCCTTGAATGCTGACTTTCAGAAGATCAAACTCAATGCCGTGCTCATTGGCGGATTTAACGATGATGAGATCCTTCCGCTGGCGGAGTTTACCCGGAAGTATCCTGTGGATGTGCGTTTTATTGAAATGATGCCCATGTGCGACAGCTCCGGCTTTGGCCCGGAAGCGTATATTCCATTTACAAGGGTTTTGGAGGCTCTGCCGGAAGCGGTACCGGCTGCCAAAGATGGCGGTGTTGCCAAACTCTTTCACCTGCCTGGCGCACTGGGCAATATTGGCCTTATCAGCCCGGTGAGCGCCCATTTTTGCGGGGAGTGCAACCGCATCCGACTGACTGCAGACGGAAAAGTGAAGCCCTGTCTGCATTCCAATGCGGAGTATCCACTGAAAGGGCTGGATTTCGATGGCATGAAAGCACAGCTGGAAGCAGCGATTTTGGGAAAACCCCAATGGCATGGGAATCTGGATGTTGCGCACAAATCGGGCGCCGGTCGGAATATGAATCAAATCGGAGGTTGAGTATGGCAGATTTTACCCATTTTAATGACCAGGGACGGGCCAAAATGGTAGATGTGGGGGGAAAGCCCATTTCTCAGCGCGTGGCCGTTGCGGCAGGCCGGGTGTTGGTGAATGAACACACATTCGCGCTCATTCAAAGCGGCGGCATGAAAAAAGGAGATGTGCTGACCGTTGCCCAGATTGCGGGGGTCATGGGTGCCAAGCGCACACCGGATATCATTCCCATGTGTCACCCCATTTTGATGGATGGCATCAACCTGGAGCTTTCTCTGGATGAACACAGATCCAGCGTAGAAATCAAGGCCACCGTTTCCTGTGACGGAAGAACCGGCGTGGAAATGGAGGCACTTACCGCTGTCAGCACCGCCGCTCTGACAGTGTACGATATGTGCAAAGCGGTGCAAAAGGATATGACGATCACGGACATCCGCCTGCTTTCCAAAACCGGCGGAATCCACGGCGATTACAAACGGGAGGACGAATCATGGCATATACAGCAGCAGTGATTACCATCAGCGATAAGGGATATCGGGGCGAGCGGGAGGACACCAGCGGCCCCAACCTGGTGAAGATTCTGACGGAGAAGGGGTTCGACGTGACCTATACCGCCATCGTTCCCGATGAGGCGGAGATGATCCAATCGGAGCTTTTGAAGTGTACAGATGAAAAGAAGATTGCCCTGGTGCTCACTACCGGCGGCACCGGCTTCTCACCCCGGGATATTACCCCGGAAGCCGCTATGGAGGTAATCCAGCGTCCGACTCCCGGTATCCCGGAGGCTATGCGGGCAGAATCCATGAAGATCACACCCAAAGGCTGCCTGAGCCGCAGTGTTGCGGGCATTCGGGCACGCACCCTGATCATTACCCTGCCAGGCAGCCAAAAGGCATCGGCAGAGAATATTCTGGCGGTCATCGACCCGGTGGCCCATGGCCTGGATATGCTCTACAGCGAGGGCAGTGCGGACTGTGCAAAATAAAAGAAAATCCCATTTCCGAGCAGGAAATGGGATTTTTTATACATCGAAACGGTTACATGAAATTCCGCACATTTTTCCGGATTTCTCGTATCAGTAAAGCTCTATTTCCGTGACACACTCGTTTTTGATGCGACCCACCAGATATTGCAGAGCATCCACCACATGGGGGCGGATATCGCCGCCGATGAGCACATACATGATGTCGTCACCAACGCTCAGTTTCCCTTCGTTCAGCCAGACCTTGATGTAGAAAATGCCGTCCAACTTATAGGTTTCTGCGATGATGGCATCCACAGCCTCCTGATTGTAGGAAAACTGCATCCCCACAACGGGCCTGGTATCGGCGGCACCCTGGCGTACTTTTGCCTTGGCACTTTCCCGGACAATGCCGTTATGGGTCAGATACATGCCAATCTTAGGGACGCTTTCGTGGGCCTTGGCCTCTTTCAGCCAGGAATCCATGGAAGGACTTGTTTTCTTGCTCATATTATAAACCTCCAATTCTTATCCGCCTGCGGATAGAAATCGTAATTGAAACTGCCTGTAAATCAGAAGCGCGGAATCATCTGAACCTTCAAAGATGACTCTGGTCTGAGGCAGTGCCAAACCAGCGATCCTGCGGGGTGGGAGGACGGCCACGGTAATCCGGCAATCACGGAACCGGTAACCATCCGCAGTGGCATGAACCTCCCTATGATAAAGGAAAAAGGTTTCTATACGCTCTGGTTCCAAAGCCCACACTTCTTCTTTGAACATGCGATCCCCTCCTGTTGCATCTTATCATACTATGGAGAATAGTGAAAGAGCTGTTTTGAATCATTTCATATAATTTCGTATCATTTTGCACAGCCTCTGAAAAGGGCGGCTTGTACTATTTGTTCAAATGTGATATAGTATTATAAATTGATTGGTCGGTTTTCGTGAAATTGACTGATTTCCAAAGTTTGCAAAGCGGTGGACGAGCCTCTTTCCAGACGCCATGATCGGGTGCAGCTTTCGGCTGTGCTTTTGGTGTTGCGGAAACTGGCTGGTCTTCTTTATATTTCTTTATATTTAGGAGGTAAGACAATGAAAAAGATTCTGTCCATGCTGCTGGTTTTTGCCATGATGTTTGGTCTTCTTGCCTGCGGCGCAAGCAAGCCTGTTGAGACGCAGGCTTCCACTGAGGCTTCCACTGAGGCTCCCGCCACAACGGCTGTCCCGACGGAAGCCGCCGCTGAGGTTCCCACCCAGGCCGGTCTTGTGGTGGATACCTGCATTCTGAAGGAAGCCGACGACAAGATGCTCAACACCTACACCGTTATCGCCGTAAATCCCGAGGCGCCTTTTGTGGATGCTGACGGCAACTCTGTCGCTGACGTTGCGGTGAATACCGCCGGTGCGGATGCCCTCATCCAGTGGTTCCTGACCCAGGAAACGTTGGACCTGGCCGCAAATTATGGCTTTAAAGAGTACGGTGAGTCTCTGTTCTACGTCAAGGACGGTGCCCCTGTTTATACAGGTGAGATTGCGCCCGCTACCGAAGAGACAAAGGTCATCCGCCTTTCCACCACCACTTCTGTGAAAGACTCTGGTTTGCTGGGCTATCTGCTGCCCATCTTCGAGAGCACTTATGGCTACACTGTGGAAGTCCAGTCTGCCGGTACCGGCAAGGCAATCTCTGCCGCCAAGTTCGGCAATGCCGACCTGATTCTGGTCCATGCTAAGAGCCAGGAAGAAGCCTTTGTTGAAGAGGGCTTCGCCCGCACTGTAGATGGCTTCGAAGCAGAGCGCATTTCCTTCCTGTATAACTATTTCGTTCTGTGCGGACCTTCTGCGGATCCTGCCGGTGTTAAGGAGGCAGCTTCCGTTCTGGATGCGTTTGCAGCCATTGCGGAGGGCGAGTATCCCTTCATCTCCCGTGGCGACGGTTCCGGCACCCACACCAAGGAGCTGTCCCTGTGGCCTGAGACTCTGGGTATCACGAAGGAGGCAGAGTCCTTCGCTCCCTACACGCAGTGGTACACCTCTGCAAATGCCGGTATGGGCGCATGTCTGGTGATGGCAGAGCAGATGCATGCTTACATCCTGACCGATAAGGCAACCTTCCTGACTTTCGTTGCCAACGATGGCAACATAAGCTGAGGAAACTCTGGGTTCATTTTCTGCGGCTGACGCTATATGTACAGTTTCCAAAAACTTGCTTTTTTGAAAAAATCTGCGTAAACTGTATCCCGTGGGGAATTTCCCCACGGGATTTTACAAAAAGAAAGGAGGCTGCACTGTGGGAACGGCCCTTCAAAAGGCGATTTCTCTTATCCTGTCTTCCGATGCAGAACTTCTGAACATTTTGAAAGTCACAGCGCAAATGAGCCTCAAAAGCTCTTTGCTTGCACTGCTGCTGGGTGTTCCGCTGGGAATCTGTCTGGGCAATAGCAAATTCCCCGGGAGAGGGCTTCTGATTATCCTGAACCGAACGCTTATGGGGATGCCCCCTGTGGTATGCGGCCTACTGTTTTACATCCTTTTCTCCGGGGTCGGCCCTCTGCGACACATGAAGCTGCTGTTCACGGTTAAAATCATGATTCTTGCCCAGGTGGCGCTGATCACCCCCATTGTTGTGGGGGCTATGGAGACTTATGTGGCGGGAGTGTCTCCGGCGATTCGGGAAACAGCCAGGGGCTTGGGGCTGGGAAGAGGAAGGACGTTTTTGCTGCTGTGCAATGAGTGCCAGTACTGTATCATCTCTTCCTATCTGTTGGCGTTTTCCAGATCTATTGCAGAGGTCGGGGCAGTGTCCATGGTGGGCGGTGCCATTGCCTGGAAAACGAATGTGATGACCACAGCCATTATGCAGTACACCAATCAGGGAAAATTCTCTCTGGGCATTGCCCTGGGCATGATTCTGCTGGCGGTTTCCCTGCTGGTGAATGTTGTGATATCTCTGCTGCAAAGGAGGCTCAGTCAATGATAATTCCAGCCTTTTCCAAAACCTATGGGCAGAAAAAAGTGCTGGATTTTCCGGGAATGGAATTGCAGCCTGGAAACATATATGCGATTCTCGGAGCAAACGGAAGCGGAAAATCCACATTTTCAAAGATTCTGGCAGATGTCCTTCCGGCAGACCGGAAAATCCGCTTGGAACCAAGCATTGGCTATCTTCCCCAGAAGCCCTATGCCTTTCGTATGTCTGTCAGAAAAAACATCCTGCTGGGCGGCAGGGATATCCAGAAAGCGGAGTCCCTCGCGAAAGCACTGTCTCTGACAGAACTGGAACATAAACGGGCGGATCGTCTCTCCGGCGGTGAGACGGCACGCATGGCGATGGCAAGATTGATGATGGGAACATACGATGTGGTGATTCTCGATGAACCAACGGCAGCCATGGATATGGAAACCACCGCTGCCGCGGAAACTTTGATTCAGTCCTATGTGCGCCAGACCAATTGTATTTTGATTTTGGTCACCCACTCCCTGCAGCAGGCAAGGCGAATCGCTGATGAAGCGATGTTTTTTCAAAAAGGGGAAGTACTGGAGTATGGTCCTGCAGAAAGTCTGCTGTATTCCCCCACACGTGTGGAATTGAAGAGATTCCTGGAGTTCTACGGAAACTGATGACACTCCGAAAACAGCTGTCTTCGTTGCTTTTGTGCTGAAGATGGCTGTTTTGTTCTTTATAATAGTAGCCGCAAGCAGTGTTAACTTGGACAGGCTCACGCAAAAGCCATGACACCCGACCATGAAATCACCGCAAAACAGGCAGAGCTGGATAAACTGTATGATTCCTTCTCTGCAAAGTATGGACTGATCAACTCCAAAGGAAACCGGCTGGCGTTCTCGGATGACAGTTCCTACTATCTGCTGTGCAGTCTGGAAGTCTTGGACGATATCTAACCATATAGGCACCTAAATACGGGTGAAATATTGAGTTTATTTATAACCAATTAGCCTTCAGGCCGATGCTAAGGCAGCCCCGTCAAACACCTGTTATCACTACATGATAAAATCCGATGATATGACTGTTAATAAATTAATAGAACAGTATTTAGATTTAAAAACCAATTTAGCTGTATCAACAAAAGAAAATTATACCCATATATACGAAAAAAATATTAAGGATACCAAATTGGGTAAATCTAAAGTAAAAGACATAAAAAAAATGGATATTCAAGCTTTTTACGCCTATTTGTTTACTAAAAGAAATTTTTGCAGAGGAACAATACAATTATATCAAAATATATTATTTCCCGCATTTCAAATGGCTGTAGATAATGACATAATTAGAAAAAATCCTTGTAATGGATGTATGAAAGAATACACCAGAGGATCTATGAGTTCCACAAAATATCCATTATGGATACTTGGTTTGAAAAACTGATGGAGAAATAATCTAGGAAAATAGTTTAAAGTTTACATG
>OGIE01000604.1_pt1 | contig 53408 bp, 72 predicted proteins | sample 1571581 | NCBI WGS metagenome assembly OGIE01 (sample SAMEA2582021, study PRJEB24529) | metagenome | biome: Human gut stool | place: China | collected 2011 | reverse complement strand
ATCCTCTAGCAGTTTGAAATAGGAACTTAACCTTTCAATAGGACTAGAGGAACTTTTTGAATTCAATTTTAAGTACTTAAAACAAATTTTTATGAATGAGAATGAATTTTTAATTGATGAAGATGACCCGTATATGGGTTTAGAAGATCCTGTACCTCAGGAAGTAACTGAGGAGGATGAATCACTTCAATCTGATGAAGTAGATGACTCTGAAATTGATGGCTCAATTAAATCCTACGAATATGAATTAGCTAAAGCTTATGACGATATAGTTAGAGCTGGAGACTTAACTGAGGTAATTCAGACAGTTATATCTGCTAATCCTATAAATAGCAATGGAGTTATCGTAGGAGAAAAATTAAAGGAATTCATGCATATTCAAGGAAAGACTAGAATAGTAAATAACTATTCATCAGGGTTACTGGTAGCCAGTGACGTTGAGTCAGATATGGAAGGTGACGACAGTGGAGAATTAAATGAGAGGAAGGAAAGGGAGTATAAAGATTTAATATGGAGATTTATTAAGTCATTAGCTGAAAGAGACTTATCTAAGGATAGTGCTACACTAAGAAGAAGAAAGCTTAGACATATACCTGCTCTTATAATTTTCTTATTCTCAAGTAAAATGTATGGACTCATAATAAATTGTCCATATCTCCCTGAAGAATATCAGGAACAGATTAAAAATGCACTGTTGAAGATAAATGAGAGAAAATATGAGCTAGTGGATGAGTTAGCTAATATGTATGAAGCTGCAGGGAGTGACCTCTTAGCTGCTAAGGTTAGAGATATGAAATTATCATTCTTTGATAAGGAACCTGCTGAGTTAAGAACTTCCGTAGAGTTTAGAGATATAGTTATTAAAGATAGCGATATAGTTATATATAAGTCAGTAAGAAATAAGTATGTAAATATATCTAAATCTATTACTCAGGAAGTAGCTAGTGACTTAATAGAGGTTGTGATAGATAAAGATGCTGGAATATCAGAGAAATTAAAAGATAAAGTAAGAACTGAATCAATAAATGAAGTAAAAAGTTTATTAAAGGATTTCGCTGAGAATTCTTCATCTAATAAAGATAACGAAGTAGCTATTAGTATACTATTAAATAAATAATAAATTATGGCATCATTAGAGATATTAACGGATGAAGCTATCATAGATTATACTAGGAAAGGAAATAAAAATTTCATCCTTACAGATCATAGGGATGTAAATGCTAGGTATAAATATCTTTATCCATATAGAAGGGGAGTATACGATCCTGAGATATTTGGATCAGCGTACTCTGATAGGTGTTATTGTGGAAAACTTAGAGGTATATCTAATGAGCCCTGCCCTGAATGCGGAGCTATGGTATTATCTGAAGAGGATGCCCTCAGAAGATTTGCCAGAATAGAATTACCATTTTATTATTTAAATTCTTTAAGATTTGATATATTTAAAGAGTTTATAGATGATACATTCAGTAGTAGTAAGATAGTAACTAAATTTTCTGATGAACCTGTTAAGTTAGGATTTAATTCTTCAGGGTCAAGGAAATTAAATCAAAAGGTATATGATTCATGCCAATTTGAATATGATCCTTCAACTAAGGAGTTGACTATAACTGATACTATTACTGATGAATCAAAATGTAGTTATGAAGGTTTGATGTCAATTATATCTGATCATTTCCCAGATAGATTGACTCAATATAAGGACTTTATAAATAGACTTTATTTAGTTCTTCCGTCATATATGAGACCTCCATCAATAACTATGCAAGGTAGAACTAAGAATGTAGGAATTCATAAGCTAACTATATGGTATGAATTAATAATAAGGCTATGCTGCGTAGCCGATGTAGAAGCTAAGAATTCTAATTATTCTAGAGTAATGAAGATGCTTAAAACTCCAGGTGAGAGAGTTAGGTATACTGCATTATTGAGAGCTATGCTAAACTTTGGTAGGAAGGAGGCTACTGATCTACTTAATACTAGTAAAGCTAATTTAGCTCGTGGATTATACGCTGTAAGAACTAAGAACTCATTAAGATGCCCTATAGTTCCTAGTACTACACTTCCAATAGACGAAGTTCAGATTCCTAGACACTTAGCGTATGAGATATGTAGGTCAGGATTTATAAAGTTCCTAATGGAGCAATATAATTTCACTGAGGAGCAAGCTAAGTTTAGTACCATGAATGAATCATCAAACTTAGACTTACAAAGGGCATTCGATGAATATGTAAATGGAAATCCTAAGAAAGGAATTCCTCAACAATGCGTTATCATCAATAGACCTCCAAGTTTGCACGAATACAATATGATTAAAATTAAAAGTCACGCTATACAGTAATGTATAGATGAAAATCACGTTAATTGCTGGAAACTCTATTAACTCAGATAGACAATCAGCAGGTAAGATATACTAATTAAGATGCATAGAACTAATTGATATGATAGATTATGCATTTAATTATTGGAATAGATCTGAGCATATGAAAGAGCTCCATCGCCTAGGGAGATACAAAGGAACTTCTAAGATAGGGGAGTGGAATAAGTCAGATGAGAAAAGAAATAGAATGCATGCATTACGCATTAAAAATTCTATGGATAAATCATCTACTGGATATGGTTCTGAATATCATATGAGATTATCCAATAGAGAGTTATTATTTAATAAGTTCCAAGGGAAGACTGGATACCTATATTTATTAACATTTCCATCCAGTATAAAAGTTGGTTTCTCAAAGGATTATGAAGGGAGAGCTAGCTATCTGGGAGGGAAAATATTAAAGATAGTATCAGGTCCCACCGAAGAATTAGCTGATTTAGAATTTGATATATTCATAAAGTTTATGAATTATACTAAATTAAATTCTGAGGGAACTAGATATACTGAATTTATGGATAAGAAGGTATTAAGTGAAGTCGAGAAATTCATAAATGAGAGAGTTAAAGAAAGTAAGAACCTAAAATACATATCTTAATTAGTTATAAACTTCAACGACTATCTCAGTTGAGAGTAGATCTAAGTAGATCGAAAAGCGTGATATCTTATTGAGATGATAAGATAAAGATATAGTCTGATCTATATAGTGATATATAGGAGTTCATTCAGTTTTAATATTGATGAGAACCGTATGAATCTAACGAATTCATATGAACATATATGTGGATGTAAAATGAGGATAGCTAAGTATGGTGAACCTGACTATGCTATCCACATGCCTATTTTATTGTGTGAACCTTTGGCAGGAGACTACGATGGGGATTTAGTGACGACATTTGGTCCCCTAACCCTGTGAATTTCTGGAACCTCCTACTACTATAAGGAAAATCAGAAGTTCATTCATACATATATATATTTTATGTATTAATGAATTCAACGACTATCGAAATCAATGACCTAAGTTATTAGAGAGTAGAGTACATTCAAGTGAATGGAAGTGCAGGGATATTATATGTATAATATAAGATATAGTCTGATCTAATCAGTAATGATTAGAAGTTCGTAAGAGAACTGCAGTAAATTAACGACTTACTGTGAACATAATGCAAATAGCAGTCCACCTCATACCTCAGGAGTATGCGGATGAGACTATGAGATTAATGTCACCTAGGTACGTGACAAAATATAAGAAGAACCTTAATATGTAGGGTCCTAGTACGGTGACGTACTAGTAAACTCCTTTTGAATTGCTGGAAACTCTCTTTAATTAGAGACAATCAGCAGGTTTAGTTTTAGATATTAAGAAAGGAGAAATATGAAAGATATACTTATAAATTTACTTAATTCTAAGAATTTTAAAACTTATAGCTCCGATGACTTAGTCATATCATCAGGGAGAGGATCAGTAACTTACCTCATACCTGGATTTATTACAAATAGTAATATTGACATGTATGTAGGAAGAGGAGAGTTCAATAAATTCCTTAAAAATTTAGGAATATCTCATCAAGAATATTATGACCTTTTAGTATTAGGAATAGCTGATGAGAGGTTAAGACCTAAATGTAAGTGTTCTAAATGTAATAATACAGTTACTTTTAGAACTATTAAGCAAGGTTATAGAACTTACTGCAGTATTTCATGCGGGTCTTTAGATAGACCTCAAGATATTAAAGACAAGTTAATAAAATCTAGAATTGGCAAGAAAGATAGCGATGAGATAAGACGCAGGAAGTCCCTAGCTAGAAAAGGATTTAAATGGGATGACGATATTAAAATAAAGATATCTAAGTCAAATACTGGAAAGAAAAGAAGTTTAGAGACTAGAAAGAAAATTTCTGAAAATTCTAAGCGTCAATTTTCAACACTTCAGTCTAGGATAGAAGATAGTAAGAGAATGATAGAGTATTGTAAAAATAATCCTGAGTTTCTAGATAACCTAATAAAATCTGGAAAATACAATAGTAAGAAAGGATACGTTAAATTAAATAAATATAATAACTCCGAGTTTTATTATATGTCATCTTGGGAGAAAGATTTATTATGCATCTTAGATAATCTAGACTATGTATCTGAGATAGATAAAAGTCCTAGGATTTCTTATAAATTTAATGGAATAGATAAAATATACGTTCCTGATATATTAGTAAAATTAATTGATGGTACAGTAGTAGTAATAGAGGTAAAACCTCAACACTTCCTTATGGATGAAAAAGTTGTAGCTAAAAGATTGTATGCCAGCAGATACTTTAGATTAATAGGGTATAAATATATTACTATTACTAACCATGGAATATATGATAAAAACTTTTCGTTATACAAGTATATCTAAAACTAAACTTCAACGACTATCTAGAAATGGAGTAGGGTTCAAGTGGACTCGAAGTAAAAGGCATCTTATTGTAATGATAAGATGAAGATATAGTCTGATCTATATAGTGATATATAGCAGTTCATAAGAGAACGAGATTGAATTAACGACTCAATCTGAACATAATGACAGAACATAAACGTACCTGGACACGAATTTCTTAACGGCTTAGCAGTAGCCACTAAGATAGAATATGATGATTTGGACGAATTAAAGAATCCTCATATATATTATGATGACTACGCAGAACTTGTAAAGGATGTGGAGGTTAATAAAAAGTTAAGTTTGAATAAGTTAATTTTATTTAACGGAAGCATTAAAACTCCAGATGGAGGAGAGATTAAATATAATAATCAGGTAACTACATTAGGTAGACTACGTTTATCTAAGATGATGGGAGGAGATATAGATACTATACCTGGACTTTTAAAACAACCATTAACTCAAATGGATGGAGGTGCAGGTTCAAGGATGGTATCATACCTACAGCAATTTCCTGATTATATAGAAAGATTAAATGAAATTCAGAAGTACGCATTGAGAGTGGTCACTGCCAAGGGAGTTATCACTTTTGACTTTGATACATTATATGCAGAAACTGACAATGAAACCTATAAAGAAATTAGGGAGATAGCTGACAGTGATAAATATACTGATAAGCAAAAATCCCTTTTAATTACTGAAAAGTATAAAGAATATTTAAATAAGGTAAAAGATACAGTGAGAGATGACGTCAAGAGAGATATTAAAGATGCAAATAGAGTTAAGATTGACTCTATTGTAGCTATGGTAGCTCCGTCATTTATAGTATCTGGTGTAGATGAAAAGCCTATAGTAAATAATACTACATTAATAAATGGAATGTCAAGTAAGGATTATATATATCATGCGATAGAAAACAGATCCTTACAATCAATTAAACAATCTGGAACACCCTCAAGTGGCTTGATATATTAGGTCACTATAAATTGTATATATGCTGGAAAACCCTAACGTAAAGTCGAGGGCAATCAGCAGATGAATCTTGAATTAATTATAGTACGTACATGAAAATTGTTATGCAGATCTGAAGATATAAAATTCTCTGATTTAAGAAATGTATTAAATTTTATTAAAACTTATAAATAGCTGCATGGCTATTATTAATTCAAGATAAATTCATCCCAACGACTATCGAAATCAACGGTTCGAAACGTTAGAAAGTAGAGTAGGGTGCAAGTTTATGGCACTCGATACATACAACAATAACATAAGTTATTGAAGATATAGTCTGAGCTTCATGGAGACATGAAGAAGTTTTAGAACTGATGCAGTCTTACGAATTGCATTGAACATAACTGTCCTATCACGTCAATTACGCTTCCTTATGAGTGATTACGTATATAAGATGGGAGATGATCCAGATAATAAATGTATATTAATACCTAGGTATAGATCTGAAGGTAGGGTAGCTCCAAATGGAAAATTATATCCTAAATTCACTGGAAAGCCTAGTGAAGAGGATTTAGTCCCTGTTAGGTCTATTGTTACTAAGTCGAAAGAATTAGGAGTTGTTACACCTGACCTAGTAAGTTCTTTATACCATTTTGATTTGAAAGATGACGATCCTATTGGATTATCTTTTGCTACTAGCTTGACTCAGTCAATTACTCAGGGAGCATTGTCGCTTTAATTATTTAGAGCCATTATATAGTAATATATAATTGAAAACCTCATTAATTGCTGGAAACTCTATTAACTCAAATAGACAATCAGCAGTTGCTTTAGTTATAAATTTTTATATGTGAGCTATGATATATTAATTTAATGTTAGCTATGGAAAACTTAAAAGTATATCATAACCCAGGAGAAATAGTAAGTATAGGTGAGAAAAAGAAACTCATGTATCTAGATCAGCTTAAAGAAGATATAGTATACATAGGATGTTATAAATTTAAGAAATATATAAAATCCATGTATAATTTAACTATAGAAGAATACTATAATCTCGTAACTACAGGAGATAAGGATTCTATACATATATGTAAGAATAAGAACTGCAATAATATAGTTAAGTTTGATAGGCTAAGTGAAGGATACAATTCATGCTGTTGCAGAAAATGTAATGGAAAATACGTAGCAGATCTTCTTATTAAAGAAGGTAGGCTAGAAATGAATAAACCTGAATTTAGGAAATTAGCTATTTTATCAGTTAAGAAAATGCACGAAGATGGGTCTCACCCATTTAACACGGTTGAGGTACATGCAAGGTCCAGAATGACGGACTTTATTAGAAAATCATTAAAATCAGGCAAAACTATGGCTTATGTATATTATGCTGAATGTAATGATCCGTTAAAGTTCAAGATCGGCATAACATGCGATATAAGTAACTATAATGGGCTAATGAATCTTCATGGATATAAGTCAATGACTGAGATAGCTAGAGGAGACATTAGGCATATAGCCGAGATAGAGTATAATATAAAGATTCACTTCAATCAAAGAATCGAATATTATGACATAAGTAGAAAAGATGAAATTCTAAATTACATAGAATCAATTAAATAGCTCACATTAACCTATAATATTTATAACTTAAGTAATTCAACGACTAGAGTTTAATACTCGTAGAGTGCAAGTTTATGGCACTTGAAATATGAGGTATCCGTATCTATGAATACGGATAATGATATAGTCTGTTCTATATGGTGACATATAGAAGTTCATAAGAGAACTGGCATAAGATTACGACTTATGTTGAACATTAAAGAAACATGGTGGACATGAAAGAGTACTTGACGAATCTGGAATCCTGAGGGCACCTGAGGGATGTAGATTAATTGATGATCCGGATTGGATAATTTTATCGTGTAGAGGTGGAAAGGAGTTGAAATACCCTAAGCCTACTAACTTTGTACTAAATGATAAGCCTAAATATCAGAAAGGAGATATAATCGGTACCGCTTATAGAACTACGTCACCTATCTATACTCTTAACTGCCTAATTAAGCTAATGAGAGCTAGAGGATCAGATGGATCTAGGTATTTTGAGAAAGATAATGTATTGGTATCCGATTGTTACTCATATGAGTCAGGAGTAATACATTACTTAAAAGATGAAGATTCAGGAGATATATTAGTTAAGGTAGGTGACATATACTATGATTACGAACCTGAAGCTATGTATTATTACCCTGATGGATCCACTATCAGTAAATATCAGAGATTTTGTTCTGGAGTATGTAACATTAGGAAAGTAACTAATGATCTACAAGATCCAGCTAAAATATATTCTATATTTAGACGTCAGTTCTATGAGTCATCATCTAAGGATTACGCTAAGAATAAAGTAATTGGAGATGGAGATAATAGAGAAGAAATTGTAGAGCTCACATATGTATCGTTAACTCATACTGAAATAATGTCAGATGGAACCTACGATATAGATTATAAGGGAGTTCATAGTGGAATTATGGATAATGATTCATTCTTCACTTTATTGTCCTATGGATATTCTGGAAAAGTAGTAAGTAGAGCTTTAAAAGGTGACATAGAGCTTAAAGCTGACGCTAGTACTAAGACGATATTAGGTTTGTTACTTAATAATAAACTAGATGAATAAAATAACTTCAACGCATGGGAACAATTAAAATTGAGTTAGACCTTCCTGAATTCAAGAAGGAGATTGAATTGAAGATAGTGATAAATAAAGATGGAGTGCAATTAGGCACTCCACTTGTTTATAGACAGGTAGATAATGTTCAAGTAAATAACCCTCAGTATCCTCCATCTACATGGAAGGAACCAGCAGGAGGGAGAGTTGATGTTACTTCTAATAAATACGATACATATGTTACATCAGCTCCAGTAACTAATACGCCTAATAAAAATACTGTTCAATCTACTAATACTTCAGGAATAGTTAGCTCTATGACAGGAACATATTAACTATTTAGGTATGAACAAAGAAGAACTTGAGAATATAAAAGAATCTTATTATTCTATATTCCTAGCATTTAAGGTCACTAAGGATGTTCTTAATGAGGTGAATGATGAAAATATCGTATCAGCTAGGAGTATACTATATAAGAAGATAAATTCATGTATTCCCAATCAGGAATACGATGTATTTAACTCAACTGTCGTAATATATAAAACAGAGGATGATTTTAATTATCTTATAGTTTACAATTCCTTTATAAGGAATAATGAAAAATTTCCTATGGATAGCTATGTAACGACTAGAGAAGTTAAGGATTCTATTAAAAATGAATTTATAGAATTTTTTGACTCAATAAGCTTAGATTATAAATTAGTAAATATTAAATCGTTAGTATAAATGAGTAACTTTAACGAATATTTTCGGTCTACAGGTCTTAAAAGGATGATGGATGAATTCTTAGATGGGATAGATTCGTATTCTGACACTAAAATTACTAAGTTATCTTATAAGATTAGAGATGACCTAAATCATCCTGCCAATTACTACTTAGAGAATAAACTCACTGCTGAGTTTAGAATTCAGGTAGAATATGAGCAAGATGGTGATGGAGTGATAAAGGAAGCTGAATTCGCTGTTCCTAAAGAGATTGAAGGGGCATTCATTATGGATGGAGCTTATAGACTTTCTACTGCTACTTTAGGGAGGGATTTTGAATGCAGAATGTATGACTCTAGTGATACTGGATCTATTGAAGATATGTCGTTTGATTTTAATAGACGATTTAATTATGGTACTTATATTTTAAGTATAAGTAATATAGATCCGACTCTAGGATTCATAAATGAGAAACAAATCGAGATTAAATATAGTGACCTCGATAAGATAGCTAACTCAGATGACCCTAGAAAAGTATTACTCGAACTAACTGAAAGACAAAGAAAGAAACTTCAAATTAAGCTAGACCTAGATTATGATCCAAAATACATAACCACTAGATTAATTGAAGATTGTAAAAAGATAAGTGATGATAGAACTTATGATTATATAGTCGATAAGACTATTGATACAGTAGCATCATCATTTATGTATTACTTATTTACTGCAGATAGAAGGAAAAACTTCTATACTACTAAGAGTAAATTAAGGTCAAATTATACTAGGTACGGAAGGATAAATTTAAGTTATCTTACCTCATTATGTAATAGATACTTTAGAAAAGGAAGTTCTGAACTTCAGATACCTCCTGGAATTAATCCATTGAACCTAGATAGCTTTAAGAATAAGATACAGATAAATCCTACTGTAGCTTATAATCCTACTATGTCAGACCTCATTGACATAGCTGATACTCCTATTAATGGAAATACAAACCTTCAAAATTCATTGACTGTATCTGCACATGTCACTGATGATGGAGTGATGTTTGATGTATTCGATAAGTCATTCAATAAAATAACCATTCCATATATGGATTATCTTAATTCTAAAGTCATAGCTAGCGAATATATAGACTATGATAATAATGAGATAAAACCAGATGAGAATGGAAAAATTGAAGTAAAATATAGGATGAGAAGGAAGATGGTTGATAAGGACGACTATGACCTAATTGACCTCCATCCAGATTTTAGACTATCATCTACATCAAGAAGAATACCATTCGTTAACTTTACTGACTCTGTACGTATCTCTATGGGTACATCCATGTTGAAGCAGTCCATTCAGCTAATCAACGCTGAACGACCTTTAGTGGATACTGGAAATAATGAAGAGTTGAGTAGTAACGTTATAGCTGACAAATATCAGGGGACTGAAGGTGAGGTAACTGACGTTACTTCAACTGAGGTAGTAATTAAGGATAATGATGGAAAGGTGTATAAGATACCTAAGAGAAGCTATATACCGTCATTAAATCAGATATCAGTTTACTCTGAAGCCAAGGTTAAGGTAGGAGATAAAGTTAAAAATGGAGATGTAATAGTAGGTGGAGTTACTATAGAAAAAGATACAGTGAAAACTGGTATAAATGCAAATGTATTATTTCATGCATACCATGGATTAATTAATGAGGATGCCATAGTAGTATCTGAGTCATTTGCTGATAAAATGGCTCACTATTCTATAGTTGATCTATCAATAAATATAAAGACTAATACTGCATTAAATTGGATAGCTCCAATAGGCACTGTAGTAAAATTTAAGGAGCCTATAGTTAAATGTAAGAAAACTGCAGTATTAAATGAAGTTAATAAAATTATTAAGGATAAATTAGGTGAATTAATAAATTACAGTATAGATGACTATACTGAACCGTATGATTTGATTGTTCCTAATAATATTGAACAGGCAGTAGTAGCTGACGTTAAGATTATGAAGAATAATCCGATAATACCTAAGAATGTTAAATCACCTGATTATACTTATGCTGAGACTAGTGAAGAGGTGTCAAATGAATATTTCAAGAGATACGATAAGGATAGAAAAGTGATAATTGACAATTATCCTGAGTATATCTCTGACGATGTATTAAAAGACTTTGAGATAGATAGATACGAATATAAGCTGGTCTATGTAGTTAAAGTTCGATTGATAGTTTATAATAGGCTTAAAATTGCGGATTTAATTTGGTCCGAGTATACGGAAACGTATAATATAGAACAATGTGAATTGCTGGAATCTCCTGAGTTTATTCGACATTTATCAGGACAATCAGCAGCTTAATTTGAAATAAAATTAAGTTCAACGACTATCCCGTAAGGGAGTAGGGAGGAAGCCCTCTCGAAGTACATTGCATCTGAAAAGATGAAGATATAGTCTAGTCTATATGGTAACATATAGCAGTTCGTAGTTGACTTGTCAATCTATAATGATATGTCAATTTATAAAAGAACGATATAAGATTAGCAAACTTATATGAATAATACGAAATTAACAAATAGGTTACGGTCATAGCCTCCTTATATAGTAATATATAAGTGAAACTGTATTAATTGCTGGAAACACTTGTTAAGTCAATTGTACTGTATTTTAATTACAGTAATAATCAATTGAATAGAGTCAATCAGCAGCTGCAATAATAGAAAATTAAAATTCTAATAAAATAATATTAATAAAAATGTCGAAAATGAAAAATAAACTAGTTATAAAATGCCCTTGGTGTAATAGAATATTGAATTCTAAAAGGTCAGCTTCCCATCACTTCAGATACAGTCATAATAAATCAGTACTAGACTACTTTATAGAAACTAAAGGAGTGAAATATGTGACATGTCAATACCCTGGATGTAATAATATAGTCAAATTTCAAGGAGGATGGAAACCTAATAGGACATGTTGTCATTCTCATCAAATGAGTTTAATGGCGGTAGAAGGTAATCATTGGTATCAAAGTAAGAATAGGAAAAAGGATGAGAATGGATGTGACTTAATAATGAAAGGAGTCACTGAACGTGGTAATAATCCATTCTCTAGTAAGAATAGGGTACATGATGAAAATGGGAATGACATAATTGCTAGGAGGTCAATGGAGTCAAAACTATTATCTGGGATAGTCAATCCTATAACTTATAAATCAGGATCTAGGGATGTTGATCCATCTAAGACTTCAAATGTATATGTTTTAATACCTTATGATCTAAAATACGTAAAGGTAGGGAGATCAATTAATTCAGTGTCTAGAATTAATTCTTTATCTGAATATATAAAGGTAAAAGACGTAGTACTATTTGATACTAACGAGGTAACTGCAGCTAAAGTAGAAGCTGCAGTTCATAAAGAATTCTGTAAATTTATATGTTTAGATAGGTCAATAATAAACTATTCTGAGTGGTACGATATTGATCAATTAGATAATATAGTTAAATTTATTAAAAATTTTATATTGCAGTTCAACGACTAGAGTTTAACACTCGTAGGATACATATGTATTCGAAATGTACAGCACCCTTTTTAATGGAATTTAAGGGTGAAGATATAGTCTGATCCTTATGGAGACATAAGGGAGGTAGTTCTTTATTTATAAAGCAATATTACCCACTATAAAATAATGAATTATAGTGAACATATATGATGGAGGTAAAGGAGTTATCTCAAAGATAGTTCCTGACGAAGATATGCCTATTGTAAATGGAAAGAAAATCGAAGTTATACTAAATCCTTATGCATTGATATCTAGAAAAATTCCATCTCAGATTATGGAGATATTCTTATCAAACATAGCTGTGAAGCTACATGATAATGTTGAGGAAATGAAAAACGGACATATGGATGAAATTATGCCTATGATAAATAAATATTATGGGAATAAATTTAAAGATATGTCAGTTCAAGAGTTTATCAAGCTTCATAATGAGAAAGGATTAGATATCTATTCATTCAATGTTGGATGCTTCAGTCATTTCACACCTGAGTTAATTCAAAAGTGGGGAGATGAACTTGGAGTGACAACTCAAGCTGACGTTTATATGCCTGAGAAGGAGTTAGCTGACTTAGATGAACTTAAAGAAATTTTATCTGAAGACGAATACAATGAAGTAGTAAAATCAATGGAAGGTAAATTCCGTAAGGTTGACAAGCCATTGATGACAGGCAGCATGTGTATGATGAAACTTCTCCATTGTCCAGAATTTAGTAATAAGGTAACTTCAGATATGGAAGATGTCAAATGGTCTGAGCCTATACTTGGTAAGAACTTAATGCCAGTTTACATAGTAATATGTAATCTAGATCATGTGAATTGCTGGAAACTCTGAGTTATACTCAGACAATCAGCAGTCAGTTTAGATCAAATTTAAACTGATTCAACGACTATTATGTAGATCTTAAGTAAGATCGAAGAGCATGATATCCAGTAACGGATAAAGATATAGTCTGATCTGCATGGTGACATGCAGCAGTACTAGTTATATTAAGTTGTAATTAGTACGGGATTAGAGTAACGAACTAATCTGAACATAAATGAGAGGTAGGTACAGGGCTGATGGTTAATTTCTAGCCATGATACATAGTGATATGTATATATAGAATTCTGTGAAATGCTGGAAAATCTTAATTTAAACTTAAGACAATCAGCAGGATAACATTTAAAAATTTTATTAAAATAGATTTGAGGACTTAATAGAGCTATCATAATTTTTTGAAATTTGAGGATTATGATAACTAAAGAAATTTTATTTAAAGACAAAACTTATACTATCCATCAACCTGGATCAATATTAAGTAACAGATCAGGGTATTTTATAGATCAAATAGATGGATTTACTGAGGTATTTGCTAAGAATTTTAGATTATATCTTAGAAATAAGTATGATTTAACCTTAGAAGAGTACTATTGTTTAGTAGTATTTGGAACTGAAAATGACTCATCATTATATTGCCCTTATTGCGGCAGTAAAAGAATATTTTCAGGTAATTTGAGTAATGGGTATAGATCAATCTGCCCTAATTGTAAAAAGACAATAAAAATAATCAATAATGATTTAATTAACGAGGTGACTAATATAAATGGGTATGATATAATATCTGCAGGAAGAATAGTTCAAGTTACTAATCACAAAATATATGATCAACTGGACGTCAGTTTACAATCATACTTTATATTGAATAGATTTAGTAATATCAAAGAACAACTTAAGTTAAAATATAATTTAACTGAAGAGCAGTATTATAACCTTGTAGTAAATGGAGATAAAGATTTTATACCTACATGTCGATGCGGAAGAAAACTGGAATTTAGAGGTGTTATAAATGGATACCATAAGCGATGTATATTATGTAAGGGTAGGAATGTTCCATACGAGGATGAAGTTAAAGAGGTAGGTGACTACCTAATTCATTACCCTGGAAGAATAGCTAAAGCGTCGCATAACATGTTTATAAATCAGTTAAATTTAAAGGTATATTCTAACTCAAATAAAATGATGGAAGATATTACTAGAGGATATAATTTGACTGAAGAACAATATTATAACCTTGTAGTATACGGAGATAAAGATGCCATACATATATGTTCTAGAGAAGGATGCAATAATAATATACCTTATAGAGGATTCTATGAGGGATTTAGGAATACATGTAGTACTGAGTGCACTAATCTAATGAGGTGGTCTTTATCAGGAGAAGAAGGGTATACATTTTATAGCTTAGATCCTAAATTAATATATCAATCGTATTCGTCATTAAATAAGGGAAAGATTTCTAACTTCTATCTCACCGATGTAGCTGATGATCCTGATTTCATAAAGATAGGAATAACAATAAATATGAAAGGTAGGGCTGAAGCTGAGAATTACGTGAATTACAAGATCATGTATACTGATGAAGCTGAAAAGGTAGCTAGGTTAGAATATCTAGTTAAAGTAAGGTTTAAAAAGTATGCTGGAAAAGGCAAATACCCTACTGAGTCATTCCCTAGAGAAATGAAATCTGAGATTGAAAATTTTATTTTATTATCTATAAAAGAATTATAATAAAGATAGTTCATTATCCTCAAATATGAATTAAAAGTGAATGTTATCCTCAACGACTATCCTATAATGGAGTAGGGAGGAAGTCCTCTCGAAGTGCAGAACTCTTATAGATTGCAACTATAAGATGAAGATATAGTCTGATCTATATGGTGACATATAGAAGTTCATAAGAGAACTGGTAAGGAGTAACGAACCTTACTGAACATACATGCAGAAGATTTTGAATAAAAGTCTCGCTGCATAGTGATATGCAGTAGTAAATTTCGTGAATTGCTGGAACCTCTGAGTACCACTCAGACAATCAGCAGCTATTACTAAAATTTTTAAAAGTAGTATTTAATATCTAATAGCAGTATTTATGAAGAAAGATATTAAATATAAAGATAAGCTATACTCAGTTAGTGACTATGGAAAAATTTTAAGGTTTGATAGAAACCACTATGTTGATCAATTATCTGAGGATAGCTCTAGTGTATTTACTAGATCACTAGATAAGTACTTTTCTAGAGTATATAACTTAAGTAAAGAGGAGTATTTCAATATAGTTATGCTAGAAGGGGAGGCTCCAAAATGCAGTAAATGCGGTAGCTCAGCTAAATTTTTGAATTTGAACCAAGGTCATTCGAATGTATGCCCTAATTGCGGAGAAAATATCAATTTAGGGTATGAACTGCATGAAGGTGGAAAGTGTAGAAGTTGTGGAGTAGAATTATCTGAATTCAACTCAGACGACGGAAAGACTTGTCTTAAATGCAATGGAATGAACTATAATGAATCTAATAAGTTTACAGAAGAAATAAATGGTTTTACTATATACTATCCTGGAATTTTAGCTAAAAGGTCATTTAGTCAATACCTAGATCAATTGGATGGAATAACATTGATACGTGGAACTAGGAAATTTACTAAATACATAGAAGAAAAGTACCATCTAAAAGACTTTGAATATTATAATTTAGTAGTCTTGAAGGATATAAATTATATTAATCATTGTCAAAATAAAGGGTGCAATAACCCTACGAATTTTATAGACATAAATCATGGATATAAGGATTACTGTTGTAACTCATGCGGATATGAGTCAAGAGGTGACTTATCCAGGAATTTTAAATCATATTATGATAGACTAAATGAGACTGTAGTAATAAGGTCGAATAAAAGAAAGAAGGATTTCACTAAAATGACTATAAATGAAATTATAGCATTAATGTATCATGGATATAAATGTTATTCTGGAAAATATAGTTCTAGATACAGTAAATGCTATCTGTATTATGCAGAATTTGACAATGATAATAGCATATTCAAGATAGGAATATCAGTGAATCCTAAGGACAGATGGTGTAAAGCTAAATATAAGAATCCAGTAGTATTATTGGAAGGTTCAGTAGAAGATATATCTAAAACTGAATTTACTATTAAAAAGAATTTTGTAGATAAATTAGTATTAGAATCTGAGTATCCTACTGAGATATTTAGAATGAACGATCACGATGATATAATTAGGTTTATAAACGAAATAAAAATTTAAATTAAATACTGCTTAATTTAAACTAGTAATAGTTCAACGACTATCCTGAAAAGGAGTAGAGTTCAAGTGGACTCGAAGTGCGAAACTCTCATAGATTGCAACTATGAGATGAATATATAGTCTGGTCTATATAGTGATATATAGAAGTTCAACTCAACTAGAGTGAGAACTGGTAGAAATTAACGACTTCTACTGAACAATACGTGGAGAAATGGAGTTAACAGTTCTTCAATCAAGAGGAGCTACTAAGTTCATCGAATCATCTAGGAAGAATAGTGCTAAAGTAGATAGCCAGTTGTTCTTAAATAACTTATTAGGTTTAGGAATGACAGTAGTAGATGATGAAGGTTATAGAATGGGAGGTTCTAACTTAAAGGAACAAATGTTAAGGATGAAAAATAAGTATAAGGTAAAATAGATTTAGTATGGAAAATAGTGTATGTTTACTATTAGCAACGTCACTCCATACAGCAGTTGATCTAGATAGCATAATTAACCCTGATGAATTTAATGATTCAGGGTTAATTAAAGATCATCATATTACTATAGTATATGATGAATCCAATAGTATAAATAAAGGATCAATTTTAAATGATGTAAGAGTGTCACTGGGTAGTGAATTCGATGTATTTAATACATTTATGGAAGATTCTTATAAATTTAGAGTAAATGATATAATGTATCTAGATACATTTAATAATGATGACTCAAGTTATCTAGTTCTTAAGTTAAAAGATAATAATGAGTTATTTAATAAATTGAATACTATTCATGAGTATCTAATGAGTAAGTACAATATAAAATCTGACTTTTCGAAGTACAGTCCTCATGTTACATTGGCTGAGTTACTTCCCAATGAGGCAGATAAGTACCTGAGTAATAAGACTTTAAATAAAGTTTTAAATGACTCTAAGATAGGATTTGAAGATTTAGTATTCAGTGAAGAAATAGATGGAAAATATATAAAATGGAATTTAACTACCCATCATGCGTTAGATAGGTATTTTAGAGAAACTAAAATAGACTAAATTTCTAGAGAGGTCATATGACCTCTCTATCTTTTTAACCCTCCTAATAAACCTCCATAGCCTTAAGTTTGAAATAATTATAAAAATATTTATAAAATGAATAACTCAGAAAATAAGGAGAGATTAATTCTAATGTCAATACCAATGATTATGGCTGAGATGATGAAGTATGAGTCTAGTGATGGATTGAAGTTACCTATACCTGAATCGACTAAAAACATTATGACTCAATCAGCTAAATACGTAGTTACATCCCAATGCATGAAACCTAATATAGGATTAAATGAAGCTAAGAAGCTGTATAGTGATGAAGTTTTACTAAGGACATTTGACGAGTTCGATTCTAGGTCAGAGGATAGTGAGTTTCTTAGAATGAACAGAGATATGTTCTCAGACAACATTGACTCATATAAAGATGCTATAGAAAATATATGGGATAGTGTAGTAAATATATCTATAAAAATGATAGACGAATGTAAAGATGACTTAAATAACATAGCAAATGGAAGATTTAGAATTGATTAAAGATTCGAGTGAGATAGAATATACTGATGACTACCATCCTATCTATCCTGATTCCAAAGATGCACTTGAAATTGGATTTACTTCAGATAAGTTTCATGGATATTTATGGAAAGATAAAGATTCAATTCACCTCAGTCTAATTGTCTCCCTATACGAAGGGAAGGGAAATACTAGGAGATTGATTGAATCAATTAAAGAAAAGTATTCAGTGATAAAGGCATGTGGAGTTTCTGAGAGAATGCGTAACCTCCTAAATCTTCAAGGGTTTAAGGAGGAGATTATAGATGTTAAATATCTAGGTAAATATAAGGGATTAGTATGGAGGAAATGATATGAAGGTGAATATTGGATTAATAGTCTTATCTTTAGTTATATCACTAACATTCATATTTAATGAAGTGGTATCTAAAACTGGAGGCACTAAAGATAACGTAGTAATGGAGTCTCATAAGGCAGATGAAATAAATGGCAGAGAGATAATAAGGTTATCTAGTAAGTCATTTGGTGATCAAACTCTCACAGTATATGGAGTATACGGAAAGAGAGTTCTAGTAGTTAGTGACTCTCATGGAATAACCTCAGTGAAATTATACTAATCATACATGCCTTTAATACATAGAAAATTTAGATCATTAATGGATAAATCGAATTTAAATATAATATTTAATCTAGCTGATACAATAAGTGAAGGATTAGATGTAAATGAGATAAATGAAGGTTTATTGTATGAAAATAATCCTTTATCAATATTAGTTATGAAATTAGTATCCTTGACTAATGCAGATAGGGAGCTAGAATACGATTTTATATCTGAGCAGTTGGATAATATACTGACTGAAGATCAATTTAATAATATATTTATACCTACTGTATCTAAGTATATTAAAGAAAATTTATCCTCTATAGATGTAAATCTTTTATTAAAATATAGTAAATATGGTAGATAGATTATCGTTAGATGTAATGTTCAATCTAGGAGACTCAGTAAGCTCAGTAAGTTCAGGTGACTTAATAATAGATTGGAATAAAATTCTTAATACTAGAAATATGAATACTGATATTCTAATGAGGTTAGTAGGTATGACTGATATTAATACTAGTAAAATTACAGAAGTTGTTTTAGGATCTATTATTAATACTTATCTAAATGATGATAAAGTAAAGAAAGATAGGTTATTTAAATTACTAGTTGAAGCTAGTAATAATTATGCAGTAGATATTGATTTTAATGTAGCAGTAAAATATTTATTATGATAAACAATTTTGTAAAAGTAGTATCAATGTCTCCCAATGTAGCATTAGGGGATATAGAAAAGAATGTATTTCATATAAGGAATTCATTCAATTCAATAATAGAAAAGGATATAGATATAATAGTATATCCTGAGTTATGTTTAACTGGATACTCATTAGGTGATGTATTGGTTAATAATAATTTAATGAATAAGAATGTATGGAGTGGATTAACTACATTAGCTGAGTGGACACTTGACTTGGATGACACTGTAGTCATTGTAGGAGCTCCTATAGAATATAATGATAGCTTATATAATTGTGCAGTAGTTATGCAGTCAGGTGAGATTAAAGGTATAGTACCTAAATCTTACATTCCTAATTATGGAGAATTCTATGAAGGTAGATGGTTTAAGTCTGGAAAGAATATTAAAAGTAAGATGGATGATATAACTGGAAATATCCCATTTGGATCCAATTTGATATTCAGACTAAATGACTGCAAGTTTGGGATTGAGATATGTGAAGACTTATGGTCACCTATACCTCCCAGTTCAAGTTTATCATTAGCTGGAGCTGAAATTATATTTAATCTTTCAGCGTCGAATGAACTAGTAGGAAAGAATGAGTACCTGAAGTCACTGATATCAAATCAAAGTGCTAGATGTATTTGTGGATACGTATATTCGTCAGCTGGATATGGAGAATCTAGTACTGACTTAGTATTTGTACCTAAAGGATTCATATATGAGAATGGGTCACTTATAGGAGAAATTTCTAATAGATTCGAGAAATCTACCGATTATAAATACACTGTAAATCAGATTGACTTAAACAGAATTCGTTTACTGAGGAAACAAAATAGCACCTTCAGGGATCAATCAATAGATGACGGATATAATATGGTTAGATTAAGCTCTAAGCTGACACTTTGCAGGGAGTGTATAAGTAGGAGTTATAATAAGAAGGTATTTAAGTCTGATGATGAGTCATTGAGAGATATATTTAATATTCAAGTCCAAGGATTAATTAGAAGATTAGATGTCACTGGAGGTAATATAGTTGTAGGAGTATCTGGAGGATCAGATAGTACACTCGCCTTGCTTGTAGCATATGAGGCTTTAAAAATTAGGCAGAATTCAAATGAGAAAATATATGGAATTACAATGCCATGTTATGGGACTACAGAAAGAACTAAATCGAATTCCTTGAGATTAATGGAATTACTGAATGATAAAGTTATTTCTGAGAAGATACTTATAAGTAAGTCAGTGACTCAGCATAGAAAAGATATAGGTCTAGATAAGGAGGATAGAAGTGTGACTTATGAGAACTGTCAGGCTAGAGAAAGAACTCAAGTTCTTATGGACTATGCTAATAAAGTTGGAGGGATAGTACTGGGAACTGGAGATTTAAGTGAGCTAGCTTTAGGATGGTGTACATATAATGCTGATCATATGTCCATGTATAACGTAAATGGAGGAGTACCTAAAAGCTTAGTTAAAAGCTTAATAAGATGGTATGCTGATCAGATACCCATTACAAATGATAATAAGGATTGGGTATTAGAATTAGGAAATATACTTCATGACATATTAGATACTCCAGTTAGCCCTGAATTGCTGCCCAATCAGGTGACAGAGAATTCAGTGGGACCTTACGAACTTCATGAATTTTTCTTGTATCATATACTGAGAAGTGGATGGGATAAGGATACATTACTAAGTATCGCTACAAATACATTTTCTGATACTTATAGTATTCCTGAAATAAAGAAATGGATGAATGTATTCTATAAGAGATTTTTTACTCAACAATTCAAAAGAAATTGTTTACCAGATGGACCTAAAGTGGGAACTGTTAGTTTAAGTCCTAGAGGTGACTGGAGAATGCCTAGTGATATTCAGTCAGTCATTAAGATATAATATGAGAAAGTTTAGTTTAAGATTAGGTATTGTCTTGTATATATAATAAGTAAACTCATATAGAGTTTGTATGGTAAGTTGACTGTGAAGTTAGCTTACTTTATTTTATTCTCTTCATAAACCCTAAAACCCTTAAGTTTGAATTAAAAATATAAATAATAATTAAATTTATATAACATTATGACTAAAGAAGAAAGAATAAAAAGAGGATTTATTGGAAAGATAACAATAATTGACCCTGAGACTAATAAACCTATAGAGGTAAATTTAGATGATGATGATGATACTAGTATCTTAACTATTGAAGAATTTAAAAGAAGAAATTCAGGCATAAAAACTTTTAGTAGTGAAGATTTTGATAATCCAGGTGACTGGGAAGAATATAAGAGAAAGAGAGGTGAGAAATGAGTACGTTTACTTTGAAAAGGAAATTGTATAGGAGAGAAGAGTCAGTAAAATGGGACATTCTAGGATCTACTAAAATAATAGTTGAATATTCATCTAGATATAGTAAACAGATGAGTAATTCGAGTATGAGTGTTAATAAATCGATAGTTAAGAAGTTGATAAAGGATATTAAAGAAGGATATCTGTATGATGATGGAATTAATGGAGGTGATACTCACTACTTACCTGATTTTAGTAGACCAGGAATTTATCTAACTTATAGTAAAGATGTTACCTTAACTGATAGATTAAATTATAGGATATATAAACCAGTTAAGTACTCAGAAGACCTTAAGACTGTAATTAAATATGGATAATATGACATATAAAAATAGATTTATAACGTCAGATACTCATTTTGGTCATCGTTCAATAATAGAGTATGAAGATAGACCGTATTTTAGTGTAGAAAATATGAATAACCAGTTAATTATAAACTGGAATAAGAGGGTTAAAGACAGTGATTTAGTATACCTTCTAGGTGACGTATTTATAGGCATGAACAAAAGTTCAGCTAAAGATATATTAGATAAACTAAACGGAGATATAATTTTAGTTATGGGAAATCATGATAAAGATTTTGGATACAACTGGTTTGTATCTACAGGAAGATTTAAATTGGTCACTCAATACCCTATAATAGTCGATGGATGGTTTATATTAAGTCATGAACCTCTCTACTTAGAAAAGAATAGTCCATATGTAAATATATACGGTCATGTTCATGGAGATGAGAGGTATAAAGATTTTTCTAGTAATTCTGCATGCGTATGTGTAGAGAGAACTAATTATTTTCCTATCGATTTTGATAAAGTTAAGAATGAGATTAAAATAATGAGAGATAAAACTGATAATCATCATTCTATCAATAATTTAAACTCAATTTAAGATTATGAAAAAGTTAAAATTAAACGGTTATGCATCAATCGTCAAGAGAGCATGGAATGACTCATGCTGGTGCATAAATGAGATTAATAGATCAGTAGAAAAGTTCAGAAAAGATATTCGTAAATTAAACTCCCTAGATATAAAGAGTAAGGAGGAATATAGAGATAAGTTTTGTAAGTACGTGAATAAAAATTTATCTCACCTAGTTAGTAGGAATTTTAAATGTAAGGACTTCAGTGAGTGCTCTGTAGTATTTAAGAATATTAAGATGAAGAGAGGACGATATATCGCTGCATGTAAGAGGTTAAAAAGTGAATACTATATAGCATGCCTAAGATATAAACCCTCTACGAAAGCTTGAAAACCTTAAATATGAATTATTAACTTTAAAAATTTTTAAATTATGTTAACAACTATTATTTTAGTTATTTTATTAATCTTAGTTTTAATCCTTTTATTTAAAGGTTGGGTAGGTAAAAAGAAACCATCTGAGCAGAGAACTTCCATGGAAAAGATTGCTTGTAGTTTATTCTCTATCGGTAGAGGTCATGTAGAAGATGCAGCTACATCATTACGTACAGCTAGAGTTATGAAAAGAGAAGCTTTACAAGAGATTGATGATGCAATTAGAAACTTAAATTCAGGATTTAAGGAAAATATGATTTCCCTGAAAACTGCACTGAAAACTCTAACTGAAGAGAACTTGCCTAAATTGAGAGATTTACCTGGATCACTGGAGGCTAAAGCACGTAAAGCTAAGAAGGACTACGAGGTATCAGTCAGTAAAGGAACTCCAATTGAAGCTCATAAGAATAATGCTAAAAAGTATCTATCCTTGAAATCAAAAGCTATGGAGGATATCAAGAGATCAGAGAAAATGGCTGAAAAGTTAGAGATTACTATTGAGACTAGTAAGGCGGAGTATGATAGTAAGATGACTGACCTTCAGATGATAAAGATAAACTTAGAAAGCATGGTAGACATTCCTCAGATTGAATTAAATCAAAGCTTAGAACGTATCCGTTCATTGCAAGGTGAATTGACTACTAGAATGAGTCAGGATCAAATTAGAAGTGAGGTAGAAAGTGAGCTATCTAACTCTAATTCTGAATCTTCATATTCTGCTGACATTGATGCAGAATTCGATAAATTATAATTTTATTAAACTGAGAAGAGTGGATAGCACTATCCACTCTTCTTTTATTCCGTAAGTTATGACATTATCAGATATCAGAGATATACTAGTTAGAAATAAGACTAGTGAATTATCATATAATAAATTTTATAGCTATGAAGTTAATGTTCCATATAATTTTTACACTAATAGATTCCTAGCTATGTGCGATATTTTATCTGAGTTCGAATATGATGCATCTTACTTATATAAGGTAGAATTCGGTAGTATATTCTATGATCCTCCATATAAGAATGAGAGATGTAGTGGATCCGAGTTACATTACACTGATGAGTTAGTGAAGTGCATATTATCATTAATGGAGATGCATATAGGATTTATTACTAACATTCTATCTGATATTAAAAAGGATGAATGGCTAGTCATGGAGAGCTACTGTATAAATAATGATTCATTTCATTTTATACCTGACCTAGTATCTTATCTGATGAGTAAGGGATTAAGCATAGCATGCATAGTGAAGGTATGTAATGATAATATAGATATTAATAATCTCATTAATCTTATTGATGCATCAAGTAAATTTAATATATCTGATAAGGAGTTAATTGAACATTATAATAATATCGTTAGACTTAATTCACTAGGTCATAAATACAAATTCATATTTCAGTCGATAAGGGAGGTAGAGGACTACATACCATAAGTACGTTATAAACGTACTTTATTTTTTTTTGTATAAGCCCTCTATAAAAGCTTGTTAGCCTTAAGTGTGAATTTGTAATAATTCATATTACTAACAATTTTTAATACTTAAAATTATGATTCAATTAACTAAAGGTCAAAATGTAAAATTGACAAAGGGAGTGAAGAATGTAAGAGTGGGATTATCATGGGATCCAATCAATGATGGAAAAAACTGGGACTTGGATGTCTTAGCTATTGAATTAGATAGTAAGGATGGAAAATGCCTAGGTGATCCGTATGCAGTATTTTATAATTCAGTTCATAAGACTGCAGATGGGAAACCTACTGACCCTACTCAAGCTGTAATTCATTCAGGGGATAATAGAAGTGGAGAAGGATCAGGGGATGACGAAGTGTTATCAGTTGATTTCACTAAACTTGATCCTAAATGCAATGCCATTATCTTTATTATTAATATTTATGAAGGTAAAGCTAATGGTCAGAATTTTGGTCAGGTGAAGAATCCTAGAGCTAGATTATATTATAGTGATCAATCAGTGGCTGATCTAGTATACGAATTAGATGAGGACTACTCAGGTGCTGTATGCATGGAATTCTGTATGTTATATAAACATAACGATGAATGGAAATTTAAGGCACTTGGTGAAGGAAATGAAAATGACCTGTCAGCTGAGTTATTAAAATGGGGACTCCCATGTAATGGAAATGCTTAAGTATGTAATATGATACTAAAGACCTTAGAAGACATCAGGAGTGAATTCACTCCTGATGAATTTGATCAGTTCATAAATTCAATATATGATCACCTCCATTATTCTTTGGAAGATATATCATCATATAGTGAATTAACTGATAGAGAAAAGGAAGTTATTAGCAAGGAGTTACTTGATAAAATAAAAGTAGATTAATATGGCAACTGTAAACTTAAGGAAAGGTCAACGTGTAGAACTTGCAAAAGGGATAAATAAGTTGAGGATTGAGTTAACCTGGAACGCATCTAGAAGAGCTCAATCTTGGGATTTAGATATCATGGCTATTGAAGTGGACGAAGATCAGCTAATAGCTAAGGATGATCCTAGAAGACTAGTATATTATAACAATCTACAAGATCCAGAGAATGCATTAATTCACTCAGGGGATGATAGAACTGGTGATGGAGATGGAGAAGAGATGAAATTAGATCTATCTAAGGTATCAACTGACGTTAAAGAGTTAATCTTTATACTCAATATATTCGAGTCAATGAAGAATGGTCAGAATTTCGGAGAAATTAAAGGTACAACTCTTCGTATATTCTATGATAATAATACTATACCAGATCTAGTTTATAACTTAGAGGAAGAAGATAGTCATAAAACTGCTACAGTCCTTAAAGTATGCTCAGTATATAGATCAGGTGGAATCTGGAAATTTAAAGCCATAAATGAAGGAGTTACTGGAACATTGACTAGTGTACTTACTAACTATGGATTAGGATCGAATGATAATTCAATTTAATCATTGAAAATATGGCAAATGTTAATTTAAAGAAAATTCCTAAAGTAACACTTACTAAGAATCAAGTAGTATGTCTAACTAAGGATGGATGTGAAGATTCAGAGGCACTGCATAAAGTTTACTTCGGTGCTAATTGGAGTGCAATTAGGCACTATAGGACTGAGAATTATACTCCAGGATTCATAGGGAGATTATTAGGTAGAAAATCAGAAGTTAGAGAGGTAACTGACTTCATAGAAGATGTAGATCTGGATGCTACCGTTCTTATCTATGATAAAAATTATTATCTGATCGATACAGTGTACTATGGTCATCTATCATCAATATGTGAAGCTATAAGACATAGTGGAGATGACATAAAAGGTGATCAAAATGGAGATGATGGAATGGATAATGAGACTATATCCATAAACTTGGATATGATAAATCCTAAAGCTAAATACCTAGTTACGGTATTAAACTCATATCGTCATCATAAGTTTGATGAAATACCTCATATAGGACTGAGAATTTACACTGGAAAATTAGGAAAACCTGATGAAGTATTAGCTGCATATAGGTTGGATAATAATCCAGAGTTTAATGGAAAGGAAGCAATAGTACTGGGTTACTTCTATAAGTCTGATGGCAGCTCCAGATGGAAATTTAAAGCTGATGGAACTGTTACTAGGGAAAGAAGTATAAAAGATATATCTAATGGGTCAGCTATAAGTGCAATAAAGGGAGGTCAACATGGTAAATAATATTATAGGAAATAATGATGGAGAATTGGTGGTAGTTAAGATGGACAGTTATGAGGATAAAGTTAAATTCATATCTGATCTAAGGGATAACTTACAAAAGTTTAACTTACAATCAGTTAATGAATATAAGGTATCTTTTACTGCTTATTCTATAAGTTTCTCTAATTCATCCAATTCTGATTCATACCGTATGTGTAACTATACTATAAATTTTTCTGATAAAGTTTTGATTAGAAATAAGATGATAGTCCTAACCGACTGCTCATCATTGTTATCTCATAAAGTATTAATAACTAAAAATTAAAATTATGGCTTTAGAATTAGGAAAGAAGTTATCTAAAGGAGAAAGAATCAATCTGACTAAGAATGTTGATGATTCTGGATCAGAGAAAGTAATGAATGTATGCGTAGGAAGTAACTGGGGAGCTATACGTAAGAAGGGATTCTTAGGTATGGGATCAAGTCTCGAGTCAGTTGACTTAGATACTTCAGTTTTATGTTATGACGTCAATAAGACTAAGCTCGATGAAGTATCATTTAGAAAATTGAAGAATTCTAATGGTTCTATCTATCATTCAGGGGATGATAGAGAAGGTGACTTGAGTGGGGATGACGGTCTAGATAATGAAGTCATTGTAATTAATCTAGATAAAGTTCCCAGTAGTATTAAATACCTAGTATTAATTCTGAATTCATATACTCATCAGAACTTTTCAGAAATACCATACGCTAGACTTAGAGTATATGAAGGAACTCCAAAAAGAGTAAATAATGTACTTGCTAGCTATGAAGCTGAGAAAATGAATGGAGAAGCTATAGTTCTAGGTCATTTCTATCGTAAAGATGGATGGTGGAAATTTAAAGCTGATGGAATTTGTAGCAGTGAGAGATCAATCGATGAAATCTCTAGAGGAACTGCTAAGGATGTATTATAACTAGCTAGATAAAGGTCATTTACCTTATAATCTAATCTGTATTATGATAAGACTAGTAAGTAATAGAAAATGCGTGAATGGAGTAAGAAATCCATTCACGATAGAATTAATCCCATTGACATATAATGAGATGGAGTCACTTACCTATCATTTAGGAAATATACCTATTCAGAATAGGATTGATGGCTACCCCAGAAAATTCTTTAAAGGAGGGAAATGGGCTAAGATGATGCTGAGTAGATACTGCCTAGTACTGTACGATGATGAATTTACTAAAATAAGTGGATGTCTAATCATTAGCACTAATAGTGGAAAGTTAACTAGATGTATGTACTACGAAGTAGAGCATAAAGGATTAGGAGTGACTGATCAAGTTGTAACTGGAGATAATATATCTATTCTCCTTACATACATGAACTTAGACGATTTATTCAATCAATAGCAATTAAATGAGAGTGGAATATTCCACTCTCTATCTTTTTAACCCTCCTAATAAACCTCCATAGCCTTAAGTTTGAAGTAAAATACGAATATATGGGAGAATATAAATATTATTCATTTAAAGATAGAGGGAAAGAAGTTGGTAGAGTAGAATACAATGGTATCCCGCTTAGTTCAGTCATCTCATTGGATAGAATGAAGGAATTAATTTATGTATCTAAGTCAGGATTAGAAATTAAACTAATAGTAAGGTATGGTGATGATAGCTCATGTAAAGGTTGCTTCCTGAATTATCCTAATAGATACGGGCTGACATGTTTTGACCCTAATGCAATATTATGTGAGAATACTATAGTTGAACTATGTCCTTATGATAAAGATGCTATCCCATTGAGTAAGATAAAGTCTGTATTCTGTAATGATGACATGTGCCCATATCATAGCGACTCATGCAATAATAACGTAGTGATAGATAATCCATTATGTCTAATAAAATTACTATCTAAATGAAATATACATACTATAAACGTATAATAGGTGATAAAGTGACATATAGCGATAAGAGTGGTTCACCTATCTTACCAGTTGTATTAGAGGTAGGTGATGAGGTAACCTATGTAACACAGGAAGGGACCTATAAATTAATTTCATGCCCTGAGGAAATCAAAGGGTCATGTTATAAATGTGACGTGAGTGCCAATAATGGTACAGGATTAGAATGCTTTAATGGTCATATAATACGATGTGATAATACTAGAGTTAAGCTGATTCATAGTGAATTAACTATTGAAGTTAGTAAAATTAAGTCTGTACTTTGTAACGAAGATGTATGCCCATATTATAGTGATGAATGCGTTAACCTTCATTCAGGAAGAAATGAGGATTATTGTCTAATTAAATCAATATTGAAATAAATGGCGAGATATACATATTATCATAGATTCCTAGGAATGGATTCTGAGGTAGATGACTCAGATGGATACAGCATTCCTAAGAGTGACCTACCTATAATACTTAATCAGGGAGATACTGTAGAATACATATCGAATAACCGCACTCTCAATCTAAAAGTTGAGAATGGTTATTACTGTAAAGAATGTTATTTATATAAGGTAGATCACTGCTTAAATGACGATAAAATACGCTGCGGAGATTACATATTAGTTTTAGATAAGGATGCTAAGTATGAAAGGAAATTTAATGAATTACATAAAATGAATATACCGTTAACAAAAATAAGATCTAATATATGTAATGAGGATGCCTGTCCATACTATAGTGATGAATGCATTAATACAATAAGAAAATCTGATAATTGCTTAATAAGAATAATGATAAAATAATTTTGTCTGTGTAAATGTAAATAATCCCAAGGGAAGTTTAGTTGTGAAACTGGGCTTCCCTGACTTTTTACTGGAATCTGCATTAATCTCAATACGTAATTATTGGATTTAAGGAAGATTTATAATGAGAAAGGGGTGAGAAGGGTATTTTAGGCGTATAAATAGGGAAATCCAATAAAATACTCCTTTAAATATCCCTCATAAACCTTTAAAGCCTTAAGGGTGTAATAATTAAAACATAGGTAATATGAATAGAAAAGTATCATTAAATTACGATGTAGTAAGGAACTCTAGAGTTCCAGAAACTACAATAGATTTTGTAAATAACTGTAGGGTAACTATACCTCCCCAATATGGAGGTTTCGTTATACCATCCGGATGTGGAAGTGGGAAAACTACAGCTATAGTAGACATGATAATTAAAATGATGGATAATGGAGTATTATATTCTGCAGCTACTATAGATGAGTGTAATAAGATGTATAAAATGCTGATAGATAAGCAGGTTACTCCAGATGACATAATTGTTCTTCACTCTGACTATACGGCTGATGGAGTAGATGGAAACTTAATGAAGAGGAATGATGACATGATTAGAGAAAGAAAAATTCTAATCTGCACTCATTATAAGTTACTGCATGAACATAATGAAGTTCTATATAAATTTGTATCTTATGATAACTTATGCTCCCTTACTAGCACTAGAAGTCACATGGCTTTAGTATCTCCTATATCCACTAGACAGAATATATTTATTGATGAGGTACCTATGTGCAATTCAATATCTATAAAGCTGAATAGGAAGAATATAGATAATTTAACCTTTATTAAATATGAGGATAAGATGGATTATGTTTATAAGATAGACAAATCTACTGGAGCTAGAGTTCGAGTACCTAAAATGATAAAATGTGCAGTTAGACATCCAAATGGGGATTTTGTAAGAATGCCAATAGAATCCATAGATGACTTTAAATCCATATTTAAAACTTTGGATTGTCCTGAGATACATAAGGAAGATAGTGAGCTAAATAAGTTAAGAAATGAGATATTATCTGACTTAGTTTATGATAACATGAATTCCTTAATGTATAGTACTAGGGATTGCATAACTTTAACTAGAACTATAGCTGATATGTTATATAGTGACATATGCTGCAGAATCATGTTATTTGAAGGAACTGGAGATTTAACATTTTATGATAGTAGTTTATTCAAGGTATTAAATACTGAGAATATCTTAGGAACTGGAGGTAGGTACTCATCGCCTATAAGTGTCAGGAATCCGATACCTTTTAGTATAAAAAGGTCATATAAAAGTCAAAAAGAATTCATAGATACTAAACCTTATAGAGATCAAGAGTGGGAGAATGTATTGAGAATAATCTCAGGAATATGTAATTCAGATGAAGTAAATGAAAGTGGAGAAATAGTACCATGTACTGGAACATTAATACAAACGTGGAAAGGTTATAGTATTAGAGATAAAGATAGAAGTAATGAGGATTCAAACTACATTATAGGAGATATTGAGTTATCCAATAACTCTGAATTTAGTCTCCCAGATATGGTCAAAGTTAGATTATCAGAGTTAGGAGTAACTAAACCAGTAGAAGTTATTCACTTCATGTCTGGATTGGATAAAGCTACAAATCAGTTTAGTGACTTCAATAGAATAATAATCTTAGGAAATTTACAAGTTCCAAATAACGTAGTCTATAAATTCAATCAAGACTATAGAGTTAATACTAGTCCTGAGCTATTTAGAACTTATCAGCTTAGTCAATTAGTATGCAGAACTGCAATTAGAAAACATAATGGAGATCCTATATTTATCTACTATACTAGTGATATAGATAAAAAAGTGATTGATAGACTTTTATCTTATCTAGATAATGGATTAGTAGAAGATATATATTCTGGGAATTATATGAAGGTAGCTCCTAAATTTAAGATAAAGACTAAGTGGAAACCTATAATAGATTTATTTTGTAAATTGGATTATGAGTTTGAGAGATGCATATATAGTGGATTTCCTTATAATCTAGATTTTACTTTAGATGAAATTTATAAATTAATTCCAATGAGTAGAAAAGAGAGGTGCAAATATAATTCTTTAGTTAGCTACCTCAAAACTTTAGGAATTAATTTAAATATCCATTTAAAGTAGACTAACTCCCCTAAAATTAGCCGTTTATGAAGAAAAAATAAGTGGAATTTAGCGATAATTAGGGGAAATTTATAAAACTAAAAATAATTTTAATAATTTCATCTAATAAACCTAATAAATTTACAATTTATAAATAACCTATCACCCTAGAAACTCCTTTATTAGGAGATTTTAATAAAAATTTACTAAAATCGGGTAAAGAATTTTTATTTAATTTTATCTTCTAGAACTAATAGATTTATAATCTATAAATAACATTAGCCCAAAAATACCTTTATTAAGAGATTTTAATAAAATTTTATAAAATTGGGCTAAGATTTTTATTTAGTTATACCTCAAATCGACGACTACGTAGTAGGAGATCGATATCTTCACGATATTAGGAGGGAAGATATAAAAGGATCGATTTGAGGTAATTTAAATACAGCCCTAAACCTCAACTTAGCTACCGCTAAGTAAAACTGCGAGAAACCATAGGTTTCTGCAATTAGGGTTAAGCTGTAAAATAATATAAATCCCTTAGGGATTTTCTTCAGTTTAATCCATCCCTTCGACGTAAGGAGAAGGGAGTAAGTTTCAAGGTAATCTTAGACCTAAGTGTCTAAAATTATTAGGAATAAATAATAAGTAATTTATTGAACTAATAAAAAGAATTTGCCTCCTTTACAACCTTTAAAACCTTAATTATGATTATATTGAATGAGAATTAGAAGTCAAGAATAAAACTGCAGTAATTTTGTAAATACGTAAATTTTAAATTTCTAATATTAGTTATGTATAGAATAAAAAGATTTTCATTAATTGATGACGAAAAGTTATTTAGTAGAAAGGATGATATAGATGTCTCATTTAGTTCATCCACTACGATAGTTAAAGAAATTATTAAATGCCTAGAAATGTATGACTCAGGAGCTAGATGGACTCCTCATTGGATAGAAGTAGCTTGTGGTACTCTAATAAAATGCAGGGATTCATCAATCGATCCGTATTCAGTCATATTTGCTGGAGCATGCAGGTATAATAGATATGATCAGAAACAGGTAGATAAAGATGTCAGAGATAGGTACAGTAAAACTGGATTAGATTATATTAGTAACATGAAAGATTACATTCTCAATGAATCTAAAAATGGTGAGGTAAAGTATTCTTCGTTATTACCTAATAAGAATAACTTTATATATACTGATGTAGAGTACTCAAGGATACTCATATTATTATCTAATGTACTTAATGGAAATATTGATGTAGGCATCATTAATTATGAATTAATATTAAAAGATGACAGTGACAATACAGTAATTAAGGAATTAACTTCTGATAGAATAAGAACCAATAAAGGTAGCTTGAGACCTCTTCAGTCCACAATTTCTAAATTCATATTCAATTTAAAAGGATACAGTAATGAGTATATTGAACAAAAATTCTGATGGGTATGATGCATTAGGAATTTATCCTAGAGTATTATTCGACATGACTAAGTTTGAAGAGTATAAATATGTAACTAAAGGAGATGACTGGGACTGCGTACTTAATAAGAATCAATTTATATATGAGTTAAATACCTGCACATATGAGGAGTCTAAGATTATATCAGCATATCTAGATTTAAATGGATGGTATCATCATAAGATAAAATTTGATGATAGGATTTTTAAGAATAAGTTTAGTAAATTTGGGTCCATGGATCAATATAGTCTTAGATACAGGAACTGGATTTATTCTAGTGATGAAATTAGTATTAAGGAGTTTCCATGGATAAGACTAATGGGGTTAGGGTACATTAGATCTACAGTATATGTTCCAGTTACCATGAAGATAGGAGGTAGGTATTCGTATGATAAATTCATAAGTCTAATAGATCATTTAAGTGAGGATTTAAACTTCTTTTATCCCTACATACCTAGTGACGTGGATATCAAGATTTGTAGTAATCTAAGTAATCTTACATTGGAGAATGGAATGAAGATAGCTAGTCACGGAATGAAGTAAGATAAAAATACCGTTTCTAAAACCCTCATAACCTTAATAATGAAATGAAATACTTAATACCTAACTTTAATTGCTTATAATTGTTTTGTTTAGTAGATTACATTTACTTTTTCGATTAATTCTAATTTCTTATAAACTTTAAATTCATTTTTATTAGACAGATTGGCTGTGAAGTCCGTCTGTCTATTTTTTTTTATCTACAGAATTAAAAATAGAGATAGAACGATATCGTTCTATCTCTTACTTATTTGTTCAAAGAAAAAATTAAGTATAGCATTATCCTCACGGACTATACTATACTTTATTGACTATAGCAAATAAATAAAAATGTATTGATAATTAATTAAACCAATAATATATCTTAATTGCATTGTAGTCTTACATTAAAGAAGATGCACCTATTTTCACAAACCAGTGCATTTAAACAACAATAATTATTTGCAAAACCTAATAATTCTCACGAATTTAGCGTTTCGATAAAGAAATAACCAAATAAAATAAAATTGTTAGACTTATATTTAATAATCTCATCATTAAGGTTTTGCAGCTTTCTAAACCGCCTCTTAAACCTTTTAACCCTTAATGATGAACTAAAATAATTATATTATGGAAAAATACGTAATAATAGACAAAGATTTATATTCAGTAAAAAGATATACTGACGATTCGAATGAGACTTTAGGTAATAATGAAGTTTTATTTAGTATTGATGATCTGATGTCATCCAACGTAAAGAATAAAAATCTATCTTCATTAATAGATAGAATTAAAATGGATTCTAAATGGAGATTATATCCTATATACTCATTTAATATTAAATTTAAATGTAAGAAAACTGATAAGGATGACTGGATAGATAATGGATTTAATACTAAGGTGATGTATAAGGAGCCTCAGTCTATTGACGAATTAGAGAGGACGATATCAAACTATATAATGAAAATGGAATCAAAGTACTATGAAGTGCATCCAGTAATAGATTATTCATATAAGCTAGATAAATATGAGACCTGGTGTCTTACGTGGTTTAGTCACTACACATTTGACGTAGGTCAAACTGACGATGAGGTACTTCAGTCATTCGAAGATTATGTTCGTAGGTATGAGGATATGCAAGGAATATATACTGATGAGGTATTGAAGAATTCCAGTTATGAATGCCTTATGGGTGCTGAGGACAGATGGAGATGGTGCAGTCGTGATAGAGATGAATTTGGAAAGATTATTGACTACGACAGTGAACCTCATTATGAAGTGCCATGTAGATGTAGTGTATGTACTAAGGCAGGAATTATATCTATAGATCATTAATAACATGAACCTATGAATACAAAAAGGATTTCAAGTAAGTAGAATTTTAATGAGTTTAAAAGAAAATAATATTGAGTTAATAATATATAAAAATTAGAGATATGAAGATAATTGAAGAACTACTAGGGAAGAATCCATTTCTTGAGTTAGGTAAATCTGATAAATGCATAACATTAGAAGATATAAATGAACTTGAGCAGGTATATGAAATAGAAGGATCTATATCTGATGACATGAAGGAATTAATAATCGACCTATCTAGAGTGAAGGAGAAGTTTAGTGATAACATAATTGTAGCTAATACTCCATTCATTTATGACATAGCATGCGATATAAAGATTTTATCAAATTCTAGAGAAGGTGACCCATTCGTATGGATAAAGACTATTGACTACGATAGCTTCAATTATGTATGGATGATTAATGAATTAAACTATAACGCCTTATCATACATAAGATATTTGCCTTTATTTGGAACTAGTATTGATACTGAGTATGTGTGTATAGACTTACTAAGTGAGTCCAATCCTAATAGAGTAGTATTAGTTGACTTAATAAGTAAGATTACGGATGATGAAAGTGAATATTTAAGTGTACTCGCTGAAACTCAAAGGGAGTTTATAAATAACTTATATATCAGGGATTAATTATGAAGCACTCAGTGAGAAATATATTAAAGGATTTCATACCTACCTACGATGACAAATTAGTAATAAAATCTATAGAGGATGGAGATTACTCATTCGTACTTTACGGTCATAAACTTCCGGAATTTGAAATAGTACTGATATTATGCAGGAATAATATAACTAAGCCAATGAGTTATAATAGAGTACATGCATTTGATTGTAGATCATATAATGAATTAAACGAGGTAGTTAGGGACGACATAGATTGTCATACCACTAAAGTATTGAAGGATAAGATTAAAAAGTACCTACAGTCATTTAAATAATAAATATGGGAGATATAACTGACCTTATATTAGATGGAGTCCTAGATTATGAAACTGGAGAATATATAGGATCTGCATGCGGATATCCTAGGACTATAAAGAAATTGAAGAATGGAGAAAGAAAAGGGATACCTAAATACTTAATGAATAAGTATGGGTATGATTATGATGACTGGTCAAGAATGAAGCCTTGTACTAAGGAGATAATAAAATTTTTATACTCTAAAGGGTATACAACTGTACTTCAGAGACAAGATATTATAGATAAATTCTCTATAGATAATAAGCTTTTTAAGGAGAATAGTAGTAAGTTGCCTAGGAATAGTAGAAAATACTCGTTAATATATGAGAAATTTAATGAATTTAAAATATATGTAGAACAATTAACAAATAAATAGTATGGAACTGAATTTACCTGGATCTTTAATTAGTCAATCAAGATTTGAGAAATTAATATTTTCTGATAAAATTAAAGGGGATCAATTATTCACTGATTATGTGGATGACCTGAATTATGTACTAAGTCGCCTAGGATTGTCATCTCAGGAAGCTTACTACAGGTATATAAAGAATGAGAAGGATAAGAAGATTCACGATCAATGTAAGATACAAATAATAGCTAGGATTGAAAATTGGATAGTAGCGTTCTCTAGGTCATGCAGTAGGGAGTTTAATTATATAGTAAATGTATCACCTGAATATAAGGTTAAATTCGATACTGAGCTGGATGCCCAGCTATTCTTAATTAAGAATAAGATAGCTATAGGTGACTATTATCTTCATTTTAAAGGAGGATTATATAAATTTGTATCAGAAGCTAAGGATAGTGAAACTCTAGAAGATTTAATAGTATATAAAGCGATGTACGGAGATGGAACTACATGGGTTAGACCTAAATCAATGTTCTTTGAGGAGGTAGAACTAAATGGAGTTAAAGTACCTAGATTTAAGAAGTTATAAGTGTGCTAAATTGCACACTTTACTTTTCTAAGCCCTCCTAATAAACCTCCATAGCCTTAAGTTTGAAGTAAAATATAATATTAATAAATATGGAAAGATTAGAATTAAGGAATCAATTATTAATTGAGCTAGAAAAATTTAGTACATATAGTTTAGAAGAAATAAGCTATATAGAATTAATAACATTATTCTGTAGGTATCGTAGTGAATATCCGTTAATTATACGTGACTCATCACTATTAGATGCTATGGATCACTTATACTTAACCAGAAAGAAGTGCAGTGATACTACTGATAGTGGATTAAGTAATACTGGAGTGCCATTCCCATACGTAGGAGTGAGTTTAAAAGATGCAGAGTTTTCAATCAGACTATTAATACCATGACGAAAATTTTAAATATAAGTTTATTGATATTAGTAATGGTATTCATATGCGGATGCAGGATCTCAGGGACTCATGATGTCATTCTAGTAGACTTATGTAGTAACGATTGTAATACTGTAACTGTATCATTTAAGATAGTAGGTGACGAATCAAATTACCATGCACCTATGATACTTAATAGTGAGTCATCTAAGGATTTCTATAATGAGCTGCGTAACGAACTGAAGTTATCTAGAGCCGTCAAGAATGACTCAATTCGAGTTATCACTGTGGATTGGGATAGATTGATGATACTTAAGTCATATAATAAGGGAGTTAAGGATATAAATGAACTTTCTAGCAGGGATGTAGATGTTAATGAGTCTGAGTCATTCGTACATACATTCTTTTCAATCTTTTCAGTAACCTTAGTAGTATTAGCTATTGTAGCTATTATAATATTAGTATATAGATATTTCATTAATCCTCATCGACGATGTAGAGGTTATAATATTGAAGCATATAATAATCAAACCTCCGTGAACTGCTCAAGTCATAATAAGTATAGTAAGATTAGGGATGACATGATCAGTAGAGGATATAGTGCTAGCATAGTTGACTCGGTGATTGATGAGGTAGACAAATATGAATAAGGATAAACCTTTTAATATAAATACTAATTTTAAATTTTTAAATTATGAACAAAAGTGGATTAACTAGCGAGGAGGCTAGAAAGTTTGGAACAGGTAGGAATGTATTAACACCTCCTCCATCAACTCCATGGTATGAAATTTTATTAGAGAAGTTTAAGGATCCAATCCTCACTATCCTAATTGTAGCTGATATATTCAGCTTCATAGTGAATTTAGTTCAGAAGGAACCTCTATGGGAACCATTAGCTATCTTAGCTGCTATTCTTATTACCGTAGGAGTAGGGTTTTGGCAGGATTGGTCAGCTAAGAAGCAATTTGATTCACTGAATAAAGTGGATGACTCAGAGCCAGTAAAGGTATTGCGTGACGGATCAGTAACTACTATCCCTAAATGCGATTTATGTATTGGAGATGTAGTAATAGTATCTGCAGGTGATGAAATTCCAGCTGACCTGGAGTTATTTGAAGCCACAGAATTTCATGTAGATGAAGCTGCAATGACTGGAGAGTCAGCTCCAGTGCAGAAGTATGATTGCATTACAGGAAATCCTACTATTCCTTCAAATCACGCACTTAGAGGAACTAGATCCACTGAAGGATCAGCCAAGGGAGTGGTCATAGCCATAGGTGATGATACTGAGATAGGTAAAACTACACGTCAAGCTATGGAGATGACTGATGAGAAAACTCCTTTAACACTTCAATTAGAAGGTTTGGCTGGAAAGATATCTAAAATTTCATTCTGGATAGGTGGTTTACTTCTTTTATTCCTTAATATTCATCATTTTGGATTTACTGAGTACAGTACTGAATGGGCTAGTATCCTAGGCACTGAAATAAAATTTATTATGGCTGCCGTAGTTATAATTATTGCTGCAGTTCCTGAAGGATTATCTCTATCAGTAGTACTGGCTTTAGCCTATTCAGTTAAAGCTATGATGAAGGATAACAATCTAGTTAAAAAGATGAAAGCTACTGAGACAGTAGGTGCTACTAATATTATTTTTTCAGATAAGACAGGAACTCTTACTCAGAATAAGATGAAGGTAGTAGATACGGATGAGGTTGTTATTCAACTCATGGCATTAAATGGGGCTGTCAATTCAACTGCAAACTTGGATAAGGATTCTGATAAGGTAATCGGTAATCCTACTGAGGGAGCTATATTGATGTGGATTGATAGAGATACCTCATATAATTACGAGGAAATGAGGAATAACATTACAGTTAGATCTCAGAAGCCATTTAATAGTACGGATAAGTATATGAGTACAGTTATTGCTGACCCTAACTCTAAGCCAGTTAGAGGGAAGTTGAGAGACTTTGTATTAGTTAAGGGAGCTCCTGAAGTAATTAGTAAGCTGATTAATGATGACAGTTATCTTACTAAGGTAGCTGAACAGCAATCTAGAGGACGCAGAGCTATTTCATTTGCATCAGGTCCTGATATGGATCACCTTACATACAATGGATCTGTATTTATAGAAGATCCAGTTCGTGTAGATGTACCAGCTGCAGTATCTAACTGCTATAAGGCTGGAGTTGATGTAATTATGATGACAGGTGATAACGTTAAGACTGCAGCTGAAATAGCACGTCAGGCTGGATTCTCTAGGAAGTTGCAGGATGACAATTCTAAGGATGTATGGGCTATTGAAGCTAAGGACTTTGATGATTGTGCATGGGGTGATCCTCAATGCGGATATCCTAACGTCATTGCACGTTGTAAACCTGAGGATAAGTTACGTATAATGAAAAAGTTTCAAGAGCTTGGAGATATCTGTGCGATGACTGGAGACGGGGTGAACGATTCTCCATCACTGAATCATGCTAATGTGGGCATCGCTATGGGATCAGGAACTTCAGTGGCTAAGGAGGCAGCTGATATTGTATTATTAGATGATGCATTCCCTTCAATCGTTAAGGGAATTAAATGGGGTAGATCATTATATAAGAATATTCAGTCATTCCTTGCATTTCAGTTAACGGTGAATGTAGCATTATGTCTAACTGCCATGTTAGGTCCAGTTATTGGAGTTGATCTTCCATTTGGAGTTATTGAGATACTTTACATTAACTTGGTAATGGATGCACTTGGAGCATTAGCATTAGCTAGTGAACCTGCAATGGATAATGTATTGAATGAGAAACCTAGGGATAATAAGGAGTTCATTATCAATAGAAATATGATGAAATTCATATTATCTACTGGATTAACTATGTTCCTAGTCATGGTATTTCTTATGCTTAATGATAAATTTGAATGGTGCATCACTTCACTAGGATCAACTGGTTTATTTGCTGTATTTATGACTGCCAACTGGATGAACCTATTTAGAGCTCGTTCATTCGGAAAAAATATTGGGGTATTATCAAGTCTAACTAAAAATAAGCTATTTATACTAGTATCTGTACTAATATTAGTATTAAATGTACTTATAGTTCAATTTGGTGGGACAATATTTGGTACTGAGCCATTAGAATTGTACGAATGGGGAGAAGTAATGGTTATATCTGTATTTACAGTTATGTTCCCGTCATTTATTAGCAGTCAAATCAAATAACTATGGGTAAAGGTAAAAGACCTAAATTAAATTTAAGCATGTATGATAAGCTGACTATCTGCAAGAATGCTTATAATAGGATGTTTAAATTTGATGGAGATGAGTCAGACTCGATCCATTTTATATGTGTAGCTATAGAAGCTGTATCTATATATTCAGCTGATGGTTATAAGGCATATGAGATTATCCCAGAGATATTAGAGTATAAACCTAAGGATAGATGCAGTAATAACCATTGGTTTCCTGTAGATGAACATGGAATGAATTTTAGAAAGGAGATATTAGAAGAATTAATTCAGAGATTTAAATTAAGTGAGGATTAAGCTATGATTAAGATTATTGAAACTGACGATAAGATCAGTTTATATGACATGGATAATAATAAAAGTACTCCATATCGTATATATGATACTAGTAAGTATAAGATTGCATGTAGCTGCTATCAGACTTATGGGAATATATGTATAGAAACTAAGCATAAAAATCCTAACTACGAGGTATTCATGACTAGCTTAAATAATGTAGTATATTTTAAGGATGAAATGAATCCTTCAAAAGAGTTCAGTTATTAATCTACAATTAAGATAGGGCTATTAAGTCCTATCTTTTTTCATCCCTACCGTCCAATAACACCTCAAACCCTTAAAGTTGAATACATAATAAATAAAAATATAAATTAATATGAAGTTAAAAAGATCAGCTTGTATAGCTGTTAAATGCAGTGATAAGATTTTATTAGTGAAAAGAACTAAAAGTATGAAAAGATATCCAGGTTTATTTGGATTTCCTGGAGGTAAAGTTGAAGATAACGAATCTACGCTAGATTGCGCTAGAAGAGAATTATTTGAGGAGACAGGAATACATGCAGATGCGAATTCATTTAAGACTATAGCTAAATTAAGAGATAAAGAATATAGCATTCATTACTACCTACTAGACGTAACTAATCATTTTCAGATTCCTGACTCAGTAAAAGTAAAATTATCTCCGTCTGAGCATAGTGAATATAAATGGATGAATCTTAAGGATTTAATGGATATTAACGGAATACTATCATATAGGAATATAGCTCCTATTACAATGGATGTAATAAGAACACTGGCTATAACCCTTTAAACCCTTATATATGTATTATAAATTATTAAATTTTAAATTATGAGTGATTTAGGAAAGATAAGTAATAGTAAAGACAAGGTTATAATATCTTTTAAAATTTTTCCATTAATTATACATTCAAATGGAGGAACTAATGAGCTCTCTTATGAGATTATGGATGAGATAAGAAAGTCAATGTCAGTATGCTTAGATAACTCTAATGACAGTATTGACTCTTTATTCAATCTATTATCTGATAATGTATCTAAAAATTCAAAGATTCTAGATATTGCAGTTAAATGCAAATTTCTACCACTTAGAAGTCCCCTGTCTCTCAAGTTTAGAGTTTTAGGAATTCTAAGAGATAGCCTAAGGAAAGTTAAATCCATGAGCGATGAGGAGATGAAGTCCTATGAGAAGTCGGATATTACTGACTTATTTAAGAAATGCAGTTCAAAATCCGAGGAGAATGAAATGAATAATGAAGATTGTAGCATTAAGAAGTTACCTAGTGTATCAGTTGGTTCCTTACTGGGATCAATTTGCATATCTCAAATCTGTTATGACTTCACTGAAACTGATTTTGAAACATATTAAATTTCTACCTAAAGATGCTTATAAAATTAACAAACAAATGTTTTGAGAATTGTTCTCATTGCATGGAATGCTCAAATGAAAATGGAGAGCATATGTCATGGAGTGTACTTGAAGATGTAGTTAGCTTCGTAAATAGCAATAAAGTATCAGTACTAGTGCTTAGTGGAGGAGAACTTACTACCGACCCTGAGTTTTATGAGAAGGTATTATATATATCTAAAAAGTGCCCTGAGTCAGCCATGTCACTTCAGTCTAATGGATCATTTATATTCGACAGTACTAAGACTAAGAAGATGAGTGAACTATTATCACTAAATAACATATTATTTACTCAGATTTCTACTCATAAGAAATATTATCCTAATTATGAGAAGATCATGAATATGAAAAGTGAATTTGAGAAATTAGGAAGTAAAGTTATGTTTGTCTCTGACTGGCAAGGAAATATGACAAATATTCATAGATTAGGAAGAGCAGTAAATCTAACTGATGAGGAATTTAAAGGGTCACCTGGATGTTCTCCAATTTTATGTAGGTCTAATCAGGTAGAAAAGTTATTTAACGGATCTATACCTACATTATCTGAGTTCATTCAGTTTTTATCTTTATCAGGATACCTATGTAAGCCTATGATTAATGAGTACGGTAAGTTATTCGTAGGGGAGTGTCAGTTCTGTGTTAAAGTTGGAGATATAAATGGATTTAAGTCACTCAGTACCTTAGATAAGAATAATATGAATAAAAATATAATGATGAATTTAGTAAATGCTAAGATGTGCAATAAGTGTAATGAATTAGGTAACTTAAAAGGAAAGGTTCCTGACTATGTACTAAAAACTGGTTCATTCAGAATAAAATAATTAAATTTATAAATTTATGACAAATCTTTTTGATGAAAAATTGGTAAAAAGAGCATTTGAGTTAATCTCAGATAAGTATTCTACTGAAAGTGGGAAAAAGTTTATACTTCACTTAATTTCGTCATTCATTCCAATTAGGAGTAAGTCATCTAAGCTAACATTAGATGCATCTAAAAATTATAAGAGATTGGAATGCTGCATAACTAAGTGCAATATAATACCTGCTGACGTAGCTGTACCTAATAATGAAGGTCAATGTTACTATGGGTATATATCTACAAGCTCAGATAAAATAGTCAGTTCTGAGGCATTAGAGGCACTAAGTAGATTTATCGATAAGAGACTTCAAATGGGAGATGACGTTATAACTAAGATTTATAGATATATGTCTAGAAAGTCCCCTGAGTCAACTGAGAAACCTCGTGTATCTAAAGAGAAGCCTTCAAAGAATGGCTATAATACTGATAAAGGTCCGTCATCTAAGAATTTAAAGCCTAAAAATAAGGTATTCAAGGAATCAAAGGCGATTTCAGTAGGAATAGAAGCTATACCTAAACCTGGAAAATAAAATCATTATTAACTGGATAGTATTCGAAATGAGTACTATCCATTTTATATTATTATGAATATGAATGTATGTGAAAGATGCGGAGAAATTGATCCTGAGATGATAATAGTACATGACGTATTATGGAGCAAAATTAGGAAGTTATCTGGATGTAATTTCCTATGTCAGGATTGTATGGAGGAAGTTATGGGACGTAGTATTACCTTAGATGACTTAAAATATCTAGATGATGTAGAAGATACCCAAACCATAATGATACCTGGTAATTTTAGAATTTGTAGGGAATTAAATTATGATAATAAAGTTAATTTAAGATATTTAACTGAAGATGAATTCATTACTAAATATCTCACTAGAGGAGTGAAACCCACTAAGATTCGTGTAGAGAGATTAGTAATTGAATATAAGAGGTTAGAGAAGTTTTATAAGAAATATTATCTTCAAGAATAGTGGAATCTGCATTAAGACATAGTATGAATTCTAATTACGATAATTACTGTCAAATTTCATAAGATATTATTTATTCAGGTAGCTAAGTTCGTGAGAATATAGCTACCTAACCTTAATAAAACTACCGCTTTAGAAACCCCTAAACCCTTAAGGGTGTAATAAAAGAATATAATTATGACAGAAAGAATACAATACTATATTTGTAATGGGTGTATTCCCTTAATATACTAGTGTCAGGTATATGACTTTAGGTTATAAAAATTAATAAGATATATGCAATGTGCACTGAAGAGTTATACAATTTATAACGAAATATCTTGTATTTATGGGATTACTAAAACTACCGCTTTAGAAACCCCTAAGCCCTTAAGTGTGTAATAGTTAATAGGTAATATACTCGTGAGGATATATTACCGATTGGTATAGATACCTGATGCTTTTAAGTATTAGGCATTTATTAGAGTTCAAATCTCTAATGTTAACTATGGATATTATACAATAAGTATATCCGCAAGGATACTGATGAGACCGTTGAGGTCGAAACTTAGGAGAAGTTCGGAGTGACATCCCAACGTGTTCTCAATCTGAGATATTAGGAAACTGATATCTACATGAGCTAAGAATTGATACATTAAGTTGTATTGGTTCTTAGCTCATTTTTATTTCTCAGATAACTAAGGTTGAGTGTATTCATAGTACACTCGTATATGGAAAATTTGGGTATGCAATTAGCACTGAAGAGTATAGAAAATAAATACGAAACTCAGATTATTAACAATTTAAAATCAAATATTATGGAATTTTTAGTTATCTTAACAGTAGTATCTTTATCAGTATTAGGATTACATACATTACTGAAAAAAATTAGCAAGTCGTATAAGGATATGTACAACGATGTTAAAAATGGTGATTATTAAATTACATTCCCATCCAGGATAAGGGATAAACCTGGACTGTAGATGAGGAAATCTCATCCTGAAGAGTAAAAATCCCAGTATAGTGGCAACTATACTGGGATAAAACGAAACAGTAATTATTAATTAAATACTCATGAAAGGAGGTGTAATCCATATGAGTAATGCATTTGATATCGTACCAGACGTGTACGATTACGATAAATGCCTTAGTGATTCATTAAGGACCTTAAGAGAATACCTAGAAGGTAATTTTTTTTAATTAATAAATCAACTCTTTCATGAGGTTGGAGTATAACTAACCTCATACTCAAGGTTATAAAGCCTTGAGAAAGGTGGAAATAACTGTATCTAGGAAAATCCTAGACTGAAGAGTAAAAAAGATCAAGCTAGTTCCAGCTAGCTTGATCTAAATACGAAACAGTAGTTATCAACTTATTTCGCAGAAAGGAGGTGTGAACTCCATGAACGAATACTTCGATATCGTACCTGATTATCAGGATTACGAAAGTGTTCTCAGTGACCCATTGAGAACATTAAGAGAATGGATCTCTAGTTAGAGATCCAAATCAAGGGAGTGAGGGATATAGGATATAAGAATTGAACTCACTCCTTCATACCTAAGGGTATGAACCTTTAGTATAGGTGTTTATTTATCTGAAGAGATAAATCGAAAGTTAATATAACTAATAAATAAACTAAAATGAATAAAACTATGATGAAAGGTTTATGTAAAGTATTAGGTTGCATAGCATTAATAGAAATACTAGTATTTACTGGAGGTTATGCAAGTGGATACATTGAAGGAGTTAAAGACAGAAAGAAGTCTTAATTTAGTGACTCATGGCAGGAGTATAAACTGCCACTGTAGATGAGAAAATCTCATCCTGAAGAGTAAAAAAGATCAAGCTAGTAGTAGCTAGCTTGATCTAAATACGAAACAGTAATTATTAATTAAATACTCATGAAAGGAGGTGTAACCCATATGAGTAACTATTTTGATAATGTCCCTGATATATGGGATTATGATCAATGCCTTAGTGATCCACTGAGGACATTAATAGAGTGGAATAATAATTAAAGTTTCTACTCAAAGAAGGAGTGAAATTGAGTCTTTCACTCCTTCATACCTAAGGGTATTGACCCTTGATATAGGTGGAAATAATTTTATATCTGAATTAAATCAGACTGAAGAGTACTTAAATACGAAATAAAATTATTTATGATTAAAAATAAATTTATAAGTTATGAACGAAATTTTAATTAAATCATGGTATGATCCATGTCAGAAAGATTTAGATTTAAATGACTCATGTGTATGCATATCTATGCATAGCACGGATATAGCTAAAGTATTACTTCCTTACGAATCTTTTATGGAAGGTATATTAGTTGAGAAAAGTGGAGATAAAATGATATGGAAAAATTTAGGGAGAGAATTAGTATCTGAAGATCAATTTGACGTATGGGCTAATTCTATGGATAATAGGTCATCTGCTATGGCATTCGTAGCAATAATAAGTAGACTAACTGAAAGTTTTAAATCAGGAATAATACCTGAAGTAGTCAGAACTGACGGATTCAATAATGGAGTGATAAATATACCTATATTGAGTGATGAATATAAGCCTATTGAAAGATTTATCAATCCTATGATGAGTCTCCTGAAAAGAGACGATGTGCATGAGATTGTATTCTACGACTATAACGAAGGTATAGCCACAAAGTCAGTAGAAAAGAGCTCAGATATAATTCTTGACTTAATAAGTGAAAATAAAAGTAATAAAAATGCATCTTATTTAGATATAAGGGATTATATATTAAGGAACTTTGAATCATTTAGTATACCTAAAGCTTATTGATTAGATAGCCCTTATGGGCTATCTAAATAGTATCAATTAGCGTAAAATCGCCTGAAGATGATGTATGTCCTACATCGAAAATTGATAGTAAAGCAGTGAGATGACGTATTCATTGAGATTCATTGAGAGGATAGGCAGGTAACCTCATATTAACCTGCCAATTTAGGGTATCAAAGTTTTGATTTGACTGAAGAGATTTATAAATCGAAACTCTAAATATTAATTATTTAAACATGAACAAAATGGAGAAAAAGAAAATTAAAAGAATTGAGTTAACTGACGATGCTAACCATATAGGTGAGCTATTAGTGAGGATAAGAAAAAGTGGTAAAGGATTCCATGTATATAGGAATGGAAAATTTATCAAAGAGTATAATCCTAAATCAGATAATGACTGGAAAAGGATTTATGAAGAATTGGAGTCTGGATTTTGATTTATTTTACCAGTTTAAATAAAAACAATAAATAAAGTCTAGATCTAATGCTGTAGATCTAGACTTTGGTGAGAATAAAATTTAAGTTTAACTTAGAGTGTATATTCTTATGGAAAATATGTTCGATTTTGTTGATCCTTGGGATCCTAAGTTACTAGAGAGCTATATGAGACCTCTCTATGACTGGTCAAAAGACTAGCCGACTTAGAAATTGGTATGAGATGAATAATAGTAGTCTCATACCTTAATTTTATTCTCATCATTAAGGTTTTGCAGCTTTCTAAACCCTCTTTTTAAGGCTTCATGACCTTAATAATGTAATATATAAATTATATAGCTATGAAAGTAAATATAATAGGAAAATTAGAGATTACTTATGAAAATGGGATAACTCAGTTTAAAAATCTTATCTCCCAAGAAGATTACGAATCAAAAGTAAAGCCTATATTGAATGCAATATATGAGCTAGAATCTGAGAGATCAAAGTTAGGCAGAAATAATAAGAGATATAGTGAGATAGGTAATGAGATGGGATCGATGAAGTTATGTTTATCTGAACTTGGAGAGTACGTAACCTCCCAATCACCATTAGGGCTAGCCTATAGATGCCGTGATTATAAGAATTTAAAATTGCCTAAAAATCAAGGAGGAGCTGCCCATATAGATGTAAAACTCATATAATAACTTTTATTGTGAACATACTCAGAAGTCAACTGGAATTATATGTGATGGATCAAACTCTATGAGAGGATTTATAAGAATTAGATTTAACTCTCTATTTTTAATTTCATACGTAAAAATAATTATTCGAGGAGGATAAAATAAATAATATGAAATATTCTAAATCATTTATAAAAAATATTGATATCTTGAGTAAAAATAACTCTATAAATCTTAGATCAGAACCTATATACTCCGTATTTATGTCAAGTAACATAATGTGCGTTGTAATTAGAACTAGGTTACTACATTATTGCGGTTATGTTGAAATCAATAAACAATTAGGGATAATGAGTGACATGGATTATAACCATGACATATTTAATGATATTGATGTCCATGGAGGTATAACTTATTTAGGTAGCTTATTTATGGAAGATAAAAGAATAGATGGTAAGATATTTGTAGGATTCGACACTAGTCACTGCTATGATTTATTAATTCCTACCCATCATCTTACTTCAATTATAGGAACTAATTCGTCATATAAGTCGTTTAGATGGACTGTGATGGAGACTATAAAGTTATCTGAACAAATTTACCGTTTACAAAGGTCTCTTAACCTTAATAATGAAGATATTAAATAAAGTATGAGAAAGTTAATGGCAATATATTTACTAATGATTCCTATGATGTTATTTAGTAAAGATGAGTATACATCAGTAATAGCTACTTACTATAATCCTACCAGATCTCAATGTGGAGGGAATTATTTAATAACAGCTAGTAATGATAAGATAGACATTCATAAATTAAAATCTGGAAAATTAAGATGGGTGGCTATAAGTAGGGACTTGAGAAGGCATTATAACTTCGGAGATACTATAATAGTCAAGTCAAATATAAAGAAACTAAATGGAAAATGGGTAGTAAAAGACCTAATGAATAAAAGGCATAAGAATAAGGTAGATTTTCTAAGTCATGAAAAGAACTTTCTGCCTAGACCTAGTAAGATATTGATAACTAAATATAACTCTACCCATAATAAATAATTTTTAATGATTATTCAATCTTAGCTAAGTTTGCTTGTGAAAGTAGACTTAGCTTTTTACCGTTTTATACACCTTTATAACCTTAATAATGTAAAATATAAATAATTATGAATGAGTATACAATTGATATTGAAAAATTAGCAAATAAAAAGATTGAATCGATAGTTAGATACGTGCATGAACTAAGTAGCATGAATGAACTTATCAATAAATTAATGCTAATTAAATTTTCTATTCAGTCAACTAATAGGCAGTTATCCGATGGGAAGGTAACATTTAACGTACTTAATGAAAAGTGGAAATCATTAAGTAATGAGATAGAAAAATTGAATAAAAATAGCAAAGTAGATGAGGTGAAGAACTTCATTAAATCTATAGTAAAGGATGAAACCTTTATTTTAAATAAATTAGATGGATTAGAGAAATTTGATTCAATTGAGTATAGTTTATTAGAATATATAAAATCTAGTCTTCTTAATATAAGATATGAAGATGACATAGACTCAATTAATGAAGTTATATCCTCAATAAAAGATAATATATTATCTACAGTGGGATGGGAGAAAATGAGGTATCTTCCGCATATAATGCGCATACTTAGTGAGAAGTTAGATATTGATTCATTAATAATAAATTTAAGTACAATATTTAAAGGTTTATTAAGTAGTTATTTATCAGATGTAACGAATGATGATAAATGCACATTATATGATATAATGAAAGTTAATGAGAAGATGGCTAAGGTAATGAATGAGAATTTTACTGAACGAGAGCTAAGTTTGCTTGGAATCAGTAAGGTAAAATCTAGTAGTATAATTAAGATAACTGCAATTGAAGTATAATTTTTCTTGCATATATTTTTATATATTTGGTTTAATATTTAAGTGCATTGGTTTGTGAAAATCGGTGTATTGGTAATTTTTATTACGTATTGTTGACATAAGCGTAGGATAAGCAGCTCGTGAGAGTAGCTTATCCATTTTTATTCGAATAACACTCTTTTAAAGAGTTTAAACCCTTAAGAATGACTGAAGACTAAATGACTGGAAGAAATCAACGAAATTTAATGAATCTTAGATAAATTGATAGCATTCTCTAGTTGAGATGAAATACGGCTCACTTCATTCGGTTGAGCTAGAGAAACAAGTCTGTGAAGATGATTGATGAACATTTAGAATTATATTTTAAGTAATTAGTCTATATTATAGGGAGGGAGTAGCTACCCTCTCTAGTATAGATTTTTATTGTATTTCATTAGTCAGATTCATATTATTATATAACTATATAAAACATAATTCTAATGATGAGAGGAATAAGATTTGAAAGATTAGGAATGAACGTATTAAAAATGGGATTCCTAAATGCAAATGACCTGATGGTAAATGATGCTCCAGGCATTAAAGTAATATCTTCTGGATGTGGAGCTGGGAAAACAACTATAATTAAGAAATTAATTAAATCCTCTAGTAGCGAGGGAGTATTATATTCTGCAGCTACGATAAGGGAATGTAATGAAATGTATGACTGGCTGATTAAGAATGCAGTGGGTCAAGAAGATATACTGGGGATTGAACTGACAGCCGATGATATCATAAGTATTCATTCAGAACCTAGGTATAACGATAAGGGTGAAGTAGATAATGGAGTTGACTTAGATTTATGGAATAATAACCCAATGAAACTGAAAGATAAGAAGATAATTATCTGTACTCATTATAAATTATTTCATGAATATCCTAGCTTGCTAATAGGGTATAATCTAGATAACCCGTATTACACTACTGATATATTAGATGAATTTGAAAAACTGAGATTTAGAATTCCTGATGGAGGTAAACTGCGTAATCCTAGACGATATGTACTGATAGATGAATTTCCTAGATGTGGAGTATTAAAAATGGATTTTGACGTAAACCTGATACGTCAATTAGGGATGAATGTATGCAATATGCAATATAATCCAATAACTCGCATGGAAGAATCAGTACCTTTTACTACCAGATACGAGGATTTCAGATTGATGAGAATTCAATATAATATGTTTGAGAAGATGTTTAGTGAACTGAGGATACCTGGAACTGACAATGAACCTACTGAATTTAAAAAGAATATGATCCTCAGTGACATTCATTATAACTTTTATAAATATATAAATTCAGGTTTAGATAAGATAAAAGTATCGTATAACTTATTGAGCCTTGATAATGGGTATTCTAGGGTTATCGTATTTGAAGGAACTGGAGATTTACTATATTCTAGACTAAATAATAGGATAAAATTATATGACATATATCCCAAATATAGCTCTAGAGTTACATACATAAAGCTTAAAAGTTTTATTGAAAGGTCTAATCTCATAAATACTGAGGAGGATAAGATAAACTTGATGAGGAATTTGGACTTATCAATAGATGAATTGATAACTACAGTATTTAATAGATCTGATGTAAGGAAGGTATTAATTGTAACCTGGAAGAACCTAAAATCAGGTGATAGTAATGATGATAAAAATTTATTTTCTAGTTCTATAAATGAAAATTTCAGTTTAACTGAATATATAACTAATAAGTTAACTGGAAGAATTGGAGATAAGGAATTTAGTATTATTCATTATCAGTCGGGTTTAGATAGGGCTACGAATGAATTTAGAGAGTTTGATAGTATTGTGTTCCTAGGTAAATTTCAAATTCCAGATTATGCAGTATATGAATTGAATGAAGACTTAGGAAGTGATTGTACTCCTAGAAGGTATTTACTTCATCAATTAGTTCAAGCTGTATGTAGAACAAAGATTAGGAATCATAAAATGGAAGATATAAATGTCTTCTATACTGGAGATTGGAATCAAAGAACTATTAATGACTTAATTACATATATAAGTGGACCTGAATATCTTCCTAAAGTTAATATAGATGACTTAGGATTGAAGAATAAGTGGAAAACTTCTATATTAAAATTGATAGAATATGATCCTAACGTATATTCAGCCTTAAGAAATAAGGAAGAGTATAACTTTAGTATTGATATAGATGAATTATATGAAATGATGCCTGTATATGAAAAGAAGGTTAAATACTATAATAGCTTATCTAAGTATCTGAAAGAAGTGGGTATTAATTTAAATATAATTACCAGGTCAAATAATAAAGGAAGCTTAAATCCTAGGGGGTAATTTTGAGTTTCTAATAAAGCTTAAATCCTAGGGGGTAATTTTGAGTTTCTAATAAAAGGTAAATTTTAGGAGGGAATTTTTAAATCAAAATATACTTTCTGGATGGAAACTCAAAGGAACCAACAAGTTCCTTTGAGTAAACCAGATATTACAGCTATTTAAACTTAGTTAAACTAAGTACTGAATGTATTGAGAGATAGGTTTATTCCTATCTCTCATACCTTTTCTATCGAAAAGTTAGTTAAAGCTGTAGAAAAATTAAACCCTCATATATTTCCTTCAGTTTAAATCTCCCTTCGACGTAAGGAGAAGTGGGATATTTGATATGAAATTTAAATGAGGTTGAAATAGTCTAAAAAATCTAAATCCCAATAAACCTCCTAATAAACCTCCATAGCCTTAAGTTTGACAATTAAATGCTATTTAAAGTAATTATCTAATTTCATGAGTAAAATAGAAATAGTAAAAGATAATTTAATTATATTAGAAACTAAAAGTTATGGATATATTATAGTGAAAGTTAGATATCTAAGTAGTGATCAGAGGAATACACTAATAAATTTTAGTTGTAATTTATGTGATTTTACTAATAAGTATACTGAAAAGTCAAAAGATTCACGACTTAGTTGCTATAAGTTATTAGACTCAGATCAATATTACTGCTTATGTACTAGTATTAATAATGAAATTCTTACATTAGATTCATTTATTACTACAATTCCTAGTTCTGGATATCTACATATTATAGGTATAGGATTATTTATAAATTCATATATTAACTACAGAATGCGTTATGAGTAATAAAGAAAAGGAGATATTTGGACTCCATAAGGTTCCAGATAGAGAATTATTAAAACAAGCTAGAATTGAGCTTGGAAAAGCTAACTCTTATATAGAGGAGTTAGAGGATAGAGTTAAAGAGTTAACTGATGAATTAACTTTATTAAAAGAAGGTAGAGTTAATCTAGATGAAATTAAATTAACGAATGACGATATAGAGTCACTCTATAAATCTAAAATCAAGAATCAATCTAAAGAATTAAGTAGATTAAATGAGACAATAACAAGGTATAAGTCACGTGAGCTAAGAATTGAAGGATGTAGGGTGGACGTTGATGAACTAATCTTTAAATACGATAAATTAAAAGTAGAGAATGAAGAGTTATCTAATGCTCAAACGACGATATAGCTGTTCATA
>OGIE01000602.1_pt1 | contig 53410 bp, 62 predicted proteins | sample 1571581 | NCBI WGS metagenome assembly OGIE01 (sample SAMEA2582021, study PRJEB24529) | metagenome | biome: Human gut stool | place: China | collected 2011 | reverse complement strand
GTTTCGTTACAAACAACGCCCAGCTGCTTACCCACATCCAGAACTCATCTTCCATATTGGGATATAAGGTCAGGTTATTTGCCTTGGTACTGTCTCTTTGAAAGAATCTTGTTAAGGCCTGTCCGGTATCCATCACCTCTAGGTACCCAGCATAATGAATCAGCTCCTTATACCGGTTTGGGGAAGGAGTTGCGGTAGCAACTAGCTTGTATGGAACATTTTTAAATTTATCAAGGAACGTCTGATAGGTTTTACTTCCAAAACTCCGTAAAACACTGGCTTCATCCAGTGAGGTTGCCGCGAAATACTCTGGCCGGATGTCTCCGTCACGTACTCTCTCGTAATTCGTCAAAACAATCCGGGACCGGCACTTTTCCACCTCTTCCATCGTCCGGCAGTACTCCGGCTGATCATATCCAAGAATCTCTACTGCATCCCGCGTGAATTCCTGTTTTACTCCAAGTGGAAGTACAATCAATGCCCTGCCACCGCAATGCTTAACTGCCTGATAGCAGAATTCAATTTCCTGTATGGTCTTTCCCAGACCAAACGACTCAAACAGTGCACGCCTGCCACCTTTTAATGCCCACCTTACCGCATCCCTCTGATGTGGCTTTAATGCCGGATTAATATCTGCAGGATCCACTATGAATCCGCTTTCTGTTGCAAGTTCTATTTTTGATTCTAAAAATTCTTTATAATTCATTTTCAAAAGGAACCCGATATATCATTGCTCCGGCCGGAGGTTCGGCTCCTTTCTGCTATTTTATAAAATCTTCTATACTCATCTTGCCCTTTACAATTTCCACCGATTGTATCTTGATCCCAACCAACTTTAATTTACCTTGTTATTTCATCCAGACAAGCATTCCATCCTGCATCCCATCCATCCGAATATTCATCATATTCATTGTCGTTATGCTCCTGCTCTGGCAGTTCCCGTAGCGGACAAAAATCCGGTCTCCATGACTCTTCATGCTTTGGATTATATTCAATATTTTTTTCCCCCATTAACGGCCCTGCAATGCATACTCCTAGGTTTTTTTGCTTTATCATAAGAAAAAGATTGCATTTGTCACATCGCTTAGGCATATCCATAACCAATACTGCTTTTGACATACTTCTCACTCCTTTAATTAATCGCCTTATATATAATTGACATAACAATAAGTGTCATTATGTTATCAACTTCTCTGTTTTCAGCATGACCATACAAAATAATTTCTAAAGCAATCCATATATAGCACCAGATTAGTGTATATATCATTGTTTTAAATAATTTTCTCACTATACTTTCCATAAGTACTCCACTTTAATTTACCTTGTTATTTCATCCAGACAAGCATTCCATCCCTATACCACCCACCTACAGCTTACGCATTTCTTCTTCAGATACCCGTTCGGAAGGTATTCTGCTTTGCAGCATTCTTTCTCTCCGTCTTTCACATAACAGATGCGTTTCTTTCTACTGGTCAGCTGCTTCCATTCCGAAGCCTTGCGGTAATTCCGTGGCGCCCGGATGCTCCCCATCATCATGGTGCTTTCTTTCTGCTGCATCTGCGCATAAGTCAGGCCTGCTGCCGCACAGGCTTTGTTATATTCCATTAATTTATTATTCTTCTTTGCCATGATTCTCCTTTCCGGGAAGCTGTGGGGGACAGCTCCCCATATGGTTTTTCCGTGATATGTATACCAAAAGGCTTTTTGTAGCCACTATGGCCTAATTCCACTTACTGTATGTAAGTTTGGTCTTGTCCCAGTCCGGATACCTGCTTTTTAAGTACTCTTCGAACCGGTCAAGAAGCTGCTGCCGCATTCCCTTATTCCCATTGTCCATGATGGAATGATGGTACCGGCATCCGATGGCTCCGTTACGCTCCACGCCTAGTCCTAATGCGCTTTTCGGGATAAAATGCATGTAATCTTTCACTTGCAGATCCAGCCAGGTAGCTCCCTCTGCCGGAATCCCCATATTGCAGAAAATACACTGCCCATGATCCCGGATCGCAATCTTCTGTTTCTCTTTCTCACTGAACTGGAGCTTTCTGGTATAACTATGAGGTCTTTTACCCATGTCAGGCCTCACATTCCGAGACTATCCACAATGGTTGTCTTCTTCTGGACCTGTATTTTCCCTTTGTTTAACTTCATTTCTGCTTTTTCTCCGGATCCGATATCGATCTTAATTCCATCAATCTGTTCTGTTGCTACCGCGCGGACTGCTGCCTTAAGAATCATTCCCGTGTCTGTATCCCCAAACAGCTGATTGATATTTTTTATTGCCCTCTCCGATCTTATCTTGATCTTTCTCATTTCCTTTGCTTCTTCGCAAAGGCACTTGGATGTAACAACTTCATCCACCTGCTCCTGTGAATAGCTTTCCTCTACTTCTACCGTGCATGTCTGTCCACAATACTTACATGTTCCAACTGCTGTCTCAATCATCTTCTTATACCTCCGTTTTTTATTTATGCCCTGCCTTGCAGGACAAATCTCTTTCTAAGCCACTGCTTCTTTCTCATATCCCTGCATGTGGCACAATACAGGCTTTCTTTTTTCTCCCAGAATGTCTTTCCACACATCTTGCAATTCTGCGGCTGAATCTTCTTAAAATTCATGCAGCTATCGCATCCTTCGGTGTTCAGGCACTCTCCACAAAAGTTCTCACACATATCTTTCTGGAAGTACTGTCCCCATTCCGTTTCATTCATCTGCTGGCGGAAACGCCAGTTAAGGACTGCTGCCATACGGATCAGATTATCACGCGCGTGTATGCGTTCTTCTGTATTCATCACATTCCACTGTGATATCTTGCGATCCGGCCTGTTATCTCCAAATTCTCCGTTTCCCATGATGGCTCTTACTTTATCCAGATTTTCCGTAAGGTACATCTGACCAACCCTTCCCCGGCAGGCTTTGGAACTTTTCCCTATTACCTCTGCAATCAGGTCATAGCCATACCCGGCTTTAATCAGTTCTCCAAGCTGATTAAGCTCTTCCTGCGTCCATCGTGTGTGATTTTCTGCCTTTACAGGTCTGTCACTTACTCCAAGATCACACAGCCTTCTGGAGATTGCTCCATTCGTCCTGCGTAGGATCCTTGATAATTCGTCATAGGTGTACTGCTGCCGGCTTACCAGTCTCAATAGCTTGTCATCTTCCTGTTTTGTCCATGGTGTCTTAATATATTTCCGGTTCTTTTCATAGTCGTGCCTACGCTTTTCTTTTACCCAGGCTGGTTCTTCTCCCAGGGAGTTTTCCTCAAACTTTGAAAAATCCAGAATATCACGGTTCTTTTCTGCCCATATCCACCATTCATGGAGATATACAACCTTGAAGGAGTTATTCTTTACGCGCCTCGTATGTACCGGGAAATCCCGGTTCTTTATCCAGGATGTCACTTTATAGCCGCCTGCATTACTTCCACAGCCAATTGCCTTTAACAGCTGATTCCATGTCACATAATCTCCGCTTTCAAGGAATGCTCCCAGTCCTAATCTGCTTTTCCTGACAATAATGGCATTTTCAGACCGCCCTAAGTTTTTCGCCAGTGTTGCAACGGAGACTATTCCCCAGTACTCTGCAAGATATTCGTCCTCCTGCTTTGTCCAGTTCTTTCCAATTCCCATTTTCCAAATGAACCCGATATATCGTTACCCCGGCCGGAGGTTCGTCTCCTTTCTGCTAATCAAACAGGCTAAGTTGTACCGGCTTCTCCTGTTCCTCTTTTATTTTCTGTTGTCGAAGCTGCTCCAATTCCTCCAACCGTTCCGGATCCAGCCACTTATCCGCATGGACACGATTCATACTGTATGGTTCCAGATTCTCATATCCGACATCAATGAGGACTTTCTCCAGTTTTGCGATTTTCTTCTGTTGTGCAAGTTTACGCCTTTCCTTCTTCTGCTCCTTCATCCTCTTTTCAGAATCTGAAGCATGAACAATGGTTATTCCGTCCTTGATATCCTGCAGATCCTGTATCAGATCCCGACTCGGTTTTGATTCAGCTCGTATATTCAGGATCTCCGCTTTGAAGCTCTTATCAAACATATATTCCGTAGAATGATTGACCTCATAATCGTGTAGGATCTTATCACTCTGCACTTTTACAAATGCTTCACAGATATCCATGCTGCAAGGCTTGTCAAACACTCTCATGCCTTTTTCTATGTGCGTCCACTGTTCTCCATCAAACATTGAACATTGCTCTTCCTGCTGTTTTACGGTGCCGCTGGTTTTCAGATCATAATATACATTCCCACGCTTTTTACTTAGCTCCCGACCAAGTACAGGGCAATAACCATTCTGTGAATAACACATTTTAGCGCAGGAATACGGCTCATAATTCATATGCCATTCCCGTGTACGCTCGTTATAAATCATATGCCTGCTGCAGATTCTTCCATTATGAGCATCAGCATACTCCTGATACTTCCGGTTCTTTTCTACCTGACGTTTCTTTTCTTCTTTTTCAAAGCTATTCTCATAATCGTAGTGTTCTTCTGTTTTATGGCAGACACAAAAGCACTGAATACAGATTCCGCCCCCATGTATTCCCTGAAGCCGTTCATCATTCATTGGACAGTTAGGCTTATCATACGGACACCGGATAACTGGATTGTCATTCTCATGACACCATTCTTCTCCACAAAAACCCATACTATCTATCACATTCTTACCGACCACATGCATTCCGCAGCCAGTCTTATAAGTAAAAGCATCACAGTAAACGCGGTTATACTCAAAGCCACCATAAATGTTGTCTAACGGATTGCCATTCCCAGAATAACCGCCATTTGCAATATGGACTTTATCCTTTGGATAATTTTCTGCGGTATACCCTTCATCCAGAAGTCTTCTTGTGAGATTATTATATTTTTCCATACTTCACCTCATATTCCCTGGCATGGCCGTATCCCAAAGAAATCCTCCATTTTATTCCGCAGAGCCTCCACATCCATGTCGTATTCCTTGGCAATGCATTTCTCACATACCTTATTTTTATAAGCAAGTGCTTTAGAAAGTCGTGCATCCCAACTATTTAACCGGCAGCCACAGATATTGCATTCTTCATCCAACCATTTCACTCTAGCCATCCCATCACCTCGGACAGCAGAGCTCTGTCATGTCCTGCCATTTCTTTCCCGCATATTCCACGATCGGAGGCCGGAACGTTTTCCGCTCCACAAAGCTCAACTGCTTCTCAGGAAAAGCAACCTCTTCGATCCTTTCCTGTTCCGTATTTCTCTCTTCCGGTTCGGCTAGTCTCTTTTCTGCACGCTTCCAGGCATTGACACAGTTACGTACCGTAATTTTGCTGTATCCAAAGGCCTGTCCGATCTCTTCCGGTGTTTTACCCTGCTCTATCATGTAAAGGATCTGCTCCCTGTAGTCGTTTATGGATACTCTTTCCCAGACGATTCCGTTACTGCTTCCCAGCTTGTATAAGTATCCTCTGCTGTAGCCGGTGGCTTCCACAATATCCTCGATTGGAATGTTGTCACGGAGCATCCGGATTGCTTTTTCTTTGTCTTTCACTCTTCCTCCACCTCCTTCAACAACTCTTTCTGCACCTGCTCCTGCATATACTGCCGGTAAGAATGGTCCGTATCCTCTACCGTAACGCAATGATTCCTGATCTGTTCGGTCACCTGCTGCCACAGATCTGCATTCTTTACAGGGGCATTTTTCGCCGTTCTCCATCCGTTCTTTTCCCACATCGGAAGGTAGTGATTCTGCATCACTCCCAAAACGTGTCCGCATTGAGTAAATACTCGGACGGAGCACGATTTTGTCAGCCTCCCAAATGCACATAATAATAGTTCTAATGTTATCGTATTATTGGTAATGTCTTTCTTATGCAGGATCCCGGAGCGCGTAACCGGATTTCCTGTGCTTGTGATGTATTCCAGGAGCCACATTCCGGCGATCTCACACCTTGCCGGACGCTGTGTTGTGGTCTCTATGTAAAGGTTCACTTCCAACTTATCCACCTCCCCGCCGTTGCACCGGTGCAATTCTCATTTCGGTGTATCTTAAGTAGCTCATTCCGGTAAAGCGGTTCACTCCGTAGTGGATGCTGTTCTTATCCACGTAATACCCAGGAGTAGCTTTGATCTCTCCATCCCGAATCAGCCTGGCAATCGTCCACCTGCGGTAGGTCTTCCGCTCCGGTACCGGCTCGATCAGGTTCCGGCTGCAGGAATATGTCCGGAACTGCTTTCGCTCTTCTTCCGGGAATAAGGATAACTGCTTCTCACATTCTTCATCCGGTTCTTTCACGATGTAATCTGCCAGATCTTCATACCCGCCTTCTTCATACATTGGTTGCATGTCGATCTTCTTTCCCCATGCATTCCGGATCAGCAGATCCATGTCTGCTCCCCGAATACGGTTTACAATCATATGGATATGTACACCGCCACGCTTCCCAATCTCCTTCCGTAGAATCCACTTGAACGGTGCCCCTCTTGAACGGTACGCTTTACGGAGTAAATAAAACATTTTATCCAGATCCTTCTTCAGCTCCTCCATGGTCGGCCGGTATCCTCTCGGATATTTCAATGTCACCCAGATACCTTCCTCTTCCGGAAAATTTGCTTTAATCTTCCGTCTTACATGATTACTCCGGTTCTGCTGATTCTGTTTCCGAATCTGCTCCGGTGTGGCTTTCTCCTTTTTCTGTCTCTTCTCTCCCTTTGCTCCATACTTCCCGGCAAACTTGAACTCATATTCTATGCTGGTCGGGAAGGTCCATGTATCTTGCCAGTATGCCATCTACATTCTCCCTAACTTTAATATACTTAGAATGCTAAAAACGGAGGTTAAAACCCCCATTTTTCTTGACATATCCGCCCTGTTTTGCTATACTAAATTCAGTGGTTTAGTGTTCGCGTGAGCGGATATGTCAAGGCGTATGAGTTACAGCTCATGCGTCTTTTTTATACTTTTCCCTGATTCGCTGCATCATCTCACGATTTTCTTTATACTGGAGCTTCCGTACCTCACCGTCACACCGGATAATCTCTTCCTCCGGAAATCTTCCCTGCTGAATAATTTCCCCACGGTCACCCCGGATCCCAAACAGCTCATCCAGATCCTTTTCCGGGAACTGGAGGAACAGGGCAACTTTGCGCGCCGTGTCTACCACGTTTCTTGCACGGAACCAGTTCTTTGCACTCATGCTCTGCCGGAACATGACGGGATATTCTTCAAACAGCTTGTCCCTGATCTCCTTTTCGGTCAGCATAAGATCACCCTTTTCCTTCCGCTCTTCTTATTTACAAGCGTGATGGAGTTGTTGTCTTTCTCCTGTACACTCCAGTTCTTCCAGTCAAGACCCGCTGCCGCAATCTGCTTTTTCTCTTCCAGAAATGGTTTTCTTGGTTGTTTCACTTGACTTTCCTCCTTCAATGCTTTAACATGAATACATCACATTTAATCCCCCTAGAGTCCTGCATTTTCCCCTAGAAATCGGCAGGGCTCTTTTTTTATCCCTCTGCATCAGGGATAACCTGCACATAACAAAAATCTCCATATGCATCCACCCACTCCTTACACCGTTCCAGACTGCTCCGGAACACGTCTATGCTTGTTCCTTCCTGGATACTGCCGATACCGTCCCCGTCCTTATCAATCCCGAATCCGGTATCCTTCACCTCGAAATACCCAATAAAATTCATGTCCATGTCATACAGGACAACCAGGGCATCCACCCAGTCCTTCTTTGCTGCAACGATGCCCTCACGCACTTCACAGCCGGATGCCGTAATACTTCCTTCCGGATAGGTATAACAGGTTACCCGCATCTTCCTTACCGGGTACTTCTCCGATGCTTCAGCCGGCAAGCTGTATAGAATCAGCAGCAACAGCATCAGCAATACCAGTAACACTGACAGAATTCTCTTTCTCATGCCTGTTTTCTCCCTTCCACTGTCTGATATGTTCCCAGATCCGGTCCTTGTCCCTGTTCTTCTGTTCTGCAGATCCTTGAATCAGTCCACTTTCTTCGAAGCTCATATACATAACGCTTTTCCTCCACTACTGTTGAATACATATAGATCGCACTGGCGATTGCCAGCACTCCTGCTGTGATATATAACCGGCTGTCCATTGCCGCAACGGACAGTAGAAATACCACAAAGGCAACTGCCTGTTTGAAACGAATCTTTCTCAATGCTCTCTCCTCCCTGCTTGTCCAACAGAGCCGGCTTATGCCGACTTATCTTCTTTGGTCTGATCTGGTCCGGTATGTAATCCCTTCTGAATCTTCCGGTACAGATCCACAAAGGCATCCGTAATCCGTTCCACCGCTCCCGGCGTCATTTCTACTTCACATTTAATTTGTTTCATAAACGCTCACCTCCTAGTTCAGTTTATGATTGACTGGTTGTACACCTTTCCTAAACGTGCCCTCTATGTGGTGCGCAGGGGGGGACTGCGCACCTTTTCTGTGTAAAAGGGAATATAGGTACTACTGTGATGCCATTGTGCACCACACAGAAGGCACGTTTGCTCTTCCTACGTTACTCATCATCTTCAAAGCGCTTTGGATAAGCCACTCGCAAGGCACCTGTAATTTGAATTAGCTGAATGGTATCAGAAATTATTTTTTCTTCCGTCTGGCTGATTCCGTTTTTCTCCAAAATTTCCAAACTCTTGTTTATCATCTTGTTTTCCAGCTTCTTAATTTCTTTCACTTCTCTCTTCCCTCCTTTCTATTAGTCCTCACCTTGTTGCGTTTCCTTTTGTATTCCCTTATACTTTCTTTACAGGATGTTCCAGCATCCGAGTATAATGAAAGGGGAATCTATATATGGCAAATATTCAAACTTTACAAGAAGCAACTGAGTTTCTGCATGATGAACTCGTAAATGAAATCAGCAACCACACAAACTTTCAAAATGCAGAAGTAGCAGAACTTGCAGACATTCTTGTAGATGTTTTCACTCGTTTGTATAAAGAAACCAATGAATATAGCGATTAGTTTCTTCCAGCCGATTCTTCGCACGGATCGGCTGTTTCTTTGTACATAATCTCTTTCTGCCCCCATCTATCAATGGGATACTCTGGCAGTTCCACTTTCGTACGTTCCCTTGCCCATTCAAAATTGCTTTTTACCCTATCTATCAGGCTCATTGCCTCATGATAGGAACTGGTAAACTTTTCTATGTCTTTTGCCAATTCATGTGCCTTTATATCAATTTCCAATTGTCTGTTCTTTCCCATCGTTCTTCCCTCCTTTCTTTTTTTAATTTCCTGTGCTATAATCCCTGTATCACATGCATGGGAGTATCATATGAAAGATATCTTGAAATACTTAACACGCGAAAATATCACATTATGCATTGCAATCTTTGGTGCCATGGGAACTTGCCTAGGTTGGATCATTGGGTTTTTCCGTTCACGAAAAAACATATCTATGCAAATCATTAAAATCTGCGAATTGAATAATACAGTAATTGCATATATGACATTTCAAAATCATTCCCGGCTTCCAATCTCCATTAATAACCTCAATCTCATTATTAATAAAAACTCATATGCTGGCTTTAATGGTCCTCCACATGCTATAACCATTGAGAGAACTCAAAATAATGGTGTCATAGCGACCAAAGAATACATGACTATTTCTTTCCCTATTAATTTGCCCTCACTTTCAGGGACTTCTGGTTATGTCTTTTTTGATATTTCAAAAAAAGCTTCTGAAAATCTTTCCACTCCTTTGACTTTTGAAGTTTCAACCAATCGTGGTAATCCAATTCAAATGAAACTCTCGTTGGAAAAGTGGATTGATTGGGAAAAAATGTTTTAACTACTATTCCATTTTCAATCCGTTCTTTTGGTTCAACGTACTGACATATCTCTTTTGCTTTATTCTCAATTACCTTCAGTTCTTCATATATCCTTTTAAGCACCACTTCTCTCTTCCCTCCTTCCTATTAGTCCTCATTTGGTTGCGTTTCTCTCCAAAATCTCCTATACTTTTCATACAGGCTCCTGCCAGAGCCAAGTATAATGAAAGGAGATACTACCATGTATGTAAAAGACTTAGATTTCAAGTATTACGCTGATCTTCTTGCTGATTGCATCAGAAACGATGTCCTTAACCATATTTCTGATGAGGCAGTACAATCTGAAATCCTTTCTTTTATAGATGCAGCCGTTACCACTACTTGCGACACTTACAATGCTGAACTAAAGAATGGAAAACTGTCACGATTAGAATGATCGCGCACATTAAGGTTGCTATCTTTCTATGGGTGGCAACCTGCTTTTCCAGTTTCTCAATCCTCTCCTCTAATATCAGGGCTACATCTCTTGTGTATTTGTGATTCGCTGTTAATCTGGATCTTACATACCCTTCTATTGCATATCGTTTCCATGGATCTTTACTATTCTTCTGAAGCTTTTCCATATTTACATTCTTCAAAGAGGCATTTATCTTATCCACTTCCAAACCTAACTCTTTTATTCTTTTATTCATCTCCTGGAGTTCTACTCCTATCATCACCCTTGGCATTGTTCCTTTTCCTCCTTTCCTTTTCCAAGCTTATGTGTGTTGCGTTTCCGCAACATTTGAAGCAAAAAAAATAGTCAATAGCTGTTCTCTAGGAATTTCAAGAGCATTTGCCATATCTGTTGCTTCCTTCACAGTTAACTGCTGCCCTTTTTCATTATTGATTTTCCTACTTAATGTTGATGGATTTATTCCGATCATTTTCGCCAATTCTTCTTGTGTTGTGCCTTTTCTTCTGATCTGTGCTTTTATCTCTCTTGTATCAACCATTTCCAATCTCCTTTCTGTTGCGTATACGCAACTTATAGTTATAATATACACACCGTTTTTTTATCTGTCAATAGTATTTTTGCATATTCGCAATATTTTGTTGCTTTTTTGCATTTCCATGTTTATAATATAAATTACAAAAAATATCGATGAGGTAGAAATATGGAAATACAAGAAATAATTAAAGCACGGCGTATTGAACTTGGATTATCTGTCCGTGAAGTTGCACAAGCTCTAAACGTAGCTCCTAGTACCATATCAAGATATGAAAGTAGTGATATTCAAAATATGGGAATAGATAAAATTGAAGCATTAGCCAAAGTTCTTCATTGTTCCCCTGTTTATCTTATGGGTTGGAACGAACCCACTCCAGTTCCCGAAAATTTTACTTTATCCAGTTTAGAATGCGAAATCATCCAAAAATATCGACATGCAGACAGTATTGATAAAGAAATGGTTCTTCGAATTCTTAAGATAGAGGAAAAAGGGGACGCAGAAAAGTTGGCATAAATTTCCAGAACAATATTTACACCTATGATGGTTGGGATTATTCCGGTGATAAACCTCCACCGAAAATATCATTTTCTTGACGTCACGAAAATGGTTACTCCAGATCAGCTGTTGAATTTTATGTATTCATTCCACACATAATACGTGTAAATATGTGTTTTTATATTGACATACGTGCTTATACGTGCTATTATATAACCATAAGGAGGTGCTATGAAAAACAGTGAATTACTAAAGATCCTGAAAAGCCACGGCTGTTATCTGCTACGACACGGAAGCAATCACGATATCTGGTTCAGTCCTATTACCAATCAGCAATTTGCAGTGCCACGACACAAAAGTGAGATAAAGCCCGGAACAGTGAGATCCATACTAAAGAGTGCGGGGATTGAATAAATCCCCTTCCACTTATTTATATCGTATAAAGAAAGGAGTCATTTATGATGTCAACGAAATATGCTTATCCTGCTATTTTTACCCCCGAAGAAGATGGAGGTTTTTCTGTAGTCTTTCCCGATCTGGAAGGCTGCTTTACCTGCGGTGATGATATGGCTGATGCTTTATTTATGGCCGAAGATGCACTCGCACTGGTACTCTACGGTTATGAAAGCGATGGCCGTGAGATTCCCGCTCCTTCCAAAATGGAAGATTTAAAACTTAATGATGGAGAATTCGTCAATTCTGTAGCCTGTGATACCATGGAATACCGGAAACGTTTTAATAACAAAGCTGTGAAGAAGACTCTCACCATTCCGGAGTGGCTTAACGAAACCGCTATGGCTATGAACATCAACTTCTCCCAGGTGCTGCAGGATGCTTTGATCCAAAAGGTCGGTAATCAGTAAAATAAAATCTGCCCCGGTATTGGCGTACCGGAGCAGATCAGGAATCATATCGGGAGTACCGATATAACTCACCTCGCAAGTGAAATTGTATCATTCTCCCGGTAAAATTACAAGCACCGGGTATTTTTATGCCCTGCTGCCATAAAATATACGGGAGGAATGGATATGTTCACTGTAGGAATCTATGCCCGGAAGTCCGTTTACCGTGACAACTCGGACTCTGTCCAGGTACAGGTTAGGCTTGGAAAGGAATACGCCGGTATCATTTTCAAAGATAAGGAATTGGAATTCCGTGTTTATGATTCTGATGAAGGCTTTTCCGGAAAGAATACCAACCGGCCGGATTTTCAACGCATGATGAATGATGTTGAGAACGGGCTTCTTAACGCTGTTGTTGTTTATAAGCTGGATCGTATCAGTAGAAATGTACAACAATTCTCTGCTATGTATGAAATTCTCCACCAGCATCAGGTAGCTTTCATATCGGTTAAGGAATCCTTTGATACCAGCACACCCATGGGAAGGACGGTCATGTATATTCTGGCCGCTTTTGCACAGCTGGAACGTGAGAATACTTCCGAACGTGTCACAGACGGTATGCTTGCCCTGGGTACTGCCGGGAAATGGACGGGCGGCATCTGTCCGAGCGGCATGAAGTCGGTACGAATGCAATGCGGAGATAAATACCACTCTTATCTGCAGATCGATCCGGACACCATCTGGCGTCCCAAGATGTTGTATGAGCTTCTTTTAGACGGCAATCCCATAACAAGGATTGAGCGGTACTGCAGAGATCACGGTATTAAGAGTCAGACCGGAAAGTATCTGAACTCTTCGCAGATCTATAACATCCTTACCAACCCTGTATACTGCCAGAACAGTATCGAAGCATATTACTATTTCTGTGATCTTGGCTGTAAGCTCCCGGAGGCTTCCGGCTTTGATGGAAATCACGGTCTCATTGGATATGGCAAAACCAAAACAGGAACCAACAGCCAGCACAAACGCACTTCTTCCGAATGGACCATTGCCATCGGGATTCATGATTATGTTATTCCTGCCGACAAATGGATCGCTGCCCAGAAGCGTCTCGGCACCAATAAGATGATCCGGACTGCCAAATATGAAGCAGGAATCCTAAAGGGAGTATTGAAGTGTTCCTGCGGCGGCTCTATGGAAGTCCGCACTTACACGAAGAACAATATTCAGTTTTCCTACTATTACTGCCGCCGGATGCAGCGTTATGGGAAAGAATATTGTAACAGCGGATATACTCCGGTCAAGAAGCTCGACTCCGTCTTTCTGAATAAGCTGAAACAAATCCAGCTGGATCCGGCCAGAGTTACCATGGATCATCCGGAGGATGTTTTCACACAATCTTCCGCAGATCTTAAGAAGATCTTACATAACCTCGAAGCCTCAATCATGAACCTCACCAATGCCCTTACCCAGGCAATGGGATCCAGTGCCTCCGAATACATTATCAGGCAAATTGAAGAACTGGATCATCAAAAGCAGATAACGGAAGCTGCTCTTCGTGATGCCAAGATCAAAGAAGCACAGCGGATCCAGAATACAAACGCTGTCGATCAGATCTATCAGTCGATCTGCTACCTGCTTGACCATTTTGACGATATTGATTATCATGGAAAAAACGAACTGATCCGTAAGATCGTAAAGAACTGTATTTTCGATGGAGAAAATCTGAAAATCACCTTCTAAATCATTCAATATTATATACAGATCGGTACACCCATCATCGCTGTGGAGTCCGGTTACGTGGAAGCCCTTGGCTGGAATCAGTACGGCGGCTGGCGCATCGGAATCCGCAGCTTTGATAAAAAGCGTTACTACTACTATGCACACCTTCGCCAGAATTTCCCTTATGCGTTGGATTTAAAGGAAGGAAGCGTGGTAACCGCCGGGGACGTCATCGGTTACATGGGGCATACCGGCTATAGTGCCAAAGAAAATGTGAACAACATTGAAACCGTGCATCTGCATTTCGGTCTGCAGCTCATTTTTGATGAATCGCAGAAAGAGGGCAACAACGAGATCTGGATTGACTGCTATGACCTCACCCGGTTTTTATACAAAAACAGATCCCTCACGGAAAAGAATGTGGAAACTAGGGAATGGTTCCGTACCTTTCACATGAAGGATCCTTCAGTAACCTCTTATCTGCAGTTAAATCCGGATGCCCCGGTATTAAACAGCGGAAACTAAGGAAGTGCTTCTTCCATATAAAGTGTTTCTGCCGTATAAAGCATTCCTTCTATATAAAGGTGTGTCGCATGGGCTTCCTCCATCAGGCAGAGAAGCTCTTTGCGGCTCACGCTTGCAAGATCCACATTCGCGTACATCACAGAAACCGGTGCCGCTTCGAAGTTCAGGTAAGTATTCCTCACCCAGCTTACATCGGAGCTGTCACGCACATACAACACCCGGGTTATTTCTGAATCCGTTCCTGCACCGACCTTTTCTGCGAATTCATATGCGGCATCGTCCAGAATCTCTTCGCGCTTTGTAAGCTCCTCCTGTACACCCGTCCGGTATCCCCAGATCGCACGGTAGGCACTTGCATAATCGGATGACAACAGCACCACCAACGCACACAGGTAAAAGCCGCGGTTATCCGGAAAGCTCTGCATAACATAATAAGCGAGCAGATACAGTCCTCCGATCGTAAATGGCGCTCCATACCTTGAAATGGAGCTTACCATGCCATACGGCTCGAGATATTGCGTTTCCACCGCAAAAACGGTCAGGTGGCTGATCAGTACCAGCGTATAGAATAAAATTGCTGTTATTACCGTATAAATCAGCAAAAACCGTCCCATTCCACGATCCAGCTTCTTACGCACGATCAGCAGAATATAAACCGCCAGTAAAAATAACAGCAATACAAGCGGACTGAAATCAAACAGCCACGTGGAGCTCCTGTGCAGCGGCCATTTTAAGAACGCTTCACCAAAAGCCTGAAGCATCTGTTCCCTGGTCTCCGGGATATTCATGCCTCCGGTTGCCATCTGTACGGCTGCTCCGGTAAGCTTTGCCACCCGGCGGTGCAGATAACAGAACGCAAACCAGCCTCCACCACTTAAGAAAGGCAAAACCATCACCGAAAGCGTCCCCCATATGGCAGTTCTTTTCTTCCACAGATCTTCTCCTATTTTCCGGTTTATAATCTGAACCCCGATGGAAAACAACACTGCAAACGCATACCAGACAAATCCGGTATTTTTGCAAAGCACAAGTACCATCAGATATAATGCCTGTCGTCCGTAATAAAGCCACGGTGAAACATCTTTCCTGTCAATGACTGCCACCAGAAATGCGCCATACACTACCGCCATGGAAAAATCCGCACAGCCTCCATCGCACCAGAATACCTCCGTCATCGTCGGGAAAATCCAGAGCAATATTGCTCCCAGCGTCATGCTAAGCGGTGTTTTCTTCCGGATGTAGTGTAACAACGGAAGCAGGAAAGACAAGTTAAACACATAATATCCTGCAAATAAAAGCCCTTCCCGGAACTGTCCCGGTGAGAAATGCAGGAACCACCACTTCATCATCTGAGTCCCCGGAGGATAATCTCCGAACTCCGGTGCTGCATTGGCATACTTATCTGCAAATCCATTCCGGTAAAAGATCGACTTCACATCTGTTGCCCAGAAGTTATAGTCATCCCACCAGCTTACCACCTTGCCGGATACTCCGACTGCCACTACTACCAACAGGACAAGTCCCGCTATAGTCGGCGGATCCTTCAGAATTTCGATACACTGTCTTAACAGCTCCTTCCGCTGTTCTCTTTTTCTCGTAAAGAAATAAAGAACGCCCCCGCAAAGTAAAAGTGGTGCAATTCCATCGATCCAGCCCAAGTGTCTGCCAAAACTGAGTACGTACAATAAAAGCACCAGACCGCTTATGCCAACAGGCAGCATTTCCACAAAGCTTTTGTGGAACACACAGGCCAGCACCAATATGAAAATAAATAAAGTTATAATATGAATAACAAACATAGTTCCAGTATAACAAAAAGATGTGTGGAGTGCCACACATCTTTTTGCTTTTATATTCGTAACCGTTTAATGCCTTCACGGCTATGATACATCATTCCTTTAAAATTAACTCTTTATAGTTCAGGTTCAATCAGACCGTACGTATTGCCCTTTCTCTTGTAAACCACGTTCACCTGATCCGTTTCTGCATTACAGAATACGAAGAAGCTGTGACCTAACAGTTCCATCTGAATGCAGGCATCCTCCGGATACATCGGCTTAATGTCAAACTTCTTGGAACGGATGATCTTAATCTCTTCTTCATCCTCGAATTCCTTCTCAATGAATTCCTTCTTGAATACACTGGCCGCCTGTTTCTGGTCCGCTAATTTATTCTTATATTTCTTTAACTGTCTTTCAATGATTTCCTCTACCAGATCGATGGAAACATACATATCGTTGCTTACCTGCTCCGAACGGATGATACTGCCCTTTACCGGTATAGTAACTTCTATCTTCTGTCTGTCCTTCTCAACACTCAGGGTTACATGAACCTCTGTATCCGGATTAAAATACTTTTCGAGCTTGCCGATCTTATCCTCGACCGCTGCCTTTAACCCCGGTGTAACCTCGATGTTCTTGCCAATAATTATAAATTTCATACTCATCACCCTTTCATAACCTGTCCGACAGGATTATTGTATAAACATTATAACACACTTATTTTCATTTTTGCAACAATTCAATTCTATTGTTTTCAGATTTGAATAGTTTTCGGACAATTCTTTTCCCCGGACAGGAATTTTTTTTGTCTGATTTTCGCTTCTTCTTGTCGTATTTCACAAAACACCCGTTCCTGTTCTCTCTGATTTCTTCACTCTGTGTTCGTTTTTTTGCTTGTGGATATTGTGGATAACTTCGTGTATAAATTAGTTTTTGGCTATTTTACAGGATTATTCCTGTGGATAAAATTTCCTGTCATCTACGGAAAAACATTTTTCCACAAAAGAAATCACGTTTTCTTTTAGTCAACATGTATAAGCCCCTATTTGTCAATGGACAAAAAACTCAAAAAAAGAATTCAGACTTTTTCATTGAAATGCGTGAAAAAAGCAAGTTAAAAACAGCCCGTCTGAAGTTTCCCTCAGACAGGCTGTACTTAACTTTGTTATTTAAAATCCGGACAACGATTCGGAATTAGAAGATCCTGCGGACACCAAGCGGTGTACGATAATTCACATCCGAAATCTTAATACCGGTCTTGGCAGTGGATGCATGAACAATCTGTCCATTACCAATGTAGATTGCCACATGTCCGGAGTAACAGATGATGTCACCCGGCTGTGCATTCGCAAGTCCGTCTACCGCTGTTCCCACGCTTCGGTCACCGGATGAAGAATGCGGCAGGCTTACACCGAAGTTCGCATAAACACTCATAACAAATCCGGAGCAGTCCGCACCATTCGTAAGACTTGTTCCACCATATACATACGGATTACCGACAAACTGGCAGGCATAGCTTGCAACGGACTGTCCAAGTGCGCTTCCGCCTGTTGCATATACAACCGGAGCTTCACTGGTAGTAGCAGAGCTTTCACTCTTTGCTGCCTTACGGTTCTTCTCCTCTGCCTTCCGTGCAGCCTCTAAAGCTGCCTTACGTTCTGCTTCTTCCTTCGCAAGACGGGCTTCCTCTTCTTCCCTGGATTCTGCTTTTACAAATTCAGTAGACAAGGTAACATAGTCGAGGGATACATAACCATCACCTTCCTCGATATTAACCTTAACCCAGTTGTCTAATTCTTCCGTAACAAGGAGCTGATCCTGAATCGGAACAAGACCAAGTACGGTTGCATCTAGCGAAGGCTCTTCACGAACCTTTAAGGTAGTAGTCGTAACGGTTGCAATCCGGTTACCTACTTTCTTCGCAAGAGCAACGGCATCATCTCCTGTGACACAATATTCCGCCTTGACATAACCGGTTACCGAGCCGGATGTAATCTTATACCATCCGTTGTCTTCTTCAATAAATTCTCCAACGGACTTATCATAAAGCTTGCCAAGGATCTCCCCTTCTTCGCTTGGAATGCTCCGTACATTCACATAGTCATTCACCTGTGCGATAACAAGAGATTTAAACCCTTCTTCTTCTTTCTTATTTGCAATTTCCCGTTCCTTTTCGTTAACGGTCTTTGTTGTGGTTGCTTCAGCAGTTTCCTTTACTTCCTTCCGGGAAGTTTTCGGAACACTGTTATTGCTGACGGTATCGTCCTTTTCATCCTGTATGTTCTTAACGCTTGTTCCTTCGGATGCCAGATAAAAATCCACTCCGGCAGAAGGAAGGCCGTTAGATTCTTTCGCTTGTGTATCTATCGTCATGCCGTTTAACAGAAGCATGGATGCAAAGCCAAATGCCATAAAGCGTACCGGCATTTTTCTCTTTCTCTGTTGCATGATATCCTCCATAATTTTCATAAACCCGGTTATAATTGTTACAAAATTATTACGTTCGTTAACAAATATAACACTTTTCCTCTTCCATGTCAAATGCCGGAAAAATGTTCCAGCACTTACTATGCCGGGAAAATACTCCAGTGCTTACTTATGATTACTTATGATTGAGGAAAGCTTCTACAGAGGTAATGGCATTGGCTCCATCGGCAACGGCTGTCACAATCTGGCGGAGCTTTTTCGTCCGGATATCACCTGCGGCAAAAATTCCCGGCTTCTTCGTCATGCCGTCTTCTCCTGCAATGAGATATCCCTTTTCATCGCAGACATCCATTCCCAGAAGCAGCCGGCTTACCGGCACAATGCCTACGGCAATAAATACGCCGTCCAAAGGAAGCTCCTGTGCTTCTCCGGTTTTTACATTTTTTAAAGCAAGCGCTTCCACCTGATCTTCACCTTTGATTTCCGTTGCTACCGTATTCCATAGGATTTCCACATTAGGAAGTTCCTGTAATGCTTCCTGTAAGGATTTCGCAGCACGAAGCTCGTCTCTTCTGTGAACGAGATAAACCTTTGCACAGTTTCTTGCAAGAAAAACAGCGTCCTCGACTGCCACATCACCGCCGCCGACAACCGCCACCGTGCGGTTTTTGAAAAAAGCGCCATCGCAGGTTGCGCAATAGGATACACCCATTCCTGCAAGCTCTTCTTCGCCCGGAATGTTCAGCTTTGCATGCTCTGCGCCCATTGCTGCCACAATCGTTTTCGTTTTGATTTCTCCCTTGGAGGTGGTGACAAGATATCCGTCTCCGCTTTCTTCCACGCGGAGCACCTCTGCCTCCTGAAATTCACAGGAAAGCCCGTCCGCATGCTCCCGGAAGCGCATCCCCAGATCAAAGCCGTTGATCCCAGGAAATCCCGGATAATTATCCACCTCATAGGTTGTTAAGATCTGACCGCCGCTCATGGTGCTCTGTTCTACCGTAACAGCGCTAAGACCCGCTCTTTTTGCATAAATCGAAGCGGAGAGTCCCGCAGGACCGGCTCCGATAATTACTACATCATACATGTTTTTCCCTTTCTTACTCAAAAATGATCCACTGGATTATTTTCTCATATGCATGGCAACTAAATCCAGCCACCATCCATTGTGATTACCTGACCGGTCAGATAAGCCGGTGAATGAAGCACCTGTGAAATCATTTCTGCCGCTTCTGCGCAGGTTCCCATCCGGTCAGCCGGGATCTCTTCCTTCAATGCGCAACGCTCTTCTTCTGAAAAGCATCGGTTCATCTGCGTATCAATGACTCCAAATGCCACTGCATTGACCTGAATATTGCTCGGTGCCAGCTCCTTGGCAAGTGCTCTCGTAAAACTGTTGATTCCACCTTTGGAAGCACTGTATGCAACCTCCATGGATGCACCGACATTTCCCCACACCGAAGAAACAAAAAGAAGCTTTCCTTCCTTGCGGTGTACCATCTGCGGGATCAGCTCATGACTTAAATAAAAGCAGGAATTAAGGTTCGTATCAATCACACGCTCCCACTCCTCCAGGGTCATATCACTCAAAAGTCCGATATGGGAAATTCCGGCATTGTGAATGAGCACGTCAATCTGTCCTGCCTGCTGCAGCATGGAGATTACCTGCTGCGGATCCGAAACATCACAGGCATAAGCCTCACAGGAAATACCGGATTCTGCTTTCAGTTCTCCGGCAAGAAGCCGGAGCTTTTCTATGGAATTTTTACACACCAGACAAAGATCATAGCCTTCAAAAGCAAGACGCCTTGCCACTGCCTCTCCGATTCCTCTGGATGCCCCTGTAATCAACGCTCGTTTCTTCATACTGCCCTCCCGGGACTGCCTTTTTACTTCCGCATATTGTAACTTATTCAGAACCCCATTCATAAAACCGGCTTATCTTTATCGTTTTAACTGTGGGAATACATCAATTTCTTCTATATAATTAACCCATCCCAGGTGATATGCCGTAATCGGTGAAAGCTGATTCTGAATCTCACTGCTGTTCAGGCGTCCTTTTTCATCCTTTACCGTGTACATAATCTCATCCGGATAGGCCTTTTTCACGTATTCACAGACCTCTTCGGTATACTCCGCATCCTCATACAGGTCATGTGCCCCGAAAAGATGCAGGATTTCGTGTGCATAAACTGCCGGGACTTCCCCTGCAAACATCACAAGGCTTTCCTGCGGATTATCCACACCATCATAACAGATTGCATAGGTGCTTCCCTTATGATTGACAAAAACAATCGTTGCAATTCCTTTTGCCTTATATTCCTTAGTGAGTGCTTCATAATCAATCTGATCTTCGAGCCATCCGGCAATTTCTTCATCCAGTGCTTCTTCGTAATCATCCCCATCCTTCAGGGAAAAATGAATGCGTGCATTTCCTGTCAGATCTTCGTTTTCTTCAAAGTCAACCACAAGATCTGCTTTCTTATGGTAGTCCTTCGCTTCTGCTTCAATGTATTCTTTTGCAATTTTAAGATTCTTTAATGCCTTCTTCTTATCCCGGTCTGTCCATTTTGCATCCGGTGTATCCACAAAGAGACTGTAAATTAAATTCTTCCCCTCAAGGCTCCTTGCACTTCCAAGCTTATAGCTGCTTCTCGGATTTCCAGGCTCTCCCGGCTCCGGTGCTGCCGATAGTTCCTCACCTACGGCTGCTGCCTGTGGCTGCTTGCCACTATCTGTACTGCTTTTTCCATCGGCCAGTAATGGTGTTCCGCAGACTGCTCCTGCGGCAAGAACCACACCTAATCGAAGCGCTGCAATTCTGATTCCTGACATAAATGTTCTCCCTCAAAAAAATAATCCATTCGATCATAACAAATTGCCATCCGGAATGCAACTGATAAAAACTATCGGTCAGCTCCGGCTCAGCTTTGACGGTTTAAATTTTCTATTGTTTTTGTCAGCATGCTCAGATTATTTTTAATCTTCTCACTGGCATCCGCCATATCCCTGGCAAGTCTTTGAACCTCTGTTGCCACAACAGCAAACCCCTTCCCCTGATCTCCTGCTCTTGCTGCTTCAATGGATGCATTCAATGCCAGGATCTGCTGGCGTTTACTATAACCCTCAATCTGCTGTGTCTGCTCATTTGCTTCTACAATCTGCCGTGCTGCAGTCGCTATTCCATCCTTCAGTCCGGAGATCATATTATTATTCTCTTTACCTGTATAGCTGGCACGGACAAACATATTAATCACATCACCAAGCAAGTTTGCCGATGCCTCAATCTGCTCTCTTGTTTTCACGCTTACCTTTCCAAGCGCGTTGATATATTTTTCCTCATCAATTCCCAGCTCCTGTGCTGTTTTACGAAACTTCATTTCATCCGGATGTTCCGGAAGCACCTGACCGCCGATCACACTGCCGAGCACTGTACCGTCCTCAAGTGTAATCGGAATACCGAAGTCTACCAGCCCTGCATGGCAGGCATATACCCCCTGTCCCTCACGGTCACATTTCTCACATCGCTTTTTACCTTCCACACTTCCTCTTGTCAATTTAATACAAAATTCCGTAAAATTATAGCAATCACTGATGTATTCTCCATCTGCTCCAACCGCCACGGTTGCAAGCCCTGTACTCTCCGCCCAGTTTTTCATGATCTGTTCAAATTTATCCATATCACAAAATTCCTGAATCTTCATAAAACACATCCTCCTTTATATTTACAGGCCGGAATGAAAACAATCTTCTGTATCATCCGGCCTGCTGTTTATGTTTATCTGATGGTGTGAAATTCTGTCTTCCAACTCCTGCATGAATCTGTATCATGCATCTGTTTTACATGATCTTACGATAAAGCTCCTTTAGGTCTTCAACGCTTGTGTCTCTCGGATTACCGGGACAGCAGGCATCTGCAAAAGCATCAGCAGCAAGCACATCCAGATCTTCCTCACGAATCCTGTCATTCTTTACCGGGATTCCGACATCTGCGGACAGCTTCTTAACCGCATCGATAGCAGCCTTTCGATATTCCTCCTGCGTCATTTCATCAACGCCTTCCACTCCCATTGCTCTTGCCACCTCGCGCAGTCTCTCTCCGGTATATTCCTGATTGTACTCCATAACAATAGGAAGCATCATTGCGCAGGCAACTCCATGAGGCGTATCATAATGCGCGCCCAGTGTATGTGCAATGGAATGTGCAATTCCAAGTCCGACATTAGAGAATCCCATTCCGGCAATATACTGTGCCATTGCCATTCCCTCCCGGCCTTCAGGCGTATTCTCCACTGCGCCCCGGAGATTGCGGGAAATCAGCTTAATCGCCTCTAAGTGGAACATGTCCGGAATCTCCCATGCTGCCTTGGTGGTATATCCTTCAATCGCATGTGTGAGTGCATCCATACCGGTTGCTGCCGTTAATCCCTTCGGCATAGAGGACATCATTTCCGGATCAATCACTGCCACCTCCGGAATATCATTCTCATCCACACAAACAAATTTACGCTCCTTTTCAGCATCCGTAATCACGTAATTAATCGTAACCTCTGCTGCCGTACCAGCTGTGGTAGGAACCGCAATAGTCGGTACTGCATGATTCTTAGTCGGTGCCACCCCCTCCAGGGAACGTACATCCTCAAACTCCGGATTCGTAATAATAATACCGATTGCTTTCGCCGTATCCATAGAAGAACCGCCGCCAATTGCAATGATTGAATCCGCAGCACAGGCTTTAAATGCTGCTACACCATCCTGTACATTCTTAATGGTGGGATTGGGTTTGATTTCAGAATATAATGTATACGGAATGCCTTCCTTCTCCAGAAGCTCCGTAACCTTAGCCGTAACCCCAAACTTTACAAGATCCGGATCCGAGCACACAAAGATATGTTTAAATCCCTTACTCTTTACAACCCCCGGGATCTCGTTAATTGCCCCCTTTCCATGATAGGAAACGGTGTTCAATACAATTCTGTTTGCCATAAAAAAGCCCTCCTTCACGATATAACCGGTCTTTCCCTATCGAAAAACCTTTACTTATTTCCACAATCAACTTGCAAATCCGCACTTCGTGCTCTCCATCCTGCTTTGCAGGATATTTGCTCGTTAATGAACCCTGAAAACCAAATGTCTGCTTTGCAGCCGCTTGCTTTTCTTTGGACTAATTACATTATATCATAGATTTTCCATTCTGTGTCCTTATATTTTGACCCATATGGGTAAACCCTGTCTACCGTCCATCAAGCCTTGCAGCCAGCTCGGCAACGACCTCCCGGATCATTTTTCCTTCACAATTCAAGGTAATATCGGCATATCTCTCATACAACGGAGTGCGCTCCTCATAAAGATCCCTTAACGTCTGTCCCTCTTTTAATGCCACTCCACGCTCCTGCAGATCCCCGAGACGCTCTGCAACCGCCTCGCAGGAAAGCTGCAGATAAACCACACGGCCGATCTCCTTAAGATGTTCCATTGCTTTCGCACTATAGACCACGCTTCCCCCTGTTGCAATCACCGTCCTGTCGCAGCAAAGAGACGCATTAATCTCTCCTTCCACCGTAAGAAATCCCTCTGTGCCCTTTTCCTCAATAATTTCATGCAGCATCTTCCCGGTTCTTTCCTGAATTACCAGATCACTATCCATAAAGCGATAGCCAAGCTTTTTGGCAATCACAACACCTACTGTACTTTTGCCCGCACCGGGCATCCCGATCAAAACAATATTTTTCAACGTATATCTGTCCTTTCTCTTTCTGTTTTCACTTTCAAACACTATGTTCCCAGTATAAACCATGTGGCTTCCCGGCACAACTGTTCCTGCTGCACTTGTATTGTCACGCGACTATCTTGTATTTTATTCTGAATTTTGTTCCGGAGCATGTACGTTTTCTTCCGGATTGTGCTATGATGTTAATGCTTCAGAGCCAGGCCTCTGGGCAAATGAGTATAGAAAGGAAGTTTTCCATGGAACGGACACTTACCTACCCCATTGACAATTCCATATCTCCTCTTCCTGTCAGTCAGTTTCTGAGACAGAAGGGCTTTTCCATGCAGAGCCTTACGCAGCTAAAAAAGGATCCTGCTGCCGTATTGGCAGACGGAATGCCCTGTTTCATGAAGCATGTGCTGCAGCCGGGAGAAGTACTGACCATCCACATTCTTGAAAAGCATTCCTCAGAAAAGATTCCTCCGGTAGATCTCCCCTTAAATATCCTTTATGAGGATGAGGATCTGATGGTGATAAATAAACCTGCCGGTATGCCGATCCATCCTTCCATGAACCACTATTACAACTCTCTTGCCAACGGACTGGCATATTATTTTGAACAGCAGAACTGCCCTTTTGTCTTCCGATGCATCAACCGTCTGGACCGGGACACCTCCGGTCTTACTCTGATTGCCAAGCACTACATCAGCAGTGGAATGCTGTCCACCATGATCACCAACAAAGCCGTTTCCGGCATCACCAGAGAATACCTTGCCATTGTAAAAGGCACGGTCACTCCGCAGGAAGGCACCATTACGGCGCCCTTGTCCCGCAAAGAAGGTTCCATCATCGAGCGTACCGTGGATTTCGAAAAAGGCGAATCCGCCATTACCCATTACAAGATTCTGGATGTAAAAAACGGGCACAGCCTGGTCTCCCTGATTCTGGAAACCGGCCGCACCCATCAGATACGAATTCATATGAAATATCTGGGTTATCCCCTGATCGGTGATTATCTTTATAACCCGGACATGGAGCTGATACAGCGTCAGGCGCTGCATGCCTGGAAATTATCTTTCCGTCATCCCATTACCGGAGAAGGACTGCACTTTACCGCTCCGCTGCCGGAAGATATGGCGGCTGTGCTTACTGTGTAGCAGCGTCCTCATTTTCTATACCAGCGGTATTATCCTCTTCCTTCGTTTCTTCTGTTTGTGGACGCATATAATTACAGATTGGGCAATTGTTACGGTTATTCTCATATATATGATTTCCCGCGACTTTTACTCCACATGCACATATTCCTATATGAATTGATGCTCCATCCCCTGAACTTATAAGCAGAGATACAGGCGAATACATTAAATGTAGGTTTCATTTGAGTATCACAAAAGCCCGGAAAGTACGATTTTATCATACCTCCGGGCTTTAATAAGCAGATGACGGGAATCGAACCCGCCTCCTCAGCTTGGGAAGCTGATGTTCTACCGATGAACTACATCTGCAATATGGCTTATCATACCACGATTTTTCCCAAATGTAAACAGTGGACGTGACCCATTTAACTATGCTCACCATTTAACTATACCATCTTTACGATATCCACTTATTTTTCTTTCTGACTTTCCAGAAAATCCTTCAGAGCAAGCAAAGAATCCAGCTTCTGTTCCGTCAATTCCAGAATTTCCGGGGTTGGCTGTAACAGATCCGGAATCATAATCGCTTTCATTCCTGCCGCATGGGCAGAACGGATTCCATTGTAAGAATCTTCCACGGCATAGCATTCCTTTGGATCCACCTTTAAAAGCTCACAGGCTTTCAGATAAATATCCGGATCCGGTTTGCTTTTCGTCACCATATCTCCGCAGACAATCACATCAAAGTCATCCAGAATGCCAACTGTCTTCATCTGACGGCGTACCGCTTCCTCTTTTGTCGAAGAGGCAAGTCCGATCCGGTAATTCTCCTTTTTCAGATAAGCAAACAACTCATGCACACCGGGCTTCTCCGGGATTCCCTGATCCGCCTCATACTTATAAAAAATATCATTGGCCGCCTGCACATAACTCTCGCAGGGATGCTCCTTTCCATAAGCCTTCTGGAACAACGCCTCAGTCTGCGTCACTGTAATTCCGATACACTGTCTGGCAACCTCTTCCACATTGGGAAGCTCCAGCCTCTCTGCAAGCTTCTTCCAGCATCTCATAAACAACGCCTCAGTATCGATGAGCACGCCATCCATATCAAACACAATATTCTTAATCATTTTCTTCAAACCTCTCGCATTACCTGGCAGCTTCTATTTTCTGCTGCTTCTTTTCTGCTTCTTTTCTTTTTCTTTCTTCTTGACTTCCTTCCAGAGTGCCAGACTCTCCTCCGGCGTCTCCGGACGTTTCACATTCCCGAATACATGTGGATGACGACGGATCAACTTTTCAGAAAGTCCCTGTACCACATCCTCAAAAGTAAAGGCTCCCCTCTCCTTGGCAATCTCTGCATGCAAAAGTACCTGTAGCAGAACATCTCCCAGTTCTTCACAGAGATTCTCGTCATCCTGATGATCAATCGCCTGCATTACTTCCTCCGTTTCGTCCATGAAACACTTCTTCAAAGACTCATGCGTCTGTTCCCTATCCCAGGAACATCCATCCGGACTGCGCAGCACTTCAATGATTTCCAGCAGCTCCTGCATATCATGCGGTGCCTCTTCAATATAAGTTTTCCCATTGATTTCTCTCATTTATATTTCTCCGTTTTCTAATAATGTAACGATCCAGAACCACCTTCGCCATATAAATGCTGACTCCGAATCGTTATAGTTTCTCATACAGGTCATACATTTTCTGAACCGAATTTTCCAGAAAATAATAATGCCGGATGTAAGGAATCAGCAAAATAAACAGTGCTGCCGTAACCAGATACATGGCAGGATATTCCCCCACAATTGCAATTCCAATTGACAAAAAGGTGAGGATCGCAAACAAAATGGTTACCAGAAGATGCACCAGTCGTTCATGCTGATAAAAGGAAAGATGCACGAGATATTCCTGCCGGAATTTTTCCCTCTCCTGCTCACTTAACTTATCTTTTCCCTGCAGCCATTCTTCAGTTAATAAAAGGTATGCTTTGATTCTCTTTTCCATAGTAGTTCCAGTATAGCACAATTTTCTCAATAAGACACTTGAACTTTTTCCGTACCATGTCAAGATTAGTGTAAACTAACTTGCAAAACAACGGAGGTACCTACAAATGCTTATTTACATGCACTCCTGTTCCTTCTGGTAATGAACTGGTATGAAGGAATCGTATCATCCTTTCCCTGATCTGGGTTGTCGGTGCTGCTCTTGTCACAGGACTGTTGTATTGATCTTCTAAGTATATCCAAATATAAAGGCTGTCCACGATACGGACAACCTGTTTTTACCACTCTCCGAAAAAGGAAACCAGTTTATTCCAGCTTTCCTGTCTTGCCTTCCGGCATTCCAATGGATACTCTGCTTCCATGGTCATAATCTTTTGAAGAATCTTCTGGGTACTTTCTTCACTTTTTCCATTATAAGAAAGACATTCCGGCGGAACGGTCAAATAACGACTCGCTTTTTCATAAATGACACATTTCAAGTGGGCCCTAACATAGTATGTGAGTTTACTTATTCCTTCCAATAAGTCTTTATCTTCTCTTTTGACTGTTCTTTGGTCAGTCCATAGTTTTCCTGTAGTTCTTCTATTGCCTGTTCTTTTGTTCCTCCCAATCTCTGGCAAAGAGAAATCATTGATTGGATGGCGTTCTCCTGACTTTTATTAAGATTTTCCCTCACCCTCTTCAATTCCCGCTCTGCTTTTTGGCGTTCTTTCTTTGCCCCAATTTCTTCCCCAATCTTTTGTCCAATCGCTTTTCCGATCTGCTCTCCAATTTCACGTTCATCCCTTCGGATCAGCTCAATTTCACGTTCCTCGTCATATTCAAAAATACTCATCTTGACTACCTCTGCTCTTTGCTTTAACAAAAAATCCTTCAATATATCATGCCGGATACAGTATTCGATTGCCGTTTCCACGGCCTGTTCCAATGGCATACCTGCACTATTATATCGGACCTGCTCTACATACTGGGTATATTGCTTTAATACTGGACATTTTTCCTTCAATTCTTCGTTCATCTTAGGATTAATGTTCAGTATCGTTACCTTTAATTCTAATTCCGGATCATCCGTTGGTACTTCAAATGCCTCAGACAATCTGAGAATTCTTTTCTCTGGCTTATCCTCTATTCCATTATAGAATACCACAAAATGCGGCGTTGGTAACTTAATTAATTTGGAACTATACAACGATTGATCTTTCACATAAACTTGCAGCAGTTCTGCCACATAAAATAAATCCCGTAAGGGCATATTCAGATTGTAAGAAGACTGATGTTCATACAAGTTTACTTCATTCATAATCAGAAAAGAAATGTCATTCTGCATTCCCATATAGATTGCATTGTCTAACATATTAAATATAATCTGTGATGCATCGGTATAGTCTGTCCCATTCAAGGCATTATACAGAGACAACGCATTTTCCGGCTCCCGGAACAGCATACGGCTCACCGTATCTTTATAATTCCTCTGTACTTTTGTTTTTCCTGCTACTTCTTTGACTATTTTTCCTGTTACCTCTGCCTCTTCTATTGTTCCTTCTTTTGTTTCTGCCCCTGTTACCTTTGTTGTTGCTTTGGTTACTTTTACTTCCCCCATATCTTCCTCCCTTTGCAGGAAGAGAAAAATAGACCAGTCAACGTTCCATATAAACGTTCACCTAAGTCACACAAACCAACGTCTGTTTTCCTTCCTCCCGCCTTTTCAATTTTTAGAATGTGATTTAAAAGCATGGATTTCAGAAAACTTCTGTTTTCATAGTCAGAATAAATATAAAACAACTTCCAAAATGTTAAACCATTTTGTCTTATTGCTTATATTTATAAAATCCCAGAATTTCATCGGCATAAGATACCGATGACTTAGATTGGATTGTTGAAATATATGCTTTGCAATGAATATAACATACGGAATGTTGTATGTCAAACATTAAAATTCCGAAGACAAAGTTTTATAATAGAATTATGTCTGAACTACACAATATTTTGCCTCTGATACAAACCGCTGATACAAACCATATTATAGGTACTACTATATAGAATTCTTATATGTTAAAATATAGTTGCTTAGCAATCCCGAAAACTTTAAAAGCTTGTGAGGTATATTATGCAAAATTGTGATTGGTGTAATCTATCAGAAAAAGATAGGAAATGGAAACCTGCATTTCACAGGCAGAAGAAACTTATCATATTCTGTATGATCTTTTAAAGAGGGCTCTCTCTTCCTTATAGCACATAATAACAGTTCAGCCATGCCCATTGATAAGCTGCCGGATTGTACAGATTGGCTAACAAATATACGTGCTTTCCGGCAACTTATTTCATGTCGGGCGTCCGCCCTATAGAAATGATTGTATAAGCTGCCCTTAGTGAGCAAGCTCCCACGGTCATCTTGCACAATCATTTCTGCATGGCTGAACTGTTACTCAGAATCAGGATACGCCCTACAGATCGTTTACCCGCCCCACAAACAGAATCATGCCGGTATCCTGATCTTCGATCACATAGACAAATGGCTGGTCAGCGACAAACGTATAGGTCTCTTCCGATGGCATGAGTGCGGTCTCTTTAATCATGATATCGGTTACTGCAGCAGCTTTTGTTCCATTTTCATCCACGATCACCTTTGCCTTGTGAAAGACGGAGGATACAGCAATATCATCTGCGATCCCGGAAAAATCCGCGGATTCATAGGCCGACCGGATTCCAAGGCTCTTCAGAATATCATCAAGACCATCTATTTCCTGCTCGTTGGTGAATTGGGGAAGCTGCACCAACTGTATTTCTTTATGATCTGCCGTATCCAGAGAATCAATCAATGCCTGCTTTTCATCACTGCTTAAAGCATCGAACAAAGTGGAGATCGTATCGCCCTCTTGGGATGGGATAAAGATCTTCATTACTACAGAGCCACCGTCGTAAGGAAGCATGATACCCTTAATCGAACCAGTGTCGATATACGAAAAATTTCCATCATACAGGTGCATCATAGGTACGGTAGACTCTCCATTTGTTCCGTAGAAAGCAGCATCATAGGTATCATCCTCTATAAAAGGTGTCTGCCATTTTCCTTCAAAATAAACCGCATTGATAAGCATCATAACGGTATCTGGCGAAAGCTGATCTACGATGGAGGGAATCATCTGATTCGTGTGTTCCTTTACCCAGCTGTTCACATCCTTCACAACCTGATCTGCCTGATTCGTAAAGTCTGCTTCGTATATTTCACCACGGTAATAGGTCTTTGCCGGCAGCAGAAAATCATCGGAGATATTCTCTGCCCAGTTTTTCTGATTGGTCATCCAGATGGAATTTGCAGTATTGACAAAGGTCTGTTCGGACCATTCCTTGTTCAGATAGCTTTGCATTTCATTATTCCAGTCAGAAAGCTCCTTAATGCCAAGTGCTGATTCCAGTTCCGTTTTCGTGTCACTTCCGGCTCCCTGATCCAGCATAGACAGTGCGCTTGAAATGCTGTAAGGAGAATAGAAGCAGTTGCTGTCTTTTGGCAGAGCATCATACAAATCAAATGCGAATTTGTTGACCCCGTTTTTCAGTTCTTCATAGGAATCAACCGTTTCTGGCTTCGCTCCGGCTGCGATATCGCTTCCAAGTTCTTCGACTGCCAAAGACGGCTGCCCGGTGATGGTTCCACTATCTATTTTTACATTTCCACATCCGCAAAAGATGGCACAAAAACATGCCCCGAGGAATAGACCGAGTAATTTTTTGTTCATAATAATCTCTCCATTTCTTTCGTGATCGTGCCAAAGCCACCAGAATGATTAACCGAGCATTTACCCCTCTATTTTCTGCTGAGTCATTAAGAATTTCTGCAGTTCCATCAGAGAATTAAATTTCTGATCGGTCAGTTCAAGGATTTCCGGTGTCGGCTCAAGAAGGTCCGGAACCATAATGGCTTTCATTCCGGCTGCATGTGCGGCACGAATTCCATTATAAGAGTCCTCAACCGCATAACATTCCTTTGGATCCACCTTCATAAGTTCGCACGCTTTCAGATAAATATCCGGATTTGGTTTACTCTTCGTCACCATATCCCCACATACAATCACATCAAAATCATCAAAAATGCCTGCAGCCTTCATCTGGCGGTATACCGCCTGCTGCTGCGTCGAAGAGGCCAGTCCAATCCGGTAATTCTGTTCCTTCAGATAAGCAAACAGCTCATGTACACCCGGTTTTTCCGGAATCCCCTGTTCTGCCTCCTGTCTGTAAAAAATTGCATTTGCAGCTCCCACATAGCTTTCACACGGATACTTCTCACCATATTCTTTCTGAAACAACGCTTCTGTCTGTGTAACAGTAATGCCGATACATTTTCTGGCAGTCTCTTCTACATTAGGCAGCTGCAGCTCCTCGCCCAGCTTCTTCCAGCATCTCATGAACACCGCTTCTGTATCAAGCAGTACTCCATCCATATCAAAAACTATATTCTTTATCATCCTGTTCTGCCTCCATTTTCCCGAATTTCTATTCGGTATCCGGCTTTTGTTTCATTTCCTTTTCTTTCTTCTTTACTTCCTTCCAAAGAGCCAGACTCTCTTCCGGCGTATCCGGCCTCTTCGCATCTCCAAACACATGCGGATGCCGGCGGATCAGTTTTTCAGAAAGTCCCTGAACAACATCCTGAAAATCAAATGCTCCACGTTCTTTTGCAATCTCTGCATTCAGGAGAACCTGCAGTAACACATCTCCCAGTTCTTCGCACAGGTTTTCATCATCCTTATGATCAATAGCCTGCATGGCCTCTTCTGTTTCATCCATAAAACATTTTTTCAGAGACTCATGCGTCTGCTCCCTGTCCCAGGAACAACCATCCGGGCTACGCAGCACTTCCACAATCTCCAGAAGTTCCTGCATATCATGCGGTTCTTTCTCAATATAGGTCTTTCCGTTAATTTCTCTCATGCTGTTCTCCATTCGTTCAGTTTACATAACACAGTGTTTAACCCGTTACTTTGATTTCTCTTTATCGTATTTCTTCCTGTCATTTTCCAAGATACTAAATCAGTCATTATCTGTTGTTGTGCGGTAAATCAAATCCTGTCATACAAATCATACATTTTCTGCACCGAGTTCTCCAGAAAATAATAATGCCGGATATATGGAATCAGCAAAATAAATAACGTTGCCGTAACCAGAAACATAGCCGGATATTCTCCAACAATCGCGATCCCAATGGACAGAAAGGCAAGAATGGCAAACAGGATCGTCACCAGAAGATGCACCATGCGCTCATGCTGATAAAAGGAAAGGTGCACCAGATATTCACGCTGAAAATCCTCTCTCTCCTGCTGACTTAATGCTTCTTTTGTTTGAAGCCACTCTTCAGTTAATTGGATATACGCTTTTATTCTCTTTTTCATAACACCTAAAGTATACCATATGTTTTATTTCCAATAAAGGGCTACCTTTTCTTTTCCATATGCATATTTTAAAAGGCTACCCACCTAACCATAAGCGGGTAGCCTCAAAACTATGCTCACATGCCCGTGCTTCGCACTTCCTGTCTGACTTCGTCAGACGCATGTTCGCTAATAAGTGCAAGAAAACAAATGCCTGCTTCGCAGTCGCTTGTTTTCTTCTGCACTTGTAACTGTTCAGTATCTTCACAGTTATGATGCAAAATCCATTCCAAATCGGCTTCGCCGATGGGATTTTGCATTACTGAATCATTTTCTTAGGTCTTTGCAGTAAATGCTTCGACCTGTACTGAATAGTTACCTGCACTTATTACAACATATGTGCTCTTAATTCTGCGCCGCTCTGTCTGCACAGATAAGCAGGCGCTACATCAAATACGGTCTTGCAGCCCTTCTGTCCTTCCTTGTTCATGCGGTAGGCGGCTCTTGCATAAGCAACCAGCACACTGGCCGTGAACTCCGGATTGGAATCCAGCTTTAAGCTGTACTCAATAATGTGCCTGTTCTCATCATTCCAGCCGGTAGATCCACTTCGAATCACGAAACCACCATGGGGAATTCCCTTGTGGTCCCGATCCAGCTCTTCCTGGGAAATAAAATGTACAGTGGTATCATAATCTGCAAAGTAGTTCGGCATTTCCTTGATTTCCTTCTCAATTCTGGAAAGGTCTGCTCCCTCTTTTGCTACCACATAACACTCTCTGGTATGTTTCTCTCTGGTCGTAAGTTCCGGTGTCTCTCCGTTACGAACCTTCTCCAGTGCCTCCGGAACCGGAATCGTATACTGTCTTGCGTCTGCCACGCCTTCAATCCGGCGGATCGCATCGGAATGTCCCTGGCTGACACCCTTTCCCCAGAACGTATAGTCCTTACCGTTAGTTAAAATTGCATTTGCATAGACACGATTCAGGGAAAACATTCCCGGATCCCAGCCTACGGAAATAATACCAACCTTGCCGGATTCCATTGCTGCACGGTTTACATTCTCAAAATGCTCCGGAATCTTTGCATGGGTGTCAAAGCTGTCAATAACGTTGAAATACTTCACATACTCCGGTGTCTGTACCGGAAGATCTGTTGCACTTCCACCACAGATGATTAACACATCAATTTCATCCTTATAAGCCAGAAGATCATTTACTGAATGAACCTCTGCACCGTCTGTCAGAATTCCTACAGTTGCCGGTGCACGCCTTGTAAAAACAGCCTTCAGCTCTAAATCATCATTGTGCCTGATTGCACACTCGACACCTCTTCCGAGGTTGCCATATCCTAATATACCAATTCGAATTGCCATTGTTTTCCTCCTATAGTAGTACTTTTCAGGAACACTATACTACTTACTTCACCTTTCGTCAATCACCTTTCACCATTCCAGCCTGCAGATATATGAAGCATTCCCACCTGCAGATGAGACCTTATCGGACTCCATCTTCCCACAAAATACTATGTTTCATTTCCACAAGTTGTATTTTCCATCGATAGTAAAAGTTCCGGTGATTCCTCATATAAAGAAAACAGCTTCCGCAATCCAGAACAAGTAATAATACCAGCAAAAGACTCACTACCCGGAGCACTCTGTTATCCACTCTCGTAATCCATTTCATGGCAGGTGTATACACAATTCCCATGAAAAATACAATCAGAAATGCAAAGGAAACACTCGTTGGAAGGGAGGTATATCTCGTGATATGCAGAGGCAGCGCCTCATAGCTCCAATAATAAAGACTGCATACCTTTTCCACCACATACCCGGTCAGAATTTCAACCGAACACACTACAAAAAAGGAGGTCAGGAAATACAGACTGATCCTCCCGTGCCTGGTCCAGCCTCTTGCAAACTGCAGTATCCCCGTAAGCTGCTCCGGTGTTCCCATAAACCGGTAAATCAATAGCACTATCACACCGTAGCCAATCAGAAACGGTGCATTCATATTCCGGTTATCCACAAACCCTTCAGTCAGAACGATCCAGGTGTTCTCGATCAGAAATCCCAGAAACGATACCAACGTGAGCATCACCGCATAGGCTGAAATACTATATGGAATTGTTTCCGTCTTTGCTTTTTGCTTCGCATCCATTCCCTTTTTCATCTTGGAATTAGGATGTGCGCAGAGTCCGGAAGTTATTCTTTCTTCTAAAAAAATACCATTCTATCTAAATACAAGTATAAACTCAAACAAGATCTACGAAATCATTTTCTCATATACATGGCCATGGCGGCAAAAAGCAATTCTTCATGGCTCTGAACGTCACTAAACAACATACCTCGAAATGAGATACAGCAAAAACAAATGCACCGGATAAAACGCATAGAAGAAATACTTCATCGAAAGTCCACGTTCTCCGTTATACTTCTTTACCGGAATCAGTGTAAAGAAGCTTGTAATTTCAATAAAATTGAATACCGTTAGCGCAATACATCCGGCAAGAACGCTCTTCACATGATTCTTACGGAATGCATACATGAATGTAATCGTCAGAATCCCGAGGGCTGAATAATCGGTATGTAAAAGATCTGCCACAAGCATTCCCAACGCCAGAATCGTCATATCCGTACAAAGCATCTGATAGGAAGTCACACTCTTTCTGCTCATAAAAACCGCTGCATAAAGCAGGACCGGTACAAGAATTCCGACACTCCAGCAGATCCTGCCAGGAAGTTCACCGATATAGTTCAGGATCATTGCCCGGATGACAACTGCCGGAAGTACAATACCCGTAATACGGACCACCCAGGCTAAAACCTTCGTTCCGATATTTTTTCCGAATTCTTCTGCGTGCCGGCTTACGAACTCATAGCCGCACATACACAGCAGTCCAATAAACAATGTAAAGAATACGTTCTGATAATAAGGATAAAGCACGCCGCCGATCTTCGGTACATCTCCCATGCCTCTTGTAATCGCCAGATCAAACGGGACCTCCGAAATCAGTGCAAAGAGCAACAGATTTCTCCCATATTTCAGGCGGCTTCTGGTATGAATAAATCCTTCAATCAGCAGAAAGCAGAAAATTGGAAATCCCATTCTTCCAATTAACCGCATGATCATGTCCATGAGATAAAGCACTCCATATTGCGCCATGAATTCCTGCAGTCCTTCCTGTGTCTGCATGGCCTGTGCCATTCCAAGGTCTGATAACTTTCCCTCCAGTACAACTGCCCCGATATGATCAATAAACATCGTAATAATCGCAATAATTTTAAGTGTACTTCCGGGGATTCCTTTTTCTCTGCTGACTTCATTCGATATCCTGACTGTCTGTTCCATTTTTCATTTCCTTTCCGGCTATTTGCCATTTATATGAGTAACTATTCAGAGCCATGCAAATTATGACAATATGGACGTCGAATGCTCGCATTCGTAAGGTCATTTGACATAATTTATATGGCGAAGTAACCACATGAGTAAAACTGCGTTGCGTTAGCAACGGTTTTACGAATGGGGTTCTGAATAGTTATCATTTATATATAAATGATAACTATTTCCCCCATACTTAAGCTTCCTGTCAGAATTACCGTATGCCCTCCGTCGGGCTGATGCATATTTTGCTCTGAAACATTTCCCAGCATGGAGCTGATCTGATTTTCCACTTTCCATTCCTTAGGAAGAAAAATCTGTGTTTCCCCAAAGCTGTTGCTCACATCAATCGTTGCTGTTTCCTGCTGCATCAGGGCATTATCAAAATAAACCTTCATCTCTCCAAAGGAATTCTGCAATACAGCCGATCTGAAATTATCCGTATTCACATATTTACTGGTTGCACCAAAGCTGTTCTTAAAAATAAGCATCTCACCATTTACCTGATCCGTGGTTTCTCCGAAGGCCGTATCATAGACCTGCTGTCCCTGTCCATTCTGATAATGATCCGATTTAAAATGTTGATCGGCAAAATTGCTGTGACGCTTCCTCGCACGTTCCGTTCTTCTTTGTGAAGCCTGCTTCCCAAACAGCATGGAAAACCCGATTGACAGTAACGCTGCTGCTCCTAAAATCGGAACCGGCGTAATGGCTTCAATATGAAGCTGTGGCGCATACAGAATTCCGATGATTGCCAGTGAGAAGAACAGTCCCCAGAACGACAGCTCCCATAAGCTTCCGATTGCCACAGCTCCCAGTAAAACCGCAACAATCAGCTTTCTTGATACTTCAGGTATCACTCCCAATCCACCTGCCAATATGAGAACTGCAATTCCAATAAACAATAATGCCCAGATCACTTTTCCTTTTTTCATTCCTTTATCCTCTTTTCTTCTAATTTACATTTCAATGGCTTATAATACATTCTTGATACATATACCTGCTTATGCGTATTCCGGAACTGTACAACACTCGATGATGACAGGTTTTTTGTGATGGAATACACATGACTGGTATTCAGAATTGCGGATTTCGATACTCTCATAAACTGTCCCGGCAGCAATTCTTCCAGCTCATACAATTTATATCTGGTCTGATAAATATCATCCCTGGTATGTACCTGTATTGCATTTCCATCGGTCTCCATAAAAAGTACCTCATTTAATGGCATATAAAATTCCGTATCTCCCTTGTAAAAAACGAACTGCTGCCTGCATTTCCCTATGGTGGAAAGTGCCTGCTGTATTTCTTTTACCTGATCGTCCAGTTCCCTGCATCGGATCAATACCTGAAGTTCTTCAGCCCCGCTGTCACATTCAATCTGTACCTTCATACCATGTTCCATTTCCTTCTACACATGTGTTTTTCTTACTTCTACATTTATATTCTATTTCGAAAGAAATGTAAATATCCTTGCATCAAGAGGTCAGAAAAAGAGGGTAAGATGCATTGATCCTACCCTCAGTTGCATTTCTGTTTCCTGTTTTTATCTCTTACAGATCGGTGATCTCGCTGTGAAGCTCCTGTAAGGATTTCAGTTCCTCCATTTTATGAGTCTTCACATAATGGATTCCTTCTGCTGTTGCCTTTGCTGCTGCAACGGTTGTAATATAAGGCACCTTCGCCTTAATTGCTGCCTTACGCAGGTAGCTGTCATCCTGTACCCCGCTCTTGCCGATCGGAGAATTTACGATGAGCTGGATTTCTCCGTTTGCAATCATATCGGAAATATCCGGACGTCCTTCGTAAAGCTTGTTTGCCTTCACAGCAGGTACGCCCGCTGCCGTCAGATAGGCGTAGGTTCCGCTTGTTGCAACGATCTTAAATCCATCTCCGACAAGGCTCTTTGCCACTTCAACCACTTCGTCCTTATCCTTATTATTCACGGAAATCAGAACGGTGCCTTCTAACGGAAGCTTGGACTGTACGGCTTCCTGTGCCTTAAAGAAGGCCTCCCCACAGGATACGGATAAGCCGAGAACCTCTCCGGTAGAACGCATTTCCGGACCCAGTACCGGATCAACCTCCTGGAACATATTGAACGGGAATACAGCTTCCTTTACTCCATGATAAGGAATGTTCTGCTCCTTTAATGCCGGCACCGGTGAAGGACGGCCTGTAATTTCAGAGGTAATAATATCAGTTGCAAGCGGTACCATGCGGATGTTGCATACCTTGGAAACAAGAGGCACGGTACGGGATGCTCTCGGGTTTGCCTCCAGTACGAATACCTTGCCTTTTTCAATCGCATACTGCATATTCATAAGTCCCTTGACATGCATTTCTTCTGCTATCTTACGGGTATATTCTTTAATGGTCTTCACATTCTCTTCACTGATGTGTACGGAAGGAATGATACATGCAGAGTCACCGGAATGAACACCGGCAAGCTCAATATGCTCCATTACTGCCGGAACAAAAGCATGCGTTCCATCACTGATCGCATCGGCTTCACATTCTAATGCATGATTTAAGAACCGGTCAATCAGAATCGGACGATCCGGTGTTACACCCACCGCAGCCTTCATATATTCTGCCATGCTCTCATCATCATAAACGACCTCCATACCACGTCCGCCAAGGACATAAGAAGGACGTACCATAACCGGATATCCGATGTTGTTGGCAATCCTGATGGCATCCTCTACGGTAACAGCCATTCCGGATTCCGGCATCGGAATCTCTAACTTCTCCATCATCGCACGGAACAGGTCACGGTCTTCTGCAAGATCAATAACTGCAGGTGCGGTTCCTAAAATACGGACGCCGTTCTTTTCCAGTTCTGCTGCCAGATTAAGCGGAGTCTGTCCACCAAACTGAGCAATGACGCCGAGTGGCTTTTCTTTCTTATAAATGCTCAATACATCTTCCAGTGTTAACGGCTCAAAATAAAGCTTATCGGAGGTATCATAGTCGGTCGAAACCGTCTCCGGATTACAGTTCACAATGATCGTTTCAAAGCCAAGCTTCTTAAGTGCCATAGCCGCATGTACACAGCAGTAGTCAAATTCAATACCCTGGCCGATACGGTTCGGGCCGCCGCCTAAGATCATGATCTTCTGCTTATCAGATACCGGATCCTTGTCCGATGCATTGTAGGTAGAATAATAGTAAGCTCTGTCTTTCGTTCCGCTTACATGAACGCCTTCCCATGCTTCTTCTACACCGATTGCAATACGGCGGTTGCGGATTTCTTCCTCCGGAATCTCCAATAACTGACTTAAATATTTATCAGAGAAGCCATCCTTCTTTGCAGCGGTCAGTTGTTCATCACTGATCATTTCACCCTTATGCTTTAAGATCTCTTCCTCTTCTTCTACAAGCTCCTTCATCTGTTCGATAAAGTATGCCTTTACTTTGGTCAGTTCAAAGATTTCGTCTACGGTAGCACCCTTACGAAGTGCTTCATACATCAGGAAGTGACGCTCACTTGACGGGGTAGCCAGTCTCTTTAACAGTTCTTCCTTGGATAACTGATCAAAATTCTTGGCATGTCCCAAACCATAACGTCCGGTTTCCAGGGAACGGATTGCTTTCTGGAAAGCTTCTTTATAGTTTTTACCGATACTCATGACTTCCCCAACGGCTCTCATCTGAGTACCAAGCTTATCTTCCACACCCTTGAACTTTTCAAACGCCCAGCGCGCGAATTTAATTACCACATAGTCTCCATCCGGAACATACTTATCCAGTGTGCCATACTTGCCACATGGAATATCCTTTAAGGTAAGACCACATGCCAGCATTGCGGATACCAGCGCAATCGGGAATCCGGTTGCCTTGGAGGCAAGTGCGGATGACCGTGAGGTACGGGGATTAATTTCAATAACGATGATTCTGTCTGTCACAGGATCATGGGCAAACTGTACGTTGGTTCCTCCAATGACCTGTACGGACTCAACGATCCGGTATGCCTGTTCCTGTAATCTCTTCTGGCACTCTTCGGAAATTGTAAGCATCGGTGCTGCACAGAAAGAATCTCCGGTATGCACGCCGAGCGGATCAATGTTTTCGATAAAGCAGACGGTAATGATATTGCCCTCTGCATCTCTTACTACTTCCAGCTCTAATTCTTCCCATCCTAAAATGGATTCCTCAACAAGAACCTGTCCGACAAGACTTGCCTGAAGACCTCTTGCACAGACGGTCTTTAACTCTTCTTTATTATAAACGAGTCCGCCGCCGGCGCCGCCCATGGTATACGCCGGACGTAAAACAACTGGGTAACCAAGCTTTTCAGCAATAGCAAGTGCTTCCTCAACGGAATAAGCAACTTCACTGCGAGCCATCTCGATCCCCAGTTTATTCATTGTTTTCTTAAATTCAATTCTGTCTTCTCCACGTTCAATCGCATCTACCTGAACGCCGATTACTTTTACATTGTACTTCTCAAGAATTCCTGCCTTGTTCAATTCGGAACAGAGATTCAATCCTGACTGACCACCTAAATTAGGAAGTAATGCATCGGGACGTTCCTTTGCAATAATCTGTTCCAGACGATCTACGTTCAACGGCTCGATGTACGTCACGTCTGCGGTTTCCGGATCCGTCATAATCGTTGCCGGGTTGGAATTCACTAAAACGATTTCATATCCCAGCTTCCGCAACGCTTTACACGCCTGTGTACCGGAATAATCGAATTCACATGCCTGCCCGATAATAATCGGACCGGATCCAATAATAAGTACCTTGTGAATATCTGTTCTTTTTGGCATTGTTTTCCCTCCACTTATCTGTCTTATTGTTACACACTGTGAATGATTCTATCACCTGCTCTACAGCCGTGTCAATGAAATTTATTTTTCTGTGGTTCCCGCGCACTTCCGGTCAGCTTTCCAGTTCATCCCCCGGAAGATACCACTGAAGGTTTCTGGCGGGAATGACCTCATACTGATCCGGTCCCTCGCCCTTGCGCAGATATACGTTACGAATACCTGCCTGAATGATCTGACGGGCACATAACGGACAAGGTCTGGCCGGATGGATGGAATTATCCTCCGGGTTGATTCCGGTCAGATACAAATCAGCTCCCAGTGTCTGTTCCCTTGAACAGTTCAGCAGCGCATTGGCCTCTGCATGAATGGCACGGCACATTCCATAACCCTCTCCCTGGTGCATGTTCCGCTGCATCCGGGGACATACCCCAATATCGCAGCAGTTTTCAAAGCCCCTTGGTGAACCGTTATAGCCTGTGGAAATCACCGCATCATCCTTTACAATCACCGCCCCATACTTTCTTTTCAGACAGGTGCTGCGATATGCAAAGTTTTCTGCGCTGTTTAAATACATATCTTCTTTGGAAATACGCTGCCTTCCCTGTGGTTTAATCATTGCTCAGTTTCTCCTTAAAAAATGCGATCATATAATCCCAGATTTCCTTCTGGAAGAATCGCAGATCCGCATGATCCGCTCCGTCTACTTCAAGTAAGGTGACATCACAGCCTGCTTCCTCCAGGGCATCATGCAGACGCACTCCCTGCTCAAACGGAACACACTTATCATCATTTCCGTGAATAATCAGGAACGGAGGTGCCGTCTTTGTTACATAATGTAACGGGGAAAGCTTCATGGCATCTTTTTTAAAGTTATAAACATTCTTTCCCAAAAACATCGTTTCCCAGGTAAGCGCAGCCTCTGCCTCATTGTCCATGCCCGGCATGGTGGTAAGATCCACTACCGGATACCACGGGCAGGCTGCCTGAAGTGCACTGGATTCCTCCAGATAGGCTCCCACATCAAACTTCTTATCCGTTGCAAGTGCGGCAAGGCTTGCCAGATGACCGCCGGCAGATTCTCCGGAAATGCCGATATGCTTCTTATCAATATGGTAACGGTCCGCATAAGCACGCAGGTAACGGATCCCCGCCTTCACATCTTCAAGAGCTGCCGGGAACGGTTCCTCATTGCTGGTACGATACTGGACACTTGCCACGACAAAACCCTTTCGTGCAAGTTTGGAAAGATAAGCAAGATGTGCGGACTTATCCATCTTCATCCATGCACCACCGCAGACCCATACCACACAGGGGTATAACCGGGTATCATCCTCCGGATAAATAATATCCATCTTCAAATCCATACGGGTATGTCCGTACCAGGCATCCACCTGTGCAAATGACACATCCGTTGTCACAGAAAACTGTGGCTTTTTGACTGTAACTTCTATTTTCTTTCTCATCTGCTGTTTCGCTCCTTCTGTTCTTTCTATACTTTCTACCTTTATACGAACCTTTCAGCCATGCTCCTTCATTATCATCAGACAGTACACGCCGGCTGAAAATTTATACTAACATTATCTTAGCGTTTTCAGTAGAAGAATGCAACCGGAATATCCCCGCATCTCTGTCCCGGTTACTGTTCACTCCCGAATCAGCCCTGAATCATGTTCTGATGAATCATGATTGAATCATGCCCTGTCCTTCTTACATCCTTATCTTTTTATTTTATCGTGTTTCGAGATCCTTTTATTGTTTTTCGATAAATAATTATTGACATTCATGTTTTTCGGTGTTATATCTATAGTAAGTAATGTGAATTTTTACGTAAAGTGCAATTTTAAATCGCTATATCTATGATAAAGTGATTGTGCAGATTACTACCAGATTACTTACAGATTAAGTGATTAAATGAGATCAAATGAGATTAAATAAAGCTGAAGATAAGCTGAATTGTTACAGGCAGATGAAAACCAGAAGCCTGAAACATCAAAAAATCCATACAAACAACAGAAAGGAAACTTCTTTATGAAAAACAAACTTACTCTTTTTACCAAATGGCTGCTGGATTTCATGTATTACGCCGGAATCCTAACGACTGTACTTGTTCCTGCCATTATTTATTTTTACGGAAAGTACAACCCATATTTCAGCATACATATTTTATCCCTCAGCGTCATTTTCATGTTGTCCGGAATTCTCGCCGTCCTGATCATCCGCGAACTGCGAAGGCTGTTCCTGAGTGTATTAAACGACAACTGCTTCATCCATGAAAATGTCCGGAGTCTTAACCGCATGGGAACCTACAGCTTTTTCATTGCCCTGATTACCTGCTGCCGCCTGTTTCTTTACCTGACTCCGGCTGTGCTGGTCATTATTCTGACCTTCGTGATTGCGGGGCTGTTCAGCAAAGTACTCTCCCAGGTATTCGACCGGGCAGTCACCTACAAGCTCGAAAACGACCTGACCATATAAAAGCACCGGAGCGCTCTTTTCCCTATCAATGAACGGAGGTAAACAAAACATGGCAATTATCATTAATCTGGACGTCATGATGGCTAAAAATAAGATTGGCTTAACTGAACTGGCAAATGAGGTGGACATCACCCTTGCCAATCTCTCCATCCTGAAAAACAACAAAGCCAAGGCCGTCCGTCTTTCCACCTTAAATGCCATCTGCAAGGCATTAAACTGCCAGCCTGGCGATATCTTAGAATATGTTGACGATCCGAAGGACACAGATTCCTGTGAAACACCGGATGACCAACATGAAATGTAACTGTGAAGGTACTGAATAATTATGAATCAATTTCCAAGGAGGAACTACCATGGAACCTGTTAAAACAAATGAAACTACAACACCTGTAAATCCCCTGTTTCCGGTTATGGGAATCGGCAGTCTTCTGTATGCCCTGCTTTATACGATCTGCCTGTACCATAATCCATCCGGAATCAGCTACCCTTTTTACATCGGTGGAACCTGCCTGTTTTTCTGCTTCTTTCGAATGAAGAGTTCACTTGCAGATTCTTCATGTGCGGGCAATGTTGCAATGCAGTCAATTTCCTGTAAAGGAAATTACAATCGTATCTTTACCCCCATGGTGATCTTCGATCTCAGCAGCCTGATGTTACTTGCACTCTCTGTCTGCTTCACGGATTCCTCCTATCTGATCCTGCTTGGGAAAACCCTGATCTTTTTTCTCCTTCTGCATTTATTTCTGTGCAGCTTTTATGAGGACCGGCACTGGGATATCTTTACTTACGTATGGGCAATGATCAAAACCGTATTTTCAAGCCTTGCCTTCCTTGCCCGTCCATTTACGGATCTTACTGCCTATGTGAAAAACCGTCGGAATATCCAGACATCCCATACAGACAACAGACGTGTTCTTTCTATTGTGATCGGATTGACGGTTGCGCTGCTTGCCCTTCCTGTCATCCTGTTACTTTTAGGAAGCGCCGATGCCGTTTTTGCCAATCTCTTTCAGGATGCGTGGAACGTCTTTGAAGGAATTATGATCCATGGAGATATTTTGACCATACTGGTCATGTTTCTTTTTGGCTTTTTCCTCAGCTACTGCCTCCTTTGCCGGCTGCAGACACCCAATCTGAAGGAAGCTCCTTCCTGTCAAAAAGAAGATCCCGTGATTGCCATAACATTTACATCCATCTTCTCGTTAATTTATGTTCTGTTCTGTATCATTCAGATTGTGTACCTTTTTGCAGGTCTCGGCACACTTCCTGAAAACTATACCTATGCTTCCTATGCAAGAGCCGGCTTCTTCCAGCTGGTATTTGTATGCCTGATTAATCTCGTTTCAGTATTGCTGTGCATCCGCCTGTTCCGTCCGCACCGCATTTTACAGCTCTTGCTTTCGATGGTATCACTGTGTACCTTTGTCATGATTGCATCGAGTGCCTACCGGATGCTGCTTTATATCAGTGTATACCATCTGACAGTACTGCGTGTTTTCGTATTATGGAGCCTCCTGGTTATCAGCTTCTTAATGGTTGGAACCCTGGTTCTGATTTATAAACCGGACTTTCCCTTTGTACGGTATGGCATTATTGTCGTAACAGTGCTGTTCCTCTTATACAGCTTCTCCCGGCCGGATTACCGGATTGCACGTTACAATATTTCCCATGCCTCAAAGGATGATTACGCCCTTACCTATCTCTGCCAGCTGTCTGCCGATGCAGCCCCGGTGATTCTTGGAAAACTCCCGGAGGAAAGCGATGATCCGGATGATTACTACCTTTCCAATCTGCGGCAGGAGTATGTGGATTATCTCTCCGATTGTACCTCAGACCTTTCCATCCGGAGCCTTAATTTTTCCCGCTGGAAAGCGAAAAAACTGCTTGGGAATTGATTTTTCGGCATATTATAGCTACAATGAAGGAGTGGCAGATCTGCCACTCCTTTTCTATGGAAGCAGTTTTAGCACCAAACATCGTAACTATATGGAGATTTATTATGGAACAGATCGAAATTGCAGAGTATCAGAAAATTCTGGAACGCAATCCTTTTTGCAAATTACTGGGACTTGAGGTCACCTCCGTTTCCGAAGGGCATGTGCAGGGACGTATCCCGTTCGACTCCCGCTTTCAGAATATGTATGGCGATTATCACGGTGGCGCACTCTATGCTGCCGCCGACACCTTCTGTGGACTGGCAGCCATCACTTATGGCAGTTATGTCACTACGATTGATGCCAATATGCAGTACCTCCGGGCGGGCAGAGACACCGAATACATCACTTATGACGCAAGTGTCATCAAACGCGGACGTACCATTACCGTCGTTCAATTCTCCTGCTGTGATGACAAAGGCACTTTAATTAACACCGGCACCTTCTCCTTCTACAGTAAGGAAAATGCCTGCCCGGCCGGCATATTTGAAAAATAAGCTTACTTCGACAAATCCTTTACAATTTCACCGGCGATCATCAGACCTGCCACGGCAGGAACAAATGCCGTACTTCCTGGAATGTCCCGTCGCTCTGTACACTTATGGGCAGCTCCCGGAGGACAGATACAGTTCGTCCTGCAGCTGATGGACATATCCTCGACCGGGCGGATCGGCTGCTCATCCGAATACACCACCTTAAGGCTCTTCACATTACGCTTCTTCAATTCCCTTCGCATAACTCGTGCCAGCGGACAGACACTCGTGTCATAAATATCCGCAATCCGGAATCTTCCGGGATCCAGCTTGTTTCCGGCTCCCATGGCACTAATGACCGGAACATTCTTTTCCTTTGCCCGCATAATAATTTCAAGCTTTGCTGTCACTGTATCCACGGCATCTACAATATAGTCATATTCTTCAAACGGAAAGTCATCTGCATTTTCCGGCAGAAAAAAACACTGATAGGTTCTCACATCCACATCAGGATTGATTTCCAGCATCCTCTCCTTCATCACCTCTACCTTGTACTTTCCAACGGTCTTACGCGTGGCAATAATCTGACGGTTCAGGTTGGTTAAACATACCTTATCATCATCCACCAGATCAAAGGCACCGACACCGCTCCGGATCAGGGCTTCGCACACATAGCCCCCGACTCCTCCGATTCCAAATACGGCAACTCTCGATTTTGCCAACTTCTGAATTGCTTCCTCTCCGATTAATAACTGTGTTCTTGAAAACTGATTTAACATTCTTTCCCTCTTTCTAACGCAAAGCCTCTTTGATCATATGGTTCTGTCTGGTCCATACCTGCAAACTCCGACCGGTAATCCGGTATCTGTAATTCTTTTGCTGCCATCGCAAAATAGATTTCCCTAATGTGTGGCCAGATACCTGTTTCTCCTGCTTCTGCTGATAATCGACCAGCCAGGTCAACAAGTGGTGCTGACCGGTTAATTCCAGTCAGCAGATTCTGGATACTGCTGTTAACAAACCATCCCCCTGCTTCTAAGAGTCCCCGTTTTCTGATATCTCTTACCACTCTCGGCATATCATATGGAACCTTCAAAAACTCCGGCTCCCACAAATTTCCTTCACTGCATTCCTTTCCATGCAGAATCATACATTGTGCATACCCCTTATCCTCCATGGCAATGCCCACACATCCCGGATTGAAATACTGCTTTTTTCCAACCGTTTTCATTCCTTTCCGGTGCGTATGTGCACAGATCAGATAATCCGTCGGAATTCTCTGAAGCCACTTTGCAACCCTTTCTCCATCAAACTGCAGCAGTTCTCTTGTACTCTCTGGTGAGCCATGTGCACAGGTGATCGAAGGATACCCTTCTTTCTCATATACAAAGCTGATCGGAAGCCTTTCAAAGAATGCAATGTCCTGTTCCGTCAACTGCTCATAAGTATAAAGAAGATTGCCACTTGCAGAATTATAAATCCACTTCTTCTCTTCCCTTCCTGCCAGCCGGTCCTCCCTCTGTGCCAGCATATACTCTTCCCGGTTGCCACGCAATAAATAACACACATGGCTCTGGATAAACTCATAAAGAAAATCCAGCGTTTCCCTGGTGTATGGCGTATCCGAAACATAATCTCCCAAAAGGAAATATTCATCACAGCCTTCTTCTTCCAGATAGTCCACGCAGGCGCGAAAGGCAACAATATTACTGTGTATGTCCGAGATTACTCCGATTTTCATGCTGAAATTTCCCTTCTGTTTCTTCCGGAATTAATTCTTTAAAATAAAATCCTACCCTTATCATTGTATATCGAAAATACAATTCGTCAACATCTTGTTTCTTCTTATTTATAATGCTATAATTTGTCGCAGGAATAAAGGAGGTAATATACCATGTATGAATTTACAGAAGATTGCATGATCCATATTGAACAGATAGACAATGAGCATCGTAAGTTATTTCAGATGCTTAACGAAGCCTTTACCATGGTTCAGGAAACTGAAGATGTTTCTGCCATTACCATAAGCCTTCTTTCCAATTTGAAGAATTATGCAATGACTCATTTTGCCCATGAAGAAGCTTATATGGAAAGCATCCATGATCCGGAGCTTTCCCTGCAGAAAACTCAGCATGCCATGTTTACCCAGAAGGTAAATTCTTTCGTTCCGGATACTTCTTCTCCGGAAGCTGCCAGAAAATCCCTGAACGACCTGTTGACTTATTTAGTCCGCTGGCTGTACCGGCACATTTTATGCAGCGATATGATGATCGGAAAATCTCTTTCAAGCACAGAGAGCGATCCTTTTGCCTTCACATCCAAATACATGACCGGCATTACACTCATTGATGATGAACATCGTCGTTTATTTGAAATTATTAAGGAAACCAATGATCTGATTCACGAGGAATTCCTCCATGATAAATATGATAAAATTGTAAGACTGATTACGGAATTAAAAGATTATACCGAATTCCATTTTTCGGATGAGGAAGCCCTGATGACCCGTATTCAGTATCCCGGTCTGGATGCCCAGAAGCGCGCACACTCTGCATTCATTGAGCGGCTTGTAGAGATCGACCTCAATGATCTTGATGAAATGGATGATCATCAGCAGGAATATCTTTTAGACCTGATCCAATTCCTGCTGGACTGGCTTACCAACCATATTCTTGCCTGTGATCAAAAAATCGGAGAATACATGCGTGAACATCATCTTTCCGAATAATTTATTGTTTTGGAACAGGAAATATGGTAACAGTTCAGCCATGCAGAAATGATTGTGCAAGATGACCGTGGGAGCTTGCTCACTAAGGGCAGCTTATACAATCATTTCTATAGGGCGGACGCCCGACATGAAATAAGTTGCCGGAAAGCACGTATATTTGTCAGCCAATCTGTACAATCCGGCAGCTTATGAATGGGCATGGCTGAACTGTTACGAAATATGTACTGTTTTATCTTGATTCCTGTCACCAAATATTTTAAAATATTGGCAAGTAAGTTTTCACTTACTACTTACGTTGAGGTTATTATGAATTCCTTTATTAAAAATATGTTTTATAAACAGCGGCAGGAGTTTCAGGATGCGATTCCTGCCCGTGATACTGAATTTACATTTCCGGCAGACGTTACAGAAATCCGTAATGTCCCCTATGCTGAAGATTCTGATCCTGCACACCGCATGGATATCTACCGTGCTGATGCTTTTGCCGGCAAGGAGCTTCCTGTGATTCTGAACATTCACGGGGGAGGATTGATTCTCGGGTGCAAGGAATACAACCGGTATTTCTGTGCTCAGCTGAGTAAGCTTGGGTATCTCGTATTCAGTATTGAATACCGCCTCGTACCAGACTGCCTGTTCTTTGACCAGTGTGAAGATGTATTCACCGCCATGCGATGCATCAAGCGTAAGCTTCCGGAATACCAGGGACTGAAGGATCGGGTTTATGCCGTTGGAGACAGCGGTGGTGCGATGCTTCTGACCTATTGCGCTGCCATGCAGAACTCTCCGAAGATTGCGGGAACTGCCGGTGTCAGTCCTGCTTCCCTGCGCTTAAAGGCGCTCGGACTCATCAGTGGAATGTACTATACCACCCGTTTTGATAAGATTGGATTATTTCTCCCTTCTTATTTATATGGAAATCATTACAAGAAAAGCGTTTTTTCTTCCTATGTGAACCCGGAGCATCCGGGGATAGTAACCGCTCTTCCTCCCTGCTTTCTGACAACCAGTGCAGGAGATTATCTGCGCAGCTATACCCTTGATTTTGAAAAAGCACTTTCCAGATATCAGGTTTCCCATCATCTTTTGGACTTTTCCGAAAGAAAAGATCTCCCCCACGCCTTCAGTGTAATTGATCCTTTCCGCAAGGAAAGCATTGAACTGCTTGAAGACATGTCCGGATATTTTCAACAGTTCCAATGATACTGGATTTTAATTTACGGAGGTACTTATGAATTACGACGAATCTGTTTTCAAAGAAAAAGCCAACCGGCGGGCCAGAAAAATCTGGCTTATCTTTGCCATTCTGCTATCTGCCAATTACGGCAGTGATGTTGCCAACGGAATCCATGCTGTTCCTTACTACCTTACCTTTCTGGCTCTTTGCTGGTTCCCGATTCTCATTGGTGAAATCACACTTCGGGTGAAGGGATATGCCACAGAGCTCTACCGGTATATTTTAGCCATCGGATATGGTATTTTTTATACCTATGTCATCTGTACTACAAGTTCTCCGATTGCCTTTACCTATATTCTTCCTGTGACAAGTCTTCTGGTTCTTTATAAGAACAGGAAGTTCATGGTCACCTGTGGAATTGTTAATTCACTCATTATTATCGGAAGTGCTGCTTACCGGATTTCCCTCGGCTTTAATTCTGCAACGAATATAAAGGATTATCAGTTAGAGCTTTCCTGCATTATCCTCTGCTATATCTGCTACGTTATGTCCATTAAACATCTGAATGAATCTGACGGTGCAATGACCGACAGCATCCGTGCCGACCTTCACCGTGTAATTACTACCGTTGAAAAGGTAAAGGAAGCCTGTAATTCCATCATGGATGGTGTTACCGTTGTGCAGGAACTGGCCTCCGAGAATACCCACGGTGCCAGCATTGTTGTCCGGAGTCTCCATAAGCTGCAGGACAATAATCATAATCTCCAGAATACCACAACCTCTTCAAACGAAATGACCTCTGATATTCACTCCCAGGTCAATCAGGTGGCCGAACTGATTAAGCAGATGGTAGCTCTTACCGCAACCTGCGAAGATCATGCCAGAATCAGTTCCACAGACCTGGACAGCCTGATTACAACAACTAATACCATGGCAGATCTTTCCGGGGATATTGAAAAGACCCTGCAGGATTTCAAGAATGATTTTGCAATGGTAAAGAAAGAAACCGGAACGATTGAACAGATTACCAATCAGACTAATCTCCTTGCTTTAAATGCTTCCATTGAAGCAGCAAGAGCCGGAGAAGCCGGTAAAGGCTTTGCCGTCGTTGCCGACCAGATCCGTTCCTTAAGTACAGAAACAAAATCCTCTTCCGGACAGATCTGGCAGGCTCTTCAGCATCTGGAAGAGACCTCCGATAAGATGACTTCTGCGATTGAAGAAACTCTGGAACTGATCCATCTGACACTTGAAAAGGTAACAGCTGCCGGAAGTAATATTACACAGATTGCAAGTGATACGACTCAGCTTGGTGACCATATTCAGGTAATTGATACCGCTATGAAGGAAGTGGAATCCTCGAATGTTCATCTCGTTGAAAATCTGGAAGAAGTATCCCACATCGTGGATGATATGACGGGAAGCATCACCGATTCCAATGAAATCAATAACCGTATGCTCAGTAAATATGATGAATCTGCCAATAACATTAATGATATCGAGAATGTGATTGAAGCGCTCATGTGTGAACTTGGAATTGGCGGTTTTATGGGTACCGAAGATGTCCAACCCGGTATGAAGCTTTCCATCAATCTGAACGAACACTATTATGATGGCGAGATTCTCTCACTCGATGATAATTTATTGCATATTACTCTTCCTGAGCCACCTGCTCTTACCAAAACAACTGATTGTAAATTAAATGTAACCGTAGGAAATGTCATTTATTCCTGGGAACACACAAAGCTTGATCCTTCTGATACCAAAAATACTTTTACAATATTGGTTAAATCAAGACCTAAGATCGTAAACCGTAGAAAATACCCTCGTGTAGATGTATCTAACAGTTGTACCATCACCGTTCCCAATGATAATCTCGTAATTCACGGTAACCTGGAAAATCTCAGTGCCAACGGATTTGCTTTTCTGACGAGTAGTGAGTATTTTACAGATCATAAAGGAGTTGCTGTATCTGTAGAAATAAATGATTTTGCTCTTCCAAAGCATAATCATCTGGAAGGACATGTCATTCGATGCTCGAATGATGACGGAGTATATATTGTAGGCTGTCAGATGCCTGCAGACGACTTCTTTATCCGCGAATATGTAAAAGAACGCTTAAAAGAAATGAAAGAAACGGAGAATGCCTGAAGCCTGGCATTCTCCGTTTTCTCTGTAAAATACTGTTGAAAACTGATAATATTTCTATGCTTTTTCGCAGAATTTCTTATTCCTGTTTCTCAAATTCTCTTGCTATATCCTCTAAAAGCTCACGAATCGGAAGGTGCTGGGGACAGATTGCTTCACATTTACCACATTTAATACAATCGGATGCACGATGTCCCAACGAAGTATGAACATCCCTGTATTCCCGTTCTGCATTTCTGTCCTGATGAATCTGTCTGGCATTCATTACTGTAAAAATATCAGGAATTGCAATCTGCTTTGGACATCCCTCCACACAATAACGACAGCCCGTACAACGTATCAGATCCATATGATTAAAAATGTTCTGTACCTCATATACAGCTTTCAGCTCCTTTTCATTTAACGGTTTAAAATTCTTCATATAGCTTAAGTTATCCTGCATCTGTTCCATATTACTCATTCCGGAGAGAACCATCATTACCCCGGGAAATCCGGCCGCATAACGGATTGCATAGCTTGCAGGGCTTCCTCCCTGCAGCTCGTCTAATACATCACCGGCTATTTTAGGAAGGTTTACGAGACTTCCACCCTTAACCGGTTCCATAATAATGATCGGCTTGTTATGCTTTCTGCATACCTCATAGCACAAGCGGCTCTGAATCTTCGGATCCTCATAATCCAGATAATTAAACTGTATCTGAACCACCTCAATCTGCGGATATTCCGTCAGAATCTGATCCAGCACCTCTGCCGTGTCATGAAAGGACATACCCACATGGCGTATTTTCCCTTCCTTCTTAAGCTCAAAAGCAGTTTCATATGCTTTGCAGGACTTGAAGTGTGGGAAGTTTCCGGAACCCTGCGAATGCATCAGATAAAAATCAAAATAGTCTACGCCGCAGGCCTCCAACTGACTCTCAAAAAAGGGCCGGATATCCTCTTCCTTCTTAAAATAATTACCCGTAAGCTTATCAGTAAGAATATACTGATCCCGCGGATAACGACTGGTCAGACATTTCCTGACTGCAAGCTCACTTTTCCCCTGAATATATCCATGTGCCGTATCAAAATAGTTAAAGCCTTCCTTTAAAAATAAATCTACCATTTGTCTGGTCTGTTCAATATCTACATCCTCACCAATCATCGGCAGTCTCATGCAGCCAAAACCAAAATTCCTCTTAATCTTGTCCATACGCTCTTAACTCCTTTTAAATCATAATCCCAAGCCCAAAATAACTATCCTGACAACACAATTCTGCATTGCTTCGAATAGTTATATTCTACCATATCTTACGAAAATTGTATAATTCCTATTACAAAAACAGGAAACACTGATTCATTCAATGTTTCCTGTTTCCACCATGCAGGTGGCCGGACTTGAACCGGCACGGTGTTGCCACCGAGGGATTTTAAGTCCCTTGCGTCTGCCTATTCCGCCACACCTGCGGACACATCACCAATATATTATTGATGAATGGGACCTATAGGGCTCGAACCTATGACCCTCTGCTTGTAAGGCAGATGCTC
>OGIE01000589.1_pt1 | contig 54086 bp, 71 predicted proteins | sample 1571581 | NCBI WGS metagenome assembly OGIE01 (sample SAMEA2582021, study PRJEB24529) | metagenome | biome: Human gut stool | place: China | collected 2011 | reverse complement strand
TTGGTGTACCCGCAAGGCTGGGCCCAACCCCACCGGGTTCCCCCCGGACCCGCCACCTTTGTAAAGGTGGACGAAACTTTTGGCATTTTAGCCGTGGGTCACGGCGTATTTCTTGATGGTGGAGGCGTTCACCAGCTTCTCCACCTGGCCGTCATGCCGGACAATCAGGGTGGGTGCCTGCTGAATGCCATATTCCGTCACCAGATCCATGTGCTCACTGACATCCATGGTGGTATAATGGAGCCCCGCCTTTTCCAGCTCATTTTTGGCAATCTTGCAGTTGGGGCAAGTGACGGTGGTGAAGAGGTACAGGCCGTCCGCTTGCTCCGGCGCGGCGGAGGCGGTGGCGGTGCCGGCGTCGGGGGTGGTACCCGTCTCTCGGTCACAGAGCCGACGGCCCTCCAGACGGGAGTTCTCCAGTTCATACTCTTTCCGGTCCGCAAACTCCTGTACCTTACCGTCGTTCCAGTTCTGGATGGGACGGTAGTAACCGGTGATCCGGCTCCAGACCTCGGTCTGCTTGCCGCAAGTGGGGCAGGGAATGTTGTGCTCCTCAATGAAGTCTTTCATCTCGGCCTGAGAGAAGGCGTCCACCGCCTTGGGCAGTTCAAAGCCCGTTTCGGCGCACCAGTCCTCAATGAGCTTATCGGCGCGGAAGCGCTCGTGGCACTCGCGGCAGTCCATCAAAGGGTCGGAGAAGCCGCTGAGGTGTCCGCTGGCCACCCAAGTCTGAGGGTTCATGAGGATAGCGGCATCCAGACCCACGTTATAGGGGTTCTCCTGCACGAACTTCTTCCACCAGGCGTTCTTGATGTTTTTCTTCAGCTCCGCGCCGAGGGGGCCATAGTCCCAGGTGTTGGCAAGGCCGCCATAAATTTCGCTGCCGGGGAACACGAAGCCCCGGTTCTTGCACAGGGCAACGATTTTGTCCATGGTCTTTTCGGTGTTGTTCATGATACAGTCTCCTTTTCTGATTTTCTGGCTCAAGGAGTAAAAAACGCCCTGAGCCGATATTCGGCTCAGGGCGAACAAATTCTTGTCCGTGGTTCCACCTGAATTCCCCGTTGGAGGCGGGGCACTTCATTCCCGGTAACGGCGGGGGCCGACGGAACATTTCCGTTCCGCAGCTCAAGGGCGCCATCCCGGCGTGACTTGGAGCGCTTTCACCGACCGCGCTCTCTCTGAAGCAAATCAACAGGGGACTTCCCTTTCACAGCTTTTCTAACGGCCACTTTAGCACGGTTTTTCCCCATTGTCAAGGAGAACCGCCGAATAAAGGCCAAAAACAGACAATGCAATGAAAAAAGTGCGCCATTTTTCAACAATGTGGAAGCGTTTGGTGAAAAATTGGAAAAAGCAGCCCTATCCGGCGGACAGGGCTGCTTTTCATTACTTTTTCTCCCGGTCAAAGGCAACAATGACGCGGCGGTTGGGGTCAACACCGGTAGAGTAGGTGGTGACGCCGGGAACCTCCTGCAGCGCGGTGTGAATCACATGGCGTTCATAGGCGTTCATAGGCTCCAGCGTGACGCTGCGGCGGTACTTGACTACCTTTCCAGCCACCTTGTTTGCAAGGCGCTCCAGGCTCTGCTCCCGCTTGGCACGGTAATTTTCCGCGTCCAGCTGGATACGGACCCGGCTGCCGGTACGGTTGACGGAATAACTGGTGAGCTGCTGGATGGCATCCAGCGTCTCGCCCCGCCGGCCGATGATGGCACCGAGGCCCTGCCCCTCCAAAAAGACCTTATAACGGCCCTTTTCGGGAAGGTATACCTTGATTTCCGCCTGCACCTCCAACTGCTGAAGGAGGCCGGAGAGGAACTTTTTGATTTCCTGTGCGCGGTCATCATTGACCTCTTCGCCCAGTTCCTCCGTTTTTACGCTCTGAACAGGCTCCTGCTTAGGCTCCTCGCGGTGCTGAGGCTTTTCCGCAGGCTTCTCGACGGTTTTTTTCTCAGGCCGGGGCGCTCTGGGCTTTTCCACCCGCTCCTCCCGGACCTTTTCCGCCCTGGGCTGCTGAGAGGCAGACTCCTCCTCGGGTCCGTAGCTGACACGGACCTTGGCGGGACAGCTGCCGAGACCCAAAAATCCGGCTTTGGCACGCTCCAGAATCTCTACGGATACATCGTCCCGATCCAGCCCCAGCTGCTCCAGAGCACGGCTGATGGCCTCATCCTCCGTCTTGCCCGTTACATCAATAAACTGTCTCATAACGACTCCTTATTTGTTGTCATCATAACGGTCAGCCTTGTAGGAACGGCCCCGGGCATAGGGACGGTCTCCCACCCGGCCTGCCTCCGTGGTGCTGACAGCAGCGCGGGCAGCCTTGGCGGCCTTAGCCTCCTGTGCGGCCTGCTGCTTTTCACGCAGGGTCTTTTTCTTCTGTTCCTCCTGCTTTCTCTGCTGCTCCTGTACCCGGGCCTCCTCCATACGGCGGCGGCGATCTGCCTGCCGGGCCTGGAACGCGGCTTCTTCCTCCTCGGCCATCTTTGCGCTCAGCGTTTTGTTGAGCGCAAGCTCCTGAATGAGAGAGAACACGCTCTGGGCAATCCAGTAAACGCCGAGAGCGGCGGGCATGATAAAGGCGATGTACACGCTGAACAGGGGCATGGTATACATCATGGACTTCATGGAGTTACCGCCGGCATTGGCCTGCGGCTGGCTATTCATGGTGATCTTGCTGAGCACAAACTGGCTCAGGCCCGCCAGAATGGGGATGAGAATCACGCCGATGACCGCCCAGGTGAACGTGAAGTTCTTTACCAGCGTCCAGGGGGTCTCGGCAAGGTCCATACCGATGAACTTATAGTTCACGTTGAACCAGCCCTCCGGGGTGGGAAGGCCCAGCTCCTGCACGGTCTTGACCAGATTGATCTGACCGTAGGACGCCATCTGATAGAGACCGTCCTTCAGGGCCGGGGCACCGGTTGCCTTATCCATCATGACGATGTTCGTCAGGTCAACGCCGGCGTCTGCGACAGTCTGCACCACGGATTGCAGCACATCCTTGGAGAGCATCATGAAGTGGGTGATGGGCTGACGAATGATGGAGTACAGCGCCATGAGAATCGGCAAGGGGAGAAAGCCCCAGAGGCATCCGCTCATGGGATTGACGCCCTCTTCTTCATAGATCTTCTGCATTTCCTCCTGCAGCTTGACCTGATTATTGGCGTAGCGCTTCTGGATATCCTGCATCTGGCCGGAAACACGGCTCATACGCATCATGCTCTTCTTGGATTTCATCTGGAAGGGCAGCATAATGAGCTTGATGACCAGCGTGAACAGAATCAGAGCCACACCATAGGAGCCCGTCAGATTATAAAAAAGACGGACCAGCCAGGCAAAGGGTACGCAAATGTAGTAGCCAATGGTGGACATTCTTGTTTTTCCTCCGATATTCTTTTGAATCAGGGAACGGGATCGTAGCCGCCTTTGTGAAAGGGGTTGCAGCGCAGGATACGGCGAAAGGCCAGCCAGCCGCCCTTCAGGGCACCATACTTTTCAATGGCCTCCAGCGCGTATTGAGAACAGGTGGGCGTGAAGCGGCAGCAGGGTGGCCGGTAGGGAGAGATCGCAGCGCGGTAAAAGCGCACCAGCGCTAAAAGCACATGCTTCATGGCTCCTCCTCCAGCAGATCCAGCTTGCGGCAGAGTCTTCGGAACTGCCTTTGCAGCTCTGGCCACGGGGCCGTGGCTGTCCGGGTACGGGCCACCAAAATGATGTCATAGCCCTGCCGGAGCCGGGGGGTCTCCAGACGGTAAACCTCTCTTAAGCGCCGCCGGCAGCGGTTGCGCACCACGGCGTGGCCCAGCTTTGTGGACGAGACCAGTCCCAAACGGTTATGTCCCAGACGGTTTTTCCGGCAATAGAGCACCATGACGGGACTCACAGCCGAAGCGCCCTTCTGGTAAAGCCGCCGAAACTCATAATTTTCCTTCAGAGTGACTGCTGCTCTCATGCTTTTCCCTGTCCTTTCCGCCTGAACGCAGTCCAGATATAATAGATACAACCTAAGGGACGGAGGACGCTCACAGTCCCACCGTCCCTAAAGGACATTGTTCAGGTGTCTCCCGCGCATTGAGCCTCTTAGTAGCTCAGGCGGGCACGGCCCTTGGCGCGGCGGCGGGAGAGGACCTTGCGGCCGTTAGCGGTCGCCATTCTCTTGCGGAAGCCGTGGACCTTCTGGCCATGGAGCTTCTTGGGCTGATAGGTACGTTTCGTTGCCATGTTGAGACACCTCCTGTCAGATTTCCGTCCGCCTTGCGGCGGCATTTACTCGACACCGCCGGGATACGGCGGCGCAGTAAGCAGTTCAGTGCGCCAGCTTATGACGCACCGAATAGTATACAGACTTTTTTACTTTCTGTCAAGAATAAGTTGTAATTTGCTGAAATTTTGTGGCGTTTATCATTAAGTGCGAAAGAGCTAATAAGCTCCGACGCACTTATTTTTTTACGCAGAAACGGAGGCGAGGCTATGAAATACGAGTGCTTAAAGCTCGAGGAGCGGCGGATTATCGAGGAAATGTACGCAAAGGGCGCAAAGCCGGGCGAGATTGCCGAGCGTGTCGGAAAGTGCCAAGCGACCATATACCGCGAGCTCGAGCGAGGCAAGACCGGGGAAACGGACTCCCGCTTTCGTCAAGGGTATAGCGCGGCGGTAGCGGAGGCTCGAGTAAATCGGTCGTACCGAAATAGAGGCCGTCGGAAAGCGGCACAGTAAAAAGGAGGTTACTCATACCATGAACGGAAAGACACTAACGGCGGAACAGTGCTCCAAACTCTCCCTTTATATCCTTATGACAACCAAGACCCGCGAGGGCGAGGCGGAGGCATGGGAGAAGCTCGCAGAGGAAAAGAAAGAGGACGGCTCCCCGAAATATATCCACGCCGCCGACAACGCGCAGTTTTGGAGAGAACTCGACGCAGACCTCCGCAAAATACTTCGGGATTTGGAGGGGTAACTTTGAAAGTCTATGCGTCGATTTCCGGCGGTAAAGACTCTCTCGCGGCTCTCATAACGCACATGGAGCGCGGCGGTCAATGCGACGGCGCTATTTATTGCCGGATAATGTTCGACGACGAGACAAGCGCGGAAGTGCCGGAACATGAGGAATGGTTACATAGCAAATGTTTTCCGCTCCTCGAGCGGGAGTATGGGATTAAGACGCAAATCGTCCAAGGGAAATACACCTATACGGATTGCTTTTATAAGCAGTACGAAAAGGGCGGCAAGGTCGGCAAAATATGGGGATTTCCATTTTTGCGCGGCGCATGGTGCAATACCCGGTTAAAAGTGAGGCCGATACAAGCGCACATAAAGACTCTCGGAGAGTTTACCGAAATCGTCGGAATTGCCGCAGACGAAACAAACCGTATCGAGAGAAAAACGGTCGCCGGGAAAATCCTCCCTCTCGTAGAGTGCGGCATAACAGAGACGCAAGCGTTCGACGTTTGCCGGTCGCGCGGGCTCCTCTCTCCCGGATACAACGGAGGCCGGGAGCGGCTCGGGTGCTGGTTTTGCCATAACCAGCGCGTCGGAGAATTAAAACGCCTCTATTACGATTACCCGGAATTGTGGGACAAGCTGGCAAAGCTCGACCGCGACAGCCCGGTAACGTTCAAGCCCGGGAAAACACTCGCGGACTTTGGTCGGCGCTTTTCGCTTGAGGGGATGCAAGAAAAATTATTTTAGGAGGTTACTCATACCGTGAACAATTTTCAGAGGATAACGGCAAGCCGGGAGGCGCTCGCGGCGTTCCTCGGCACTATCCCGGCGATTGAAACGCCGTGGGACGACGCTTTTCACCGGCTTTATTGCTCCTCGTGCGCGGCGGCGGATTGCGACGACTGCCGCCGACCGGAGCGGGATAGCCCGCTATGGTGGCTCGGCCTCCCGGCGGCGGAGGTAGAGAAATGAACGCCGATTTTTCCCATACTTGCGAGGGGTGCGAGCACGTTGTTACGGAGCCGTGGGCGAAAGACATTATCTCCTATCGGTGCTTTGCTCCCGGCAGATGCAAGGGGCGCGTCGTTGGCGTGAAACGCTTTGACCCGTATATCCCGGCATGGTGTCCAAAACTGGAAAGGAGCCGCGAGAATGGATAAAACGGCATTATTGAAGAAAATCCGCGCGCTTGCCGAGCACGGAGTCGGCGGCGAGGCCGAGAACGCCGAAAAGCTCCTCGCTCGCATGATGAAGAAATACGGCATTTCGGAGGCAGAGCTCGACGAGGAGACTCGCGTCCGCCACGACTTCACATATCACGGCGGGGAGGAAAAGAAAATCCTCAAGCAAGTGGTCTACAAGGTCACGGGCGGCTACACCTACGAGCTCGTATATACCGCGAGCGGGCGCAAGGTTAGGACTCAACTCGGCGCGGATTGCACTCCCGCCGAAAAGGTGGAAATCGAGTATCTTTTCGATTTCTATAAAAGACTTTGGGAAAAAGAAAAGGACGCTTTCCTCGCGGCCTACATTCAAAAGCACCGTATCTTTGCAATACGCGCAGACGTAGAGCCGCAGGAAATAAGCCTCGAGGAGTCTATCAAAATGAGTGCTCTCATGCGAGGCATGAGCGACGAAAGTCCGCTCCGAGCTATCGAGGCGGGGAAATAAAGGAGGAATAACACAATGAGCGAAACGAGTTCGAGAGTCCGGCTTATGGCAAACCTACAAGCCGCCGTCGCGGAGGCCGTCTCCGGCACGATGGAGGAACGCGGGCGCGGCTTCGCCTCTGACCGTGAGGCGTGGGCGGAACTGAAAGAGTGTATCGAGCGCACAAAGCAGATGCACACCGACATTGAGAAAGTCCACAAGGAAATGTGGAGCGCGGTCAAGGACAGGAACGAGGACGCTTTCGCCGCACTCTCGTAGGAGTTCGAGCGGAGTTCCCGTATTCTCGCCGAGGAATGGGCGCAAACGTCCGCCCTTGCAAAAATCGCCGTTATCAGCGAGTCGAACGATTAAGGAGGTCACACAAATGAAAAAGCTCTATTCAAAGAAACTCGGCGGCGAGGCGTTCGCCCTCGACGCGGCGCAACTGGACACTCTGAAAAAGGCCGGTTATACCGTGCCGCGCCCGGAGGAAGTTATCGCAGACGCGGCGGCGGTCAAAATCGAGCCGCCGGAGGGAAAGCGGGCGTATGTCGTCTTTGATTTCAAGACCGGCGCTTTCAAAGTCCGCACGAGGACGCAGACACTCGCCGAGAGCGAGGTCGGCGGCTTCGTTGGTGAGGTAGTCTCGGCGGCGATTTTATGCGGTTTCGTCGAGCGGGCGGACATGGACAATCCGAAAGCGGATGCTCCGGCGACTCCGACGACGGCCTCCCCGCTCGTGAATATGCTCCGAGACGCTTTCCTCCGCGCGGCGAGCAATAAGACGGCTCCGGCGGCGGACAAGCCAACGGAGGCGGCAGACGCGCCGGAGGTCGTAGAATGATTAAGCTCGGCGACCGCATCACGGTAAAGCCCGCGACGTTCGACGTTCCGGGCAAGGACGGCAAGCCGAAAGCAATCCCCGGGACGGTCGTCTACGTTCATCCCGGCGGGCGATATTGTGTCCTCGAGTTTGACGTAGGCAGACGCGAGCCCGTGACTATCCGAGAGAGCTTTCAGCTTATCGACGGGAGGGTAGCAGAATGAAGCACGAGCAATCAGCACCGGCGGGATACCGCCCGCGCTTTGCCGGGACGATGAAATTATACCTCGTCCGTCACAAGGAATACGGCGAGCTCACCGTAAACGGCGTGAACAAATACGAGGCAGTACACGCCGCCGCCCGTGCATGGGGCGTTCGGTGGACGGCAATCGCCCGGGAGTGCGAGTATATCGTACTCGCAGAGGATACGCCGGAGGCCGGTAGGCCATGACAAGGCAGGAGCGGCGGAAACGCCGCAGACAGCGCCGCCGGATGCAAGCCGCCCTCCTCGCCTCTCTCCTCTTTGCGTTGGTGCTCATAGTGACGCTCCGCATCCGAGAGACAGCGCCGGAGCCGGTCACGGAGCGGACAAGCGCACTTGCGGCGGAACGGCAAACGCTGACATACATAGCACCGGCAAGGCCGGAGGCGGCGGAGGAAACGCCGGAGGAGCTGACGGTAGAGCCGGAGCCCGAGAACAGATACGCGGAGCTCCATTTCAGCGACGAGGACGTTTATATCCTTGCTTGCCTCGTCTACCACGAGGCGCGCGGCGAGAGCTTCGAGGGACAAGTCGCCGTCGTCGAGGTCGTTCTAAACCGTATGCTCTCCGACTATTTCCCGGATACGGTCGAGGAGGTCGTATTTCAGAAATACGGCGACGTATGGCAATTCTCCCCCGCTCCGTACCTCTACTCGGCGGAGCCGGACAAGGAGCAGTATCTCGCGGTGCATACCGCCATAGAGGAGCGGGAGCACATTCTTTCAGAGGATACGGTCTATTTCTCGACCGAGCCTTATAACGAGAGCGTCGATATGGTTATCGGCAATCACTATTTTTGTAAAATCTTTTGAACGGAGGAAAAGACGATGCAACTCATTACCACAAGGAACAAGGAAATCTCTTTCGTGGAGCTCAAAAAGGCCATTTCGAGCGGGAACGGCCTCGAGCTTATCCGCCCGGGCGACAAGTTCGCTATCGAGCTCAAAAACGGCGAGCTCGTCAACGCCGTTTGCGGCGGATATGTCAACGAGAAGCGCGCCCGCTTCGTCCTCGAGGACTGCCTCGCGGATAAGTGGCGCATGAACGACACGCCGACCAACAAGGGCGGATACCTCAAGAGCGAGGGGCGGAGACACGTCCTCGAGGACATTCTCCCGCTTTTCCCGGACGAGCTCGCGGAGGCGTTCGAGCCTCGTTTCTTGTCCGAGGAAATCGACGGCGAGCGTTACGAGTACGCCGATACGCTATGGATACCCTCCGCGACCGACGTTTTTGGCGCGGATAATTGGTGGAACGAGGAGCCGGACAGCTTTCAGCTTGAGATTTTCAAGCGCGAGCGCGACCGCGTGAAAGAGCACGTCGGAGACGGGACGTGGTCTTGGTGGCTCCGTTCTCCGGGTGCGAGCGCCTCCTACGCTTTCGTGCTTGTGCTCACCGACGGGACAGTCGACGACAGCGACGCGAGCTATTCCCTCGGCTTCGCGCCCGGCTTTGACTTGTAAAATTAACGGCTTAATAATTCCCCGGCGGTCTACGCCGGGGATAGAGCCTATCAAGAGGAGGAATGAGAATGTTTGAAAGAACAAAGGCGAAAATCCGCCTCCGTCGGATTTGTAAAGCTCTCGGCGTGGAGCCGTACCCGGAAATGGTGCGATACGTTATCGACCGCGACGAGACAATTTTTCGAGGCGGTCGTCGCAACGGTAAGACGTTGACGCTCATTATAGACGAGCTCGTATATAAGCGCGTCCCTCCGGCGTTGTTCGGTTGCCTTATGGAGTGCCGATTTTGCAAAGACCCCGATTATTGGAAAATGCCTCGAATGAGCCGGGATAGATTTTATATCTCGGAGCTCGCGAGAGCCGTACAACGGTGCGAGACGGCGGGTATTGACGTAGGCAGAGGGAAACGCGACCACAAAGACGGCTATAATTGCCACGTTTTCATCGTGGACGAAACGGAGCGCAGAACATGAAGCGTCGCCGAGAAAAACTCCCGAAATGGCGGTACGACTTCGATTGCCGCAAGTGCGACAACATTCGGGAAGTACACGACCCGGGCAAGCGGCGGGACGGTGATTACTGCATCCCATGTATAGAGCGCATGGACAGCCGCCGCCCGAGCCCGATACACGCAGACGAAAAAGAGCGCGTCCTCCGTTGCGAGTGCTTTACGCCTATCCCGGAGGACGAGGAGGGCGAAAATGAAGCACAAAAAGAAAAGCCGCCTCGCGGCGGCGGAGTTCCTCGCCGTGCTTATCGTGACGGCGGTCGTTTTCACAAAGGGCTTGAGCGCGGCGCTCGCGTGGCGAGGCTATAAGGCCGTCGGCGGCGAGTTCATGCTCCTGCTCCTACCTATTATATATTATGAGGCAAAGCGGATTATCCTCGATTTCGTGGCGGACTTCGTAGAACTTTACCGCCGCGCGGAGGATTGACAATGCAGGACAGAAAAAGAGAAACCGCCGACGCTTTGCAGAACGTCGGCGGGGACTCGTCCCGGAAAAGACGAGCGATTACTCATACCTTTATTATTATAGCACTCTCCGGGACGGTATGCAAGGGCGAAAAATCGAGCGCAAAGCGCGTTTTTACGGGCTCGTATGGAATATTAACAAACCGACCATAGACGAGCTCTCGTCGGAGGGTATCACATGAAAACAGTTTACAGAGAGAAACGCTATTATTGCGGCGAGTATCTCGACGTATATATCTACCCAACCTATCGGCAAGGCCGGAGCAGAGGCAAGCGGAGCAAGCCGACCTCCGCCGCTCAAGCGAAACTCAATCAGCGGCATAGAGAGGAAAAGCTCGTCCGCCTCCTCCACGCGAACTTTACGCCGGACGACCTCGAAATCCATTTGACCTATCAGCAACAGCCGGAGAGCCCGGAGGAGGCGCAACGCCTTTTACGGAATTATATCCGCCGGGTGCAGAGAGCACGGAAAAAGCAAGGGCTCCCGCCGCTCAAGTACATAGCCGTTACGGAAAAGGGCTCCAAGAATGGGCGCTATCATCATCACGTCACGCTATCCGGCGGAATGGATAGAGACGAGCTCGAAAAGCTATGGGGGCTCGGGTACGCGAACTCCCGCCGTTTGCAGTTCACGGAGAGCGGCCTTGCCGGGCTCGGTCACTACATCGTCAAGAGTCCGCTCTATGCTCGAGCATGGAACGCCTCGAAAAACCTTATCGACCCGGAGCCGAAAACACGGGACGGGCGTATCTCCGGCAAGCGCGCCGAGGAGCTCGCCCGCGACACGACCAACAACGCCGAGTATGAAAGGCTCTATCCGGGCTATTTCCTCGCGGATGCTGGCGCATGGCACAACGACGTAAACGGAGGAAAGTATATCGTCGCCCGCTTTTATCGGCGGGACGGTGTATTTATAAAACCGAAACGGAGGAAACGAAAATGACAGTAAACGAATTTGCGAAAGAAGTCCACGAAAACGCGGTCGCGCATGGATGGTGGGAGACGGCTCGGAGCTTTCCCGAGGTCGCCGCGCTCATTCATTCGGAAGTGTCGGAGGCGCTCGAGGAGTGGCGCGACGGCAATCCGGCTATTTACGGGTGCTGTGGTATCCCGGGCGCGGTGTGCGAGTTCGAGGGCGCTTGCGACAAGGACGAGAAAACCGGCACTTGCAAGCCGGAGGGAGTCGCCGTCGAGCTTTGCGACGCGATTATCCGCATCCTCGATTACCTCGCCTATATGGGCGTGGACGTTGAGGCCGTGCTCATGGCAAAGCATGAGTACAACAAGGGACGCGAATACCGCCACGGAGGGAAACGCGCCTAAACCACGATAACGCACGAGGAGGGCGAGCTAATGATTAACTATTTCGAGGCGGCGGAGAAAACTCTCCGCGCTCGCGGCTTGCTCGAGACGGCTTTAGGCAATCTCGAGCGGAAAAAGGAGCGCATTTTACGATACGGCGCGCCGTCGGAGTATCCGTCGGCGGATATGTCCAAGCCGTACACGGGTGCGAAATCTGTAAACGACGCGCTCGCGGACTGCCTCGAGCTCGCCGAGGTTATGAGGGAAATCCAAGTTACCCGGGATAAGGTCGAGGAAATCGACGACGTGCTCGCGCAGATGGACGAGGCCGACGCGCGTATCCTCCGGCTTTGGTACATCGAGCGCAAAAGCAAGGAAGAAATCGCCGAGGCCGTATGCTACGCCTCGCCTACGTCCATCTACGACCAGCGCAACAAAGCTCTTGTGCGCTTCGCTCTCCTCTACTTCGGCGCGGGGGCTATGCCGTCCATGTAAGGCGCTTTCTCGCTTATTCTCATGTATTGAAAAAAAGGTGTATGGAAACTTGCATTTTCCCCGTGCTATCATTGAGGCGTAAAGAGAGGTCGAGGGAAACCTCGCCGCCGTGCGCCCTACATGGTCGAGCCCTTGCGCTTATGCGTGAGGACGCTTGAGGCCGTGCGGGGCGTTCTCTTTACCCATTCGGAGGCGGAGAGCATGAGAGAGTTTGCAAAAGCGTTTTACGAGTCTCCGGCATGGAGACGCACACGAGCGTATATTCTCAAGCGCGACGCGGGGCTATGCGTCCATTGTGGCGAGCCCGGCGTTATCGTGCATCACAAGATAGAACTCACGCCGAGGAACATCGACGACCCGGCAATCGCGCTCGGCGAGGATAACCTCGAGACAGTTTGCCGGACGTGTCACGCATTGATACACGAGGGAACGCCGCCGCTTGCCGACGGCCTCGCTTTCGATGCAGACGGAAATATTATCACAGCGCCACATACCCCCCGGGGTGCGCCGAAATAGATACCCGGTAAGTAACCGCGCCTCAATCCTCGGAAGAACCGACCCGGGCGCGCACATGAGGGGGGGTAAAACCGGGGCGGAGGGAGGTTTACTCATTATATGGCGGCAAATAAAAAAAGCTACGACGAGCTCTCGATTTCTGAAAAAATCGAGGCGAAAAAGAAGAAAATTAAACGGCTTTTCCGAGAAATGCCTACCGAAAAGCGGCAGTTTGCCGAGGGGCTTATCAATCAATTCGCCGTGACCTCCGTCACGCTGGAACGCCTCGCCGACGAAATCAACAACGGCGACTTGATAGAGGATTTCGTACAGGGGGCGCAAAAGCTCCGCCGGGAGTCCCCGGCTCTCCGTGCCTACAACACGACGATAAAATCCTTTTCCGCTCTCACAAACCAACTCGTCGCGTTGCTCCCGGAGAAAGAAAAGAAATCGGCGGGTGACGAGCTTATGAGCTTTATCACAAAGCCCGCCGCCCGGTCGGGCAAGTAGTGAACTACGTCCGGGAATATTGGGAGCGGATTTCCTCCGGCGAAATCGTCACGAGCCGACGGGTAAAAGCCGTGTACGGTCGCCTCGTGGCGGAAATGGACGCGGCGGACGAGAACTCGCCGTATTACTTCGACGAGGCCGTCGGCGAAAGGCCGATTATCTTCGTCGAGCGGTTTTGCAAGCAGTCTCAAGGAACGCTCGGCGAGTCTCTGACGCTCGAGCTTTTCCAAAAAGCATATATACAACTCCTTTTCGGGTGGCTCGAGAGGGCGACGGGATACCGGCGCTTTCGAGAGACACTCTTTCTTGTTGGCCGAAAGAACGGCAAGAGTACGCTCCTCGCGGCGCTCGCGCTCTATATGCTCGTCGCCGACTACGAGGGCGCGGCGGAGATTTACTCCGTAGCGACCAAGAAAGACCAAGCGAAAAAGACGCTCACCGAGGCCGTAAACATGGTGAAGCAGAGCCCCGAGCTCTCCGCCATTCTCAAGAAGCGGCGAAACGACATTTATTTCCCGGCGACGGCCTCCAAGTTTGAGGCGCTGGCTTCGGACTCGAACACCCTCGACGGCCTCAATTCTCATGCTGTTATTATCGACGAGCTCCACGCTATCCGCGACCGCAATCTCTACGAGGTTATGAAGCAATCGACCTCGAGCCGCCGACAGCCGCTCGTGATTATGATTACCACGTCCGGCACGGTGCGCGAGTCTGTTTTCGATAACCTTTACGGCTACGCTTGCGAGGTAGCCGACGGGCAGACTCCCGACGAGCGTTTCCTCCCCGTGCTATACGAGCTCGACAAGCGCGAGGAGTGGACAGACCCGACGGCATGGATAAAGGCAAATCCCGGCCTCGGGACGATAAAGCAATATACCACGCTCGCCGACTTCGTAGAGCGAGCAAAGAAAAATCCCGAGGACTTGCCCGGCGTTCTCTGCAAGGACTTTAACGTAAAGGCGACCGGCGCGGCATCGTGGCTCTCTTATGAGGACGCAGTAAACGAGGCGACATTCAAGCCGGGGGAGGTCTATAACACCTACGCTATCGGCGGGTGCGACCTCTCCGCGACGACCGACCTAACGTGCGCGACGCTGATTATCCGGCGCTCGTCCGACGATGAAATCGTGTACGTTTTTCAGCACTATTTCCTCCCTCAAAAGAAAATCGACCAGCTCGACGAGCACAACACGCAAGAAGCGCCCTATAAGATTTGGGCGGAGCGGGGGCTCGTAACGATATGCGAGGGTACTCGCGTCGATTATTCGGCGGTGACGGCGTGGTACTGCCAAATGCGGGACGAGCTCAAGATAGACGCTTTCAAAATCGGCTACGACCGCGCTCTCGCCGGTTATTGGGTGGACGAAATGAAAGCGAACGGCTTTGAAATGTGCGCCGTTGCACAGGGCCCTTTTACATGGTCGCAACCTATGAGGGAGCTCGGCGCGGCGCTCGCCGATAAGAAAGTCAATTACAACAAAAATCCCGTTTTGCTTTGGTGCTTGACGAACACAGGTGTAAAAAAAAGCGGCGTGAACAACATTCAGCCCGTCAAGATTTCCGAAAAGCGCCGTATCGACGGCATGGTATCCCTCCTTAATGCGTGGGTTATCTATGTGCGGGATTACGAGGACTATATGTATTTAGTGGGGTGAAAAAATGGCAAAGAGAGGGCTCTTTCAATCTATTTTCGGGGGCAAGAGCGAGAAAAATAAAGATTTCCACGCATACAAGCTCTTGAGCTCGTGGGAGTCTACTTTCGTACCGTATTCCGGGAATATGTGGGATATTAACACGGTACGCTCCGCCGTGGACGCTTTCGCCCGCCGAGCCTCGACCGCACAGCCGCGCCACGTCCGGCAGTCGGCAGAGACAACGGTCGCGGTAAACGACTATATCGACCGTATTTTACAGTTCCGGCCTAATCCGTACATGACGGCGGCGGACTTCTATTACAAGCTCGCCGCGCAGTACAAGGTATATAACAATGCGATAGCGTACCCGGTTTTCGACGAGTCCGGGCGCTTGACGGCGGTCTATCCCATCAACGCGCAGTATTTCGAGCTCCTCGAGTACATGGGTACGCTCTATTGCCGGTTTACCTTTGCGACCGGCGCAACGTACATTTGCGAGTATTCCCGGATTATCCATGTCCGGCGGCATTTCCTCGAGCACGATATTTTCGGTGACGGAAACAAGCCGCTCGATACCGCGCTCAAGACAGCGAACACGCTCAATCAGAGCATGAGCAAGTTTGCCGAGCTCGTCGCGGTTATCCGGGGTATTTTGAAAGTCTCGAACGCCGTCAAGACGGAGGACTTAAACCGCCGCAGAGACGACTTTATCCGGGACAACCTCCGTATGGAGAACAACGGAGCGGGCGTTATCGTCACGGACGCGAAATACGACTATACGCCTATCACAGACAAGACGACTCCTATCCCGGCGACACAGCTCGCATACGTCAAAGAGGAGATTTACGACTATCTCGGCGTGTCGAAAGAAATCGTCGAGAATACCGCGACTCCGCAACAGGAACAGGCTTTTTATAGCGGCGAAATCGCCCCGTTTTTCCGCCGTCTCTCGCAAGCGTTCTCGAATGTGCTCTTTACCGAGCGGGAGTTCGGGTACGGAAACCGTATCGTCTTTTCCGCGAACTCCGTCCAGTTTGCGACGCTCCCGGAAAAGGTCACGGCGGCAAAGTTCTTGACGGAAATCGGCGCGGCGACGCTCGACCAAATCTTGACTATGTTCGATATGCCGACCATCGGCGGCGAGGAGGGCGCGCGCCGCGTTCAAACGCTGAACATGGTAAACGCAAAGCTCGCAGACAAATACCAGACCGGCGGAAATACGCCGCCGGACGACGCTACGCCGCCCGGGGAGCCAACCGGCGGGAAAGAGGAGGGTTAGGCTATGGCTATCAAACAGGGGCGCGAGTATCGCGCTTTGCAGGACTTTAGCCTCGTTCCGAGGGACGAGGGCTCGAAAGAGTATCGGGTACGCGGTACGGCTATCGTATTCAATTCGCCTACGGTGCTATGGGAGTGCGACGGCGTGGAATACAAGGAAATTATCGACCGTCACGCTTTCGACGAGTGCGATATGTCCGACGTGATTTTCAACTACAACCACGGCGGAAAGGTCGTCGCTCGCCTCCGAAACAAAACGCTCGCGCTCAACATCGACGAGCGCGGCGTAAACATCGACGCAGACCTCGGCGGAACAACTGCCGGGCGCGAGCTTTACGAGGAAATCGACGGCGGGTACGTCGATAAAATGTCCTTTTCTTTCACGGTGCGCGAGGCATCCTATGACTCCGTTACCCATACCCGCACTATCACAAAGGTCAAAAAGCTATACGACGTGTCGGCGGTGGACATTCCCGCCTATAATGACACGTCTATTTCGGCTCGGAGCTTTTTCGAGGAGGAGCACTCGAGGGAGCTTGCGGCTTTGGAGCAAGCCCGGAGGCGGAAGAAACTCGTAGCTTTGACATACTAACCGACCACACAACAACTATCATTTTTTGGAGGTAAATTATGAACATCGAAAAGAGACGCGCAGAAATCGCCGCCCGCAAAGCCGAAATCCGTAAGCTCATTGAGGGCGACAGCGAGAACAAGCTCAACATGGACGACCTCGAGAAAGAGCTCCGCGAGCTCAACGAGGAGGACGAGAAGCTCGAAAAGAGACAGGCTATCGAGCGTATGCTCAACGGCGGCGCGGCTCCGGCCTCTCCCGCTGGCCTCTCTAATCCCGTCGCTCGTTCCGCAAATCAGCCCGCGCCGGAGAGCACCGAAAAGCTCTATCGCTCCGCATGGCTCAAGACTTTGCAGGGTAAGCCGCTGACCGACGACGAAAAGCGCGCATACTCCACGGCGGCAAACTCCGGCCTCCCCATTATCCCGGAGACGACCGCAAATCAGATTATCAAGAAAATGTACGAGGTCGCGCCGATTTTGCAGAGATGCAAGATTTTCCACGTCCCCGGCAATTTCAAGTTCGCTATCGAGGGTACGAACGACGAGGCCGCGCTCCACACCGAAAACGCCGCCATTACCGCCGCGAGCGACTCCCTCGGCTCCGTTTCTCTGACCGGCTACGAAATCGTGAAGCTCGTCAAAGCCTCCCGCGCTTGCTCCGAGATGGCGCTTTCCGCGTTCGAGAGCTATATCGTCGAGGTTATCGCCGAGGCCGTCGCCCGCCGCATTGAAAAGTACATTTTCACCGGCACGGGTACAAATCAGCCCAGCGGCGTTAAGACTGCCGGTAAGGGCGCGAGCGGCGCGTACACCGACGGCACCGACCAGATTACCGTAGGTAAGACGGCCTCTCTCACCGAGGAGAACGTTATCGCGCTCTACGGCTTGCTCGGCGACGGTTACGAGCGTAACGCCGTTTGGTGCATGAACAAGGCGACGTTCTTCTCCGACTTCTTCCCGCTGATGAACAAGAGCAAGAACAACGTTATCGAGTTCGCAAACGGCAAGTATTACATCATGGGCGCGGAGGTCTACTTTACCGGCTCTCTCGCCGCACATGAGGCGTATCTCGGCGACTTCTCCTATATCATCGGCAACTATTCGCAGGATATTACCGTCGTCCGCTCCGAGCACTCCGGCCTTGCTACGAACAGCATCGACTATCTCGGTGCTTGCGTGTTCGACTCCAAGCCGGTCGCGGGCTTCGGTGCTTTCGTGCATCTCGCAAAGGCGGCGGCTTAATAGGAGGGCTCGAGTATGGCAGTCGGTGACGAATATCTCGCCTCCGTCCGCCATAGCGTGAGACTTTCCTCCACCGTCCACGACGGGGAATTGACCGACCTCATTAACGCCGCTCGAGCCGACCTTGTGCTCGGCGGCGTTCTTGAGGAAAAAGCGAACGACGAAACCGACCCGCTTATCAAAAAGGCGGTGACGACCTATGTCAAGGCGGAGTTTGGGCTCGACAACGAGGACGCGGACAGGCTCCGCGCCTCGTATAAAGAGCAGAGAAACGGCCTCTCGCTATCGGACTCCTATATCGCGGCGGAGGGGGGATAGCTCATGTACTGGCGCGACGTTGTGACGCTCAAAGCTGTTACGGAGGGGCGCGACGCGGACGGTTTTCCGAAAGAGACAATCACGGAGACGACCGTTTTCGCCGACGTGTCCTCTACCAAGCGGAGCGAGTTCTACGCCGCCCGACAAGCGGGTATCTCGCTCGCGCTGACGGTAAAGCTCCGCGCCGCTGACTATGACGGTCAAGAGCGGCTCTCCTATGAGGGCAAAGAGTACAAGGTCGAGCGCGCATACACGGAGGCGCGGGAATACTACGAGCTTAATTGCTCCGAGTTTAGGGAGGCAAGCGAATGAACGTAAACGCTCTTTTAGTGGGTACGCTCGATAGCCTCCTCCCTACCGCTGACGGCGTGTATAAAGGCGCGGCGACCGAGTATATCGTTTTCAACTATACCGAACTCCCGGCGGACTTCGCAGACGACGACGCGGCACATTACCGCTATCTCGTGCAAGTCCACCTATACGCGCCGCTCGAGAAGAATACCCGCACATACCGGCGGGAAATCTCTCGGCGGCTCGTGGCGGCGGGCTTTACCCGCCCGACGGTGACTCCGGCCTCCGATAAAAACGGACAGCATTACGCCTTTGAGTGCGAAATCGCGGGAGGCGTTGACGATGGCTAATCTATCCACGAGCGGGCTCGAGGAGCTCGTCGGCGGCTTCGACGCTATCGCAGAACTCCCGGACGAGGTAGTCCTCGAAATGCTCGTCGCGGAGGCGGAAGTTATCGCCCCGGCGCAGGAGGCCGAGGCGCGCGCTATGCTCTCCGGCGAGTACAGCACCGGCGAGACGGCGCAAAGCATTTCCTACGATAAAAAGCTCAAGAAAACAGCGGACGGGCGAGCAATCTACGTTTACCCGAAAGGCACTCGGCGACACGGCAACAAGCGCCGCGCCGCCGAGGTCGCTTTCGTGGACGAGTTCGGAAAACACGGACAGCCCGCCCGCCCATTCATCCAAACAGCAAACGAGAAAGCGGCAGACCGGGCAATCGACGCGGCGGCTCGAGTGTACGACGACTTTCTCAAATCGAAAAACTTTTAGGAGGTTTTATTATGGCACAGTTTGGCGCAAAGCGTCCTATCTTCGCCCCGACGAAAACCACGCCGGACGGCGCGCTCCCTACCTACGATTACGAGAAAGTCGTAACCGTGGGTAAGCTCGTCAAGGCTGACCTCACCGTTACGAACGCATCCGGCGAACTCTACGCCGACGACGCGCTCGCCGAAAAGGTCGATATGTTCGCCTCCGGCTCTCTTGCGCTGGAAACGGACGACAAGACGGACGAGGTACACGCCGCTATTCACGGCGCGACAAAGGATACGCAGTCGAGCGAGGTCACGGACTCCGACGGAGACGTAGCTCCTCGCGGTGGCCTTTGCTATTACAAGGTCATTATTCGCGGCGGAGTCCGCTATTTCAAGGGCGTGTTTCATCCGCTTGTCAAGGCCATTCTCGGCAACGACAGCGCGGCGACAAAGGGCTCCTCTATCACGTTCGGCACGAGCGCGACGACCTTTACCGTGTTCCGTTGCAACTCTGGCGCATGGCGCATCACGAAAGAGTTCACGACGGAAAGCGAGTGTATCGCGTGGTGCGATACCAAGCTCGGCAAAGTGGGAGGCTAATATCAGCACGGACGGGAGGCGAGCGAGAACGGCTCGCCTCCCGCTTTGGTAATTGGAGGGTAAAGGCATGAAAACGGCAAAAGTGACGCTCGCGGACGCGACGTATTACCTCGCATTTGACGGCGAGGCTATGTTTACACTCCGGGACGATTTCGGCGGGACACAACTCGCACTCGAGGCAATAGAGCAGGATACCCGCGAGAGCTTCGCGGCGACGTGTGCTATCGCGGCGGTACTGGCAGAGCGCGGCGAGCTCCTCCGTCGGCGGCTCGGATACGACCCGGGCGCTATCCCGGAAAAGGACGATTTTCTCCTCATGGTGAGGCCGTTTGAAATCGTGACACTCAAGCGCGCAATTATGACGGCTATCGAGCTCGGCTATGGTCGAGAGGTAACGAGCCCGGCGGACGACGAAATCGACGAGGGGCTCGCGGAACTTAATCAAAAAAAAACAAGATAAGGCGGGCGGAATACTACCGTATCGCCGTTCTTTGCGGAGTCTCCCCGGCGGAGGCTCTTTTTATGGCTCCCGGAGAGGTTTTCGACCTTTGGGAGCTATACCTATCCGCACACGGTAAGAACAGAGGCGAGGAGGGCGTGTAATGGCAAACCGTGAGATAAAAACGAAAGTCGCTATCGACGGCGAAAAAGAATACAAGGAGTCTCTCAAAAACATAAACTCCGCCCTCGGAACGCTTAAATCGGAATTAAAGCTCGTAGAGAGTCAATACGCGGGACAGGCGAACAGCTACGCGGCTTTGAGCGCGAAAGGCGACGTACTCTCCCGTATGTATGACCAACAGAAAGAAAAGGTCAAGGCGGCGGCGGAACAGCTCGAGAAAGCAAAAAAAGCTCAATCGGACTACGCCGAAAAAGTCTCCTCCGCGCAATCCGAGATTTCGCGTTGCGAGGCCGCTCTCGCCGCGCTCGGCGACGAGACAGGCGACACGACCGAGGAGCAAGCCAAGCTCACGGCGGAACTCGAAAAGGCAAAGGGCGAGCTCTCCGCCGCTGAAAAAGGATACGAGTCTACGACTCGCTCCGTCAATTCCTATCAAACACAGGTAAATAACGCCGAGGCGGAGCTTAACAAGCTCGGCTCGGAACTCGATAAAAACGCCTCCTATATGGACGAGGCCGCGAAATCCTCCGACGGGTGCGCCGAGTCTATCGACGAATACGGGAAAGAGGTCAAAAAGGCCGGAGAGGACTCCGAGGAGGCCGGGAAGAAGTTCGACAAGGTAAAGACTGCCGCGACCGCACTCGGAACAGCGGCGGCGGCGGCAACGGCGGCACTCGCGGCGGCGGCAATAAAGCTCGGAAAAGAGGTTATCAGTGCATACGCTGATTATGAGCAGTTAGTCGGCGGCGTTGAGACGCTCTTTAAGGATAGCTCCGGTAAAGTAATGGAGTATGCGAACGACGCATACAAGACCGCCGGGCTCTCTGCAAACGAGTATATGAAAACCGTGACCGGGTTTTCCGCGAGCCTTATCTCCTCCCTCGGCGGGGACACGGAGAAAGCCGCGAAATATGCGGACATGGCAATTACGGATATGTCCGACAACGCCAACAAAATGGGCTCGGACATGGCCTCCATTCAGGACGCATACTCCGGCTTTGCAAAGCAGAACTATACAATGCTCGATAACCTCAAGCTCGGGTATGGCGGTACGAAAGAGGAAATGCAAAGGCTCCTCGAGGACGCGGAGAAGCTCTCCGGCGTAAAGTACGATATTTCGAGTTATTCGGATATTGTAGACGCAATTCACGTCGTACAAACGGAAATGGGTATCACGGGGACGACCGCAAAAGAGGCGGAGGCGACTATCTCCGGCTCTATCGGGATGCTGAAATCCTCGTTTCAAAACCTCATTACCGGCCTCGGCGACGCAGACGCAGACATAGACAAGCTATGCGATAACGTCGTAAACTCCTTTAATTCCGTCGTCAAGAACATTACGCCGGTCGTTAGAAACCTCGCAAAAACCGTCCCGAACGCATTAGAGGGCATCCTCGACGCTATCGCGCCTCTCCTGCCGGAACTCCTCGAAATGGGAGTCGGGCTCTTTGAGGCGCTCTTGAGCGGGTTTACATCGGTGCTCCCGGAGCTTATGAACACGGCGGCCTCGCTCGTGACAACGCTCGTACAAGGCATTATCGAGGCTTTGCCGCTCGTCGTAGAGGCGGCGGCACAGTTCATTACAACGCTCGTGCAGGGTATCGCGGAGGCACTACCGACGCTCATTCCGGCGGCGGTGGAGACGGTGACGACCATTGCATCGACGCTTATCGAGAATATACCCTTGCTTATCGACGCGGCGCTCCAACTCATGCAGGGGCTCGCGGAGGGCGTTCTCGAGGCTATCCCGGTACTCCTCGAGGCTTTGCCGGAGCTTATCGAGAGCCTCGTAACGACGCTCCTCGACGCTATCCCGCAAATCATCGAGACGGGAGTCGAACTTTTAACCGCCCTTGTGGAAAACCTCCCGGAAATCATTACGACGATATGCGAGGTTTTGCCGCAAATCATCGAGAGCACTATCTCGACGCTCCTCGACCATTTGCCGGAAATCGTAGAGGCGGGCGTAAAGCTCTTGACGGCGCTTATTACCAACCTCCCGCAAATCATTTTGACGATAGTACAGGCGCTCCCGCAAATTATCACGGCGGTAATTAACGCCCTCGTGAACAATATCCCGAAAATCATCGAGACGGGCGTAAAGCTCTTGACTGCCCTCATTACCAACCTCCCGCAGATTATCGCCGAAATCGTCCGCGCTATGCCGCAGATTATTACCGGCATCGTGAGCGCGCTCGGCGAGGGCGTGTCGCAGGTCGCGGAGGTCGGTAAAAACCTCGTCCGGGGCTTGTGGCAAGGCATCCAGTCGCTCGCCGGGTGGCTATGGGATAAAGTGTCCGGGTGGATTTCCTCCATTTGGGACGGCATTACGGACTTTTTCGGCATCCACTCTCCGAGCACAAAAATGGCGTGGGTGTCCGAAATGAACGTCGAGGGCGCAGTCGTCGGCATCGAGAAGAACAAGAGCAAGGCCGTAAAAGCCTATGGAGCTATGGGCGAGGAAATGCTCGCCGAGGTAGACTCCGGGCTCGCGGCGGTAAACGACAAGCTCAAAAGCTCTATCGGGGAAATCGAAACGGGCTTTTCCGCAAAGGCGACCGTCGAGGCCGTCTCCGCATCCGTCCCGGCGGACTTGACCGGGCGCGGCGGCGGTGCGGCGACCTCCGGCGGCGGAGATACAAACGTCGTAAATCATTTTCATATCGCGGAGCTCGTCGTCCGTGAGGAGGCGGACGTAAAGAAGATTTCCCGCGAGCTCTACAATATGCAGAAATCGAAATCGCGGAGCAAGGGGGTATCTATGGCGTGAGCATGGGTTTTATTTTCGACAACAAGCATAGCGGGGATATGGGAGTCGTGTTCAAATCCACAGACCGAACACTCCTCCCCGCGAAACGGGTAACGCAATACACGATACCCGGCAAGAGCGGCACATACGACATAGAGGACGGTTACGAAAACCGCGAAATCGTATGCACGGTCGCTTTCGTCGGCGAGGGCTACCATTACGCGGGCGTGAGAACGCGAGCGCGCGCCGTGGCGGAATGGCTCTCCGGCGAGGGCTTGCTCGTATTTGACGACGAGCCCGAAAAGGCGTACTCCGCAAAGGTCGTCGGCGGTATCTCTATCGAGCAAATCGCCGTTACGGGGACGTGCGAGGTACGTTTCTTGTGTAAGCCGTTCGCCGAGTCCTTGCGCTACAATCAGCAGGACGTGAAATCCGTCTCTCTGCCTCACACGGAGGCGGTCAACGTCCGAGGGACGCAGGAAACGGACGGCTTAATCTATATCACGGCGCGCGGTAATATCCAAACGCTGACGATAACACGGCTCAAGGTAAATTAAAAAATTAGGAGGTTTCTACTATGAGCGCATTATCTAACGTCCACGCATCCACTCTCTTGAATACGTCCTTGCGGAGCGGGACGTACTACCTCGCTCTTTTCCTCACCGACCCGACGGCGAGCGGAACGGGTACGGAGGTATCCGGCGGCGGATACGCGAGAAAGATTATCAACTTTAGCGCGCCGTCCCTCGTGTCCGGCAAAGAACAGATTTCCAACTCCGCGCCCGTTGACTTCGGCACTCTGACGGCAGACCTCGGCACGGTGGCCTATTGGGGCATCTATGACGCGCTGACGGCGGGCAATTTGCTTTGGTACGGCTCCTTTACCCGGAGCAAGAACGTACTCAACGGCGACGCTATCACGGTATCGGCGGGGGCTATCGTTTGCACTTTGGCATAACGAGGAGGCGAGCAAATGTATAACCGCACTCCGTACAATAAGACGACGTACAACCGAACAACGTCCATTGTGTTCGAGTGGCTCGCTACGGCGAACGCGGAGACGGATACCTCGGCGACGCTGAAAATCATTCGATACCTCGACGGCTCGGCGGCGGCGGTCGCTACCGCGTCCGGCGTGTTCGTCCGCGTCCTCCTCCCCTCCGCGCTTGCGGAGGCGGAGGCCGGGAGCGTCGGCGACTATATCCGCACTCTCTTTTTCTCCGCGCTTGCGGAGGCCGTAGCAACGGCGAGCGGTACGGGCGTTTCGACCTACGGCTCCGTCACTATGGTAATTGAGGGCGTGAACATGGTCGCCGGAGACGAGCTTATTATCGACACGGAGCACATGACCGTAACGCTCAACGGCGCAAACATCATCGACCGCGTGAGCGACGATAGCGCATTTTTCAAGCTCCAACCGGGCGAGAACGATATTATCGTCGAGGGCGGCACGACCGCAGACGTTAAAATCTTGTGGAAAGATAGGTGGTTATAATGGCAAAGCCGCAGATTTTCAACCGCGATATGAAGCGGCTCGCCTACCTCGACAACGCGCTCGCCGTCGGCTACGGCCTCGAGACTAATTCCCTATGGACGGCGACCTTTACGCTCCCGGCGGACGACCCGAAAAACGCCTATTGTACGCCGCTGAACTTCGTCGAGATTTTCGACGGAGACGAGCGTATCGACCTTTTCCGCATCATCGGGGAGGATATGGAGCGGAGCAACGGCGCGACTCGCTATTATGATTGCGAGCACGTCCTCGCTACGCTCCTCTCCGACGTTCTCTTTCAGTATCATCAATGCGGCGGCTCCGGCGTAAAGACCGCCGACGTTCTCAATTACATTCTCGCACGGCAGACCCGGCAAAACTGGAAACTCGGGGCTTGCGATTTCAAACGCTATTTTGAATATAATTGGGAAAACTCGACGCTCCTCGCGGCGCTCTTTGCCGTGCCGGAGTGCTTCGATAGTGAATACCTTTGGTCGTGGGATACGACCGTCTATCCGTGGACGCTCTCGCTCACCGTGCCGACGGAGGCGCTCAAAAGTGAAATCCGATACGCAAAGAATATGACGAACATCAAAAAGACGACGGACGCGACCAGTATCGCAAACCGCGTCTATGCGCTCGGATACGGCGAGGGTGTAAACCAACTGACGATAGAGTCGGCGAACGGCGGCGTTCCATACGTCGAGGACGCTTTAAGCATCGAGCGATACGGCTTGTGTTCGACTATCCTCGTAGACTCGCGGTATCAAGTGGCGGAAAACCTCAAGGCATACGCCGAGCAGATACTCGCCGGGCTCAAGGAGCCGTATGTGAGCTATGAAATCGGCGCTATCGACCTCCACCGGCTGACCGGCGACAAGTTCTCAAAGTTCCGCCCGGGCGAAATCGTCCGCGTCGTGGACGAGGCCGACGGAATTAACCTCCGTACCCGCATCGTCCGCGTTGAGAAAGCGGATGCAGAGGGCGACCCGGGAAACGTCACGGTAACGATTGCCAACAAGACGCAGGATATAGCGGGCAGTATTTCCGACTTGCAGAGCCGCGCCCTCATTTCCGAGACATACGCACAGGGCGCGACCAACCAACAAATCTATAATTTCTCGGATAACGCCGACGCAACGCATCCGGCGAAACTGCAACTCTATATCTCCGACTCGGTGGTACGCATTAACAAAATGCTCCTCAATATCGAGTTCGAGGCGTTCCGGGCGTATGAGAAAGCTATCGGCGGCGGCGGGGGACAGACGACGAGCTCCGGCGGCGGACAGACGACGAGCTCCGGCGGCGGACAGACAACAAGCTCCGGCGGCGGCTCTACGACCTCCTCCGGCGGCGGGCAGACCTCCGGCGGAACGGCGCTCGAGTCCTCGAACGTGCTCCCGAGCGAGACGAACGGACAGGCCGTGCATAACCACGGTATTTCTCAACACGCCCGCCTTGCAACGACAAGCGACGGGAAAACCGTTGACGGATACGAGACGTTCATTTGGTCGGGCGCGCATACGCATCCGGCGCACACGCACAGGATTTCCGCACATACACACGAGGTCTACGACCATACGCACACGGTAAGGGCGCACACGCATACGGTGAAAGACCATACCCACACCGTAAAAGACCATACCCACGCTATCGAGTTCGGCATCTACGAGGGACAACGAGCCTCGAAAGCGACTATCAAGGTAGACGGCAAAGAGATACCCGCGCCGTCCTCGTATAGCAATATCGACATTGTGAAGTATCTCGCCACGGACTCGAGCGGGAAGATACGCCGTAACTCGTGGCACTCGATAGAGATACTCCCCGATAATATGAGTCGTATCGTGGGCGCGGTATTCGCTCAAACATTCTGTAATTCTCGCGGCGGCGGGGACTACTAAAAGGAGGAAAGAATATGTCCGAATTAGTGACAATGTACCCGGCGCAAGCCAACTCCCCGGAGACTTCGCTCTCCGGCGCGCTGACGGCGGCGGGTACGACCGTAAACGTCGTTGACGGCTCCGTACTGCCGGAGGCTCCGAACTTGCTCACGATTGGAGCGGACGGCTCCACGGCGGAAACGGTGCTTATGACCGCAAAGAACGGGAACGTGCTCACCGTCACGCGAGCGCAGAACGGCACGACCGCCCGGGCATGGTCGGCGGGCGACGTTATCGCCCGATATTTCACGGCGGCAGACCAAACCGCTATGCAGGAAAATATTAAGAAGCTCAACGAGGGCAAGGCCGAGAAAGCCGCCTCCCCGACGGCGGGACACTTCGCCGGGCTCGATGCAAGCGGCAATCCGACCGACTCCGGCAAAAAGCCGGGCGACTTCGCCGCCGCGAGCCATACCCACACAGGCAAGGCGGACAAGGTGAGCTCCGCCACGGCGGGACACTTCGCCGGGCTCGACTCCTCCGGCAATCTGACCGACAGCGGCAAAAAGCCGGGCGACTTTGCCAACGCCTCCCACGCTCACGCGGGATACGCCGAGGTAAAGATTTTCTCCGGCGTGTCCGTCGCCGCCTCTGCATGGGTGAGCGACAGCACATACGCGGCGTATCCCTATGCCGCCTCTATCGCCTGCCCCGGCGTGACGGCGAGCCACGTCCCCGAGGTCGTGTTCGGTGCGACAGAGGCCGCGAGCGGAAACTTTGCGCCGGTCGCTCTCTCCGGGAGCGGGACGGTCAAAATCTACGCCGCGACAAAGCCGACGGCGGCTATCACGGTGCAGAGCATTACTTGTATTAAGGCGGTGAGTTAAAAATGATTGGTAGAACAAACGCAGTCAGCAAGCCCGGAGTCGAGCTCTCCCTCGTGGTATCCGTTACGAGCGGCGCGGCGGTAACGGCGACAAAGGGCTCGAAAACGGTAAACGGCACGGCGGCGGGCGGCTCGTGCGTCTTATCCTTGCCGGAGGCCGGTACATGGAGTGTAAAGGCCACGCTCAACGGGCAAACGTCCGACACGAAAAACGTCTCCGTCGTCGATAGCTACGCGGTGGCGCTGACGTTCTTTTCCGCGACGATTACCGTCAACGTAGACTCCGGCGCATCCGTCACGCTGAAAAAGGGCGGGACGACAATCGCCACAAAGACGAGCAACGGGACGGCGGTTTTCACCGTCACGGAGACGGGGGCGTACACGGTCACGGCAACAAAGAACGGGCAGACGACGAGCGGCTCGGTCAATGTCGTTTCCTCCGCGACCTCCTACTCGCTGACGCTCTCTTTCGTGAGCTCTACGCTCAACAATAACGAGTGGAGCGTTATCAAGTCCGTTTCCGACGCGGGACAGGGCGCGAACTATTGGAGCATCGGCGACCGAAAGGCGGTCACGCTTAACGGCACGGTCGGAAAGCTCTCGCTCTCGAATGTCACGACCTACGCTTTCATTATCGGCTTTAACCATAATGCGAGCGTCGAGGGCGCAAACCGCATCCATTTTCAGCTTGCAAAGACCGCGCTCTCCGGCGGTACGGACGTGTGTTTCTGCGATAATCAATATGGCCCGGATAGCGGATGGTCGTCCCCGGGCGCGGGCTATTTCGTTATGAACGCGAGCAACACGAACTCCGGCGGATGGAAAAGCTCGCAAATGCGTACAAACATTTGCGGGACGAGCCTCTCGAGCTATTCCGGGACGATTATCGCAGTCATTCCGGCGGCGCTCCGTGCCGTCCTCAAGTCCGTTACCAAGTACACGGACAACACCGGCGGCGGAAGTACGGCGGCGAGCAACGTCACGGCGACGACGGATTACTTTTTCCTCCTCTCGGAGTACGAGGTTTTCGGGAGCATTTCGAGAGCGAACTCGAACGAGGCGAGCAAGCAAGCACAGTACGCCTATTATTCCGCCGGGAATAGCAAAATCAAGTACAAGCACAACGGCACGAGTACCGCCGCTTTTTGGTGGCTCCGTTCTCCGTTTGCGAGCAACTCCAGCAGTTTCGTGTATGTGTACACCGACGGGACAGTCATCAACAGCTACGCGCGCTATTCCCTCGGCTTCGCGCCCGGCTTTTGCGTATAATTCGGAAATCGAGACTTGCGCCCTCAATGGGCGCATAGTCGGCGAGGAGGAAAGAAAATGTCCGTACCAAAATCAAGACGCGGCGAAAGCCCGGCGGAGTATATCAACCTCGCCCGCGAGATTTATGTATTCACATACAACCGCGTCCGCATCCTGCCGAAAAGCTACACCTTTTATTTTTCCTTGCCGCTTTACAACGCGGCGCGAGAGGCTTATCGCATGATAAAGACGGCAAACCTCATTTACGTTGACGAGAAAGCGCCCGAGGAGATACGCCGCCGGAACATCCAACGGCGGAAAGAGTATTACGAGACGGCACAGGGCTATTATAACTCGATGCTCGACGTACTCGACCTCGCGTATCTGACCGTCAACCATGAGAAGATACCGCCGAACGTCCTCAAAGAGTGGGTAAAGCTCATTACGGACGAGCTCTCGCAAATCTCTAAAATCAAACGGAGCGATAAGGCGCGAGCTTAATCCTCCGCGTGATTAGGTTATATTCCGCATCGCCGCTAATTGGTGGCTCCGTTCTCCGAATGCGAGCAACTCCAACAATTTCGTGAATGTGAACACCGACGGGACAGTCAACAACAACAACGCGAACTATTCCCTCGGCTTCGCGCCCGGATTTTATATCGACACGGGGCAGACCGAATAACTCCTCACGGAGCGAAAGCAGTCCCCATATAAAAGGGGAATATAACCTCTCTGACGGCCTCGCGCCGTCGGACAAACATATACCGCGATACGGTTAGCCGGACGCTCCTTGCATGGGTGCGGAGTGCGTGTTTTCCGTGCTTTCATGGCTCGCCGTTACGCATTTTAGACAACACGCCGAGAAAGAAATGTACGAGGTATTTTTATTTTATGAACAGCGCAGAACGACGCGAGGCACGGTATCAGCGTCGCAAGGCCGCACGAATGAAAAAGAAAGCCGCCGCGCTCCGGGAGTACGGAGATTTCGAGACGGTTTTCTCATTCGAGCGGCTCTATGAGAGCTACCGCGCCTCCGTCCGTGGCGTTGGGTGGAAAGCGAGCACACAGCGATACAAAGCCGCCTCGCTTGCCAACGTCACAAAGACACACGAGGAATTGATAGCCGGGAGATACCGCTCCAAGGGCTTTTACGAGTTCGATATTGTGGAGCGAGGAAAGCCGAGGCATATTCGGAGCGTCCATATCTCCGAGCGCGTCGTACAACGGTGCTTGTGCGATTACTGCCTCGTGCCGATGCTCTCCCGGTCGTTCATTTACGACAACGGAGCGAGCTTGCGCGGCAAGGGATACGATTTCGCCGTATCCCGGGTGACGCGCTTTCTCGCGGAGCATTACAGAAAACACGGACGGGAGGGCTACGTCCTCGTATTCGATTTTTCAAAGTATTTCGATACGGCACAGCATGAGCCCGTTTTTCGAGAGTTCGAGCGGAGCGGCATCGACGACCGCCTCGTCGCGCTCTCGAAATATTTTATTCAGAACTTCGGCGACGTGGGGCTCGGCCTCGGGAGCCAAGTCTCGCAGATTGCCGCGCTCGCTTTGCCGAACAGGATAGACCACTATATCAAGGACGTGCTCGGCATGAAGTATTACGCTCGCTATATGGACGACGGGTGTATCATCAGCGAGTCAAAGGAAAAGCTCGAGATTTGCCTCCGGGAGCTCCGGCGGCTATGCGCCGAGCACGGTATCCGCCTCAATCCGAAAAAGACGCAGATTATCAAGCTCACGCGCGGCTTTACATTCGTCAAGGTGCGCTTTCGGTATGGCGCAAACGGGAAAGTCGTCCGCCGGGCAACGTACAAGGGTATCCGGCACATGAGGGCAAAGCTACGCATTTTCCGGCGTTGGGTGGACTCCGGCAGAATGACGGCGGCGGACGTGGAAACGTCCCTCGTGTCATGGCGGGGACACATGAAAAGATTTCACTCGTACCACATGGAGCAGAGCGTCGAGCGGCTCTATCGTGAATTATTCAAGGGAGGGTAAGCTATGGAATATGTCGTTTATCGGCGCTTTAAGGCCGAGGGCATCGACGGAGCCTTTAACCTCCGATACGGGACGACCGTAACGGAGCGGGACGGCTTTCTCTTTGCCGCTGACGGGCGGAAGATTTGCGCCGCAACGTCTGAAAACGGATGGGAGCATTTCAGACCAAACACGCCGGAGGGCGCGTACCGTCAAAAGATGCTCGACGGCCTCTATCACTATTACGGCAAGCACGAGGGCGCGTCGGACTTCGACCCGGAGAAATGGGCGGGGGCGGAAAATCTGTATTGGAAAAACCTCCTCCGCACGATGAACACGCAGGAACTCGAGGAGTTTTATAAAAAGCGGCTCGGAGAGCTGCCGAAAATGGAGGGATAACGTATGTATGCTATCAAAAGCGGCGGAAAGGTCGTCGGCTACTCCGATACCGTTGTCTATGTCCGCCTACACGAAAACGGGTGCTATGTCCCGTGCGACGAGGCGGAGGCCGGGGGCTTTTGCATCAAGACGGCAATCGACCGCAAGGACGAGGAGACGGGCGAGACGACGACATATCTCGAGGACTTCGTTTACGCTTTCGCCGACGGCGGGCTCCTCAGTATCGAGCCGGTCGGCTCCGTGGAAAATGTGAGCGGTACGCTCATGCTCGCCGAGAACGATAAAGTTCTCGATATTCTGTTAGGGGGTGCGGCGGAATGATTACCGTTGAAAAGGCGAAAAAGCTCCGGGCAATCATCGAGCGGGCAGTCGCCGCGCTCGAGCTCGACAACGAGGCCGCGCTTGAGTGCGTCGAGCTTTTCCCGGCATGGGAGAACGGCAAGGCGTACACCGTCGAGACGAGAGTACAGTACGGCGGAAAACTCTATCGTTGTGTGCAAGCGCATACGTCACAAAGCGACTGGACTCCGCCGGTCGCCGCATCCCTTTGGAGCGGCGTAACGGTAGACCCGGCAACCGGCTATGACGAATGGAAACAGCCGACCGGCGCTCACGACGCATACAAAAAGGGCGACCGTGTTCTCTTTAACGGCTCCGTGTATGAGAGCCTTATCGACGGAAACGCATACTCCCCGACGGCGTACCCGGCGGGGTGGAAGCTCATCGAATGAGCGCGGCGGTCTACACGGTCGAGCTCGACGGAAAAATCATAGCGCGGCGGGAGTCTCTCTTGTGGGTGAGGCTTGACGCTCCCGGCCTCTATGTCGTATGCACGGAGGCGGAGGGCGAGGGCGTTATCGTTGACGGGGAGATTTACCACGTTCGGGGGTGTCCCGTATTGCCGGGAAAGCAGACCGTTAAACTCGATTATTACGAATTATAACGGAGGTTAAAAATGGACTATGTAGGAGCGATTATCGGAGTCCTCGGGACTATCCTCGGCGGCGTGTTAAGCTATGCCGCTTTTCATAGGAACTCGAAAAAGGACAGCGAGGAGGAGGGCAAGTCCTCCGGCACGATGCTAACCGAAATCGGGTACATTAAAGGCGGCATCGACCGTATCGAGCGAAAGCAGGACGCGCAGGACGCGCGCTATATCAGCATGGCGGAGCGCATGTCGGCGGTGGAGAGCTCGGCAAAGTCGGCGCATCATCGTATCGACAGGCTCGAGGGGCGCGAGGCGCGGGAGGACGGATAATGTCCGCCCGCAAAGGCGCGGCGCGGCGGCGGAAGTTCAAAAAATGGGCGCTCGAGGTATGGAGCTTTGCAAAGGGGTATCTCTCCTTTTCAAAGCTCCTCGTTTATGCCGTCCTCTATATCGACTACAAATCGACCATGACGACGCTCGACCTCTGCCGGATTTCCGTAGCCAACAACTACACCGGCTCGCTCCCATATTTGACCGCCCTTATCGCCTTTTTACAGGCCGCGACCGCTACCGTGCTCTCGTTCTCGCTCAATAAGAGCAAGGCCGAGAACACGACCGGCGGAATTACATACGACACGGCAACAAAACGAGATTGCTAAAGGAGGTAGCAAAATGAAAGAAATCATCGTAAAGCGGCTCGGCGCTCTCTTGAGCGTAAAGAGCCTCGTCACGCTCTTGCTCTCCGGGGTATTCGCGTACCTCGCCATTACCGGGCAGACGAGCCAAGAGTTTATGACGGTCTACACGGTCGTTATCGCGTTCTACTTCGGGACGCAGACGCAGAAAATCAGCGACGCGGTAGACAAGACTCTCAAGGGGGAATAATTTATGCTGACGGTCGAGAAGCGGATTATTTCCCGAAACTTCACGCGCGCCGGAGCGGGACGGAAAATCGAATATATCGTTATTCACTATTTCGGCTCGCTCGGCACGGCGGCGGCGGTGGCGAACTACTTCGCCGGAGCCGATAGGCAAGCCTCGGCGCATTACTGTTTAGACGAGGGGAATATCGTTTATCAGTGCGTCGAGGACAACAATATCGCGTGGCATTGTGGCACGTCCGGCGGATACGTTCATCCGAGATGCAGGAACGCGAACAGCATCGGGATTGAAGTCCGCCCGTATAAGCTCGATAAGACGACCGCCGGGAGCGCGGCGGCTCGGGATTGGTATTTCACCGAAAAGACCGTCGATAATCTCGTAGAGTTTACGCGGGCTCTCATGGAGAAATACAATATCCCCGCCGAGAACGTCGTCCGGCATTACGACGTTACGGGGAAATGGTGTCCGCGCCCGTGGATGGGCGACGACATGAACGCCTATTACGGCACGAGCGGAAATGAACAATGGGCGAGATTTAAGGCTCGCCTCTCTGGAAACGAGGAGGTTTTCGACATGGATATTAACGAGGCAAGAAAGCAACTGACCTCTTGCGCCGATACCGGCGACACGCCCTCCGCATGGGCGGAAGAGGCGGCGGAATACTGCAAGCGCAAGGGCATTTTCAACGGCGACGGAGCCGGTAATTTCGGATGGCAACAGCCGATTACCCGCGAGGCCGTCGCTTGCATCATCTACCGCGCACTCGAGGCGGCGGGCGCTCTCGGCAATCTTTCCGACGTATAATCGTGCAGAAAAAGCGGGCGGGGCTCTATGGCCTCGCCCGCTTTTTTGTTACGCTTTTAGTGCTTTGCGTGCGTTATTTCTCCTTTAATGCACGTATATAGCTTTTTCGCTCCGATTGCCGCATACTTGAGCACGAGATAAAGGCCGTAGAACAGGCCGTAAAGCATCCATCCGCAAGCCAACACGGAATACCAACAGAAATAGAAACAGCCGACAAGCATCAAAACGAAAAGGAAGTACCAACAATTACGCCGAGTCAGCCGGAGGCCGACTCCGAGCCGGAAACCGCTCATTGACTTTAGGCGTTTCGAGAAGCTGACAAACATAGCTCACCGCCTCCCGCTTTTCGCTTTCAGATACGGCACGAGCCCCCACGCGACCAGCGAGCCGCCGATAACGAGCCCGCACACGAAAGAGGAGATATTCCCTTGTACGGCGAGCGAGACGGCGGCGAACAGGAACAAAACACCGACGACAATCTTTGCGAGCATAGCGGCCTTTGACTGCCGCATACCCGTAACGCGCTCGCGCTCGTCTGCCTCTGCCTTGCGTTCCTCCGCCTTGCGAGCTTTTTCTCTATCCGATTGCTCGGACTTCTGTTTATCTACACAACGCTTGCAGACATAGCGGCGGGACTCGGGATAATAAGCGCCTCCCTCGTTCGCGTCGAACTGCCTCCCGCACTTCACGCAAGTAACAATATGCTTTTTCATGGTATGAGTAACTCCCTCCTATTTTTTCGGTCTGCTGACCTTTAACACAATTATGCGTTGCGTATGTGCTAAAGTCAAGAAAAATGCAGAACATTAACACATGGGAGGCGAGAGCTTGCGGATATATGATTTTGAGGGAAAGAAGAATATAAGCGGCGAGCGCATCCGCGAGGCACGGCTAAAGCTCCGGCTCTCACAAAGCGACCTCGCGGCGCGGGTGCAGGTCGAGGGCGTAACAATGGAGCGGGACTCAATAAGTCGTATTGAAATTGGGACGCGGTTTATTCCCGATTACGAGATACCCGTCTTTGCCCGCGTCCTCGGCGTGTCCGCCCTTTGGCTCCTCGGAATAGAGTAAATCCCCGGCCTCCTCGCCGGGGATTATTTTTTGCACTTTTTTGAAAAAACTCTTGACATACTGCGAGCAGTATGCTATTATAATAGGCAGAAAGGAGGTAAACGCATTGAGCAAGCGAAAAAAGAAACGCGGCAACAAGGCCGAGCCGGACAGCTACTTAAACCTTGTTACCGCAATCCTTAATCTCGTGATTGCTATTCTACTGCTGATAGAAAAGCTCACCGAGTAAAGGGCAGGGGGAGAAATCCCCCTTGCCCTCCAAGGATAACACGAAATGCGCTCAATGTCAAACGACCATGACGACGGTTATCTATGTTTTGTGCGGGGTAAGCATTACCCTATCCGCAATCTCTATTTTCATCAACGCCAAAAGGAGGCGGCAGAATGGCAGAGGAAAAAAGAAAGACTAAGACCTCGACGGCAGTCAAACAGAGATATATAGATAAAACGTATGATATTATCTCCGCGCGAGTGCCAAAAGAGCTCGCGGCGGCTTTCAAGGCAAAATGCGCCGCCGAGGGCATACCGCAAGCGCAGATTATCAAAAAGGCGATAGAGGACTTTCTATCGCAGTAACGAGAGGGCGGGACTTTCCCGCCCTTTTTCTATATCTTGAGGGAGGGCGCGCTATGGGAGAGCGGACATATAAACAACTTAATTGGACGAGCCGTATCAAGCTCGAGACAATGCTCAAGCATGGACACTCGAAAAAAGAAATCGCCGAGGAATTGGGCGTACATATCAGCACCGTTTACCGCGAGCTCAAGCGCGGGACGTATGAGCATCTAAACTCCGATTACACGACCGAGGAGCGGTATAGCCCGGAAATCGCCGAGGCGAGGTATCAAGAGGGGCTCTCCGCGAAAGGAGCTCCGCTCAAGATTGGGAAAAACCACGCCGCCGCGCAGTTTATCGAGGATAAAATCGGGAACGAGGATTACTCCCCGGCGGCGGTGTGCGCTCTACTCAAGCAGGAAAAATATAAGCACTTCGGAATAACCTTTTGCCGTGCGACGATTTATAAATACGTCGAGGACGGCGTTTTCCTCACGCTCACAAATCAAGACCTCCCGGAAAAGGGCGACCGTAAAAAGAAGCATAGAACAATCCGCAAGAAACAGGCTCGGGCATCCAGCGGCACGAGCATAGAGCAGAGGCCGGAGTATATCAACGAGCGGCAAGAGCCGGGACATTGGGAAATGGATACCGTCGTCGGAAAGAAGCGGACGAAAGCCCGCCTCCTCGTCCTCTCCGAGCGCGTCACGCGGCGGGAAATCATTATCCGCATTAAGGACGGGCGCGCCGAGACGGTCGTCGCGGCTTTAGACCGCCTCGAGCGTATTTACGGCGCGGCGTTCTATGAGATTTTCAAAACGATAACCGTAGACAACGGCTCCGAGTTCGCGGATGCTGACGGCATCGAGCGGAGCGCCCGCCGCAAGGATGCAAAGCGGACGACGGTCTATTACTGCCATGCGTATAGCTCTTGTGAGCGCGGCACGAACGAGAATATTAACCGCATGATACGGCGGCAGTTCCCGAAAGGGACGGACTTCGACAAAGTGACGGCGGCGGAGGTTAAGCGCGTCGAGATGTGGCTCAATGATTACCCGAGAGAAATACTCGGCTTTATGTCCTCGGCGGAGGCTTTCAAGATAGCGTTTGACCGGGCGGCATGAACGCTCAAAAATTTATTCTATCTTTTTCGCACAAAATACTTGACATTTGCGAATTTGCTGAAATTTTTCTTTATTTCGCCCGCTTTTCGTCTCTTTTTGGAAGATGTTGTGGCATTTTTGCCGGAGATACCCACATTTTGTTTCTTCATATCTGTTTGCTTTTTGGATTTTTAATTTAGAAGAGGTGTTGCCTGAAACGGCGTTTTCTGGTATAATGTATGAGGTATATTTTTGTCCGAAATAAAAAGAGAGGTGTTCTGATTTGAATTCCGTCGCTGACGTATGGGCAAATGTCCTGCAGCAGCTAAAGAAGGACCTCTCGGAGACCACCATTGCCACATGGTTTGATGAGCTGTCGGCAGTGGACATCCGTGAGAATACCTTCCTGCTCTACTGCCCCAACGACTTCAAGAAACGATATATCGAATCCCTGTTCCTGAAAAACATCAAGGCCGCCCTGCAGGATATTTTCTCCATAGAATTTGAGGTGGAAATCTTAGACGAAAAGGGCCTTGCCGAATTTCAGGGCAATGCCCCCAAGCACCAGAGCGAGCGGTTTACCTCCGCAGAGTTTACCTTTGATACCTTCGTGGTAGGCCCCAGCAACAAGCTGGCCTACGCCGCCTCGCAAGCTGTGGCGGAGCACCCGGCTCAGAACTATAACCCCCTGCTGATCTACGGAGATTCCGGCCTTGGTAAGACTCATCTGCTCTATGCCATTGCCAACGTTATCCGCCGGAACGATCAAAACGCCAAGATCGTCTACATCAAGGGCGACGATTTCATCAACGAATTCATCGAGCTGATCCGTGCCGGCCGGGGCAGCGAGTTCCGTGCCAAATATCGGGAAGCGGACTTGCTGCTGGTGGACGATGTGCAGTTCGTAGCCGGCAAGGAGCAGGTACAGAACGAATTCTTCCATACGTTCAATAACCTCTATGAGTCCGGCAAGCAGATCGTACTGACCTCGGACCGTCCGCCCTCTGAAATGACGCTGCTGGACGATCGGTTGCGGACAAGGTTTGAATGGGGCCTTTTGGCAGATGTGACGCCCCCCGATCTGGAAACACGGCTGGCCATCGTGAAAAACAAGGCGGCGGCTCTCGGCATGGACCTGCCGGATAAAATTGCAAGCTACATTGCCGAAAATGTCACCTCCAACGTCCGGCAGCTGGAGGGTACGGTCAATAAAATTCTGGCCTACAAGGACCTGCTTGGCAGCGAGGCCGACGAGGAAACCGTGACCCGGGCCATGCAGGATATTATCAAGAGCAGCCGGGAGTATATCCCCACGCCGGACAACATTCTTGACTACATCAGCAAATACTACGGCGTGGATAAAGAGGTCATCTGTGGCCAGCAGCGGGTGAAGGACGCAGTGGCTGCCCGCCAGATCGCCATGTACCTCATCCGCAGCATCACAAAGCTGTCGGTGGTGGATATCGGCAAGGTGTTTGACAACCGCGACCATTCCACGGTGCTTTACTCTTTAAAGCAGGTGGAAAAGCAGATGAAAACGGACCCCGCCTTTGCCGAGACTGTGAAGGAAATCAAGGCAAATATTAATAACCGCAGTTGATGTGTTTTCCACGGTTTTTATGTGGAAAAGGAAAAGTACTGTGTTGAAAAGTCGGAGCCGTGGAAAGAGCTGCCTGTTTTTTCTTTGTTTTCCACAAAAGGGGCGGGAGAGGAAACCATTGAAAAACCTGACGGAAAGAGAGATATCCACAGTTTTGATACCCTACGTATACTTGTACTAAAAAAATTTGTTTTTTTATTTTAAAAGACATTTTTCAAATTTTCTGCCGGATTCAGGGCGGGCCGCAGCGGCGGTTCTCGCGGTCCCGATTCTGCGTCGGTGGATTCCCCGGAACTCCGTCCGATAGGGGCGGGCATCCGAAATTGCAAACAGAAAGGAAGCGGTCTCTATGATCAAATTTTCCTGTGAAAAGGTATTCCTGCAAAATGCCATCGCCGTTACCAGCCGCGCCGTGGCCCAGAAAAGCTCCATTCCCGCGCTGGAGGGACTGCTGATTCACGCCGACCAGCAGTTGACCATCTCCGGCTACAATATGCAGACCGGCATCCGCACCAACGTGTTCGCCAACGTGGTAGAGGGCGGCGACATTGTGCTCAATGCCCGTCTGTTCGGTGATATTATCCGCCGGATGCCGGATGATATGATCACGTTTACCGCCGACGAGAAAATGATGGTCCACGTTTCCTGCGGCGACGCGGATTTTGATATTCTCGGCCTTTCCGCCGCGGATTATCCGGAGCTGCCGGAGGTGGAGGACGAATACGCGGTGTCCATGAAGCAAAGTGTGCTGCGGCGGATGATCGAGGAGGTGGCCTTTGCAGTTTCCACCAACGAGAGCCGCCCGGTGCACACCGGCGCGCTGTTTGAAATTGAAAATATGTGCCTGAACATGGTGGCGGTGGACGGGTTCCGTTTGGCCTTCCGGCGGGAGAAGCTGGAAAAGCTGGAGGGCGGCGCGTTCTCCTTCGTCTGCCCCGGCTCCGCACTCAACGAGGTCAAGAGCATCTGCGGCGATACGGAGGATCTGGTGACGGTGACGCTGGGTAAGCGGCATATCCTATTTGAAATTGGTGATACCCAGCTGATCTGCCGCCGGCTGGAGGGTGAGTTCCTGGATTATAAGAATGCGATTCCTCGGAAGAATCCCATTCAGATCGTGGCAGAGACCAAGGCACTTATTGAGAGCATCGACCGTGTGTCCGTGGTGATCTCCGACAAGCTGAAAAGCCCGGTGCGGTGCCTGTTCGACCATGATAAGGTGATGCTGTCCGCCAAGACCGGCAACGGCGAGGCCAAGGACGTGTGCCGTGTCAGCGGCGACGGCGACAAGCTGGAAATCGGCTTCAATAACCGCTATCTGATGGAGGCGCTGCGGTACGCCCCGGCGGATAAGGTGAAGATCGAACTGAATACGGGGGTCTCCCCTGCCATCATCGTCCCCGTGGAGGGCGAGGAAAACTTCCTTTATATGGTATTGCCTGTACGGCTGAAGAGCGCGGAGTAAACGAACATGAAAACAATGACCATTACAACGGAATATATCAAGCTGCAGGACCTTTTGAAGCTGGCAAACGCCGTGGAGACCGGCGGCGAGGCCAAGGAGTGCATTCAGGGCGGCGAGGTAAAGGTCAACGGTGAAGTATGCACCATGCGGGGCAAGAAGCTGCGCCCCGGCGATACAGTGACGTTCCGGGGCGAGGAATACGCGGCGTCTTATGCGGATTGACGCGTTAAGTCTGGATTTTTTCCGAAATTATGTCCATCTGGACGCTGTGTTTGACCCCAATATCAATGTGATCTACGGCGATAACGCCCAGGGAAAAACGAATTTGTTGGAGGCGGTGGCGTACCTCTCTGGCGTCAGTCACCGGGCAAGGTATGATAAGGAGCTCATCGGGTTCGGCGTGGACCATGCCTTTTTAAAGGGGACGGTCTTTTCCCGGGAACGGGAATTTATATTGGAAGCGGAGCTGCACCGGGGCGCCCGACGGGTTCTGCGGTCCAACGGCGTGAAGCTGAAAAACGGCGGCGAGCTGGCCGGTATTTTTCAAAGTGTGCTGTTCTGCCCGGAGGATCTGTATTTAATTCGGGAGGGCGCGGCCGCAAGGCGGAGCTTTCTGGATGAATGCATCTCACAGCTTCGGCCCCGGTACGCGCTGGCGCTGGCGGAATATAAACGGCTCCACGAGCACAAGATTCGCATTCTGCGGGACAGCGAGGAGAAGCCCTCCCTGCTGGACGCGCTGGATGAATTTTCTATGGGCATGGCCAAGGCGGGAGCGCTGCTGATTCATTACCGGGCGCATTTCATCAAGCGGCTGTGCCAAACAGCCTCGGCTATACACGGAGATTTTTCCGGGAACCGGGAGCAGCTTACATTGAAATACGAAACAGTGTCCACGGTCACGGACCCGGAGGCAGGGCCGCAGGTTATTTACCGTCAGCTTTTAGAACATCAGGAAGCTCATCGGGCGGCGGAGATCGCCAGCCGGCAATGCCTGTCCGGGCCGCACAAGGATGATTTATCCGTGGAGATTGATGGACAGAGCGCCAAGAGCTTTGCCTCACAGGGACAGACCCGCACGGCGGCGCTGAGTCTGAAGTTGGCCGCCCGGGAGATCTTTCAGCAGGACACAGGGGAGTATCCGGTGCTGCTGCTGGACGATGTGCTCTCGGAGCTGGACCCCCGGCGGCAGGAGTTTGTACTGAACCGCATCCGGGGCGGGCAGGTGTTTATCACCTGCTGCGAGGATGACCGACTGCCGCAATTACTGGGTGGAAGGATATTCCATGTAAGGAACGGAAGTATCGGGTGATAAACACCGCGACTGAGCGGAGCGACAGGAGCCGCACGTCAGTGCGTTTTTAATCGCCGCGCCGCAACGCGGCGTATCACCTGCTGCGAGGATGACCGACTGCCGCAGCTGTTGGGCGGAAGGATATTTCATGTGAGAAACGGGAGCATTCAAGCATAGTTGCCTTTGATAGAAAGGACCATGAAATGAAATTAAAGTTTAAGAAGCCGACCGGAATTGGAATCGTAAAGATCATATTGTGGGCGGCTATGATTGGTCTGTTTATCCTACATATTGTAAAAAGGCAGGAATGGATATCTTTTATTATCAATCTTCTCTTTGTGTTTTTTTGCATTCTTGTGGTTACAGACAAGAAGGAAACATGGGGAGAAAAAGCGGTATGGGGAATTCTTATGATCTTAAAAATTATTGATATTGCGGGGCAAATAAGGGACGGGATATTTTGATTTTGTAAAATATAGCAGTTGCTGCGAGAAACGCGGCTTTGCCGCGTGGAATGTCCCCCACATTTTCTTTTTGTCTTGCCAAAAGAAAGTGTGCCGGACACGGTACAAAAGAAAAAGCGTTTGAGGATGAGTTGACACAAGAGTGTCAACTCATCCGAAACGGGGGGCTGATCGGTACGGACTGCCGACCAAACCTGAAGTCTCCTGTCGGCTGCGCCGGTAAATGTTCCGCGAGGAGGCGTACCCGCATTTAGTGGTGCGGAGGTAAAGCAGAATGCAAAGAGGACACTTTTAACTTCTATTTCCGCTGCCGCTGATGGGCATTTGGTAAAGCCTATCTTGTGAAGAAGGCATAACCGCATTTTGAAATGTGGTTGAAAATTAGGGTGGAGAAGCGGATTTGCTTCGGCACAGTTTTTCGCTTCGCTAAGCGCTGGATGGTTCTAAAACAAAATTGTTTTCTGCAAATGTATACCAGCGGCAGCGGAAAGAGGAGAAAAGGGTGTCCTCTTTGCAGAACAGAATCTGATATTCTGTCGGCACGGGGTACAAGTTTGGAGTTTGTATACACTGCGCCCGTGCTACGTAAGGGAAAACAATTATTTGAGCAGAACAGTTAAGAACCGTATTTCCCAAACTTGCACAGCGGTGCAAGTTTGGATATAACATTTTTTCTTTTCCACCGTACACGGCCCATTTTCTTTTCGGTCTTGCCGAAAAGAGAATGGGGGGTGCAATGCGGTGCAACATAGCCGCACATCTTCACACCGATTTGGTGTATTAGAGATAAGAAAATGTAGGTGTATCTCTGCGGTGAAATGCCGCGCTTTTGAAAGGAGCTTCAGATGAAAAATCAGCTTAACGGCATTGCCCTGCTTCTGCTGGGAATCCTGCTTACGCTGGCGGGCGAGCAGTTGGATGTCCTCGGCATCACCGGGCTTGGCATTATTGCGGGCCTTTTCGGTGCGCTGGTGGTCTACTGGAACAGCGGCGAGGAATCGAAATAAGCGTTTTATAATGGGCGTATGCGGCGCAGACAAGGCGCGCCGCGGGAGGTAACTTATGTTTCATGCTTTATTGGTGCTGCCGGCAGTGGCCGTTTTTGGGACGGTAGCCGGAACGGTGCTGACGGTATTATTTGGATTATTGGGTCTGGCGTTCATCGCGGAGCTGTTGTTTGGCTTTGTGTTCCAGACGGTGAAGTGGCTTTTATGGTTGCCCGGCGTACTGGGAATGGTGGTTTTAGGTGTGCTGGGAGCCGTATTCGGCGCGGTGCCTCTGACGCTGATGCTGATTTTCGGGTGTCTGTACGGCGCAGTGCTGCTGGTAGGACGGTGCGCGGTGCACCTGCTGCGGTGGCTGCTCTCTTTGTTGTTCTGAGGGGCGCCGATGTATTTGCATTTAGGACAAAACGAGATCGTGCCGGAGCGGCGCATCATCGGTATTTTTGATTTGGACAAGTGCAGCTATGAAAAAAGGACCCGGGACTATCTGGCCCGGGCAGAGCGGGAGGGCGTGGTGCTGGACGTGTCCGGTGAGCTGCCGAAATCCTTTGTGGTGTGCGACCACCCCTACCACGCCCAAATCGTATATCTGAGTCAGCTCAACACCTCTACCCTGAAAAACCGGGCGGAGAGTGAAAAGCCGGTACTTTAAAAGCAGTTTCCCGGCGCGGAGAGCGCCGTTTCCATTCAATCAGAAACACATATTCAGTCAGGGCATGAAGAAACGGACCGGAAACGGTTCCGGGCCGGCTCTTAATGCCCTGCCGCGAAAGGAGAACCTGTATGGCAGAGAACGAAATTCTGCAATCCACGGCGGTGGACGCCGCCAACGAGTATGACGCATCAGAAATTCAGGTGCTGGAGGGGCTGGAGGCCGTGCGGAAGCGGCCGGGTATGTATATCGGCTCCACCTCTACCTCCGGATTGCATCATCTGGTATACGAGATCGTGGACAACGCCATCGACGAGGCGCTGGCCGGCTTCTGCACGGAGATCTCCGTGACCATCAACGAAGGCAACACCATCACCGTTGTGGATAACGGCCGGGGCATCCCGGTGGATATTCAGGCCCAGACCGGTAAGCCCGCGCTGGAGGTGGTATACACCGTGCTCCATGCCGGCGGCAAGTTCGGCGGAGGCGGCTATAAGGTGTCCGGCGGCCTCCATGGCGTGGGCGCCAGCGTGGTGAACGCCCTGTCCGAATGGCTGACGGTGCAGGTGCACCGGGACGGAAAAATCTATGAGATGAAATTCGCCCGGGGCCATGTGACGGAGCCGATGACCGTGGTGGGCACCACGGACCATACCGGCACCACCGTGACGTTCAAGCCCGACCCGGAGATGTTTGAGGACACGGTTTACAATTACGATACGCTCCATACCCGGATGCGGGAGGAGGCTTTTTTGAACGCGGGTCTGCGAATCACCATTGCGGACGAGCGTGCGGCCTCTGCCGACAAGCCGGAGGAGGAGCGCTATCACTCCATGCACTATAAGGGCGGCATTCGGGAATTTGTGGAATATCTCAACCGCACGAAAACGCCGCTCCATGACGAGGTCATTTACGTCAGCGGCCAGAAGGGCGATTCCATGGCGGAGATCGCCTTGCAGTATAACGATGGATACAATGAAACAACCCTTTCATTCGCCAACAACGTGCACACGCCGGAGGGCGGTATGCACGAGGAGGGCTTCAAGCGGGCGCTGACTACCGTTCTGAATAACTACGGCCGGAAAATCAAAATGCTCAAGGACGATGAGAAGGTCTCCGGCGAGGACTGTCGGGAGGGCCTGACCTGCGTGATTTCCGTGAAGCTGACGGACGCCCAGTTTGAGGGCCAGACGAAGGCAAAGCTGGGCAACAGCGAGATTCGCACGCTGGTCAACGCAATCGTGACGGAAAAGCTCAACGATTTTCTGGAGGAAAACCCGCAGGTGGGCCGGATGATTCTGGACAAGGCCCTCACTGCCAACCGCGCCCGGGAGGCCGCGAAAAAGGCCAGAGAGTCCATCCGCCGGAAAACGGCGCTGGGCGGCGCGGCCATGCCGGACAAGCTGCGGGACTGCAACGAAAATAACCCGGAGCTGACAGAAATCTATATCGTGGAGGGCGACTCCGCAGGCGGCTCCGCCACCCAGGGACGGGATTCACGCTTTCAGGCAATCCTTCCCCTGTGGGGCAAGATGCTGAACGTGGAAAAGGCCCGGGCGGACAAGGTTTACGGCAACGATAAGCTCCAGCCGGTCATTACGGCACTGGGCGCCGGCATCGGCGAGGAGTTTGACGCGGCGAAGCTGCGGTACCATAAAATCATCATCATGGCCGATGCGGATGTGGACGGCGCCCATATCCGCACGCTGCTGCTGACGTTCTTCTTCCGATTTATGCGGCCCTTAATTGAGCGGGGCTATGTGTACTCCGCCGTGCCTCCCCTGTTCAAGCTGAGCCGGGGCAAGACCACCCGGCTGGCCTTCAGCGAAGAGGAACGGGACGCCATTTCCGCCGAGCTGCGGGGAGGCAATCCCAATGTGAAGATCGACATTTCCCGGTTCAAGGGTCTGGGCGAAATGAATCCCCACGAGCTGTGGGAGACCACCATGGACCCGGAGAAGCGGACACTGCGCCGCATCACGCTGGATGACGCCGTGCGGGCGGACGAGACCTTCAATATTCTCATGGGTGAGAAGGTGGAGCCCCGGAAGGAGTTCATTGAGCGGCAGGCCAAGTACGCTGTCAATCTGGATTATTGATTCCCCAAGGAGGAGAAAAAATGAGTAAAAAGCCCCAATACGATCCGGAGGAGATTCGTTACCCGGATCAAAAAATTGTGGAGTCTCCTCTGGTGCCGGAGATGGAGAACTCCTATATCGAATACGCCATGAGTGTCATTGTGGGCCGCGCCCTGCCGGATGTGCGGGACGGTCTGAAGCCGGTGCACCGGCGTATTCTGTACGCCATGTACGAGGACAATCTGACCTCTGACAAGCCCTTTAAAAAGTCCGCTACCTGCGTGGGCGACGTGCTGGGCCGGTACCATCCCCATGGCGACGCCTCTGTGTATGACGCGCTGGTGCGTCTGGCGCAGGACTTTTCCATGCGCTATATGCTGGTGGACGGTCACGGCAACTTCGGCTCCGTGGATGGCGATCCCCCGGCAGCCTACCGTTATACGGAGGCCCGGCTGAGCAAAATTTCCGATGAAATGCTGCGGGACATCGAAAAGGACACCGTGGACTGGGACCCCAACTTCGACGAGAGCCGGAAGGAGCCCCGTGTCCTTCCCTCCCGCTTCCCCAACCTGCTGGTAAACGGCTCCAGCGGCATTGCTGTTGGTATGGCCACCAATATCCCGCCCCACAATCTGCGGGAGGTCATCGGCGCGTGCATCTGCGTGCTGGATGACCCCAATGCCTCCCTCACCGATTTGATGGAGCACATCAAGGGACCGGATTTTCCCACAAAGGGCATTATCATGGGCCGGTCCGGTATCCGGGCGGCCTATGCAACAGGCCGGGGCCGCATTGTGGTCCGGGCGCGGCATGAATTTGAGGAGTTTGGCCATGACCGCACCCGCATCGTTATTACGGAGCTTCCCTATCAGGTCAATAAGCGGATGCTGATCAAGAGCCTTGCCGATCAGGTGGAGGACAAGCGGCTGGAGGGCATTTCCGATATCCGGGACGAGTCCGACCGCAACGGTATGCGGATGGTCATTGAACTCAAGCGGGACGCCAACCCGCAGGTGGTGCTCAACCGCCTGTTCAGCCAGTCCCAGCTTCAGACCACCTTTTCTATCAATATGCTGGCACTGGTGGATAACCAGCACCAGCCGAAGATCTTGTCCCTGCGGCACATTATTGATGAGTATCTGAGCTTTCAGGAGGAGATCATTGTCCGGCGGACGCGCTTTGATCTGCGGAAGGCACAGGAGCGGGCCCATCTTCTTGAGGGTCTGCTGGTGGCGCAGGACAATATTGACGAGGTTATCAAGATCATCCGCACCAGCTACGATAACGCCAAGGAAAACCTGATGAGCCGCTTCGGGCTGGACGATGTGCAGGCACAGGCCATTCTGGATATGCGTCTGAAAGCATTGCAGGGCCTTGACCGGGAAAAGCTGGAAAACGAGTACAGAGAATTGGAGGAGCGTATTGCCTACTTCAACCGCGTGCTGTCCGACGATGGTCTGGTGCGTCAGATTCTCAAGGAGGAGCTGACCGCCATTGCCGAGAAGTTCGGCGATGACCGCAAGACGGAGATTCAGGATGTGGAGGACGAGATCGACATCGAGGACCTCATCGAGGAGGAGCAGTGCGTCTTTACCCTGACGGAGGCCGGCTACATCAAGCGGACGCCGGTGAGCGAGTATACCGCCCAGTCCAAGGGCGGCATGGGTAAAAAGGGCATTACCACCCGGGAGGAGGACACTGTGGTGGATGTGTTCACCGCCTCTACCCATGACTATATCCTGTTCTTTACGGATACCGGCAAGGTGTACCGCAAGAAGGGCTATCAAATTCCCGAGTCCGGCAAGACCGCCAAGGGGACGAACCTTATTAACATTTTGCAGATCGAGCAGGGCGAGCGGGTCCAGACCATGCTCCACTTCCGGGAGATGGGCGAGGAGCACCTCTACTTGATGATGGTGACCCGGAACGGCACCGTGAAACGTCTGCCGGTGGAAACGCTGAAAAACCTGAGGAACAACGGCATCCGGGCGTTGACCATGGACGAGGGCGACGAGCTGGTGTCCGTCCGGGAGACGGATGGCAATCAGAAAATCCTGATTGCCACCCATGACGGTATGGCGGCCGTGTTTGATGAGAATGATGTCCGCCCCATGGGCCGTGCGGCCGTGGGCGTCCGGGGCATCCGGCTCCGGGAGGGCGACTATGTGGTGGGCGCCGCCCGGGCAAGAGAGGGCAAGAGCGTGCTGACCATTACAGAAAAGGGCTACGGCAAGCGGACGCCGGTGGAGGAATACCGGGTGACGAACCGCGGCGGCGTTGGCATCAAGAACTATCAGGTCACGGACAAGACCGGCAAGATCGTGGGCGTGAAGGTAGTGGATGGCAGCGAGGACCTGCTGCTGGTGACCCAGAGCGGCATTCTGATCCGCACACCGGTGGAGCACATCAAGGAAACGGCCAACCGCGCAACCCAGGGCGTGATCGTCATGCGGTTCAAGGAGGACGGTGACCGGGTCATTTCCATGGCGCTGACCGAGCATGAGGATATGGCGGAGCCAGTCCAGACTTCGGATGTGGAAGTACCTGAGGAGGATATTTCTCCAACTTCTCTGGATGATGTTCTCTAAAAATAGCTACTAATAAAGTAAAGGACCGGCCTGCGGGCCGGTCCTGAGGCTGTCGATAAAGTGATAAATTTTCCGCGACGGTAAGGAAAGGTGTGCGCGGGAAACCCAAGAAGGGTGTCCCGCGCCATTAAAATCCTAAGTTTTCAGAACTTTTATGAAGTTCTGAAAACTTGCTCAGCGGGGAGAAAAGACTTTTTCGACACGCTGAGGACCGGCCTGCGGGCCGGTCCTTTTGCTGTGCTGTTGATAAAATTTGATATTGGAATCCATAAACCTTTAAATTTTTACTTTTCAAGGCGGGGAAAGCTATGCTATCATGAGCTTCAAGAGGACAGGCAACCGGATTCAACAGAAAATGCGGAGGATGGATATGAAAAAATACCGTGGCTGGGTCATTGCTTTGCTCCTGATTTTGCTCTGTATCGGCGGTGTGCGGCTGGTGCTACGGGCCACCGCGGAATATCCCGCGCTGGGCGAGCCGGTCTCCTACCCGGTCAATCAGGTGGAGGGCTTCACGCTGTCCATTGAAACGCCGACATGGTCACCTTTCCGGGGCTATACCATCAGATGGGCGGTTTCCGCGGAGTCTGAGGACATCTATACGTTTTCCACCGAGAATGCGGACTTTTCCAACCTTGAGCGCTGTGTGGACGGACAGTGGTACCGGCTGAAGCGGTCCCAAGACAGGGAAAATCTCAGCCATCTGGATTTTCCGCTGGGCGGGGACAGCACCGGCCTGCAAGGCAGCATTGTGCAGAAATTCGACAATTACGGCACCCGCTTGGAACCGGGGACCTATCGGGTGACATTGGAAATGCAGGCGGAGGACGGAACACCGCACTATTTAGCGGCAGAATTTGACATTGCATAGAAAAAGACGCGTCCCGCTGTAAGCGGGACGCGCGAGACTGTCGATAAAGTGGTAAATCCTCCGTAACGGTAAGGAAGGGTGTGCGCGGGAAACCCAAGAAGGGTGTCCTGCGCCATTGAAATCCTTAGTTTTCAGAACTTTTATGAAGTTCTGAAAACTTGTTCAGCGGGGAGAAAAGACTTTTTCGACACGCTGACGCGTCCCGCTGCAAGCGGGACGCGCTTTTTAAAAAGCAATCAAAGCTCCTGTACGGAGAGAATACCGCTGAGCTGCGAGATTTGTGTCAGTAGCTCGTCCACGGAAACGCCCCGGTTGAAGCGCAGAGAGAAAATGGCGCAGGCACGATGGTCCTCGCTGCCGGAGGGGCGGGTGATCTCCATATCCTGTATGGTGACGCGGTGGGCCCGCAGAAGCTGGAGCACGGCATCCATGGCGGTCCGGGTCTCGTATTCCATATAGAGGTTGATTTCTGGCGCATGGTCCATCATCCAATATTCCAGCTTGGAGAGGAAGGCCTCCGCCAAAAGAACCAAGACCGTAGCCAGCAGAGCGCCCTCATAAAAGCCGCTGCCTACTGCAAGACCGATGATGGCGGCGGCCCAGAGACCCGCCGCAGTGGTCAGACCCTTGACCCGCTGCTGCCGGGTGACGATGATGCTGCCGGCGCCGATGAAGCCGATACCTGCCGTTACGCTGGCGCTCATGCGGGAGACATCCAGATAGTAGTGCATATTCAAAAACAGAAATTGACTGGTCAGGCTGACCATGGCTGCGCCGAGACAGATGAGAATATGGGTGCGGAAGCCGGCGGGACGCCGCTTATACTCCCGCTCAATGCCGATAAGTCCGCCGCAGAGAACAGACAGCAGCATCCGCAGTGTAATGGACGCCATGGTCACGGCGCGCAGAGAATCAAAGATCGATAACAAGGCTGCCTTTCCCCCTTTCAGATTTCATCAATGGTCATAACGTCATCCAGTTCGGAAATGGCGGCGATGACCTGTGCGTGGTGCGTGTTGGGCGCCAGACGAATGGTGAACACGGCGCTGGGATACAGGCCCTTCCGCTCCGAGCTCCGGTCGATGTTGACCTCGTAGATTTGAGCGCCCTGCGCCTTGATCTTGCCGATAATGAGGCCAATATTGTCAAAGGACGCATATTCTATGTAGAGGTTCATGTTCCTTGCCCGCTCGACCATGTAATTTTCCAGATACGGAAGAAGACGGATGCAGAGGAACATCAGAAGAAAGGCGAGAATCACACATTCGTAGAAGCCAGCGCCGATGGCAAGTCCCATACACGCAGAGGCCCAGAGGCCCGCCGCCGTGGTCAGGCCCTTGACCTCCTGCCGGTCCGTGACGATGATGGTGCCGGCACCTAAAAAGCCAACGCCGCCGATGACTTTAGCGCCGATTCTGGTGACGTCCGTATTGCGGCCGATTTCACTTGCGATGTCCGCAAAGACCGTATTGATCATGACATAATTGTACTGGCTGATGATGCCCGCCAGCGTAGCGCCCAGACACACCAGCATATAGGTGCGGAAACCGGCGGGGCGGCGCTTTTTTTCACGCTCTATGCCGATCATGCCGCCGAAAAACATGGCAAGCGTCAGCCGTAGAAAAACGGAAGCGAGATTCAGCTCCCTTAAATAGTCGATCATCAATGCCGTATTCCCTCCCGCGTGTGACATTTGCGCCATTATACAACAATTTTCTTGCTGCCACAAGGGCAGGCGGGACTGAAAATGCTGCCGTATGGAAAAACTGTATGACCTTATGTCGGACGCCATGCGGCCTCTTGACAATCCGGCGGCGACTGTTATAATAAATTGCCATTACCGGCCGTTGGCAGGCGGTTTTGCCCTTGTTGAGCGGCGGTAAAAATATTTAGATACAGAGACGGGACAGAGCAATGGAGAGCGAATTTTTCGGGACGGAGCGCATCAGCCGGATTTTGATGCGGCTGGCACCGCCGGTGATGCTGGCGCAGTTGATTCAAGCGCTTTATAATATTGTGGACAGCTTTTTCGTGGGGCGGTTTTCAGATACGGGCCTCACGGCCCTGTCCATTGTCTATCCCCTCCAGCTTTTGATGATCGCGCTGGCCGTGGGGACCGGCGTGGGAATCAATACGGCCATGGCCTACTTTTTAGGAACCCGGGACCGGAAGCGCTCCGACGAGGCAGCGGGAATCAGCACGGCGCTGTCGCTGGTGATGTGGGCGGTATTCGCACTGCTGGCGGCGGTGCTGATGCCGGCCTATGCCCGGATGTCCACGGAGTCTGAGGCGGTGATTGCGGACGTCATCGTCTATGGGCGCATTGTGTGCGTGTGCAGCATCGGACTGTTTTTGGAGAGCGGCTGGACCAAGGTTTTGCAGGCGGAGGGCAACATGAACCGCCCCATGGCGGCGCAGATCTTAGGCGCGGTGACAAATATCGTGCTGGACCCGCTGCTGATTTTCGGACTGTTCGGCCTTCCGGCGCTGGGTATTGCCGGTGCGGCTATTGCCACCGTGGCGGGGCAGATCGTGGCGGCGGCCATCGTGTGGAGAGGCGGCTATCGCCGTTCCCCGGAATGGGCGCTGTATCCGGCGCTGGTGCGGCGGGTCTACCGGCTGGGAATCCCCAATATTTTGATGCAGTCCGCCTACACGTTTTACATTCTGGGCCTGAATTTGATTTTGAGCACGTTTTCGGATCAGTCTGTTACGGCGCTGGGCCTTTACTATAAGTGGCAGACATTCTTCTTCATCCCGCTGGGGGCCATGCAGACCTGCATCGTGCCGGTCATCAGCTATAACTATGCCGCGGGAAGTCTGGACCGCTGCCGCAAAACACTGCGGGAGTCCATATTGGCGGGCATGGCGCTGATGCTCATCGGGACGCTGTGCTTTGAGCTGATTCCCGGCCCGATGCTCCGATTCTTCTCCCGGGATGCCGAGGTCATCGCCATCGGGACCTATGGGTTCCGGTGGATCGGTCCCAGTTTTTTACCCATGGTGACATCCCTGATTTTCCCGGTATTCTTTCAGGCAGTGGGCAGCGCCGGGAAAAGCTCTCTGCTGACGATTTTACGGACGGTGGTGCTGTTTGTGCCGCTGGGCTGGCTGTTCGCCCATTGGGGGCTGCACGCCTTCTGGCTCACATATCCCGTTACGGAGCTGATTACAACGGCGGTGGGCTTTCTATTTTACCGGCAGTTCCTCCGGGCTGAGGCGGCGGACGGAGCCGCCGCGCCGCAGACTGCGGAGTAAAAGATACCATCAGTTGACAAGGGCAAATATGCTTTCCAGCGGCCTAAATAGCCGCTGATTTTGTCATTGTCCTTGGCTTGCGCCAGCAAGCCTTCGTCCGCTTCCGCATCAGCGCCCATTTTTGCTTGCTGGAAAGTCCTTCGGAGTTTTTCGGGATCGGAAACGGCGGCTCAGCGAGGCTGACGAAGCAGCCGGGCTGCCGCCCGGCAATGAGGAAAACGAAGCTGAATGTTGTTTCAGTTCCGAAAAACCGTGTTTGCCCTTATCAACTGATGGTATTTTAAAAAGATGAAACAAAAAACCGCCCAATGGGCGGTTTTCTGTTCTGTTTATTTTGCCTGCTTCATGCTGAGGCTGATGCGCTTTTTCGCCTCGTCCACTTCCAGCACGGTGACCTTCACCACATCGCCGACAGAAACAACCTCTGAGGGGTGCTTGATGAATTTGTCCGATACCTGTGAGATGTGCACGAGACCGTCCTGATGGACGCCGATGTCAACAAACACACCGAAGTCGATGACGTTCCGCACGGTGCCGGTGAGCACCATACCGGGCTTCAGGTCCTTCATTTCCAGCACATCCGTACGAAGGATGGGCTTTGACAGCTCATCACGGACGTCCCGCCCCGGCTTCATCAGCTCGGAGACAATATCCCGCAGCGTGGGGACGCCCACGCCCAGCTTTTCCGCCGCCTGCGCCTCGCCGCAGGCGCGGATTCGGGCGGGCAGCTCTGTCAGCGCGCCGTTTTTCACATCGCTCAGCGTGTAGCCTGTCAGCTCCAGCAGCGCCTTGGCGGCATCATAGCTCTCCGGGTGCACGGCGGTGTTGTCCAAAACGTTTTTGCTCTCCGGCACCCGCAAAAAGCCTGCGCACTGCTGGAAGGCCTTCGGTCCCAGCTTTGGCACCTTTTTGATCTGACTGCGGGCGGTGAAGGGTCCGTTTTCCTCCCGGTAGGCCACCACGTTTTTCGCTGTGGTGCCGTTCAGGCCAGCTACACGCTGCAAAAGGGACGGCGACGCAGTGTTGATGTCCACGCCCACGGCGTTGACGCAGTCCTCCACCACGCCGTTCAGGGCCTCGTCGAGCTGCTTTTTGGGGCAGTCATGCTGGTACTGCCCCACGCCGATAGCCTTGGGGTCGATTTTCACCAGCTCTGCCAGCGGGTCCTGCAAGCGCCGGGCAATGGACACGGCGGAGCGGAGATTCACGTCATACTGGGGAAATTCCTCGGCGGCCAGCGGACTTGCGGAGTACACGGAGGCCCCAGCCTCGGACACAATCATATAGCTGACGTGGGCCCCGGCATCGTTTACCTGCCGAATCAGCTCCACGGCCATCTGCTCTGTTTCCCGGCTGGCGGTACCGTTGCCGATGGCGATGTGCTCTACGCCATATTTGCGGATGAGCTTTGCCAGCGCGGCGATGGCCTCGTTTTTCTGGCGCTCCCCATAGGTGGGGTACACCACGGCGGTGTCCAGCGCTTTGCCGGTCCCGTCCACCACAGCCACCTTGCAGCCCATGCGGTAGCCGGGGTCCAGCCCCATGGTGACCCTGCCCTTTACCGGCGGCTGCATCAAAAGCGGCTTTAAATTCAGGGCAAACTGGCCGATGGCGCCCTCACCCGCTTTCTCCGTGAGAAGATTGCGGACCTCCCGCTCCAAGGAGGGATAAATGAGGCGGTCATAAGCGTCCTCCGCGGCGGATTTTACAAGGTCCATGGCGGCGGAGCCGGGCTGCACCACGGCGCGGCGCAGCAGCGGCAATGCCTGCTCCCGGTCGGTGACAATGGCAACGGAGAGTATCCCCTCCCGCTCGCCCCGGTTCATGGCGAGAATCTGGTGTCCCTGCACCCGGCTGACGGATTGCGAAAATTCGTAATACAGGCGGTAAACGCTGTCCTCCTCCGTGACCGCGCGGCTGACGATCTGACCCTGACGGAGAATCAGTGCCCGGAGCTGTTTGCGGACAGCGGCATCGTCGCTGATCCATTCGGCGATGATGTCATTGGCTCCATGTAGAGCATCAGAAAGGGTCTCTACCCCTTTTTCCGGGTCAATGTAGTCCCAGGCGGCCTCCTCCGGCTGGGGGCAGTTTCGCTCCTGCGCGAACAGCAGCGCCGCCAGCGGCTCCAGCCCCTTTTCCTTTGCCGCAGTGGCACGAGTGCGGCGCTTTTGCTTGTAGGGCCGGTAGAGGTCCTCCACCTCCGCCAGCGTTTTAGCGCTGTCGATGGCGGCGGCCAGCTCATCTGTCAGCTTGCCCTGTTCGTCAATGGAGCGCTTCACGGCCTCCCGGCGCTCCTCCAGTCCCCGGAGGTATTGGAGGCGTTCCTCCAGCGTTCGGAGGGAGGTATCGTCCATGGCGCCGTGAAGCTCCTTGCGGTAGCGGGCGATGAAGGGGATGGTGTTGCCCTCGTCCAGCAGGCGCACCACGTTTTCTACGTGCTGCGGGGCCTTGTCCAGCTCCTGCGCCAGCGTTTGAATGATGTCCATACGTTGATTCCTTTCAAAAGGGCACCGCTGTGCGGTGCCCTCAGCGTGTCGAAAAAGTTTTTTCGCCCCGCTGAGCAAGTTTTCAGAACTTTATAAAAGTTCTG